>Ga0209164_1000054_pt1 | contig 347473 bp, 295 predicted proteins | sample MTBNYHSulfiMetaG_FD_187458 | JGI IMG/M metagenome (GOLD analysis project Ga0209164, IMG submission 187458) | Enrichment culture microbial communities from rom New York Harbor, USA that are MTBE-degrading - MTBE-NYH (New York Harbor Sulfidogenic)... | ecosystem: Environmental > Aquatic > Marine... | reverse complement strand
TCGCACTGCGGGCCGTTGCTGTTTCCATGGCTTGTCTCCTTTGGAATGGTTATGGGTTTGGAGAACAAGCTTAACAGCGCGGCCCGTTTTGCGCAAATCGTGTCGTGCGCTTATACATAGTATCTACTTGATGACATAACTTCTATCGCTCGGATTGAAGTTACTTGAAAGGTTAAAGTCTCCAGAAATTCACTCCACTCTGCCGCACTTCTTTTACATCGAGTACCGATTTGACATCAATGAGACAACCGCCATCAGCGAGTCGCCCGATGAAATCCTGTACCGTTCTTGCTAAATACTCTTTGTGGGGAACGGCTAAAATCAAGGCAGCAAGGCCTTGCATTTCCTCCAGATTGCAGAGTGTAACCCCGAAGTAACGCTGCAAATCCTCCCGATCAGCCCGCGGGTCATGCACCACTGGCTTTATCCCAAAACTCTCCAGCTCATGAATGATATCAAAAACCTTGGAATTCCGCAAATCCGGACAGTTCTCCTTAAAGGTCAACCCTAAAATGCCCACCCGTGCTTGCTGCAGATTAATTCCGCCGGCAAGCATGAGTTTCACCGTTTTCTCAGCGATAAACTTCCCCATGCCATCATTAATCCGGCGGCCGGCCAGAATCACCTGCGGATGATAGCCGACGGTTTCCGCCTTGTAGGTCAGATAATAGGGATCCACCCCGATGCAGTGCCCTCCGACCAGCCCTGGCCTGAAAGGCAGAAAATTCCATTTGGTGCCTGCTGCCTTGAGAACATTTAAGGTATCGATCTCCAGGTGGTCAAATATGACGGCCAGTTCGTTCATCAGCGCAATGTTCAGATCCCGCTGGGTATTTTCTATTACCTTGGCAGCCTCCGCCTCTTTAACACTGCCGGCACGGTATATCCCCGCCTCGATGATTGCCCCATACAGACCAGCGACCTTTTCCAGGGTTGCATCGGTGTCGCCGGATACCACTTTGACAATCCTGGTCAAGGTGTGCTCTTTGTCCCCCGGATTGATGCGCTCCGGAGAGTAGCCAACAAAAAAATCCCGTTTCCACTGCATACCCGATTCCCGCTCCAGAATCGGTACGCATACCTCTTCAGTGGTACCGGGATAAACCGTGGACTCAAAGACAACCACCGCCCCTTTTTTCATGTTTTTGCCCACAGTCACACTTGCCCCGCGCAGAGGAGACAGATCAGGCTGCCGGGCATTATCAATGGGCGTGGGAACCGCAACTACTATAAAGTCCGCTTTGCCAATGGCCGCAGGGTCACTGGTGAAGGTAATTTGCGCAGCGGCGTTAAACTCCTCGGCTGAGACCTCGCCGTTGGGATCAACCCCTTTACTATAACTTGTAATGGCCTGCTCTTTGATGTCAAAGCCAATTGTCGGGAAAAACTTGCCAAAAGTCACGGCCAGAGGCAGTCCGACATAGCCGAGGCCGACAACTGCAATTGTTGTTTTCATTCTCTATTCTCCTTACACCACAGAGGGCACGGCGGCCAGGGTGAAAACAAAAAAAATTCCATGGGTTTATTTGTTTTCAAGACGCCATGCGACAGTTTTTGCCAGGCCCTGCGCCAGTGAAAATTGCGGGGCAAAACCAAGTTCGTTTTTCGCCTTATCGCAGAGCAGGCAGCTTTTTGTCAGATCTCCCAGACGGGCAGCACCCCGGTTAAACTTCAGCAACTCCTCATGCAAATCAGGTTTTGCCTTTTTCATCGCCGCAAATACCTCGGTAAAAAGATCTGCCGTGTGCGTTTCAATCCCTGTTCCGATATTAAAGGCCTCACCGCTGCCTTTGCCAAGGGCCAGCATATTTGCCCGGACAATATCGCCGACAAAGCAATAGTCCCTTGTCATGCCCCTCGGCTCATTGGGGTAATGATAGACACTGCAGGCTTGACCGGCCAGCAGTCTGTCCATAAAAACCGCCACCACCCCGGCTTCGCCGTGGGGTATCTGCCTGGGGCCGTAAACATTGGCATAGCGGAGGATGGTATAATCCAAACCGTACTGATGCCGGTAAAAGGCGAGATACTGTTCCGAGACTGATTTTGTGATGGCATAGGGCGAGAGTGGCAAGGCCGGAGATTTTTCAGAGGTGGGGAACTCCTCTGCCTCGCCGTATATCGCCCCCCCTGATGAAATAAAGATCACCTTGTTAACCCCGGTATCTTTTGCCGCCTCAAGCAGGTTAACAAAGCCTTTAACGTTGACGTCCGCATCAAAGAGCGGATTCTCCACTGAAGCAGGAACCGACATCTGGGCCGCATGGTGATTGATGAGATCAAATTTTTCCTTTTCGAAAACCTTGGCAACCTCTGCGGACCGGACATCCATCAGATAAAATTTTGCCTTTGGGTTGATATTTTCCCATTTGCCGCTGAAAAGATTATCCATGATATAGACATCATGGCCGGCTTCAAGGTAGGCATCCACTACATTTGAGCCGATAAAGCCGGCCCCGCCGGTAACGAGAATTTTCATAAGGGAATACTCCATATTGCGGATTGCGGATTGCGGATTGCGGATTAGAAAAACCGCATCCGGGTAATATTTTCATTTTTCCCGTTTACTTGTTTTGATTGCGGATTGGTAAAACCGGATTGTAGATCGCGGAGTTCCCAATCCGGCAATCTGTTAATCTCGCATCATTTTTTTCTTCTACACGTTTTTATTGAAGCAACAACGATAGCAATTAGTTCATTAGTTTCGCGCATTAACGGATCAAGTTGATCTTGGTTGAATATTTCCATTTCGCCGAGTAGTTCAAGCCAGAACAATGACTCATCCGCCTCTTCCTCCACAATCGCCATCTTCGAGATAAATTCCGCGGGAGATCTTGCTCGACAAGCTGCCCGATAATTTGCAGCCACAGATGTTCCGGACCGAAATATCTGATTCCCAATTAGTCGCGCTTCGCTGGTAGCAGGAAGATTACGGCACAGTTTGACAATTCTTTTGGCAAACTCCTTGGTCCGCTCTTTCATTTCCTGCTGGTTCATTTTCCTTCAACAATCCGCATTCCGGTTTTTTCCAATCCGCAATCCGCATTCCGCAATCCCAAATCACTCCACCGTGACGCTCTTTGCCAGATTTCTCGGCTGGTCCACATCGCAGCCACGCAGAACCGCGATCTGATAAGAGAGGAGCTGTAAGGGGATGACGTAGAGCAAAGGGTTCAGGTCTTCATGGGTATCCGGCAGGCCGATTACATGTTCACTCAGTTGGCAAAGACGGTCATCAGAGGCGCTTCCCACCAGGATCATTCTGCCGTGGCGGGCCTTCACCTCCTCCACATTTGAAATCAGCTTGCCATAAACACTGTCCTTCGGCGCCAGGGCAAGCACCGGCATATCCCGGTCAATCAAGGCAATCGGCCCATGCTTAAGCTCTCCGGCGGCATATCCTTCTGCATGGATATAAGATATCTCTTTCAGCTTTAGCGCACCTTCCAGGGCAATGGGAAAATTGGCTCCCCGGCCGAGATAAAGAAAATCCCGGCTGCGGGAAAATTCTTCGGCAATGACATTTAATTGCTCCTGCAGGCGGGGCAGTTCATTCTCAATGATGGCGGGCAGCTCAAGCAAATACTGACCAAGCTCCCTCGTCTTTTCCGGCAGCATGGTTCCCCGCACTTGTCCCAGAAAAAGGGTCAGTAGAAAAAGGGCGGTGAGCTGACTGGTAAAGGCCTTGGTGGAGGCAACGCCTATTTCCGGCCCTGCGTGGGTATAAATCGTCCCGTCTGATTCGCGGGTGATGGTGCTGCCCACCACATTGCAGATGGCAATGACCTTTGCCCCGAGTTTCTTGGCCAGACGAAGGCCGGCCAGGGTATCTGCGGTCTCACCTGATTGGGATATCGGGATGACAATGACTTCGGGTCCCAGCAACAACCGCCGATAGCGGAATTCGGAAGCGATATCCACCTCCACAGGCAGCCCCACCCATTTCTCCAGCCAGTATTTTGCCACCAGGGCGGCATGCCATGACGTTCCGCAGGCCACCAGGGAGATGCGCCGAATCGAACAGAGCTCTTCATTGCTCAGGCCGATTTCCGGCAATCTTACTTCGCCGGTCTCCGGATCAAGCCTGCCGCGGAAGGTATTCAGGATGGATTGCGGCTGTTCAAAGATTTCCTTAAGCATGAAATGCCGATAGCCTGATTTTTCCGCCATGCCGGCATTCCAGTCAATATGCTGCACACTCTTTTCCACCGTCTTTCCATCATCAAGGCGGGAAATCTGCAGCGCATGTCCCTGCAGCACCGCCATCTCCCCGTCATCGAGAAAAATAACATCCCGGGTGAAGGGCAGCAGCGCCGGGATATCCGAGGCCATGAATGAACCGCCCTCATTAACCCCCAGCACAAGAGGGCTCTGATAGCGCGCCGCCACAAGCCGATCAGGCTGTTTCAGCCACATCACTCCCAGGGCAAATGACCCTTCCACCTCTTTTAAGGCTTCCCGTACGGCTTTGACCAGATCCCCCTGCAGATGTTCTTCAATAAGGTGGGCCAACACCTCGGTGTCGGTCTGCGAGGTAAAGACATGGCCCTGGGCAATAAGCTTTTCCCGCAGCGTTTGAAAATTTTCAATGATGCCGTTATGAACAACAACCAATTCGCCACTGCAATCACTGTGGGGATGGGCATTGGCTTCCGAGGGAGGCCCGTGGGTCGCCCAGCGGGTATGGCCAAGGCCGATGGTGCTGTCAGTCAGCACCTTATCCATCAGCACTTCCAGATTTCCCAGCTTACCCTCACAGCGATATTTGTGCAGTCTGCCATCCTGCAGATAAACAAGCCCGGCAGAATCATATCCACGGTATTCAAGCCTTTTCAGGCCTTCAAGAAGAATGGGCACCACCCGACGCTGCCCGATATAGCCAACTATGCCGCACATAGAGAACCTCATACTTTGAGTTGAAATGCCTAAAGTACTTGAAGTACTTAAAGTTCCTAAAGTACTTGAAGTTGCGGTACTTTATCTGATGAAAAACTTTTATCTTTTATACGAAAGTCCTTTCCACTACGTAGCATGTCTTCCAACAAGGAGCGGCCTTGCCCGCGATAACATTTGGTTTTGGCTATGTCACAGGTCGCGGGCAAGGCCCGCTCCTGCCCTGCTGTGGCTAGCATCTTCCCCGCAGCTCAACTTCAGGCATTTTAGGCACTTCAAGTACTTTAGGCACTTTTCACCTTGCTCCCTTCTGGAACAAGACCGTCTTAATGGTTTGGAAAATGATCCACAGGTCCATCTGCAGGGACAGATTCTTGATATAATAGAGATCATACTCGAGTTTGCGCAGGGCATCCTCTTCAGAGGCCCCGTAAGGATAACAGATCTGAGCCCAGCCGGTAATGCCGGGCTTGACGGTATGCCGCAATGCGTAATAGGGAATTGTTCTGGTGAGCTGCTCGACAAATACCGGCCTCTCCGGCCGTGGCCCGACAAAACTCATCTCACCCTTCAACACATTCCACATCTGCGGAATTTCATCGATACGAACCTTACGCATTAAATTACCATACCGGGTCACTCTTGTGTCATTTTTCATGGCCCATACAGGCCCATCCTTTTCCGCATCGCTGCGCATGGAGCGGAATTTTACCACCTTGAATACCTTTCCCTGCTCGCCAACCCTTTCCTGCATATAAAAAATCGGCCCGGACGATTCAAGTTTGATTATCAAGGCACTGAGCAAGGTAACCGGCAGAGAAAACACCAGCCCGATAAAGGAAACCACGATATCAAGAAATCTTTTGGCAAAGGTGGACCAACGGCTTACCCTGAATCCGGAGGAATAGATAAGCCAGGAAGGGTTGACCTTCTCAACCAGAATTTTTCCGGTGAGGCCCTCATAAAAACTGACACCGTTTTCGATTGTCACCCCCTGCATCTTGCACTGTAACAGTTCCTGCACCGGCGTTTTCCCCCGGGCGTCATCCAGGGCAACGACGACTTTTTCCACCTTGTTCGCCCGGCACATCAGGGGAAGTTGCCCCACCTCCGCAACCAGCGGGATATTCTCAGGGACTGGGCATGATGGATAGCGCTCCTGCCCGATAAAACTGACAATTTTGTAACCGGAATCACGTTTTGCTTCAATTTCATTGGCAATCCGAGACGCCAGCTTCCCTGCCCCCAGGATAACAACAGGCTGAACAAACATTTTTCTGTCCAGGGCCTTATTATAAATAAAACGCCAGAAAAGAATACTGGCGCAGATCGCCCCATAACCCGTCCAGAAAACCCGGGACGATATCATGATAGCCGGAAAAAAATAGTAGACAAAGGCCAGAACAACACAACCTACCCCAAAGGCCTGCATCACCCGGGCAACCACTTCAGCGCCGGAAACTTGTCCGCCCAGGTCATAGAGATCAAAAAAATAGAGGGAGAGTTGAAAAATCAAGGTGACCATTAAAGCTCTTATCCCATAAAGGGAAGCAGCTTCACAGTACAGTTGGGGGCCTTTAAAAATGAAATAGACACTGTTGACCGCCAGAAAAATAATCAGTCCTTCGCCCAGAAAAAAAAATATATTTCTGGCTGGATAATACTTATTCAGGATAAACGGCATGGTCGGCTAATATTCTTCAGAATAATATTTATAATACCCTTCGCCCTGCAGACGTTTATCGAGGATGTTCATCTCAAAGGCATTAAAGACAACACCGAGAATTTTCGCATGGCCAAGCTGCTCGACAAGCTTTTTTACCTGCTCGCGCCCTGATCCATCCCACCTGACCACCAGCACCACCTTGTCAACATGCTGGGCCAGCACCGCGGTCTCGGAGGCCGCCTGGGCCGGTGGACTGTCAAGGATAATGAAGCGATCATTGTATCTGTCGACAACCTCCCGGATCAGATTGGACATGCCCTGGGAAGCAAGAAGCTCAGAAGGGTTTTCCGGAGGCGTACCTGCCGGAATAAGAGAGAGCCTGTCAAGCCCCGTCTTGACAATTAAACTTGAGAGATCCGTGCCATCCCGCAGATGATCTACCAGCCCGTCCCCTTCATTCTCAATGCCGAAAAAACGGGCAAGGCCCGGTCGACGCAGATCACAATCAACCATCAGGGAATGCTGGCCGACACCATGGGCCATAATCACTCCGAGATTGGCGCAGACAAAACTTTTCCCTTCGCCTGCACCGGCACTGGTCACCAGTATTGACCGCACGGGATTGCCTTCAGCCGGATGAAGAATCTTGGCACGCAGGCGCCTGAAACTTTCAGCCACCCCAGGGAAATTTTCAATTGCCGCAACAAGCCTCTCGTCCCAATCCTTGACTACTTCATAAGTAGAAAAAGAACGTTGCGGGTCAAATTTTCTCTTCGGCTTGTTCTTATTTTTTTCTGGTTGATCAATAATGCCCTGATCATTTCCAGCAACATTAGCATCTGCAACCGGCTTAATATCTGCACCTGCTTTTGCAAGGGCCTCGGAAACCTTTCCCACTCTCATTCTCCTAAAGTACGATCATTCCCTGCTTCCAGAAGTAGACTGTTGCCACCACAATGACCGTAACAGCAACAACCAGGAGAGCCCCCCAGATGATCTGCCGGATTTTTCTTTTCCTCAGCTCAGGCTTGGTATAAATATTCGGTACGGCGCAAACCACCGGGATGCCCAGATATGCTTCAACCTCGGAGGGATCTTTAAAAGAAGTACCTAACAACTCCTGCCCCAAAGCCAGTCCAAAACCAGCGCCAAGCCCAAGACCCACTGCGATCAGCATAATCTTTCTGAAATCCGGCTTAAAAGGCTTTTCCGGAAAATGGGCCGGGTCAACGATCTTGAACTGACTCCCCTTCTGATGCTTCTCCAGGCTATGGGCAGACTCGGCCTGCAGGCTCTGACCCACCAGCGCCTGATAGTGCTGATGCAACTGTTCATAATCCCGTGTCAGAGCAGCCCACTCCGCTTCCCGGACAGGGGCAAGCTCAACCCAGCTCTGATATTTTTCTATCTGCTTTCTTATCTCCGCCCGTTCCTGTTTTAACCGGTCAATATTGTATTCCAAACTGCCCAGCTGCTGCTTGAGCTGCTCCATCTGCGGGTCAATATAGGGCTGGCTATTTTCCGCCGCGGCCTCTCCCTTCTGCAACAATGCGTCGGGTTGTCCTGCTTCAAGCTCCTGCAGCAGCTTTTTTACTCTCCGCACTTCCGGATGCTTGTCTGTATAGCGGGCCTGGAGGTTCTGCAGTTCCGCGCGCAGCTGATTGATCTGGGCCAGAATACCCGTAGTCTGCTGCGTACCGGGCAGCATGGGCGACACACCGGTGCCGCGTAACTGCTGGGCAAGCAATTCTTCCCGCAAAGAGATCTGTTCCTGCACCATCACCTTCGTCCGCTCAAGATCCTGGGCGCTCACCTGATTATTCTGATACTGTTCCTGCAGGGCATTGAGCCGGGTCATATTATTGGTAAGCTGAGCCGGCATTTCGTTATAATACTGCAGCTTATAGTCACGCATGACAGCTTCCTTCTTGTCCAGAGACTCTTTGGCCATCCGCAATTCATCCTGGATATAGACGGAAGTCTCCGAGGCCCGCTCTTCACGGTAACGGAGGTTTTCTTCAATAAATTTGGCGGCGATGGCATTGGTCACCCGCAATACCTTTTTCGGATCTCCACCCTGATAGGAGACCCTGAAAATATCACCCCGCTCCTGGCTGATTTCAATATGTTTTTCCCGCATCATATCGACTACATCCTCCATGGGGAGACCGGCGCGCATTTCGGCATAAAGATCAAACTCCTTGATCATCGCCTCAAGGCTGCTGCGGCTGGTAATCTGCTGACTTACCGTGGCAACAACTTCCTGGGTCCTGGACCGCACATCATCAGGCGACATGGCGGTGGGATTAACCTGCTGCCGTTGATATTGAATGAGCGAGGTACATTGATATACTTTAGGAGTCTTTAAATACTGACCAAGACCGATAACCACGCCGAGGAGAAAGAAAGCGATGACCATTTTCTTTCTCCTTAAAAAAATATCAAGGTATTTTTTAATAAGCTGCCGCTGTTCTTGATCCATTTAAATGTGATTTTGAATAATAACCATTATTTGATTTGAGATAAACAGAGTTATTTTTTGAATGGTCATCTGTTTCAGGGAAATTTCACGAAGCCGCTGTAGTGTATTGACTTAATCTATCATAAAGTAAACGAACGAAAAAGTAAAAGGACTTAAAGCGCTTCATCAGCTGTTCAATCATTCACTCAGCTTACCAGCGCAAAAGCTCCTTGGCCGCAGAGAGTTCCACCACTATCAGATGTTCATCATAACCAGGAACAAGACTATTGTTGCTTTCCAGTTTGCTATAGGTGTAGCGGCAGGTCAGAGCAAACCAGCGCATGAATGAATAGGTAACGGAAGCGCCCGCCTCATAATCGTCAAAATCTTCCTTGCCGCCTGTTTCCGGCCACAGGTACCTTTTTTCATAGGCAAGATTAAATGTTCCGGTCACATCCTGAAGCAGGGCATAACTGATCCCACCATTAACAGACCAATCTTCCCGGAGATCTGCCCAGGAACCATCTCTTTTCTGCTGGGCAAACAAATAGCCGGCTTCCAGCGTAATTGACCCTCTTTGCAAACGCCTGGAAATTCCAAAATCAAGTCCTGCCTCTGTTTCGTCACCATTATATTCCCTGGCAAGATAATTTTCAGACAATGTGGTTGTCAGACGGGTGTTTACAGAAAGATCGTGGTTCCACCCCAGTTCCCCTGTCTGATCAACGATATCCTCACTGGCCCCCTGAAAATTCGTTGTATCATATCCATAGGAAGCGATAAGCTGATCTTTTGGACTTACCGTGTAATCAACGGTAAACAAGGTATCATGTTCATTTAAATCATTTTCCGTGTCATACTGCCCCTTGGTAAACTCATAGCTGACCGAAGCAAGCCACTGGGGATTAAAACGGTAGGAAAGACCGACGCTGGGAGAATGCTCATAATACTCGGAGATAGCTGCCGATCTGTCATCATTGGCAAAATACCTGTATCCAAAAGTCAAAAGGCTGTCTCTGGCAAACGCATACTCCGCTCCGATTGAGAATTCATTGTCCCAATAACGCCGCCGCCCCTCCGTATTGGATAGATAGCGTTCGACCTCTTGTTGGGTAGTGGAACCCGCCTGGGCATAACGCCTTTGCAATTCCGTCAGCACGTAAAGATAATTGTCCGGGGTATAATTCAGTTCCGGAAACAGCAACCTTGCCACCTCAGCCTGCTGATACAGACCTGCCCGCTGGAAACGCTCGGTAACGCTGAGCGCCGGATCCATATCCCTCTCGGGTGATTCATCATTGTAGGAATAGTTGTCCGATATGGTGACCCGCCAATACTGAGAGATCTGCCTGCTGCCGGAAAATATCAGATCATGGATAAAATCTCTTTCATCAAGACGCTGATCCCACCCTAAATCCGAGCTCGCCGTAAGGGATAGCTCGTCCTTTTCCCCTGCAGAAACGAGGGTCAATGTCGGCAACAGGGTTGTGGTCCACCGGTCCTCTTCATCATCGGCCAGTTGAAAAATATTAGAGTCATATTCCTGCTGGATGCCCAGACTCCCGGACAGGACGTTCTCACGACAGTCAGCCGAATTGCTGCTGCCCAGCAACAAAACAAAGAAAAAAGAGCCGTTTGCAAGTATACTTTTCTTATTCACGGTATAAGCCTCTCATTTCAATTAAATTTTTGACTCCCCTATGGCACAATTATGGTATCACCGGGAGCAATCAAAACATTCTGCTGCGCATTTTTTCCCTTTACGAAAGCATCATAATCAAAGCTTAAAAACTCTTCCTTGCCGCCTGTCCGGCGCACAACCTTGATCTCTTCCCGCTTGGCCCATTCCTGAAAACCGCCGCTGCGGGCAATGGCCTGTAAAAGAGTGAGTGGAAACTCTATGGGAAACTCACCGGGTTGGCCGACCTGCCCGACAACATAATAGCGCCTGCTGCGATTTTCCACGAGCATGACCGATACGGCAGGCTCAGTTACCAGATCCGAAATTTTTTTCTCAAGAAACTGATCAAGATCACCTGTGGTTTTGCCGGCGGCCTGCACATCCCCGGCAAGGGGCAACGAGATCTTGCCATCGAGACGGACCGTAACCGTCCTGGACAGGTCCGGCTCCTTCCAGACCTGGACTTCGAGCACATCCCCCACGCCGATTAAATAATCTTTTTCCGCCTCGGTTGCCTGATCAGCCCTCCCAGCCAATGGCCAGGCAACGGCAAGAAGTGCCGCAAAAGAGACAACAATATATAACATCTTGTTTTTATATGAATTTTCCACAACAAAAACCTCCCTTAAAAAACAACTGTCAGGCCATTAACAAGACAAATACGAACAATTGAATCATGTTATGCGCCGCAAATAAAAAACGCAACAACATTCTATGGTTCTGACGATGTTTAAACATTTTTACACCGGCACTTTCTCCCTCTTTCTATTTGCCTTTTTCTGCGCTTTCCTCTATCCTTACTTACAAAACAGTAGCCTGAAAACCTGGAAAACCATTAGAGGAGTTTTATGGCCCCTTCATCCCGTTCTGTGCTCTTGGCAGTATTATTCTCTTTTTCTCTCCTGCTGATTTCTGCCTGTTCAAGTCCTGATGTCAAAAAGCAGGCCCATTATGATAAGGGCATGGAATACATCAAAAAAGAACAAACCAAGGCCGCGATCCTGGAATTTAAAAACGCCATCCAGCTTGATCCCAAATATGCCAAAGCGCGTTACCAGCTGGGCCTGGCCTATCTTAAAACCGGCGAAGCAAAAACCGCTTTCCAGGAACTGCAACGGGCGGCAAGCCTTGATCCGACTAATCATGATGCCTTGCTGAAGACCGCGGAATTCCTGCTTCTTTCCCAACAACCCGAGGAAAGCCGGGCACAGATCAATAAAATCCTGGAGGCCAGGCCAGATCACGCGGAAGCTCTTGCCGTCCTGGCCAATATTGAACTTACGGCAGGCAATACCGACAAGGCCCAGGAGGCCTTAAGCAAAGCCCTGGCCAGCCAACCCAAACTCGACCGGCTTTATATCCTGCAGTCCCGAATCCATATGGCCCGGAAAATGCCAGAACAGGCCGAACAGGCACTCCTGAAGGCCATGGAACTCAGCCCTGAAAAGATGTCAACCCACCAGACCCTGACCGCCTTTTACCTGAGCCGGAAAGAGAATGAAAAGGCGAAAGACAATCTGCTTCAAACCGCCGACGCCTTCCCCTCTTCTCCGGTCCCGCTTCTGGAGCTGGCGTCCTTTTATATGAACAGCAAAGAATTCCCCCTGGCGGAAGAGTCCATCAAAAAAGCCCTGGCCCTTGAACCGGACAACGAACGGATCCCCCTTTTTCTGGTCGACTTTTACAAAGAGACAGCCAATTTCAGTAAGGCTGAGGAAACCCTGCAACAGCTCATCTCCACCAGCAAAAATCCCTTGGCCATCAAGGCAATGCTGGCTGATTTTTATTTTGACCGAAGAAAATTTGATGAGGCGGCAAGCCTTGTTGCCGAAATCCTCGGCCAAAATGAAAAACTTCCGCTTGCCCTGCTGGTCAAGGCCAAACTTGCCATTAAAGATGGCAAAAATGATGAAGCCATTGCCAATCTCGACCAGTTGGTCAAGGAAAACCCCCGCTGGGGAGAGGCATATTTTCAGCTTGCCCTTGCCCATCTCAATAAGGGCAACATGGAATTATCCCAAAAGGCAGCAGCCGAGGCAGTGAAATTCATCGGAAGAAGCTCCCAGGCCCATACCCTGCTGGCCCATCATCACCTCCGCAAACGGGAATTTGACAGCGCCCAGCAGGAGTCTGCAATTTCTTTAAAACTTGATCCGCGTAATGTCAGGGCCGCGATCATTCTTGGACAAAGCTTTCTCTATGCAGGCAAAACAGACAATGCCCTGAAGGTTTTTACCCAGATGAATGAATTGCTGCCGGAAAGCATTGAAGTACTCCACAATCTGGCCATGACCAGACTTGCGCGGCAGGAATACCCCGAGGCAATTCCCCTGCTTGAAGAAATACTGGAGAAAAAACCGGATTACACCCCTGCCCTGGCGGCCCTGGCGGCCATTGATATGCGGAACAAACAGCCCAAGAAAGCCATTGAACGCGTCCGCCGCCAGCAGGAGAAATCCCCAGACAACCCAGGCAACTTGCTGGTCTTGGGCGATCTGCTGTTCAGCCAGGGCGAGCTTGATGAGGCGACTACCGTTTTTCACCAGGCACAGAAACTTGCCCCTGAAAACCCCCAGCCCTATATGATGCTTGCCCGCATCATGGATAAAAGCGGCAAAACCAGTGAGGCAATCGTCCAATACCAATCATTGCTGGAAAATCAGCCGGACTCCTTACAGGCCCTGATGGGACTGGGACCACTTTATGAACAGAGCGGCAACCCCGAAGAAGCCAAGAAAATCTATCGACAGATCCTTGAGCGTGACCCCAGATTTGCTCCGGCGGCAAACAATCTTGCCTGGCTCATCACCCAGGAAGCAAATCCCGACCTGGGTGAGGCCCTGCGGCTGGCCCTGGTTGCCAAAGAACGGCTGCCAAACGACCCTAATATCAGCGACACCCTGGGCTTCATCCATTACAAACGTGGCGCTTATGACCTGGCCACCACCCAGTTCAGAGAAGCCCTTGCCGCCTTGCCCAATGTGCCCACCATCCGCTATCATCTAGCGCTTTCCCTCAAGGCACAGGGAGCGGACGACGAAGCTCTGCTGGAATTGCGAGAATGCCTTGGGGAAAACAGCGAATTCCCGGAACGCAAGGAGGCTGAGGAACTTCTTCGCTCCTGGCAGGCCACCGGATAAGCAGAGATGCCAAGAACGTATGTGATCGGCGATATCCACGGCTGCCATGCAGCGCTGCTGGAGCTGTTAGACAAAATCCATCCCGATCTCAGCCGTGATAAGATAATTTTTCTCGGCGATTATATTGACAGGGGGCCGGATTCAAAACAAGTGGTTTCCGAGGTGATCCGGCTGCTGGAGGAGGCGCCTGGCCGGGTGATTCCCCTCATGGGCAATCACGAACAGATTTTTCTCGCCTCCATGGCCGGCGAAGAACGGGACTTTTACCTGCGCATGGGCGGGGACAAAACCCTGGAGAGTTACGGTATCATACCCCCCTTTTCCGGCCGGGTCGCCGCGGGCATTCCTGCCAGCCATCTTCATTTTTTTAATGAACTGCTGCTTTACTGGGAAGACAGGGATTACATTTATGTCCATGCCGGTCTGCAACCACACGTTCATTTAAGCCAGCAGTCCCCCCGCTGGTGCTGCTGGGCCCGGGACCAGTTCCTGGATTCCCGCTATGATTTCGGCAAAAGGGTCATCTTCGGCCACACCCCATTTGACAAACCACTCATTGACAAAAACAAAATAGGCATTGATACCGGAGCAGTTTATGGAGGTCACCTGACCTGCCTGGTGCTGCCGGATTTTGAGTTTGTCAGCGTACCCGGATTGCGGATTGCGGATTTCTGATTGGGGATTTCAAAACATCTCTGCTGCCCAAGGACGCGAAACATTGCAGATCACGGATTTCCTGGTGCCGTAATAACTTCAGTCACTCCAAGTACTTCAAGTATTATAGGCACTTTTTTACTTTTCAGATCTCCAGCATGCGGTCCAGGGCCAGTTTTGCGCCGGCAGCGGTTTGCGCATCCACCGTGATCTGGTTGACCACTCTGCCCTGTGCCAGATTATCCAGTACCCACAGCAGATTAGTGGGAGTTATACAGCTCATGGTCCCGCAGGTGCAGGGCGTCGAGGCCAGCAGATGAACGCTCTTGTCCGGATGCTGTTTTTTCAATCGGTTCACCAGATTGACCTCGGTGCCGATGGCCCAGACCGCCCCGGCCTCTGATTCCCGGACTGCCTCGATAATCCTTTCGGTGGAACCGTAGTAATCCGCCTGCCGCACCACCTCCCAGGGGCTTTCCGGGTGTACGATGATGCGGATGGCCGGGATCTTTTCCCGCCATTTATCAATCTGATCCACCAGAAACTCCTGATGAACATGGCAGTAGCCGTTCCACAGGATCGTTCTGGCCTTTTTCAGCTGTTCAACACTGTTGCCGCCGAGTTTCCTGCCCCGCTGCCAGACAACAATCTCATCATCGCCAATTCCCAGTGCCTTACTGGAATTTCTTCCCAAATGCTCATCCGGGAAAAAGAAAACCTTTTCTCCTCTTGTCCAGCCCCAGGTTAGAACCCGCTCCGCGTTGGAAGAGGTACAGACCGCCCCTCCCCGGTTGCCGACAAAGGCCTTGATGCGGGCTGAAGAGTTCACATAGGTGACCGGGACAACCGTCTGGCCTCCGCAAACCTCCGCCAGCTCATTCCATGCAGCGGCAACCTGCTCAACGGTGGCCATGTCCGCCATGGGACAGCCGGCATTGAGGTCCGGAAGAATAACCGCCTGATCATCCTCCGTCAGAATATCGGCTGATTCCGCCATGAAATGCACGCCGCAGAATATAATATACGGATATTTCCCCCCCTCAGCGGCCTCACGGGCAAGTTTGAGTGAATCCCCGGTCAGATCGGCAAACTGAAAGACATCATCATGCTGATAATGATGGCAGAGGATAAGCACCTTACCCCCCAGCTCTTTTTTTCTGGCAGCTATTTTCCCAAAAAGAATTTCATTCTGTTCAGTCATCGGCAATGCTCCCCTCATGGAAATAAAAAAGGGGCTTACCTCTCAATAAGCCCCGGGGTTTTAGAACTTAATTTTTACTGTCAATCAGACGGCGCGCACCCAGGTTGCCTGCGGCCCTTTATGACCCTCGGTGACACCAAAGGATACGGAATCTCCCTCGGCAAGTTGGTCCATAACAAGATCCTTCAAAGCATTCTCGTGGAAATAGATCTCGCGTCCGTCGTTGGCAACAATAAAACCATAGGATTCATAGGGAGAAAGCCGCTTGATCACGCCAAACCCCGCCCCTATTTCACCACCGGCTTCAGGTACCTTACTGGTCTGCCTCCTTTTCCGCTGTAATTCCTTTAACTGCAGTCCCAATGTATCAAAAGCTTCAACAAGCAAGGGTGCCACCGAATCTCCTTTCCTCTTGACGACCACTGTATCATTAGGAACACCTGTGACAAGCCGGACTTCATAGCCGCCCTGCTTATGTGAAGTTGTTTCCTCAATGGTTACACGAAGGTTGAGAATAAGCCCGGGATGATGACGCATCAACCGCTCTTTTTCCTCATCAATTCTATCCTGCCAAGATTTTCTTACATCGAGATTACGGCCTTCAACCTTTAGTTCCATACACGTCCTCCATGAAAAATTTTGCCGCATCACCTGTCAATACGGCAATGGAACGTCCATCCGGCCTCGGCAGTCGGGGCCGGATACACCGAGTAAACTTATGGTATCATATTATTTTTTTTGGCTCCACCATTCTCTCGTCATGAATCTTTTTTTTCACGCCGTTAGGCAAATCTCCGCCGCACGGCCTCAACTCTTGCCAGGGATTTGCCGCAGCGCGGCAAAGTAAATTTCCCTGCAGAGATTGCCGCCATCAAGCTGTCGTAGGCCTGACGAACTTTTTCATGCCCATGACAGATCAAAATCATGTCAGCCCCGGCGGCAAATGCCTGCACGCCTGCCGCGGCCACTGTTCTTTCCTTTTCAATGGCTCCCATTTCCAGATCATCGGTGATAACCAAACCGTCAAACCCGAGCTCAGAACGCAACAAATCGGTAAGAATATGCCTTGACAATGTTGCCGGCGTCGTTGCATCCAGATGCTCATAAATGGTATGGGAGGTCATAATTGCCGCCACATCAGCGGCAATAGCCTGTTGAAACGGCACAAGGTCGATTTCTCTCATCTCCGCCAGGGCCCGGGCAACAACGGGCAGGTGCAGATGGGGATCAAGCTTTGCCGCGCCAAGACCGGGGAAATGCTTGCCGCAGGCAGCTACTCTTCCTGCCTGCAGACTCCTTATCACCTGACTCCCTAATTTCCCGACAAGCTGCGGATCAGCCCCCAACGAGCGTTTTTCCATAAAAAAACCATGACCGGCCGGGCACACATCAAGCACCGGGGCCAGATTCATATTGATGCCGGCCTGGGCCAGTTCCCTGGCACAGGTGGCGGCGTAGTCCGCCAGCGCGGCAACAGGATCCGCAGCCCCGGCCAGCTGTCTGGCATCGGCAAACTGGGTAAAAGGGGCCGGCAGACGGGCCACCGTGCCGCCTTCCTGATCAATGGCAATCAGCGGTTGCGGCAGGCCGGCCCGCTTGCAGGCTTCTTTCACCTCGGCACAGAGGTCTTTGAGCTGCTCCGGATTGTCAACATTGCGCTTGAAAATGATGAAGTTATTAATGCCCAGTTCACCAATCAGCCGCAAGGTGGATTCGTCAAGATATGCGCCGGGTATACCCACCATGAAAAGCTGGCCCAGCTCCGCGAATTTACTCATTTTCTCTCCACCCTTACTGATATGCGACAGGATCAGTCAATCCCGCCTCTTGGAACCCTTTCAACCGCAGCAGACAGGCATCACACCTGCCGCAGGCTTTGCCCTCGCTGTCCGGATCATAGCAGCTGTGGGTGCGGCTGTAATCAACACCCAGGGCCTTTCCTTTTAAAATAATCTCTTTTTTCGTCAAATGCATCAGCGGTGCAATAATTTTATAACTCCTGCCGCTTTCCACCCCGGCCCGGGTGCCCAGATTGGCCACCTTTGCAAAGGCCTTGAGATATTCCGGCCGGCAATCGGGGTAGCCGCTGTAATCAAGCACATTGATGCCGATGAAGATATGAAAAGCGCCCAGCACCTCAGCCCAGGCCATGGCGTGGGACAGGAAAATGGTATTGCGCCCCGGCACATAGGTCACCGGAATGGATGATTCCATCTCCTCCGCACTGCGGTTTTTCGGCACAGGGGTATCGCCGGTCAAGGCGGACCCGCCGATCTTATCCAGATCAAGATTTAAAACAAGATGGCGCACAGCGCCCATCCGCCGGGCATTCTCCCGTGCCCGGGCAAGCTCGACGGTCTGGCGCTGGCCATAGGAAAAACTTAGGCAATAACAGGCATAGCCCTGCGCTATCGCCATTGCCAGAACAGTGGTGGAGTCAAGTCCACCGCTTAACAGCACAACGGCTTTTTCTTTTTCTGTGCTCATGATATTTTTATTTTTTTCACCACAGAGCACACAGAGATCACAGAGAAATATTTTTTAATACAGTCAGTTAGCTCTGTGGTCTCTGTGCTCTCCGTGGTAATTTTTCAGTTTACGAATTAATTTACTCTGCAAGCTGCACCGGCAGGGCATGGGTCAAACGGATTTCCGCAGGCCCTACCTGGGCCTGATAGGCCATCACCCTCACCCCCTGGTCGACAACTTCCGCCAGGGTCCGGGCATAGAGCGGATCAATATGGGCGGCCGGTGCAAACACCTCGCCGTCCATGCGCTGCACGCAGAAAAAAATCGCCGCCCCCTGCCCGCTTTGCGCCAGTTCCGCCAGCTCGCGAAGATGTCTGGTGCCGCGGCTGGTTACCGCATCGGGAAACATGGCCCTTTTCCCCTCGACAAGGGTGCAGTTCTTTACCTCCAGATAGATCTTCCCAACCCCATGGTAGAGCAGAAAATCGAGCCTGCTGCCGGCGGAAACCTTGACCTCGGCCTGAATCCGGCTGATCCGGCCCAAATCATTTACCACCCCGTTTTCAATGGCTTCCCGCACCAGATGATTGGTGAGGCCGGTGTTGACCCCGACCCAGAAGCCGTCCACCTGAATCATTTCCAGAGTAAAGGGATATTTGCGGGCCGGATTGCCGGAGCGGGACAACAACACCGGGTTTCCTGCCGCAAGACAGCCCCGCATGCTGCCGGTATTGGGGCAATGCGCGGTCAATTCGGTCCCGTCGGCCAACACCACATCAACAAGAAACCGTTTGTAGCGTTTTTTCAGCCTGGCTGAAAGAAGATTTTTAAATTTCATTGAAAATTAACAGTAATTGAGGTCCAATAGAACTGCAACCTTTCCCTTGAGATTTCAGGAATTATGATCGACAGAAAGCGCTCCGATAAGAAGGTCCGGCAAAAAAAGGCGGTGGCCCTCCGCTATGACAAGGGAAAAGACGCATCCCCCAAGGTGATCGGCAAGGGCATAGGTCTGCTGGCGGAAAAACTGCTGGAGCTTGCCAGGGTGCACGACATCCCCATTCACGAAGACGCCGATCTGGTTGAGGTGCTTTCCAGGCTCGATCTCAACGAAGAAATCCCCGAATCGACCTACTTCATTGTTGCCGAGATTCTGGCCTTTGTCTACCGGACAAACCAGAAATACCAGGCATAACCTCTACCCGGAAAATTCTTCCCCCCATGCCTGCTTGACCACCCCCGCCCTGGTCATGCCCGTGCTCGGCACCATTCAAACACACTTAGCAATCACCCGAGTAACCGATTAATTTCACAAGACAAATTCATCATACTCCCAAAACGCCGTTTTGCTTTCAGCCCGCAGCAACCGCGACAAACTGTTTGGCACATGAGTTGCAAAAGCCTTAAAAAAACATTTTTTGCCGGAGGATTCATGTTTATTAAAAACCGTTTAGGCCTCATTGAAGGCACGGAAACAATGCTTGCCCAGAGCCAGCGCCTGAACCAGATCACCAACAATCTGGCCAATGTTGATACGCCCGGCTACAAAAAGGAAGATATCACCTTCTGGGAGATGCTCTACACCACCAACCACAATCGCCCGCGGGTGGGCAAGGCCCTCAAAATACTGACAAACCACCAGGAAGGCTCAGCCAAGAACACCGGCAACCAATTGGATTTTGCCATCAGCGGCAATGGCTTCTTCAAGCTGCAGACCCCCCAGGGCGTCCGCTACTCCAGAGCCGGCAACTTCCTCCTCAACAATGAGGGGCAACTGGTCAACCCGGACGGGCATCTGGTTTTAGGGGATGGAGGGCCGATTGTCATCAACGGCAATGAGGTGTCCGTAGCCACGGACGGCAGCTTGATGGTTGACGGCGTTAACGCCGGCCGGTTTGACATCGCCACCTTCGCCAACCTGACCGATATTGAAAAGGAAGGAACCAACCTCTTCAGGCTGAAAAACGAGGGTGTAGAGGAGGAGCCGGCCATCGACTTCACGATCCGCCAGGGTTTTCTCGAAAGCTCCAATGTCTCCCTTGTCAGCGAGATGACCACCATGCTCGACCTGCACCGGGCATATGAAACCCAGCAGAAGGTGATCCGCACCTTTGACGAGATTGACGCCAAGGCAATCAGCACCGTTGGAAAATTGACGAGTTAACGGGGAATTTGACTCTTTTTAATAAAGAAACCATTCTTGCCCCCAGAAAAACAGCCGCTGTTGGCTAAATATAAAAAAAATTACCGCAACAGCAGGAGAAAAACATGATCAGAGCATTATTTACTTCCACCACCGGCATGAACGCCCAGGAGCTCCAGCTCAACGTCATTTCCAACAATCTGGCCAACGTCAATACCGGCGGTTTTAAAAAGAGCCAGACACAATTTGAGGACCTTTTTTATTCCTCCCTGCGGGCGGTGGGGGCGGAGACGGTGGCCGGCGGCCAGGTGCCGACCGGGGTGCAGGTTGGCATGGGGGTGCGCCCCACTGCCGTATACAAAATCTTCACCCAGGGAGATTATTCCCAGACCGGCAATGAACTCGACTGGGCCATTGAAGGGCGGGGCTTTTTTCAGATCGTCAGGGACGGGGTGGAGTATTACACCCGGGCCGGGGCATTCAAACTGGACAGGGACGGCTACATTGTCACCAGCAACGGCGACCGGCTGCAGCCGGAATTCGCCGTACCGGCGGATACCGTCGCCATCCAGATTGACGCAGGCGGCATGCTGTCCGCCCTGGATTCGGCCCAGCAGACTATTGCCTCCGTGCAGGTAACATTGCATGATTTTGTTAATCCTGCCGGCTTGAAGGCAGTGGGCAGCAACCTCTTTCTTCCCTCCGAGGCCTCGGGCGATCCCAGGGAAGAAAATCCCGGCATAAACGGCATGGGAACCCTTGCCCAGAGCATGCTGGAAACATCCAACGTCAACGTTACCGAAGAGATGGTGAACCTCATTATTACCCAGCGCGCCTTTGAATCCAATTCAAAGGGCGTCACCACGGCTGACCAGCTCCTTGAAATTTCCAACAATCTGGTAAGGTAATCAGCATGCGTAAGTTACAGTTTCTTGTCATCCTTTGCTGCCTTTTCCTGGCCCAGCATGCCGTGCAGGCAGACGACGGACAGCGCGGCAACACCGCGGGCAAGGTATTGGCCCAAAGCGATCTGCAGGAAATTTTTACGAAAATCATCAAAGAGAATATTCCAGGCCATATTGAGGAATTTCAGATCAGTGACTTTTCGAGCCAGCCGGAATCTCTCAGCTTACCGGACGGGAAGCTCACTTATCGCCTCACCAGCCAGATCCTTTGCGCTTCTCCCGGCAAGAAGTTCATTTCCGCCGTTCTTGCCGTGGACGGCAGGGAGTGCGGCAACGTAAAAATGTACGGCAATCTCCATTTCTGGGGAACCGTGATCCTGGCCTCCCACTCCATCCCACGCCGCACCATCATCAGCGCCGCGGACATTGAAACCGATTTCCGCGATATCTCCATGCTGGGCGACAGCCTGACAGGGACCCCTGAACAGGCCATCGGCAAACAACTTTACAAGTCCTTGCGGGCCGGTGACATTATCTTTACCCATCTGCTCAAGAACCCGCCCCTGGTTAATCGAGGTGATCTGGTTACCATCATTGCCAAAAACGGAGGGGTACAGGTATCTGCCCCGGGAGAGGCGAAAAACGCCGGCGGCATCGGCGAAATCGTCCGGGTAAAAAATCTGATGAGCCGCCGCGTTCTCCAGGCCAAGGTTGTTGATGAAGGGCTGGTGGAGGTTGATCTTTAGCAGACTGCTGGCAACTTGCGCCAGACGACGCTCTGCCTGAATTTCCTCTGCAAGCGGTGTTCAGGCAACGGGCGATGAAACATTTCAATTCTTTTGCGGAAAAAATGGATAGACCTATGAAGAAAAAACAATTCTTGCTGAAAGCTGCTGCCGGCAGCCTGGGCTCTCTGCTCCTGCTTGCCGGGTGTGTTTCCACCTCTGACCCCGGCAGCCGTACCACCATGCCGGACCGTTACAGCCTTCCAGAGGTCCGCACCAAACAGCTCGCCCCCCAGGAGGGCTCGCTCTATTCCGAGCAGTCCATGGATCTTTACCGTGACAGCCGGGCCTGCCGGGTGGGAGATATTGTCATGGTGGAAATCGTCGAAACCTCCAACGGTGCGAAAAACGCCCGGACCAAAACAGAACGGGAATCCAGCGTAGCCGCAGGCATCACCCAGTTTTTCGGCTTTGAAAACTGGCTCAGCAAGAAAAACGCCAATTTTATCCCTTCCGACAAAAGCCTGGAGGTTGATCTGCAGAATGACTTCGAAGGAAAGGGAACAACCGAGAGAAACAGCACGGTAACGGCCACCCTTTCCGCCCGGGTTATTGAGGTCACCATGGAAGGCAATCTGGTCATCCAGGGCTACCGGGAAATCCGGGTCAACAATGAGACGCAGTTTCTCATTCTCTCGGGCCTTGTCCGGCCGCAGGATATCACCCCCAACAACTCCATCATGTCGACTAATATTGCTGATGCCCGCATCGAGTACAGTGGCACCGGGGTGCTCAGTGACAAACAGCAGCCGGGCTGGCTGGCCCGGGGGGTGGATATTCTCTGGCCTTTTTAGCAGGGGGTTGTCAAGGGGGGCTCGGGGTAGGCAAATTTTTCCCTGCCCCTTGTTCATCTCCGGAACCGCACGGCATCCGATCCGCCTATCTGGCTGTTATCATGTACTTTTAATTTTCAACAGCATCTTTACCATGACGGCACACCATTTGCTCTTAAAGCTGATCAACAATCTGATAGATGCCAAGGAGTGCATATGAAGTTCTCACAATTTTCCATCCTGCTGATCATCATAAGTGTTTTTCTTGCCCTGACCAACGAGGCCGGGGCGGTCAGACTGAAAGACATTGCCTCGGTGAAAGGCATCCGCTCCAATCAGCTGGTCGGCTACGGGCTGGTTGTCGGCCTGGACGGAACCGGTGACGGCAACAAGTCGCCCTTCACCAGTCAGGCCCTGGTTAATATGCTGGAGAACATGGGTGTGCATGTGGACAAGAACGATGTGAAGGTCAAAAACGTCGCCGGTGTCATGGTGACCGCCACCCTGCCCCCCTTTGTCAAGACCGGCCAGACCATTGATGTAACGCTGTCCACCCTGGGCGACGCCAAATCCCTCCAGGGAGGAACCCTCATCGCCACCCCCCTGAAAGGCCTTGACGGCAAAGTATATGCCATTGGCCAGGGACCGGTCAGCATCGGCGGTTTTCAAGTTGACACGGGAACAAACGAACGAGTCCAGGCAAACCATCTCACCGTGGCCCGCATCCCTGACGGCGCAACGGTGGAGAGGGAGGTTCCGGTATCATTTGCCGGGAAACAGGAAATTATCCTCCACCTCAACACCCCGGACTTCACCACCATGTCCAGGGCGATAAATGCCATTGATTCTCTGCTGGAAGGTCCATACGCCAAGGCCAAGGACAGCGCAACGGTGAGCATCACCGTCCCGGAAAAATTTGCAGGCAGCGAAGTGGCCTTCATGGCAGCCATAGAAAATCTGGATATTGTGCCGGATACCTCGGCCCGGGTCATCATTGATGAGCGGACCGGCACCATTGTCATGGGCAGGGATGTGAAAATCAAGGAACTTGCCGTTGCCCACGGCAACCTGAGTGTTCAGGTATCCAACAACAAGGCCATCCCTTCCGAGGTTGAAAACACCAATGTCACGGCCCGGGATCAGGAAAATAAGCTCGTTGCCCTCAACCCCGGGGTAACCCTGGGTGATCTGGTCAGCGCGTTGAACGGGGTCGGCGTAACCCCGCGGGACCTCATTGCCATCCTGCAGTCAATCAAGGCGGCAGGCGCCCTGGATGCTGTTCTGGAGATTATTTAAATGGAAAGTATCATTCCGGCATCAATTCAGTTTCAGAAAACCTTGCAATCGGTCGATAATAGAAATGAGAAGCAGTTAACCGAGTCCATCGAGAAAAAAAAGCTGCTGGGAGCCTGCAAGGATTTCGAGGCCATTTTGTTAAACAAATTGCTTTCCACCATGCGCGAAAGTGTCCCGGAAGGCGGCCTCTATGAAAAAAGTTACGGTGAAAAAATATACCAATCCATGCTCGATGAAGAAATGACAAAAGAATGGGCCCATGGCAAGGGAACAGGTATCGGCGAACTTCTCTATCAGCAATTAAGCCGGTCAATCAAGCCCTCAGCAGGCGAGGACGGACAAAAATGAATGCACAAACTGCAATAAAAATTGATCAGACAGAGGATTTGACGGGTTTACCGCACAACGGACAGGCCTTCCCGCTGCCGCTGATTCTGGATATCCTGAAACGGCAGATTGCCATCTCCTCAGTCTTTCTCGCCATCCTGGAAGAGGAAAAGCACGCCCTGATCAGTATGGATGTCGCCTCGCTGATTTCCCTGACGAGGAAGAAAGAAAACGAGCTCGCCAAGATTGCCCAACTCGACCACTCTCTCCAGGAGGTTGCCAGACGGATTGTCACGAACAATCCCCGTAATGATCAAAAAATGATCAAACTGGCCGAGCTGATCCCCTTCATGACCCGCGAGCAGACCCTTGCCGTCAAAACATACCGTGATCAGCTGGCTGTACTGCGGGAAAAGATCAGCAGCAATAATCTCATCAATAAGCGTTTTGCCAGTGATACTCTCGGCTATCTCAACGATGCCATCTCACTCATCTGCGGGGAGGTTACCGGTGATCGACTTTACAGTATGCGGGGGCGGCAGCAGAGAAAAAACTCTGTCCCTTCCCTGGTAAGTAGAGAGGTCTGACCATGGTCGGCATTTCCCAGATATTAAACACCGCCAAAGAGGCCCTTCTTGCCCACCAGCAGGCGGTTTCCGTGGCAGGCCACAATATCGCCAATGTTGATACCCCGGGCTACACCAGGCAAACCCTGACCCTGACCCCTGCCCAGCCTACTCAGGAAGGGATTGGTTTTTTCGGCAACGGCGTCCGGGGCATGGAGATCAACCGCCATTATGACCAGTTCATGGTGAAAAGACTGACCGCGCAAAACTCCACCCTGAGCAACCTGGAGGCGCAGCAGCAATCCTTGCGCCTGGTGGAAACTTCGTTTAATGAAGTACCCGGGCTTGCGATCAATGAATTGATGAGCGAATTCTGGGCCAGCTGGCAGAGCCTGGTTTCCTATCCGGAAAATATGTCCAGCCGTGATTCAACGGTGCAGAAGGCCAACATCCTCATAGATCAGTTTCACAACATGACCACCGAACTGACGCAAACCAGATATGACATTGATGTCAATCTCAGCTCGGCAGTCAATGATGTCAACGCTCTCACCGAACAGCTGGCCAAGCTGAACGGCCAGATCGCCGCATCTGAAACCGATTTGAACAAACAGAACGACCTGCGCGACCAGCGGGACATCCTGCTCAATGACCTGTCAAAATACGTGGAAATCAATTATTTCGAAACCAGCACCGGAGCTTACACCATTCTCATGGCCAACGGCCATTCCCTGGTGGAAAACAATGAGGCCTGGCAGATCGACTGGATGGATGACAAACTGCAGTGGATCAGCACCAACACCAAAGACGTCCAGACGAAAACCGCCATCGCCAGCGGCGCCGAAGTGGGCGGCAATATCGGCGGATGGATGGAAATTTACAATCAGGTCAAACCCGGGGTGGCGGAAAATTATCTCGGCCGCCTTGATGCACTGGCCAACGCCCTGATCCGGGAAGTAAACCAGCAGCACAGCCAGGGTGTCGGTCTGACCTCTTTTTCCGCACAGCTTACCAGCGCCGATCGGGCGGCAAACACCACCCTGCTCACCAGCACCATCGATCCCGCGCTGGCAACGGAAACCATTCCGACCGGCAGCCTGACCATCAATGACCGGGTAATCGGCAAGATCGAGGGTGGCACCGCAACCCACGGCCTGGCCCAGACCAAGGCTTATAATGCCGCCCAGGCCATCAATGATGCCATTACCGGGGTGCAGGCCAGGCTGACCACCCAGGTTGCCGGCGATGCAGTGACCGCCATGGCTGCCGGCGAGGATGGCACGGCCATCAGTTTTCAGGTCAACGGCATTGATGTCAATTATACGATTGATGCAACATCAGGTCCGCCGGATGACACGGATCCGTCAACCTTGGCCGCCAACGTCGTCTCAGCCATCAATCAGGCCATCCTGGACTACAACGATTCGACCAATGTTCCGGAAAACATCCCCAAAATAACCATTGAAGCGCTGGTGGGCGACGGCACCAACGGCGGTGCGGCCAATGCCATTATTCTCCGTAACACCAATACCGGTGACGAGTCCCGCATCATTATCGACGGGCTGGACACGGATCCGTTGTCAACTGAATTCAAACTCGGCCTGAGCAACGGCACCTATATTGCCGATGCCACCCACAATACGGGCGAACTGTCACTCTTTTCCCATAAAAGCCAGATCGATATCGACGGCGGCTCTGACGACCGTTACCTGGATCAACTGGGGCTCGGCGGCGGCAACATCAGCAGCACCGATAAAGGCGGCGACGGAAAGCTCACCTTTGACTCAACTGACAACCAGGTGTTATTTTCCATGATGGGTTACGACTATTCAAATGAACTGCAGACAGACGGCGGCAGCTTCAAGATGTGGATCTACAACAATGATGACACCCTGGCCCTGCCGCAACCGGTGGAAATCTCCCTGGAACGGGCATACACCCTGCAGGACGTGGCGGACGCCATTAATATCTCCATCATCAATGCCAGTGGCCAGGCAACCCCATGGGTCGCAGCAACGATTCAGGATAACAAACTGGTGCTGACGCCGGACGGCAATCATCAGTTCGCCTTTGGCGGCGACACCTCCAATTTTCTTGCCACAGCCGGGCTCAACACCTTTTTCACCGGTTCCAGCGCCGATTCCATCGGCGTCAACGACTTCATCAGCCAGAACCTGGATCATATTGCCGCGGGAACCGTCAGCACCAACGGCCAAATCTTCCGCGGTGACCAGTCCAATGCCCTGCTCATCACCAACATCCAGCGCAACGAAAATGTCCGGTTTACCGGCGGCAGCACTGACACCCTCGACGGATTTTACAATACCCTGGTGGGCGCCATCGGCATCAAGGGGCGGACGGTCAGCCGGGATTATGAATACAATACCTTGATCACTGATCAGATGAACGCCATGAAGGATGCCACTTCCGGCGTTTCTCTTGATGAAGAGATGTCAGACCTCATCAAATTTCAGCAGGCTTACTCAGCGGCGGCCAAACTGATAACCTCCGCTGATGAAATGATGCAGTCCTTGCTGCAGGCGGTGTAATATGCGGACAACACTCAACACGATCTACAGTATGATCGGCAATAATCTGAACAAGATTACCACCGACATGTGGAAACTCAACAGCCAGATCTCATCCGGCCTGCAGATGTCGAAAATTTCCGACAATCCGGTCAACATGGTCAGTGCGCTGGGCATGCGCTCGACCCTGGCCGAGATCACCCAGTACCAGGCAAATATCACCTTCGGCGGCTCCATGATCGCCGCCTCTGAAGAGGCGCTCACCGGCATCAAAGACCTGGCCATGAAAAGCAAGGAGAAAGCCCTGGCAGGCATCAATGACAGCCAGACTTTCACCACCAGAACCTACATTGCCGATGAGATTCATGTTTATCTCGAGCAGGCCGTTACCCTGGCCAACACCCGCTGGGACGGCAAATATGTCTTCGGCGGCTTTCGGACCACCGGGTATACGGCAACCGAGCCGACGCCGTTCATGCTCGGCTATATTGACGGCTACCGGATTAACGGCAATGACTTTCCCGTGCTTGACACCATGCTCTCCGGCACTCTGGGCACCACCGATCTGGCGGCAGGAGATCTGCTGATCAACGGTGAAGATGTTGGTGCTGTGGTGCTGAGCGCCGGCACCACTTCAGGCCTTAATATGAGCGGGGCCGACAATCTGCAGACCGCTGTCAACAGTATTGTCTGGCCGGCCGGCACAACCCCGGTCACCGCCACCCTGACCACACTCTATGCCGGAGGGGCGGAGACGGCAAACAGCAACCCCACTGATGTCAGCATCACCATCAACGGTATCACCATCGACTACACCACCACCGGGGTTAGTCCTGCGGCTGATGCGGTCACCGCCCTCAATCAATACACTGATCAGACAGGCGTCCATGCGGAACTGGGCGACAATCTCAACGGCGGGGCGGTGGGCACTGTCGTCCTGACCAACGCCATGACCGGCGATGAAACGGACATCACCATTTCAGCCCTCACCGAGACGGCCAACCCTGCCGGTCCTCCGGCAGCAGCATCCGGTCTTGCCGCGGGTGTGCATTCCGTCGGCGCCGGCAGCAATACCGGCCAGATCTCCTTGCAGTCCAACGAAGCATTCGAGCTGACCAGCAACAACTATACCGACGATACCGTCCTTGATATTCTCGGCCTGGGAGGCGGCGCCGTAGGCTTTGCCGACACGGCCAGCGACGGCATCCTGGTCTATGGCGCCCCGCTTGAACCAAACGACCTGACCATCAACGGCATACCGGTGGACACCATCACCTCCGACGGGGTATCGGACGTCTTTTCCTCCTCTTCGGCTGCGGCGAAAGCAGCGGCCATTAACCGCATCAGCCAGGACTGGGTGAACGCCAGCGGCGAGACCGTCCCCGGCACCGAAGTAACGGCGGAAGTGACTCCGATTTTCCGGCAGGCGCCGGCCACGGTCTCAGCCGGCACCATCGGTGGAGGCGATCTGATTATCAACGGCATTGATATCTTTGCCGCAACAGGTCCGACGGCAATTATTGCCGAGGATGCCGACAATGTGCTGCTTAACGCCATCAACGACCAGCAGGCCAGAACAGGTATTGTGGCCACCCGCAACGCCGACGGCCAGATTGGCCTGAAGGCCATAGACGGACGCAATCTCCATATTCAAACCTCGGCTACCGGCAATTCCATCACCCACTTAAACGGAGCGCCACCCACCGGCGCCGCGGACAGGGTTTATTCGGGGACAATCCAACTCCTGTCCGAGCGTACCTTCATGCTGGAAAGCACTCTCTCCGCCGCCTATCCTCCAGGAGGTGAAGAACCGGGTTTTGCGGCCATCGGTCTTACCGGCGGTTCGCTGTCAACAGGTGAGCCTGCCGACATAACCGGTGACGGCAAACTTTCCGTGCTGTCCGTTGCCCGGTTGGACAATAACGTCCGCTATACCGGCGACAGGGACAACGATGCGGAAATCAAAGTCGGGGCCGTGAGCAAGATAGAAATTGCCAAAAACGGTGAAGATGCCGTTGCCAACAGCGGTGTTTTCAAGGCTCTCAAGGAGGTGGAGGATTATCTGCGGGGCAGGAACTACACCTTTGTCACCAGCCTCCACGCCCAGGGCGATCTCTCTGTAACCTTGGATTCCCTCAATGACCCCGAGGACCCGCTTGAGGAGAAATTTCGAACCGGTGATTTCACCATCACGGTGACTGATCATGATGTTTATCCCCCCAGTGAGATTGATATGAAAATCGCGGTGGACATCGCCCTTGACACCCCCCTGACCATTTCCCAGAAGCTTAACGGCATACCGGGGTTGACCAGCAGCTGGGACAGTGACGGTCACCTGCATATTGACAGCAGCGATGCCGGCAGATACACCTTCAACATCAGCGAGGATACCAGCAATACCCTCAATGCCTTCGGCATCAATGCCCATGAACTGCAGAATCAGGGGCTGACCAAATCCCTGGAGGACCTGGACAATGTCCTCTCTTCGCTCTCCACCCAGATTTCCGATTTCGGCGCCAGGGCCAACCGCATCACCATTCAGAACCAGATTTATGCCAACCTGAAACTGGCCAACCAGGAGAATCTGTCGGAGAAGCAGGACACCGACCTGACGGAAGCCATTCTGAATCTGAAGGCCAAAGAAGTTGCTTACCAGGCGGCACTCAGCGCCGCAGCCAAGACCATGCAGCTCAGCCTTGTTGATTATTTGTAGAAAGAAGTGTTAGAGTAACCTTGATCTTTTTATCATACGGGGAAACAGGTCTGCGCTCCCTGGCAGGCCAGGACACTTCTTTAGGAGAACTAATCCATGCTTATCCTCTCCAGAAAGGTTGGCGAGGCGATTATTATTGCCGATAACATAAAAATCAGAGTCCTGGAAAACAAAGGAGGTCTTGTCAAGCTGGGTGTCGAGGCCCCGGATCAGGTCATTATCCATCGTGAGGAAATTTATCTGCGCATTCTTGAAGAAAATAAAAAGGCAGCCATGGATTCCCCTGATGATTTATCAATGTTGTCCGATGTTTTCCCTTTGAAAAAGAAAGAGTAAAGACAATGAATGCATTAAAACAGGATAGCGAGCAGACCGGAGCTGAAAAAAACATCACGGTACAGACCAGCCGATTCGGTGAAATTATTGTGGACACGGAGCGCATTATTTCCATGCTCAGCCCCCTTCTCGGCTTTCCGGAGTCCACCCGTTTTATTTTGAAATCGCACAGCCAGAAATCCCCATTTATGTGGCTGCAGTCGCTGGACAATCCGCAACTGGCCTTCGTTGTTCTGCCCGCGACCCTTACGGGGCTGGATTACCGGCCGGAAATCCCGCGGCAGATCTTAAAGGAACTATTGATAACTGCTGATAATGACAAAGATATTCTGTTGATCCTCACCATTCCTAAAAACAACCCCCAGGAGATGACGGCAAATCTTTTAGGCCCCATCGTCCTGAACTCCAGCAGGCGGCTTGCCGCACAGGTTGTTCTTGATCCGCAGAAATACGACCCCTGCACCCGGCTCTTTACCACCCAATGAGCATTTTTGTGAGAGTGAAAGACCAGCGGAAAGGGCATAAAAAAAGCCGGCCATCCGGCCGGCTTTTCATAAAATCATCGCCCTTCGGGGAAAGAAGGAAGATTATTGACGCAACAGCTGATTTTCAGCAAGAAGATCATCCAGCATCTTATCCGCAATATCGCGCGCATCAACCTGATAAGTCCCCTCGTCAATCTGCTTTTTCAGGGACTCTATCATTTCCAAGCGCATCGGCGGTGTCTGTTCCAGTATCTCTTTCATTTTCTGCACATCCCGGGAACTGCTGGAAAGGTCAACAGTATCCGCCGCAGAGGGGCCGGCGTTTTCGGCACCGCCTTCCAGCTTGCGGGTTTTTTTTATCTCAACCTTATTGTCTGTCCTGATCTGGGAAATGGCATCCGTTAACTTCATGATCAGCTCCTGTCCACCTTTACACCCTTGTTAATAGGGATATTACGACTTTTTCTCGTCAGTTACACACGCTCTTCTAATTACCATATCGACTTTTTTTTCACAAACTTAAAAAAAAAGTGAGGCACCCTCTTTTATTGCCAGCTTATTGCCAAAAAAATCCCCGCCTGTTAGAGTGGCGGCCATGAAAAATCATGACTCTGTTTACCTTGTTGACGGCAGCGCCTATATTTACCGAGCCTATCACGCCATCGCCCCCCTGTCAAACAGCAGAGGGATGCCGACCCATGCAATTTACGGATTCACCAACATCCTGCTCAGAGTCCTGCGCGAAAAAAATCCCACCTATATGGCAATGGCCTTTGACCTCAAGGGTCCGACCTTCCGGCACACAATATATGAGGCATACAAGGCAAACCGGCCTCCCATGCCGGAGGATCTTGCCTGCCAGATCCCCTATATCAGAAAAATCGCCCGGGCCTTCAATATCCGCGGCCTTGAAATGGAAGGTTTTGAGGCGGACGACCTGATCGCCTCCGCGGCTTTGTGGCTTGCGGCAAACGGCCACAACGTCATCATTGTTTCCGGCGACAAAGATCTTCTCCAGCTTGTAGGCCCCGGCATCGTTGTCTGGGACCCCATGTCCGACAGAGTGATGGACAGTGAAGCGGTTAGCGCCAGATACAACGTCGGTCCGGAAAAACTCAACGATCTCTTTGCCCTGATCGGCGACAGCTCCGATAATGTGCCGGGGGTACCCGGCGTGGGGCCGAAGACGGCTGAAAAACTCATTAACGATTTCGGCAGCCTGGACGGTCTCTATCAACATATCGACCGGCTCTCCCAGAAAAAGCTTAAGGAAAAACTCGTCACCTTCCACGACCAGGCAATGCTGTCAAAAAAACTGATCGCCCTGCAAAGTGATCTGGCGGTGCCGAAAAGCATTGAAGAATACCGGCTGCCGCAACCTGACCAGCAAGCTTTGCAAGCACTTTACCGCGAGCTTGAGTTCGCCAGGCTGCTGAAAAGTCAGACGCCCACCGAGGCCATGGAAACCAAGGGCTTTTCCCTGGTGCAGACCATGGAGCAATTGCAGGACATCTGCCGCAGACTGGCCAAGGCCCCTTTGCTGGCAATTGACACCGAGACCACCTCCCTTGACCCGCTGACGGCGAAGCTGGTGGGCATTTCCCTTTGCGCTGACGAAAAAGAAGCCTGGTATGTCCCCATCGGTCACCAGGATGAGAAAGGCAATCACCTGTCCGGCCAGCTTAGCCTGGCAGAAGCGTTCTCCTGCCTGCGGCCTTTGCTCGAAGACCAGCAGCTGACAAAAATCGGCCATAACATCAAGTATGATCTCCAGGTGCTCAAACAGCACGGGATGCCCCTCCAGGGGCCGCTGCGCGATACCATGATCGCCTCGTACCTGCTTGATCCCACCCGCCGCAGCCATAAGCTTGATGATCTGGCGGTCGAACATCTCAATGTCAGCATGACCTCCTTTGCCCAGGTGACGGCAGATGACAAACGACCGGATGCATTCCGTTTTGTCTCCCTGCAGGCAGCCAGCGATTACTCCTGCGAGGATGCCACCTCCACTTTGCTACTCTGGCAACTTTTCGAACCGCAACTGAAGAAGCTTGACCTGTGGACCCTGTTTATCGATCTGGAAATGCCTCTGGTTCCCATTCTGGCCCGGATGGAGGAGGTCGGCATCCTGGTTAATCCCGACATGCTCTCCGCCCTGTCGGAAGAATTTGCCGGTCTGCTGGCCACTTTGTCTGAGAAAATTTTTTCACTGGCCGGGGAGGAGTTCAACATCAATTCCCCCAAACAACTGGGCGCCATTCTCTTTGATAAATTAAAGCTGCCCATGGGCCGCAAAACCAAGACAGGTTATTCCACCGATGTCAAGGTGCTGGAAAAACTCTCCGCCTACCATGAACTGCCGGCTGCGCTGCTTGAACACCGCACCATCAGCAAACTGAAATCAACCTATATTGATAAACTGGCCGGACTGATCCACCCGCAAACCGGCCGGGTTCACACCTCATTCAACCAGACTGTTACCGCCACCGGCCGGCTGAGCAGCAGTAATCCGAACCTGCAGAACATTCCCATCCGCACCAGTGAAGGGCAGAGAATCAGGGAGGCCTTCATCGCCTCATCGGGCCACACCCTGCTGGCGGCTGACTACTCCCAGATCGATCTCAGGGTGCTGGCCCATTACTCCCGGGACGAGGCGCTGGTCGAGGCCTTTGTCGCAGGCCGTGATGTCCACAGCCAGACGGCTGCGGAAATCTTCCGGGTCCACCCCTCACTCATCACCCCCCAGATGCGGCGGGTCGCCAAAAGCATCAACTTCGGCATCGTTTACGGCATGAGCGCCTTTGGTCTGGCCGGTCAGCTCAACATCAGCCGCAAGGAGGCCCAGACCTTTATCAACCGCTATTTCGATCTTTACCGCGGGGTGAAAAGGTTTATGGAGGAAATCATCGAGCAGGCCAGACGGGATGGATTTGTCACCACCCTGTTTCATCGCCGCCGCATCCTGCCGGACATCCAGAGCAGCAATAAGACGGTTCGGGAATTTGCCGAACGCGCCGCCCTGAACACCCCGATTCAGGGGACTGCCGCAGATATCATCAAGCTCGCCACCATTCATGCCGACCATCTGCTGCGTGAGCGGTTCCTCAAAAGCGAATTACTGCTGCAGATTCATGATGAACTTATTTTTGAGGTGCCCATGGCTGAACTGGAAATGGTCTCATCCCTGGTGCGGGAAGCCATGGAAAATGTCATGCCGCTTGCCGTGCCGCTGGTGGTGAATCTTTCCCGGGGGCCGAATCTGGCGGCAACGAAATAATTGACATTTGCGGACGCTCATGGCTAATTAATTGAGATTGGAGATGCCTCCCGGCAGTTTCGGCACTTTCCAGCACTGCGCATATCTTCTTCATAACCAACACCTTTTTCCATAGAAGGAGCCGTATCCATGCTTGACCTTTTACGCCGTAAAGCACAGTCGCCCTATCTGCAGGCTACCGTGCTCGTCATAATCGTTGTTTTTGTCTTCTGGGGAGTCGGCGGCCAAAACAGCGGTGCCTTGAATGCCGTGGCCACCGTTAATGGCGAACCTATTACCCTGCAGGAGTTTGACCAGGCGTTTCAGCGCACCATGGATAACTACCGCACCCAGTTCGGCGGCAACCTGCCCAAGGGGTTCGTTGAATCACTCAACCTCAAAAAACAGGTGGTCCACGAACTGATCCAGAAATCTCTTCTGCTGCAGGGCGGCCAGGAGATGGGCATTTATGTCAGCAATGATGAAATCCAGAACGCCATCAAAGAAATGACGGTCTTCCAGAACAACGGCGTTTTTGATGTAACCCGGTACAAAGAGGTGCTCAAGGGCTCCCGCCTGACCCCGACAAAGTTTGAGGCTGGCCTGCAAAGCGATCTGCTGCTGACCAAGGTCGGGACAAGCCTGGCAGAATTCGCCCGGGTCACGCCAAAAGAGCTGAATGATCGCTTCCGCTTTGACAACAGCGAAACCCGCCTCGATTATGCGGTATTCAAACCGGAAAATTACACCGGCAAGGTCCAGATGTCTGAGGAGTCTGTGGCCCAGTATTTTGCAGACAATAAAGAAAAATACATGACTGCGCCCCAGGTGAAAATCAAATACCTCACCTTTATGCTCAAGGACGAAATGAACAAAGTCACTGTTCCGGCGGAGGAGATTGAGCAGTACTACACCAGCCATCAGGAAGAATTCGGTCAGCTGGAGAAACGGCACGCCCGCCATATCCTGCTGCAAACAACAGATCAGGACAGAGAGACACGCCGGGCGGAAATGGAAAAAATCCTGGCAAGAGCCAAAGCCGGCGAGGATTTCTCCGCCCTTGCCCGCCAGTTTTCCGAAGACGGTTCCGCCCCCCAAGGCGGCGATCTCGGTTTTTTTGGCCGCGGCCAGATGGTGCAACCCTTTGAAGATGCTGTTTTCAGCCTGCAGAAGGGGGGGATCAGCGATATCGTTGAGACGCCGTTTGGCCTGCACATCATTAAGCTTGAAGATATCCAGCCGGCCAACATTACCCCTCTGGCCGGTGCAAAAAGCGCCATTGAAAACAAACTGAAAAACCAGCAGGCCTTAAACAACGCCTTTGAAAAGGCCAATGAGGCATACGAAAAAATTATTTTTGCCGGCAGCCTGGCAAAATATGCTGAAAATTTCAACGTGCCCCTGGCGGAAACGGACTTTTTCCCGCAAACCGCCCCACCCTCGGCCCTTGCCGGTGAGCCTGCTGTCATTGATGCGGCGTTCTCCCTGAAAAAAGGGGAACTGAGCTCCATTATCGACAGCCCGGCAGGCTATGCCGTTTTATTTGTGGAAGACAGGAAAGAACCGGCGATCCCCTCACTTGCGGAGGTGAAGCAGCAGGTGGAAAAAGACTTTATCGCGGCTGAGGCCAAAACTCTGTGCCAGAAGGATGCCGAAGAAACTCTTGCCGCCCTGCGGGATGGAAAAGATGTTGATTTCTTGCAGAAAATTCAGGAAAAAGGACTTTCGATACACGTTTCAGACTACTTTTCCCGCTCCAAAAGAACGAGCAAGGATCTGCCGCAGGAGGTTATTGCGGCGGGCTTGACGCTCAGTGCCGGTTCCCCCTATCCTGCAACGGTTATTGCCGCGGACAACGCTTTTTATATCTGCCGCTTTAAGGACAGGAGAGACGTCGGTGACGACAACGAGCAGGCCAGAAAGGCCTTTGAAGCGCGACTGGCTATGGAAAAACAGCAGGAAGTCATGGATGCCTGGATCGATTATCTCATGAAAAGCGGCAAGATCACGATTAATGAGAAATATCTAAACTAACACCTAACCGTCATTGTCCCGCTTCCCCCATAAAGGATCCTGGCCGAAACGATCCATCCACCAGTCTTCCGCGTCCAGGGAGTCCTGCTGCATCACCAGGGGGAAGCGGTAATGCTGGCAATAGGCCAGCAGCACCTGGTACGCTGCGGTAATTTCATGCATCGCCACCGGATGTTTTCCGCCCTCCCCGCCTGCCGCCAGGTCAGGGTGATGTTTTTTCGACATCCTGCGGTAAGCCTTTTTTATTTCCGCAAGGGTTGCCTTTTCTTCAAGGCCGAGCAGGTCCCTGGCCGCCACAATTTTTTCCCAGTCTTTTCTGGTCATATCTCAGACTCTTTTTTCTTCTTCCAGCTCTTCTCCTCACCATGCATCAACCGGATAATATTGCTTCTGTGTTTGATCCAGATAAGCATACTGATAAAAATGGCCAGATAAAAACAGCTGCCGTTTCCCTGTTGGAAAAAAACCACAACGGGCATCAGCCCAGCGGCAATAAGTGAACCCAGCGAAACAAATCCCGACAGAAATACGGCAACGAAAAAAGCAACGGCACAGAACAGCAGGGCCACAGGGGAAAGATAGAGAAATATTCCCAGGGCGGTGGCCACGCCTTTGCCGCCGCGAAACCCGAGATAGAGCGGGAACATATGGCCGATACAGGCCGCTGCGCCGCAGAGCATGACGATATTCTGCTCAAAACCCAGTGCCCCGGCCGCAACCATGGGCAGAAGGCCTTTGGCCGCATCAAGCAGCAAAGTGACAGCGCCGATTTTTTTACCCAGCAGCCGGCTGACATTTGTTGCGCCGATATTACCGCTGCCGTCCCGGCGCACATCGATGCCGGCCATTTTACCGAGCAGGAGGCCAAAGGGGATGGAACCGACAAGATAGGAGATGAAGATAAGAAAATAACCCAACGCTGTTTATCCCTTGATAGTTTTTCATTGCGCCAGCAGGGTAAGCTGGCGCTGACAGATATCTTGCAGAAAAAAATACAGCCAACAAGTTAAGCGAGATTTTCCTATAACGCAATCCTCATTCGCGGTATATTTTATGGGAGGATGGAAAAGAAAGGCGCTCCCGTCATTTTTCAGCCCCCGGTCATGGGACTGCCAAAAACAGGCACCCCGCTTGCTCTGCGCATCATTCAAACGAGAGGAATAATCGTGAATCCCGACTTCATGCACGAGGCTATCAGACTTTCCAGGGAAAAATCCTTTCAAGGCGAAGGCGGCCCTTTCGGAGCGGTCATTGTCCGTGACGGGAAAATCATTGCCCGGGGCTGGAACCAGGTTCTGAAAACAAACGACCCGACCTGCCATGCCGAGATGGTCGCCATCCGCAAGGCCTGCCGCAAATTAAAGGATTATCATCTCGCCGGCTGCTCGATATACGTCAACTGTGAACCCTGCCCCATGTGCCTTTCCGCCCTTTACTGGGCCGGCATCGAAAAAATCTATTTTGCCGCGGGCCGAAAGGATGCGGCGGAGCTGGGTTTTGTCGATGACTTTCTCTACCGGGAACTCCTTCGTCAACCTGAGATGAGAAAGATGCCCATGGAACAGGGAATGAGGGCAGATGCCCTGGTGGTCTTTCAGCAATGGGCAAAGCTTGACAACAAAATCATCTATTAAACTCCCGGCGAGGACGGCGTCCCTCCTGCCCGCAGGACTGCAGGCAAAAATTGCGGCACGGACAGTGACATCAAAAAATAAAACCTCTGCCACAACCAGAAGGGTATGAAACGGATATCTCCATGGCACAGGACCACGCCCGGCGAAATAATCACTTATGCTGCTCCGGGTCCGGCGGGGGATTTGACTAATTTTTTTAAAATGCTTTCAAGTTCCTGTTCATCGAGGGTCTCCTTTTCAAGCAATGTCCTGGCGCTTGTTTCCAGGATGGCCCTGTTGTTTTCGAGCAGCTCCCTGGCCCGGCCATAGCAAGCAGCAATAATTTCCCTGACGGCCACATCGATTTCCCGGGCCGTCTCTTCGCTGACAGCGCGAGACAGTGCGGCTACCCGTCCCCCAAGCATTCCTTCACCGCCTCCCTCCTCAAGATCAACAAAGCCGAGTTTTTCATTCATGCCGTATTTGCGCACCATGCTGCGCGCGATATTGGTGGCCTTGCTGATATCGTCGGCAGCGCCGGTTGATAAATGGGCAAAGATGATTTCTTCCGCCGCCCGGCCGCCGAAAAGGACCGAGATCTTGTTTTCCAGTTCCTCCCTGGTCATCAGATAACGGTCTTCGGTGGGCCGCTGGATGGTATAACCGAGGGCGCCGATGCCGCGTGGAATAATTGATACCTTCTGCAGTTTTTCCGACATGCGCAGGCCGGCGCTGACAATGGCATGGCCCATTTCGTGATAGGCGACCACCTTGCGTTCCGTTTCATTGAGCACCCTGTTTTTACGCTCAAGGCCGGCCACAATGCGTTCGATGGCCGCATGGAAATCGGCTGTAGTCACCTGTTCTCCATTTCTTCTGGTTGCCACCAGGGCCGCCTCGTTGACCAGATTTTCCAGATCAGCGCCGCTGAATCCGGTGCTCATGGCGGCAATGGCATCAAAATCCAGGGCAGGGTCGATATTTTTGATGTTTTTCAGATGTACTTTGAGAATGGCGATGCGGCCGATCTTGTCCGGCCGGTCCACGAGAACCTGCCGGTCAAATCTGCCGGCACGCAGAAGGGCCGGATCAAGCACCTCAGGCCTGTTGGTCGCGGCCAGCAGCACAATGCCGGTTGAGGAATCAAAACCGTCCATTTCCACCAGCAACTGGTTCAAGGTCTGCTCCTTTTCATCATGGCCGCCGGTAAACGATGCGCCAGCTCGAGCCTTGCCGAGCGCGTCGAGCTCATCTATGAAGACAATACAGGGAGATTTTGTGCGGGCCTGCTCAAAGAGGTCCCGCACCCGGGCCGCGCCGACACCGACAAACATCTCGACAAATTCCGAGCCGCTGATGGAAAAAAAAGGCACCCCCGCCTCTCCTGCCACGGCCCTGGCGAGCAGGGTCTTGCCGGTTCCCGGCGGGCCGACAAGCAAAATACCTTTGGGCATCCTCGCCCCTAATCGACCATAGGCCGCCGGGTTTTTCAGGAAATTGACAACCTCAATCAGTTCGTCTTTAGCCTCATCGACCCCGGCCACATCCTGAAATGACTTTTTGGTGTCCGTCTCGACATAGACTTTTGCCTTGCTTTTGCCCACCGTCATGAAGGAACCGCCCATGCCGCCTTTTTTGGCAAAATAGCGCATGATAACCAGCCAGATACCAACAAAAATCAAGGTGGGCACAACCCATGACAGGATATCACGCAGAAATGTGCTCTGCACCACACCGGTCAGCTTGACATCTTTCCCGGCAATCCTGGCGGCCAGCTTATCGTCAACCCGCACCGTGACAAACTGTTGCTTTTCATCATGCTGGGGATCGCGGATCGTGCCGGATATCGTTCTGTCCGCCACGTACATTTCCGCGACCCGGTCCTGATCAAGCAGCTCCAGGAACTTGCTGTAGGGGATGGTTTCAATCCGGTTGACCGCCTCCCAGGCATCGTGCAGCAGCAATACCCCGAAAAGTGCCAGCATGACATACAACAGGTTAAAACGTTTTCCCTGATCCATTCCAGTTCCCAAAAACAGATAAAATTTTGCAGTGTTGCCGGTTAAAGACCCTTTCTTTCCAAATAACTGAAGAACAGCAGCCCTCCTACAACGAAAAGAGGGATAACGAACCAGTGGTTGACCCCCAGGGCCTGGGGCAAGGTGATTTTGCCGAAATCTCCCCAGGTAAGAACGGTTTTTTTCAAGAACGGATAGGCCTCAGCGTAAACCACTCCGCCGGCCAGCATGCCCAGTACTCCCCAGATTGCATCCCATCGCCCTTCGCCGATGGCGCCGATCTGGGTGCCGGGGCAGTAGCCCAGCAGCGCCCAACCGACGCCGAAAATCAAGCCGCCGATGGCGTTACCGCCGATGCTCGCGGTCTTGATGTCCATCTTGCTGATCATCCCCAGGTCGTGAAACAGGTAGATGCCGACCATGCCGACCATAACGGCGCTGAGCATGAATTTGATGATAGTCATATCCTGCAGGCGCAGGGCGCCTAGCTGCTTGTCATAACGGAGCACCCTGCCCCGCTGCAGCAGAAAACCGAAGATAATGCCGGTGAAAAGTCCGTAGAAAAGATCCATTGTTACCTCCCTCCCCTGTAAAGCAGGCGGGCGACAGGCATGCCGCCGATAAAAAAGCAGGCCAGGGCGATGAAGCCGCTTACCGAAAGCTGCATGAGACCGCTCAGTCCGTGTCCGCTCGGGCAACCTCCGGCCAGCCGCGCCCCGAACAGGGCAATGCAGCCGCCGACAAAAGCGAAGATGGCCCGTTTTTCCTTTGAAGGGCCGAAACGGCTGACCCACATATCAGGAGGATTCTGTATCCGGAAACTGTGGGAGGAGATGGCCGAGAAAAAGGAGCCGAAAAGAATGCCGGCGAGAAACATCCACTGCCAGTCTATTTTCGGCGTGTATTTCGCAAAATAGTCCAGTGCGGCCACATGCTTTGGTAAAAAGATCTGCTCGATCATACCGGCCGAGCGGGCAAATGATGTTGATGCGCCCAGAAATTTATCCGTCAGCAACACCGACATGACCCCGAGCACACCTGTCAATGCTCCCCCCAGGTACGGACTCCATGCTTTCCCCTCTTTCATGTTTGGCCTCCATTTGCTGAATTACATAACATATTTGAATAATGACAAAAATATCGGCAGGCGATCTCCTGATACCATATCCAACCTGGAATGTAATAGATAGGTGGAAGAACAGGCAAGCAAAAATTATAAAATGTCAATCGCACGAAAATATACAGTCCGGTTGTCACCTTGCCGCTGATTTGTTTCAGAAATCATTTGACAAACAATTGCACCAAAAATTACGCTGGAAATTACATTTATTCACCTTTCCCGTTTACTCCCTGTTACGAATTGTATTGAAAATACATTAATAATGGCCACGGGAGATGCAATGCGTTGGCGTTGCACAGGTTTTTCATCAGGCCGAACGCTGCTGCGCAAGGACTACGCGTCGAGCCAAGTTGCAAAACATCGCGCTGCTACCCGATATTTTCCCGCGCCGTTGCCAACAACATTCAGGAGGACCCTTATGAGCCCGCATTTTGGTCTGATGGATGAAACCAAAATGAGCAAGGTTGAGGCACAGCTCATGCGCTGCAAGCTGCATTGGCGCTGCGGCGTGAGGAGGATGCGGGAAAACAAGACAGCATCCGGCCTTGCCACCCTCTATGACGCCATGCTTTCCGCCATGCGCTGGTACATACTCACCAATCTGCGCCAGGAACTCGGCAGCAACGGGGAGGAAAAACTCGAAAACGAACGGTTCGTTTTCTCTCTGCTGCGCAAGGCCGGCATGCTGGACGGGTCATTTGACATAAAATTTGTCGAGGCAACCGTGGACAGGGCACTCATGGAGGAAGATGTGAGCAGTGATCAGCAAAGGGTCATGACGCAACTGCAGCAGTTTCTGACGCGCATCGGGGTCCTCCCCTTTGACGAGACCGAGCTGCCCCGCGAGGATCCATCAACCTTTTAAACAGGTAAACAACCGGGCCGGCTTGCAGTCGCTGGGGCGCAACAACGAAAATATGTTGGCAAGATGAAGTAAAAATGCGCTTCCGATACTGCTGGCACAATTATACTTCCCATATTTTGTTTCGAAATTTCAAAACATTACCCACAACAATTTTTTTTCATAAAAAAATTACCTGTTTGACCTAAGTCAAGGACGCTTGCTGCTGCTTTTGCTAAGATCTCCTTAAAATCAAAGCAGCCAATAATACTATTCAACCAGGAGGAATATCATGTTTTGTTACCAGTGTGAGCAAACAGCCAAAGGTAAGGCCTGTACTTCAATCGGTGTCTGCGGCAAGACCGGCGATGTCGCCGCCCTGCAGGATCTTCTTATTCATGCCGTGCAGGGACTTTCCCTGTATGCCATGGAAGCGCGCAAATGCGGGGTGTCAACTCCGGATACCGGGCTTTTTATCTGCGAAGCAACCTTTTCCACCCTGACCAATGTCAATTTTGATGCCGACCGTTTTGTTGCCTTGATCAACAAGGCCGTACAGCTGAGAGAAGGGTTGAAGGCAAAAATCAAGGCCGCCGGCGGCAAAAGCGATTTCAGCGAACCTGCCGCAAATTTTAGCCCGGCGGGCGATCTGGCCGGCCTGGTCAAGCAGGGCGAGGCGGTTGCCCTAAATAAAGAGAGCAGCGAGAACCCGGACATCGTTTCGCTTAAGCACATTCTGCTCTTCGGCCTAAAAGGCGTGGCAGCCTATGCCGACCATGCCAGGATTCTCGGCCAGGAAGACGACAAGGTATACGCCTTTATCGAAGAAGGCCTGACCTCTATCCTGCGCACCGACCTCGGCCTGGAACAGTGGATCGGTCTTGTTTTGAAATGCGGAGAAATCAACCTGCGGACCATGGAGCTGCTTGACGCCGGCAACACCGGCACCTTCGGCCATCCGGTGCCGACCACGGTTCCCCTCGGCGCCAAAAAAGGCAAGGCCATTCTCGTCTCCGGCCATGACCTCAAGGATCTCGCCGCCATTCTCGCCCAGACCGAAGGCAAGGGCATCCATGTCTATACCCACGGCGAAATGCTGCCCTGCCACGGTTACCCTGAACTGAAGAAATATTCCCACTTCTACGGCCATTACGGTACCGCCTGGCAGAACCAGGCCAAGGAATTCGCCGAATTCCCCGGCGCCATCGTCATGACCACCAACTGCATCCAGAAACCGAAAGATACTTACAAGGACAACATCTTTACCACCGGCCTGGTCGGCTGGCCCGGGGTCACCCACATTGCGGACAAGGATTTCAGCCCGGCCATTGAAAAGTCCCTGGCCATGGATGGCTTCCCGGCTGACACCGACAAAGGCGGCGTCATGGTGGGCTTTGCCCGCAATGCGGTCCTCGGCGTGGCCGACAAGGTGATCGATGCGGTAAAAAATAAGGCAATCAGGCATTTCTTTCTGGTGGCAGGCTGCGACGGAGCAAAACCGGGCCGCAACTACTACACGGAAATCGTCGAGAAAATTCCGCAGGACTGCGTGGTTCTCACCCTGGCCTGTGGCAAATTCCGCTTTTTTGACAAACAGCTCGGCAACATCGGCGGTATCCCGAGACTGCTTGATGTAGGCCAGTGCAACGACGCCTATTCCGCCATCCAGATCGCCGTGGCCCTGGCCAACGCCTTTGAGTGCGGCGTCAATGATCTGCCGCTTTCCATGATTCTATCCTGGTACGAGCAGAAGGCGGTGGCCATCCTGCTGACCCTCTTTTATTTGGGCATCCAGGACATCCGTTTGGGACCGAGTCTGCCGGCTTTCATTACGCCGAACGTGCTTGATGTGCTGGTCAAAAACTTCAACATCAAACCCGTTTCTACGCCGGATGAGGATCTCAAGGCAATACTCGGATAAGTTTGATCGCGCAAGGGGAAGGCTGTTTCCTTCCCCTTCTTTTGACAAAGGAGCAAGGTATGCAATGCCCCGGACAGGACAGCCGCTACTGGGAAGGCGCGGCGATCTTTGAGGTGAAATGCCCCAAATGCCAGCATCCCATCGAATTTTTCAAGGATGATGCCAGCAGAATCTGCAGAGCGTGCGGGCACCGCATGCTGAACCCGCGCATCGATTTCGGCTGTGCAGCCTATTGTCCCCATGCCGCCCAATGTCTCGGCTCTTTACCCGATGAACTCAAGACCACGGCCGCCCAGTCCCTGAAAGACCGGGTGGCGGTGGAGATGAAGCGTTATTTCGGCACGGATTTCAAACGCATCGGCCATGCCAGCAAGGTGGCCCACTATGCGGAAGAGATCAATCGCACCGAACAGGGGGATCCGGCCGTGGTCCTCATCTGCGCCTATCTGCATGATATCGGCATCAAGGAGGCGGAAAGAAAGTGGGGCAGCAGTTCCCCCAGATATCAACACCAGGAGGGACCGCCGGTGGCCCGCGAGATCCTGAGCCGTCTCCAGGCGGATGGGGCCTTGATTGCCGAGGTCTGCGACATCATCGGCCACCACCATCACCCGCGCCAGGAAGAAACAACCAACTTCAAGGTGCTCTATGATGCCGACCTCATCACCAATCTTGATGAGGCGCAGAAGGAATCTCCGTCACCGCAGGAGCACCTTGAAAAGATTATCGCAAAATCCTTTCTCACGGAAACGGGCCGCAGCGTCGCCGCTGGGATACTTTTAAAAAATAAAACGAGCTGACATTATGAAAATAAAACGCAAAATCATAGAAATAGACGACGAACTCTGCAACGGCTGCGGCCAGTGTGTCACCGGCTGCGCTGAAGCAGCCCTGCAGATTATTGACGGCAAGGCCCGGCTGGTGGCGGAAAAATTCTGTGACGGCCTGGGCGCCTGCCTGGGGGAATGTCCCACCGGGGCCCTGAAAATCATTGAGCGGGAAGCGGATGATTTTGATGAAAAGGCGGTGGAGGAGTTTATCAAGGCAAAAGAGGAGCAAAGCAGGGCGGCCGCCTCGATCCCCTGTGGCTGCCCGTCCGGCAAGCTGCAGAGTTTCCCGGCCCAGACCCCCTGCCAGGCGGCCAATCAGCCACAGGCCATGAGCGGCAAGTCCGCCTCCGCCCTTTGCCACTGGCCGGTGCAAATCCGACTTGTCCCGGCCAGCGCGCCGTTTCTTGAAAAAAGTGATCTGCTCATTGTGGCAGACTGTGCACCCATTGCCTACCCTGATTTTCATCAGGACTTCATCCAGGGCAGAGTGGTGATGATGGGTTGTCCCAAATTTGACGACCGGGAGAGTTATATTGCAAAATTCACTGAAATTTTCAGTACCCGGGCAATTAAAAGCATCACCTCGGTCATCATGGAGGTGCCCTGTTGCGCCAGCATGCGTTCCATCATCAGCGAAGCCCTGCAACGGTCCGGCAGGGACATCAAACAGCAGGAATTTGTCATCAGCGCCAGAGGCGAGATTCTGACATAGGGAAGCGGCTGCAGCAGAGCGGCATCGACTTGCAGGGAAGGTGGAGAAATAGGGATCTTTTCTCCCCCTCCTTCCTTCTCACTCCTCACTCCTAACTCCTAACTCATCACTCCTCACTTCCCCTCGATGCGGGCCAAGGCCTGCCGGGCCAGCGCGCCGACGGTGGCGGCAATGATACGCCGGTCCTCATAGAGCCTGACAGGCTGCTTGATATCGACAAAGCCCCGTATATGATAGGCCGCCTCCTTGATGCGGAGTATGCCGAAATTGCGACTGGCCAGCCCTAAAACAACCTCATCCGGGGATTCAAGAAAGAGAGCCATATACCCGTCCCCGTCATTTTTGAGAATCAGTTGCGGACGCACCATGGCCAGCCGGCCGACCCCCCACAGCAGCCCGTGCTGCAGGGCCGGCAGTTCCAGGAAATTCTCCTCACGCATGTAGGACACGAGCATATGGGCATACTCTTCGGCCAACCGCTGGTTCACCGCCATGATTTCGCCCATGGCCTCCGGCATTCCCCAGCCGATGCCCCCTGATTCCTCATTGAGATTCCACAGGATGCGCCGCATGATCACCCGGGCCGCCTCCATGTCGGTCCGGGCGACGGCATCCATGACCTGGCCGAAGACGGTCACCGTATTCCACTTCACCTGCTCATCGGTATGGTAGAGACCGGACATCAGCGACGAAATGACCAATTGCGGCGGCAAAAGACGCACCTCGGCGAGGATATGATCAAGATCGTCACCCCGCAGCAGCGGCATCAGCTTTTTCTTGATGGCCCGTTCTTTCAAAAAGAATCTTTTCCCTTGTATGGAAAATCTGCCTGCCCGCCCTGAGCTCCCGGCTTACTTGGCTTTCACCGCCTGGCCCACCTTAACGCCCAGCTCAAAACATTGCTGCAACTCCTCGTGGGTGGGAACGTTTTTCACCTTGATGCCGGGGTCAACAAGCTCAACCCCCATTTCCTCCAGGAAGCCGTTGATATGCTTCACCGCCTCGCCGGACCAGCCGAATGAACCAAAGGCGGCACCGACTTTGCGTTTCGGCCGCAGCCCTCTGAGATAGGTCAGCACATCGGCCATGGTGGGCAGTATGCCGTTGTTCAAGGTGGGAGAGCCGAACAGCACCGCTTTGGCATCAAGAATTTCGGTGATGACATCACTGCGGTGGTTCACCTTCAGATCCATCATCTTGACGCTGACCCCTTCCCTCAGCAAGCCCTGGTAAATGGCCCCGGCCATTTTCTCCGTGCTGTGCCACATGGTATCATAGACCACCACAGCCTTTTCCTTGGCCTCGTAATTGCTCCAACCGGCATACGCATCAATGATCTGCTGCGGATTTTTACGCCAGATCAGCCCATGATCCGGGGCGATCATATCGATGTCAAGCTTCATTTCCTGCACCGTCTGCAGCAATTTCTGCACATTGGGTGAAAAGATCATGAGAATATTGGCATAATATTTGGCCGCATGACTCATCAGCTCCCCTTCGCTCACCTCGTCATTGAAGCGTTCGGAGGTGGCCCAGTGCTGGCCGAAGGCGTCGCTTGATATCAGGAGTTTATCGGCGGGAATATAGGAGAACATGCTGTCCGGCCAGTGCAGCATGCGGGTTTCCAGAAAATGAACGGTCTTCCTGCCCAGGCTGAGGGTGTCGCCGGATTTCACCACTTCAAGGGGCCAGTCCTTGGGGTGGAAATGACTCTGAATCGCCTTCTCCCCCATGGGTGAACAGAAAATCTTCTCCGGCTTGATCAGCTCAACCATTTCCGGCAGACAGCCTGAGTGGTCCATCTCAACGTGGTTGACGATGATATAATCAATTTTGGCAGGATCGGTCAGTTGATTGATGCGGTGCAGCAATTCTTTTTTAAAGGGCTTTTTCACCGTATCAAAAAGGGCAATCTTCTCATCCATTGCCAGAAAAGCGTTATAGCTTGTCCCCTTGTATGTCGAATACCCGTGAAAATCCCGGATATTCCAGTCCACTGCGCCGACCCAATGAATTTTTTCCTTTATCTCCACAGCACCCATGCTCTTCCTCCTGTATCGCATCATTTATCATGTTAAATAATACAAAACACTTACCATCTAATAATGACATTCGCAATTTCAAAAAATCCCGGCCCATAAAAAAGGCCACCATGACATGCCTGTCAAGGTGGCCTTGGATTTTTTCTTTTTTTAATGCTACTACTGGGCTGGCGGGGTGAACACCCTCTTGGCCAGTTCCAGATCAATGGCAAACAGTCCGCTTTTATCCTTGCCGATCAGTTTGAATTTTTCCAGCACTGAACTGGCCGAGGCCTCCTCCTCAACCTGTTCGGAGACGAACCACTGTAAAAAATTGTTAGTTGCATGATCCCGCTCATCAACAGCCAGATCGACAAGACCATTAATCAGTGCGGTTACCTTCTGTTCATGGGACAATACCTCTTCAAAAACATGCAGGGGGGCCTTCCACTCGGATGGAGGCTGGGCAATGGCCGCCAGAACAGCTCTGCCGCCGCGCTCATTGATAAAATCATAAATCTTTATTGCATGAAAGAGTTCTTCCTGGGCCTGGACTCGCATCCAGTTGGCGCAGCCGGCCAGGCTGATTGCCTCAAAATAGGAGCTCATGGACAGATAGAAATAAGAAGAATAAAGCTCCCAGTTAACCTGCTCATTAAGAGCTTTTTCCATATTTTTACTCAACATCAGCTAGCTCCTCCACAGTCCATGCAGGTTACAGTAGGCCCGGGCATTGACATCCTTGGCGGTTGTTTGAAAAGTTGCCTCAGGGGCATCGCCGGGTTTCAGAAACTGGCGTTGCACCTTGCTGCCGGCCACAAGTTCAATCCATTCGATATAATGTTTTTCTTCCATGGGGTGGGGAACCGATCCCAGCTTCACCTTGTATCCGCCATCAATTTTCTCGATAACCGGCACATGTTTTTCCTTGGCAGCATCAACCGTATTCTCGACAAAAAGCTTCATAGGCTGGCCGCAGCAGACAAGCTCACCCGCTCCCGCATGGAGAACCTCAACGATGTTCCCGCACACTTCACATTTATAGACTTCCTGCAGTTTTGTCATCCTCTCCTCCTTTTCAATGACCGCAATTTCGCTGAAACGAGCAGGGCGCCGCCCACACCGACAGACGCTTACGCCACTGCTATTTTCTTATGCTGGCATATCGGGCAAAGACCGATAAACTCGAGTCGGTGCCGGAAAATTTCAAAATCCGTCATTTTCTGCGCCTCGGCCTCGATATTATATTTCGGTGCCACATCGATATCGCCAACCCGTCCGCAGTCAACACAACGGACATGAGAATGAATGCTGATGTCTCCATCAAACCTTTTCTGTGTCCCACCAACATCCAGTTTCTGAATAATACCAGATTCTGATAGGATTTCCAAATTTCTGTAAACAGTCCCCAAACTGATTTTCGGCATCTTTTTCCGCAGCATCTGGTACATGTCATCAGCCGTGGGATGGGTCTTAACCTTTCGTAACTCCTCCAGAATTACCTGCCGTTGTTTGGTCATTCGCAGTTTATTCTTCGCCTCCATGTCAACCTCCTTCTATTTGATAGAAATAATTACTAATTACATTAATATTTTTTTGAAAATTTTTCAAGCATCTATCTATAATTATTTTCTTTTTTTTGCATTATTTTCTAGCATGCAGGCTGCGCCTCGCAAAAAAACATATTGAAACACCTGAGCGGGTTGTTGAGACCCCGTGAGCTATTGCCGATAGATAAAATTTTCAAAATTAGATACAACATCACTGGCAAACTTCGTACAATACAAGATAATTGCCCAGGGGGATTTTCATGAACGCGACCGAAATAATAAAAAGTTTTCCTCTTCTCTTTTTTTTACTGGCTGCCTTGTCCTGCAATCCGAGAGGAATCGGCAAGGCCTCAGCCGCGCAAGATATCGATAACCAGCTGAATTTCCTCAACTGGTCCGAGTATTTCGATCCGGAGGTGCTTGCCGAGTTTCAAAAAAAATTCGGTATCACCGTGACAGAGACCTATTTCGAGACGGACGAAATGAGAAATGAAATCCTGTTCAGCACCAATGGCACAGGATATGACCTCATCCTGTCCAACGGCGCGTCAATTTCTTCCTACGTCAAGCACAACTGGCTGGCGCCCATCAGGGACCGGGATATTCCGAACCTGCGCCATGTGACCAGCAAGTGGCGCAAGTCGTTTCCGGACTCGGAACCGTATGGGGTCCCGTTTTTATGGGGCACCTTAGGCATTGCTTATCGCCAGGATAAAATAATGACACCGGTGACAAGCTGGCTGGATCTGTTCAAGCCTGTTGAGGCTGTGCAGGGCAAAATCATCATGATTAAATATTCCCGCGATCTGGTGGGGATGGCCCTCAAGGCCCTGGGTTATTCCGCAAACTCAACGGACAGCAGTGAACTTGAGGAGGCCAAGCAACTGCTCCTGGCCCAGAAGCCCTCTGTCAAAACCTATTCCTATGTGACGCTTGGCGAAAACTCATCCATGGTGAGCGGCGATGCAATCATGACCATGATCTACAATGGCGACGCCCTGGTGCTGCAACAGCACGACCCGGCCATCGCCTTTGTTCATCCCAGGGAGGGTTGCGCGCTCTGGTGCGATTTTTTCGTGATCCCCGTCTCATCAAAAAAAAAGGAGTTGACATACAAATTCCTCAATTTTATTCATGAACCGGCGATCATGGCCAGACTGGCCCGCTTTGCCTCGTACGCCACCACCAATTCGGAGGCGGAAAAACTTCTGCCCCGGCAGTTCAAGGATGACCCTAATATCTATCCCACCCCGGAAATTCTTAAAAGATCGGAAACCTACACGGATCTCCCACCCAGGGTAACAAAAAAATATAATGATATTTTCAACCTTGTTATCCAGTAGGGAGCACCATTGAGACTCCAGGCAAAAATCATTTTTATCACCACGCCGGTGGTTGTTGTTTTCATACTGGCCATCGGCGGGATCTCTTTCTCCATGCTGCGGGAGGCCACGGTGGCAAAGGCAATGGGCAACACCCGCTCCTTTCTCAAAAGCACCGCCGATAAAATACAGGTCCTCTATGATACGGCGGCAAAGGACGTCGAGCTGTTTTCCAATGCCAACCTGCTGGAAAACTATCTGCTCACCGCGGATGAGGACGTGCGCTACCCCCTGCTGCAACCCACCATTATCCGTCTCTTCAGCAGTTACCAGAAAGCGAATCCAAACTATTATGAGATACGCATCCTGCTGCCGGACGGATATGAAGACACCCGGGTGGTGCTCACCGACCAACCCAATGTCACGGAGGAAGAAGGAGAGACGGAGATCTTTCAAGCCCTGCGCCAGGCGGATACGGAGATCTTTACCCGCATATTCAGAAATCCGGACACCGATAAGTTTTCCCTGCTGGTCGGCAAGAAAATGATGCTGCGGGACCCCAACCTGAACCCGGTCAGTTCACCCAAGATATTACGCGGGTATCTGGCGGTCACCATCAACCTTGACTTCATTGATCAAAGAATCAATGAGACTGCTGATGAATACGGCACGACCTTTCTCCTGCTGGACAGAAAAGGTAATATCTTTTTTCAGTCGAACAGTCAGCCGGTTCCCTCTCCCCTGCCGGACAGGCTCCTGCAGCAGGTCATCCCCAACCTGACAGGCGATTCTTCCCTGGAAATGACCGACGGTCGCCAGGCCTTCCTCGTGCTTACCCGCAACGTCAATGATTCCCTCCTGCTGCTCGCCAGAATTCCCAAAAATCATCTCTATGCATCAAGCTACCGCCTCGGACTTGCCATTGCCTTTACCACCATCACGGCCATTATCATCTTTTCCGCCCTGCTCTATTATCTCGGCAGGCAGAACATCGTCAAACCGGTCCTCCTGCTCAGAAATGCGGCCAACGAGCTTGGCCATGGCAACCTCAATATCACCATCGCCCCGCTTGGCAATGATGAGATAGGCGACCTGGGCCGCTCATTTATGGAAATGAAAAACAATCTGCAGCAATCCCATGAACAGATCCGGCGCCTGGCCTATCATGATTTTCTCACGGGACTGCCGAACCGGGTCATGTTTCTCGATTTCTTCAAACGCACCGTGGAAAACGCCAGACGCCACAACAGAATGTGCGCCCTGATGTTCATTGATCTCGATAATTTCAAACGCATCAACGACACCCTGGGCCATAATCTCGGCGATGACCTTTTACGGCAGATGGCCAGACGGCTGGAGGAAACGATACGAAAATCCGATTTCGTCTCCGTCTCTCCCATGGACAATGATCCGGACATGATTGCCAGGCTGGGCGGCGATGAGTTTACCGTCCTGCTCAGCCACATCCGGGTTCAGAACGACCCGGCCATCGTCGCCCGCCGACTGCTGCAGGCCCTGTCCCAACCGTTCACCCTTGACAGCCATGAGGTCTTCATCACCATCAGCATCGGCATCACTGTTTTCCCCCTTGACGCCGCCACAATGGACGACCTGATCAAAAATGCCGATATAGCCATGTATCATGCCAAAGACAGGGGGAAAAATAATTTTCAGTACTACTCCAACTCGATGAATTCCGAGGCCCTGGAACGGCTTACCCTGGAAGGAGAAATGCGCAAGGCCGTGGAGCGCAATGAATTCATCGTGCACTATCAGCCCCAGGTGGATGCCAGGACCAGGGAAATTGTCGGCCTTGAGGCCCTGGTCCGCTGGCATCATCCGGAAAAAGGCATGATCCCTCCCTGCAATTTTATTCCGGTGGCCGAGGAGTCAGGGCTTATCGTGCCCATTGGCAGCTGGGTGATGAAGTCAGCGGTCAGACAGATCAGAGACTGGCAGCAGCAAGGCGTGCCTGTGGTGCCGATTTCCATCAATCTCTCCAGTCCGCAGTTCCAAAGCAAAGAGATCTACAACATCATCACGTCAATTCTGAACAACACCGGAGTTCCCAAAAAGTACCTCAAGGTCGAGCTGACGGAAAGCATCCTGCTCAAGGCGGAAGAGGAGGCGATCGACATGCTGCACGACATCAAAAAGACAGGGGTGGAGATCTGTCTTGATGACTTCGGCACCGGCTATTCGTCTCTCAACTATCTCAAGCGTTTTCCCATCGATGTCTTAAAAATCGACCGCAGCTTTGTCATGAATATCACTTCCGATCCCAAGGACGCGGAAATCTGCTCAGCCATCATCGCTCTGGCCAAATGCCTCAATCTCTCCGTGGTGGCGGAAGGGGTGGAGAAGCACGATCAATATGAATTCTTGCGGGATAAAGGCTGCGACAGCATCCAGGGATTTTATTTCTATCGACCGATGCCTGCCGAAGATATCGAAAAGCTGCTCCGCGCCGGGAAAATGAAGCAGGCAATTGCAGGGGGAGAAGGTTGAAATAAAATGAATTTTCTTTTATAGTGAGGATTGAAAGGAAACAAGTCAAATCCTCCAAGATGATACTGATTTTCTTTCAGAGGCAGAGCCTCCTCAGGTTCTGCCTTTTTTTGTTTTCAAACCTGTCCGTGCTGAAACCCACATCTTCCTGCCGACAGACACCCTTGTGACGTTTTCCCGGCAATCCGTCTTTCTTGCTCTCATTTAAAAACGGGGTTGATTTTCCATAGCCGGATGGCATCGTTTGCAGTCATTGAGAGGAAAGGCGATTTTCAGATGGCAGACACCGCAGAATTTTTTATCAAGGATATAATCCATTTCAAAATGCGGGGTGGTCTTTTTCTTGATATTAAAAATATCCGGGTGACAATTGCCGCAGTCCAGCAGTTGAATGTGCACATCATGCGGGAAAAAAGCCGGGGGAACAAAGTTCCATTCCGCCTGCAACTCCAGTCTGTTACGGAAGTTCATATCTGATTTTTCGCTCTCTTTAGAGAAGACATAGCGCGGCTTGATCTGACCGAGGGATGCCGCCAGCACCCAGTCCACCTGATTACCGAACGGTGTGCGCGGCATATTTTTCGTCACTTCTGCAAATTTTTCCCTGCCGGCGGCAATATTGCCGGAGTGGCACTTGTCGCAATGCTCCTTGGTATGGGCAAATGCCTCCGTGCCATTATGACAGGCGCCGCAGTAAAAGCCATTGATGTTGTCCTCTTCCGTGATCGGCGTCGCATTCAGCTCAAACTCAAATTCAAGTTCAAGATGGCAGACCCGGCACGCATATTTTATACGGTGGCTCCAGTGGGAGAAGAACACCGGTTTGACCTTATTGGCTTCAGAGGTGCGATTGATCAGGATGTTGCCGTATTCATGGGGGGCGGGCAGAGGAGGAAATTTCCATTTCGCCTGAAGTGTGGCTGGTTGAAAAAACAGGGCCAGCAATAAAAACATTGGGAAGAGAGTACTTTTCATCTGCGCCCTCCTTTGTTTCATGGCACTGTAAAATGTTGGTCAATTGATCTTTTAAGTTATTGTGAGAATTGAAACTCTTCGCTATTGTAAAAATTAGGCGCTCAATAAGCGTGCAGGTTTTCTTGGATTTTCTGCATCACCTGTCAACCATCATCAATGGGGGAGAGACCATGCCCGGGAAATCATACCCAAATTGTAGCATACTTTTTGTCATGTGTCTTTTTTTCCTCCTTGTCACCGGCTGCGGGGAAGAACAACAAGAAAAGCAAATGAACAACGTTACCGGCAAATCAACCAAAGAGAAATTGAAAATAGGCCTGATCACCGAACATGACATCTTCTCGCAAAAAAAGAGATACGAACCTCTTGCCGCCTATCTTTCCCGCAAAACAACCGCAACAATTGAGCTGTCAATCCTCTCCCGCTACGGCAACGTCATTGATAATTTTGTCTCCAACGGCCTGGATGCGGCATTTTTCGGCAGTTTTACCGGCGCCCTGGCCATCAAAAAACTGGGGGTACAACCCCTGGCCCGGCCTGAATATCCCGGCGGCTCCTCCACCTATTACGGCATGATTTTCGTTCGCAAAGACAGCGGCATCCACAATGCGGCGGCTATGCGGGGAAAAAGATTTGCCTTTGTCGACAAGGCCACCACCGCAGGCTGGCTCCTGCCCATGCATTATTTCAAAGAAAACGGCATTGAGGATTATCCAACCTTCTTCAGCGAAACCTATTTTACCGGCACCCATGAGGATGCCATTTATGACGTTCTGCGCGGCAAGGCTGATATCGGTGCCGCAAAAAATACGGTTTTTGCCCGTCTGGCCGAATCGGACAGCAAGGTGCAGGAACAACTGCAAATACTTGCAACCTCACCCGAGGTGCCGGCCAATGCCCTGGCAGTCAGAAAGGATCTTGACGAATCTCTGAAACGAAAACTTAAAAATGCCCTGCTGCAGATGGATCAGGATGCTGAAGGCCGGAAGGTCCTGCATGGTTTCGGCGCCAGCAGATTTCTCTCGACTACGGCAGATGATTATGCCCCTGTTTTTGACTATGCCGATAAAATCGGCCTTGATCTGGCAACTTATGATTATATTAATGAATAAGATCTCGCGCCGATTGTTGCAAAATGAGGGGATAAATCGCCGTTTACCCGCTGTGAACGACCATTCTGAGCCGAATTTTGCTACAGTATCAGCAAATAACATCATGCAGACAGTTCACTACCCGATGCCCGGAGTTTCTGCCGCCTCCCATACCCTCTTCACCAACTCTACTCTATGAAGAAGAAAGTTTTTGCCGCCATACTGATTCTTATTTTCTGCTTTTCCGGCGGCGGCATATATATTGTGCGATCAACTGCAGAGGTGATCACCAACCTGGAAAACGTCATCACTCTCCATCAGGTTGAATTTCTCCGCAAAGATCTGCAGAATAAAATCAAGGTAGTGCAGACCGACCTGCTGCTCAAGGATTCTCCCCATGCCCTGCATATCGACCCCTTTATTGCCCATGTGGAAGAGATGGAAAAGGCGGCCCATGTCTGCAACAACTGTCATCATAGCGAAGAGGTGATAAAGAGTCTCAAGCACTTTCAGGATCAGATCGACAGTTATCTGAAAAGGTTGAGCAGGGTGTATACCATCAGGGCCAATCAGGAAAGACTGGCTGAGGAAAGGGGCGCGGCATTCTCCCTGGGAGAACAGGCTCTGGCCGAGGTGGAGCGAATCGTCATAACCTCTTCGGAGAAAATTTCAAAAAGAATCACCAGTGCCCGCAACAGCATTGCCGAGACCGAACGCCTGCTGTTTTTTCTTCTCACCGCCGGGCCGTTTTTGCTCATCCTCATCGCCTACTTCTTTCTCCGGCAGTTTACCAGTTCGGTTGATGCCCTGCTCGATGCGACCAGGAAAATTCAGCAGGGTGATTTACGCTACAGGGTAAAAGAAAAACTCCCTGACGAATTTCAGCTCCTTGCCTCATCTTTTAATGAGATGGCAAGCTCCCTCAAAGATCAGTGCCTGCGCATGCAACAGACGGAAAGACTGGCGGTGGTCGGCGAACTGGCTGCCGGTCTGGCCCATGAAGTAAAAAATCCCCTGGCAGGCATCAAGGTATCCATTGAGGTGCTGGCCAATGAACTCCCCCTGGAACAGGAGGACAAGGAAGTTTTTCTGCGGATCATTAACGAAATCCACCGCATCGAGTCACTGCTCAAAAGCCTGCTCAGCTATGCCCGCCCCCCGGAACCGGAGCCAGTATCCCTTGATCTCCATCAGCTACTTGACACAACCATAAAATCCGTTAACTATTCATTGATCAACCCGGCCAATACCGCAAAACTGATCAAGGAGATCGAGATTATCAAAGACTTCAGCCCCGACCTTCCGCACGTGGTGGCGGACCATGGCCAGATGCAGCAGGTCTTTCTTAATCTCCTGCTCAATGCCATTGATGCCATACCGGTCAAGGGCGCCATTACCGTGACCACCAGGAAAGAGTCGAACGCCTCGGTGCAGATTACCATAGCCGATACCGGCAAGGGAATGAGCCAGGAGAACCTGAGTAAAATCTTCAACCCCTTTTTCACCACCAAGCCCAAGGGGACCGGCCTGGGTCTGGCTATCTGCAAGAGGCTCATCGAACTGCACAACGGTTCCATATATGTTTCCAGTACACCAGGAGACGGGACAACCTTTTACATAACCTTACCGGAAAAACAACAGATCCAGGGTATTGCACCATGAAAAATCGCGGCAGAATTTTCCTCATCGACGACGAGGAACTCATCATCTCCATGCTGGCCAGATCATTGAAAAAAGAAGGATATGAAACCAAGATACAGACCAACGCCGATGATGTCATCGACAAAATCGCCTCCTGGCATCCAGACCTGATCCTGCTTGATATCCATCTTGAAGAAAACCGCACGGGCCTTGATATCCTTGCCGATATCAAGAAAGAGAAACTCGATACCGAGGTGGTGATGCTGACCGCCGATGATACCGCCGAATCCGCCATCAGGGCGATGAAACTTGGCGCTGCCGACTATCTCACCAAACCGTTCAATATCGATGAGGTCAAGATCGTCATCGCGACAATCCTGGAAAAATCAAAACTCCGCGAGGAACTCAATTACCTGCGCAAAGCCGGCACCGCCTCCCTGGTGCACACCATGGTTGGCAAATCGCCGGTCATGCAGGCAATTATCGAAAAATCACGAAAAATCGCCGAGGCAAAGGCCCAGACCGTCCTCATAACCGGTGAGTCAGGGACAGGCAAAGAGGTGCTGGCCCGCTATATCCATAACTGGCGGCATCTCCGCCAGGGCGATGAAAACGAATACGCGCCGTTTATTTCGATCAACTGCACCGCTCTGCCGGAAAATCTCATTGAAAGCGAGCTGTTCGGCCATGCCAAAGGGGCTTTTACCGACGCCAAGACCGACCAGAAAGGCATGTTTGAGCTGGCAGACGGCGGCACCATTCTCCTGGACGAGATCGGCGACATGCGGCATGATCTGCAGAGCAAATTCCTGCGCGTCCTGGAGGAAAGACAGGTTCGCCGGCTGGGGGGCAGAATTGATCTGCCCATCGATGTGACGGTGATTGCCACCACCAATAAAGACCTCAAAAACGCCGTGCTCAACAAAGAGTTCCGAGAGGACCTCTTCTTCCGCCTCAACCTCTTTGCCCTGCACCTGCCCCCCCTGCGCGAAAGAAGAGACGATATCCCGCTGCTGGCCGAACATTTCCTCTCCCATTTCTCCCATAAATACAACAAGAACATCAAAGGCTTCTCGGAGGATGCCCTGCGGGCCCTCGGCAGTTACGACTGGCCGGGCAATATCAGAGAGTTGAAAAATGTTATCGAACGGTGTGTTGTCCTTGAATCCCTGGAAGTCATCAAACCTGAGAATCTGCCGGCGGAATTGTCCGGCGGACTTTCTCGTGCCGAAAGAGAGGGATCGCAACACATCAACCTGCCGGAAGATGGCATCTCCCTGGAAGAGGTGGAAAAGGATCTGATCAGGCAGGCCCTGGAGCGGGCAGGAGGCAACCAGACCAAAGCGGCGAAACTGCTTAATATTTCCTACGACACCCTGCGCTATCAGGTGAAAAAATACGACCTGAAATGAGTGGGGTGAAATTCAGGCAAACTGAACCCCGGCGCGGTAAGTCTGCTCATCAACCATTTCGCTCCATACCACGACCCCTGACCTGTAGCCCAGCATTGCCTCAAAGCTGATAACCTGCGAATTTTTCAAAGGAAAATCGGTCAGCAAAGCTATTCCTCCCTCGCTGAGATCAACGGCTTTCCCCTGAAAGGTCATGCGTCTGGACTCCCCGTCAACGATCTGGGTCATGGAAAATTTTACCTGATCAGTGAGCGCACTTCTTTGCATTTTCCGTCTGCACTTCATTAAAAAACCCCGGTCGGTAAAGCGGGAACCGGCACAACAATCCTCATCCAGCCCCAGCACCTTCCGCACCACCGCGGTTATCTCGCAGAGACTGAAAGGTTTGGCAACAAACTGACAGGCCCCGCTGGCGGTGGCGTCCTGAATGCTGCTGGAAAGTTGCGCGGAGGTGAAATAGCTGGCGCTCATGATAACCACCTTGGTATGGGGGCACATGTCCTTGATGAACTTCATCAACTCCAGACCGCTAAAATCCGGCAGGTGGATATCCAGCAGGCACAGGTCATACCGGCAGGAACTGAGTTTTTCCAAGGCCCTGGCACCCGTATCCGCTGTCGCCACCTCGAGGGCTTCATTTGCCAGCGCTTTTGCCAGTCCGAGCAGAATGAGCTCGTTATCATCAACAACAAGGATATTTTTTTTCACGGTGCCTCTTAAAATGAAATCTTTTGTAGAGCGATGCAGGTCAGGTCAGACTGTTTTAGCCAAAACACCTAGCAAGATATGCACCAGACTTTTTGCCATCAAAGCAATTATCATGAAGTTGTTGAATCAAAACAAGTTTTTCATCAAAAAATGATATTTTCTGATCATGATTGGGCGATTTTCGTTCAAACAAAAAAGGAATTTCGGCCTTTTCACCCCTGAAGGTTGGGGTTTTTAACGGAACAATTTTTGGCCCGGATCGCTCTTCCTGACATAGCAAAACTTTACTTAGCCATATTCCTGAAAATTATCTGGGGATATTCCCAAATTGTTGCACCTGAAGAAAAGGAATTTACTCACCACCACGATATCTACTTGTTATTTCGTTATTTTTCACGATTACGCCATGCTGGTATAAACTTTGCAGCTGTTAAAGAGTTATGATGAGAAAAATCGCAAAACATATATTAGGGTTTTCTGTTATCTGCCTTCTGCTGCCTTTCAGCATTCCGGCCCAGGCTGATATTCAATTTAATTTTCAGTATGTTCTGTCTGATTTTTCCGGTCCGGTTTCCTCCCAGTGGGCCAAAGTGGCGGCCGACATGGACAGGGGGGAAATTTACGCCTTTGATCCCTATGAAAGACAGGTGCGGATTTTTAATGAACACGGCATGGAAATTTTCAGTTTCGGCGAAGATGGGCAGATGAATGGCGCTTCCGACATTGCGGTGGCGGAAGATGGATCAATTTACGTTCTCATCTCTCTTTTCACCGGCAGAAACATCACAAGACTCAACTATCGGGGGGAACCCGTTGAAGAGATCTCCCTCAAAAATCTGCCGGCCGATATGCAGAATTTCAAACCGTCCCAGATGGAGTATGCCCGAGGGATGCTGTACCTGCTGGATACTGACGCTCTGAGGATCCTCGTTGTTGACACCGACGGTCTTTTTCAGGCAGCCTATGACCTGCGGGACCAACTCGAAGCTTTTGCGGCGGGGCAGGACCCAGAGGAAAAAAAGGTGCCGGAGATCACTATCAGCGGCTTCAGCGTGGATAGCGCCGGCAATATGTATTTCACCGCACCCATGCTCTTCACTGCCTTCAGGTTCAATAATGCGGACGGCACCATTGAAAGCTTCGGCAAGGCCGGAAGCGGGCCGGGCAAATTCGGGGTTGTGGCCGGAATATCAGCGGACAGTGACGGCAATATCTATCTGTCCGACCGACTGCGTTCGGTGGTGATGGTCTTCGATAACTCGTTTAATTTTCTCAGTGAATTCGGCTATCGTGGTTATGCACCGGGCAACCTGGTCGTGCCGGATGATATCGTTCTTGACAATAACGGCAGGATCTATGTTTCCCAGGGTGCGGGCAGAGGAGTCAGCTGCTATCGGATCATCAAAAAATAACCACTGATTTCAGTACCCCACATCATCGTTTTCCCATACGGCTTTATCCATAAGTTCCCCACTCCTTCCAGCCCTCCCTTTCCCTGGGCGTTTGCGGATTGCGTCCCGGGATTATCAACATTCCCGCCTTGCACTGTCTCAAAGTGCTCCCTCCCAACTGCTGCCGTATTTCTTCCCCGCCAGTTCCCGGCAAGCACCATTATGCACCGGGATGTCCAGCTGGACATTCTGGCTAAATCACCACATTGTATCCAGTGAAAATCCCAAATTAGTGTTTGCAAAATCGGTTAATTTTTCTCGTCTTTTTCTCATCACATTGATTTTACAGATTTTTTTAATTACCCCACTTTGTGGCATGCCGCTTGCTCTTATCACTGGACAACACTCCGATACATGGCTTCTGCAAAGTACGGGATTCGGTAACCCGGCACTTATAGGTAACCGAGCTATTAAAAGTGAAACATGAACAGGAGGGAAAAAGGCAGAAAAAAGAAGCAGCAAAAAAGTGGGAGAACATGAGCGCTGGATGACAAACCGTCAGACGGCCAATAAAAAAATCCTCCGAAAAGGGTAAACCCATCGCAAGGTGGGGACACAAAGCCGACAGATCCTGCAAAACATTTATCAGGATGGCTGGGCTACCGGGGTAAAAAAATCATCTTGGAGGATGAAAATGAAAAAGACGTATAAAATTTCTTTGGTAGCAGGCGCAACGATGATGGTTATGGGTTTTGCCGGTTCCGCCATGGCATTCCATGGCGGCGGTGTCGCGCACTGTGACGGCTGTCACTCCATGCATAACTCGGCAGACAACCCGAGGGGTGGCAGTGCCACCTCCGCCGACCTGATGAAAGGATCCGATGCCAGCTCCACCTGTCTGAACTGCCACCAGGGCACCCCCGGCAGCTACCACATTTCCACCGCCAACGGCGGCACCATGAGCCAGGGCGGCGACTTCTTCTGGGTAAAAACAGACTATACGTGGCCAGGTCGTGGTACAAATATCAACACCTCAACGGGTGAGAGTCATGGCCATAACATTGTAGCCGCTGACTTTGGTTTCATTGCTGATACCACCAATGCCAGCGCACCCGGCGGCACCATGCTTTCCGCCACGCTGGGCTGTACCAGCTGCCACGATCCGCACGGCCAGGTGAGCGGCGGTACCAGCGCTGGCAGCGCAGCCATCTCCGTGTCCGGCTCCTACGGCGCTGCCGCTCCGGTCGACGGTTCCATCCGCGGCAACTACCGTATCCTCGGCGATGACGGCTTCAAACTGATTAACACACCGGCGCCTGTCGCCACCGCCAACGGCTCGAGCGGCACCGCCGTCCAATATGGAACAGGTATGTCCGCCTGGTGCCTGAACTGTCATTCGGCTTTTGCTGACAATGCCAACATGCATCCCACCGACGTGCCCGTTCCCATGGCTATCTACAATGGCTACGTTGCAACCGGCGATTTCACCGGTGTCGTTGCCACGGCATTTGACGCCCTGGTACCCTTTGAGCGCGGCATTGCCGACGGCTCGGATCCCGCCTTGGCTGTAACCAGCACCGTGGGTGTTGAAGACGCCAACGATGTGGTCATGTGTCTCTCCTGCCATCGCGCCCATGGCTCAGCCTTTGACAACGCCCTGCGCTGGGATGCAACCAGCTCGGAATATATCGCTGAGTCAGGTATTCTCGCTACAGTTGCTGCAGGAGCCAACCCAGCCACGGCCATCATGGCCGGCGGTGCAAGACCCTACTATGCCAATGGTGCGGCGGTTGACGTAGCAGTTAAATACGGTGAGCACCAGCGTTCACTGTGCAACAAGTGCCATGCGAAAGATTAATACCATGGCGTGATACAGGCTTGGTTGATCCGACCAAACCGATGTAAGAAAAAACCGGCGGCGCTGCTTCAGTGCCCGCCGGTTTTTTTTCTGCAGAAGAAACCGCCAAATTGACGCGCAATAAAAATTGCCGTAACCGTATTACCACGGAGGGCACAGAGCTAACCGGCTGCAATAAAAACATGCTCTGTGTGCTCTGTGGTGAGGAAAAGACGGTTTACCCGCAGGGGCATAAAGACGAGTTCATCAAAATTGACGGGCAGCAGAACACTTGGAACAAAGAGGAAAAGGGAATGTCACATAATTATCTACAATGTGGTACAATAAGGAGGACCGGAGCAGTCCGTACTTTGCTAAAAAATCGAATTCCCCGCGAAATTAAAAGATTATTTTGCTTGCCAAATATTCTGCGCCCCCTACAATAAAAATATTACTGATTTGTCAGGGGTTCTCTCCATCTGGAAAATTAAATGAAAAATTGCGTATGGCTCGATTCACAAATATTGCCGCCTTGACGCTCTGCAGCGTTGCTCTCATGGCGGTAAGCCGAGCAAAGGTATCCCAGGCATTCCATTCCGGCGGCCCGGGGAACTGCAGCGGCTGCCATAGCATGCACAGCGGCCAGCCCGGCAGTCAGTGGCTCCTGCAGAAAAGCGACCCCAGTTCCATCTGTCTGAATTGCCACAGCGGTTTCGGCGGTCCCAGCAGCCCTTCGGTGTTCAGCCCGAATGGCTCCGCCCTCACGCCAGGAGGAGATTTTTACTGGCTGACAAAAAATTTCAGCTGGATTGACGGTCAGAGCCCGGGCCATGAACACGGCCACAATATTATTGCCGTTGATTACAACCTGCAGCCTGACCCTGTTCTTTTTCAGGCGCCGGGCGGAACATACCCGTCAAACAGACTGAGCTGCATCAGCTGCCATGACCCCCATGGACAGGTCCGGGGCGGCAGCCGGCAAGGCGGCCTGCCGATCTCGGCATCAGGCTCCTATGGAGATCAAGGAAATCCGGGAACCATTGCCGGTAATTATCGGCTGCTGGGCGATTCATTTTACAGCGGCGGCAGCGGAGCATCGGGAAATTCCTTTTCCCATGATGCGCCGATTGCCAGGCAAAGCAGTGTCAGTCAATTCGAAGAATCGGATACTTCCCATGTGGATTACGGTTCCGGCATGAGTGAATGGTGCGCCAACTGCCACAGTGGCGTGCTGAACAGTGAACATCAGCCCGCCGGCGGCTTTGAACACCCTGCCGGCACCAGCGAAAAACTGGACAGTGAAATCATCGCCAACTACAATACCTATCTCAGGACAGGAGATTTATCCGGTACTGCAGCCAATGCCTATCTCCAGTTCGTTCCCTTTGAGCGCAGCATCAGCAATACGGAGCTGCTTGACCCGCATAGCACCCAGGGGCCGAATGCCAATGCCAATGTCATGTGTCTCACCTGCCACCGGGCCCATGCCTCGGCCTTTGACAACATCGGCCGCTGGGATTTCAAGGCCTCCCTGTTGTCCCAATCCCACCCGGCCATTGGTGATACCGGCGCGGCGCCAACCGATGTCTCTTACAGTTACTATGGCCGTGACATTGCCTCTGAATTCGGTAGCGGACAGCGGCAATTCTGCGAAAAATGCCATGGTTCGCAAACTCCATGAGGGTGAATTGCATGGGCTATCCATCTGAATCTCAAGACAAAAAATGGAGATCCTCATTGCAGAACATCCCTTGCATAAAAATAGCAGCCAGCCTTCTGCTGATCGGTCTCGTCTTCCTGATGACCTGTTCCTGCACGTTACGGTCCGCCCTTGTCCAACCTCCCAAGGCTGTAACAGGCCCCTTCAGCCTCTATCTCCAGCCCCTGCCCCAGGAAGCGCACCTGTTGCAATTCACGATAAGCGCCCTTGCCGTTGTGGGTGAAGACGGAAGCGAGATCCCCCTTGCCACGACCATGGACAGGATTGCCGGGGGCGATCTGGTGGGAATTCAGAAAAAACTGGCCGCAGCCACCCTGCCGCCTGGGGTGTATCAGGGACTTTCCCTGCAGGTCACTGATGTCACTCTGGCGGGAGAAGAAGGGGAAATCAACCTGCTGGCGCCTGAAGAACCGCTCCGCATTCCCTATCAATTCACTGTCCTGAAAGACAAGGCGAAAACGCTTTTTCTCTCCCTTTCATCTGACAGACTGGTCACCAGCGGCGTTCTGTTTACCCCAAAATTTTCCCTTTGGGAGCCGGAACGGCTGCTGCCCAGCCTGAAGGGGTTTGCCAGCAACAGCGGATCGGACAGCCTGACGATTTTTGACAAGAGAACGTCTCAAATAGTCGGCACGCTGCATATCGGCGCCATGCCGAAGGGCATGGCCCTTGACCAGAAAAGAGGATGGCTCTATGTGGCCCTGGCCCGTGAGAATGCCATTGGTGTTGTAGAGATCAGCAATGGCATCATCATGGGCAAGGTACGGCTGCAATTCGGTGATGAACCATGCGAACTGGTTCTCTCCCCGTCCGGCAATACCCTTGTTGTGATTAATCAGGGCAGCAATTCCGTCAGCATCATTGACACCGCCTCTCTGTTTGTCAAAGGCAAGATCAGGTTGCCTTCCGAGCCCACAGGAGTCTTCATGGGCCCTGATGAAGGGAGAGCCTATGTCCTCCAGGAATCATCCGGCGCCATCTCGGCGCTGGACCTGGTCGGGCATAAAGTGGCGGCCTCGGCAGAACTGGAGGAATACCCCTTTAAGGGCGCAATAAACGCCGGGGGCAACACTCTGTTTCTCATTTCCGGTTTTTCCCCCAATCTCCTTGTGGTCGATGCCGCCTCGCTTTCCGTGTCCAGGAAAATTTTTATCGGCCAGGGCGCGGTCTCCATCAAGGCGGACAACAAAAACGGCCTGCTGTATATCGGCATGAAAGATGGAGTGATAGCCGTTGTTGATCCCGGATCGGCCCTGATGCTTATTGACTCATTCAGCCTGCCGGGCTCGGTTCAGCATCTTACCATTGACAACGAAGAGAATGCCCTCTTTGCCATACTGCCGCACAGCGGAAAGCTGCAGAAAATCGATCTGGTCAGTAAAAAACCCCTGGGCAGCCTGGAGCTGGAAAATGACAGCCATGCAGTTGCTGTAATGGGTGAAAGATAGCGCATGACGAAAACATCCGTTCTGTCAATATTGCTGTTTACCCCCCTGCTGTTGATGATCTTGATGCAAGGTTCTCTGCGGGCGGACAGCATGCGGTTTTTGACGGATCTGGAATACTCGAACTCCAGCAGCAAAACCAAAGACAAAGCGACCGGAGAGAAAACGGACACCGATTATTCCTTGTTTTCGCAGCTTTACACTCTTGACTTCAGCAAGGAGTTCAGCCCGACCATCCTCTTCAACGGTGGAGGGATGTTTAATCAGGACAGTACGGATACCGAGACAAACGGCTTTAAAAGTGAAGGCAGGGACCGCAACATCAGCCCTTATGCCGAACTGCAGCTCAATACCCCCATTCTGCAGGCAGGAACGGGATACCGCAGGACCGAATTCAAAGAGACCGAATCTCGCATGGAGACCGCCAGACGATATATTGATGAATACACCGGCAGGGTGGACTGGAAACCGGTTGAACTGCCCAGGGTGATCCTTACTTACAACCGCACCCTCAACCACGACGAGCCACTGACCACGGATTCGGAGACCGATAACCTGGAGTTGCGAAGCAAATATCAGTATAAGGATTTCACCTTTGATTACAGCCATACCAACCTGGAAACCCTGGAAAACGTGACCGATTTTCAAACCACCACCGAGACGGACAATGGCGCCATCCGCTATATGCATTCCTATCATGATGGAAAAGTCTCGGTCAGCACCGGTACCAGGTATAAAAAGGACACGGTGGAATTCAACGGGCAAGGGCAGCGGGTGGTGGATGCCGCGGTGCCGGGAACAAGTTTTTATAACCTGGATGACCCACCCCCGGCAACGTCCAATATAACCTCTGATTTCACCTTTGGCTCCCTTGACAATGTCAATCTGCTGGGCGTTGCCAGACCGCTCAGCTTTGGTCTTGACTTCGGTTCGGACACCGAAGTGGATACGGTTTATGTGGTTTTTCAGCAGAAAGACCCCACCGATCCGGCAGACCGACAGGCGACCCCGGCAGAGATAGAAGGCATTGCCCATCTTTTTGTCTGGAGCGTTTACGAGAGCGATGATCTGGAAATCTGGCGAAGACGGGATGTCGGGCAAAGGAGCTTCAATATTTTCGAAAACAGGTTTGAACTGTCCTTTACCGGAGCAAAGGCACGTTACCTGAAAATAGTCACCACCCCCTTGTCCCAGACCCTTCTGCCGGGCAAGGAGATACGGTTAAGCAACCTCGAGCCGAAAAGGACCCTGCCGGCGGACACCTCTGAATTTTCGACCACCAACTGGAATGCCGATCTTGCCGTCAACTGGAAAATGTCCGATAAAACTTCAACCGGGTATGATATGAATTATCGGCAGGAGGAGTCAAAGCCTTTTGATGATAAAAGAACCTGGCTCAATTCCGGCGTCAATCTCCGGCACATTTTTACTGAAATATTTGCCGGAAACATGAGGGTGGTGCGTTCGGAAATTTCTGAGAAAGATGAACCGGACATCACCAGCCATACCTTCTCCACTTCACTGGCCGGGCATTACCTGGAGACATTCAACCAGACACTGACATACAGCTATGGCCATAATGACGATGAGGAGAAGGGCACGAGTTCCGTCAACTCCATTCTGCTCAGGAACAATCTGGATCTGTATGACGGCTGGAGCATGAATCTTGACAATGGCTACAGCTGGCAATATCCGGAGGAAGGGGGGGAATCCACCAATACCTTTGTCCGGGTGGGCAGCACCATCACCCCGAACCGCTGGATGAACGTGACCCTCGACTATGCAATTTCCTGGTCCACCCAAACGGACGAGCCGGACAATCGTGACCAGACCGGGGGCATGGTGATATCCTGGGTGCCTTTCCGCACTCTCAGTCTGTCCGCCGACCTCTCGTTCACGGATGAGGAGGGGGCAACCAATGACTCTTATACCAAGCAGATGTACAGTTTCAACTGGTCCCCCTTCCAGGACGGGACCCTGCAGTTTTTACTTTCATATGGTGATTCGCAGGATACGGACGGTGAAAAGACAAAGAGTCTGTCCCCCTCGCTTAAATGGCAGATTTCCAGGAACTCTCTGCTGACCTTTGAATACTCGGTGGGCAAATATGAGGATGTGCAGGAAGAAACAGATTTTGAAAATATGACCGTATCGCTTCGTATTTATTATTAATTTCTGGACACAACTCTCATAGAACCCAGCGGGATTTTAATTGAGGAGCATTACTTATGAATGATGAACGGGGAAAAGAGCGGACTGACGGCCCGGCTTCACTGCAAGACTTTCAGGGAAAAGGAAATGATATGAAACGAAAAACGAACTTTCTTGGCAACTGGATTGCCTGTCTATGGCTCCTTCTGCTGACCGGCTGCGCGATGTCGACCTCCCTGGATAATTTTACCAATCAGACCATGGATTTCAGCGCCATCCAATCCGTGGCCGTTCTTCCTTTCCAGAACCTCACTGAAGATGACCAGGCAGCGGAAAGGGTGCGGGACTCCTTCATGGGCATGCTGCTTGCCACCGAAGCCTTTTACGTATTGCCTCCCGGAGAGGTGAACAGAGGCATAAACAGAGCAGGTATGCGTATGCCGCAAACCCCCACGGTGGATGAAATCAAATCGATCAGCAGTATTCTGGAGGTGAATGCTGTCATTACCGGAGTGCTCAGGGAGTATGGCACTGTCCGTTCCGGTTCAGCTGAGGCCAACCTGGTTTCTCTGAGCCTGCAGATGATGGAAACCGAAACAGGAACCATCATCTGGTCCGCATCATCAACAAAAGGAGGTATCAGCGTGCCCGATCGTCTTTTAGGTGGCGGCGGCCAGCCCATGAACAAGGTCACGGAGCAGGTTATCAATGATCTCCTTAATAAACTTTTTGAATAAAAGATCCTGGGTCCTTTATCTGGCTGTTTTCCTGCTGGCAGGCTGTGCTCAGCCTCTCCTTGAGCAGGAAAAGCCGGAACCGCTCACTCTGCGTGGACTGGATGTTGCGTGGCAAGGGCCGCAGATGGCACGACTCGGTTCCCTGCGCTGCACCATCAGGACAAGTGGGGGCGGCGGTGGTGTGTCCTATGAGTTCCGCACTCAGAAAGGAGGTATTGAAACCGTTGAACGCTCCGGGGAGGAATCAACCTGGATTTGGTCACCCAAGGAGCCCGGTATCTATAAAGTAAGAGCAACAGCGACGGATGACGCCGGCATCTCCGTTGACAGCGGCTGGTCCTCCGAATATCGGTTTGATCCGCCTGTTGATGCCGGTTCTCTGTATGCAGTCCTGCCGGTGGACAATATAACCGCCGCCAAAGCTCCACTGAAAGAAATTCACCAGGCATTGATAGCCGCCCTGTCTGAGAAAGGATTTCATCTCCTTGCCCATGACGTCCTTGATGAATTCATGGAAAAAAACAGGGTGCGGTATACCGGCGGTGTCAATCAGGAAATAGCACAGAAACTGAAGGACGAGCATGGTGTTGACGCTGTTTTCATTACATCCCTGGAAACATGGCAGGATGAAATCCCTCCACGGGTTTCGCTGATCACCAGGGTGGACTTGTCCGGAGAGTGGCCGGAGATTCTCTGGATTGACAGCGTCGGCCTCACCGGCGACGATGCGCCCGGCCTGCTCGGCATCGGCAGAATCAAAAGCACGGAACAGTTATTGGCCAAGGCCCTGGGCAGCCTAATAGACTCTTTGCAACTCTATCTGGAGGGAGGCTATCCAAGCTATCGGTTTGCCAGCGACCGGCAGGAAATGACCATGGTCAACAGCGCAAACAGGACCGCGGATTTTTTCGGGCCAAAGGTGGAACGCAGGCATCAACCCCATTTCACCTACCGGGCGCCGGACTTCGACCCGGCAGGTTTTTACGCAGTTGCCGTGGTGCCTTTTCTCAATATCAATACCAGAAAATATGCCGGTGACGTTGTTGCCCTGCACTTAGTCAAACAGCTCTGCCGCTATGAAAATCTGCGCGTTGTTGAGCCGGGCCTCGTCAGGCAGACCCTGCTTAACTACAGGATGATCATGGAAGCCGGGCCATCGCTTGCTTCCTCGGACATCCTGGCAAGTGAAAATATCCTTGCCGCAGACCTTGTTCTTTCCGGCAAGGTTTTCGATTACCAGGGAGCCCGCGGCATGAGCAAGGTGGATTTCTCCGTACAGGCCTTTGACGGCAAAAAACGTGAAGTCATCTGGACCTCCCGCAGCTATGCCACCGGCGATGAAGGAGTTTATTTTTTTGATGTGGGGCGTGTTCCTTCCGCCCATGGCCTGACCACCAGGATGTCCAAGGCGGTTGTTGGCATGCTGGAGGAATAGGTTTTTTTATCACCACGGAGCACCTGGAAAACATAGAGAAATATTTTTTATTACAGTTGGTCAGCTTCGTGGTCTCTGTGGTGAATTTTCAGTTCTTCCCAAATTATCAAAATTAGAAAATATGCGGAGGCTTTTAATGAGAAGAAAGATCAGCAGGCTGGCGGTCGCATGCACCTTCATCCTTTTTTCAGCTGTTGCAGCGAGCGCAATCGCCGGTACGGAAAGCACGGTTGAGACAATGTCGCCCGCCCCTGCGGAAGAAGTTAAAGAACTCACCATTTCTCTGAGGCTGCCGTCTTCGTCAGAAGTAAAGCAGGTTCCACTTTTTTCGGAACAATACGGCCAAACTCCGGTTGCCATGGTCAACGGTGACCCGATCACCCTGGAAGAATTCGCCGAACAGCTGGTTGCCATGCACAGCGATATGGCCCAGCCCGGCACCCAGGAGAGAAAAAATTTCACCGCCTTGTTGAACCGGATGATAGCGGTAAAACTGGTGATACAGGAAGCTGTCAATATCGGCTTCGATCAGACACCGGCCGTGCAGAAGCAGATGGAAGACTTTGCCTTGAAAACGCTGATTTCGCAGTTGATAGGCAAACAGCTGCAGAATATGGAACCGGACCAGGAAAAAATTGAAGAAATCTACCGGCAAATGGCCTTGGAAGCAAAATTGGCATCCTATAAATTCCAGAGTCAGGCAGATGCACAATCACTGCTCGATCAATATCAGGCAGGTGGTGATTTCGTAAAGTTGGCCCAGGCAATGGTGGAAAGCGGCAAGGCCACGGGCGGGGATGATGGGGAATATATCAAGCTGAAGGATCTGCTCCCCAGTGTCGCCCAGGCTGTTTTTAGCATGGAGACCGGCAAGGTCAGTGAAATATTTAAAGTTGATAAAGGATATCTGCTTTTCAAGCTTGAAGACCGGCGGGTCTATGAAGATCCTGAAGCGCGAATGCAGGCCACCCAGATGATCCGTCAGCAGCTGGCCTTTGAAAAACAGGCGGCATACATTAAAGAGCTTGAAGATAAATATGTCACCATTAACAAAGAGGCAGAGGAGAGTCTCGATTTTGAAAAGATCATGCAGGAGAGACCCGCGGCAAAAGCGTCGGAGATTTTTGCCAAACTGCGCAATGATCAGCGGCCCCTTGCCACGATAAAAAATAACGAAGAGACAACTGTCATCACCGTGGCTGAGGTCATGAAAGATCTTGAAGCAACCTTTTTCCACGGCACGGAGCAAACGATTGCCCCCAAGGAAACCAATGCCAAAAAAGACGCCATCATCCATGATAAACTGATTAAAATTATCGGCGCGATTGAGGCGGAAACCCTGGGAATCGATAAATCGAAGGAATACCTCAACGCGGTTAAAAAGTTCAGGGGCGAACTGCTCTTTGATACATTCGTGAACAGGGCGGTGCTGCCGGATGTGAAAGTTTCTCAGGCAGAGGCCCGTGAGTATTACAACAAGAACATCGGCGAATACTCCACCCCTTTGATGCTCAAAATGAAAAGCCTGGCCTTCATTGATCAAAAAAGCGCTCAGGATGCCCTGAAAAAACTGAAGGCCGGCAGTGATTTTAAATGGGTTTCCGGCAATGTCACCGGACTTGCGGCTGAAGATGACAAAAACATTCTGAACTTCGGCGGCAGCCTGCTCGCCATTACCGCCCTGCCTGCTGATCTGCAGAAAACGGTGGACCATGCCAGTTCCGGCGACATATTTCTGTACAAAGATCCTGACAAGCTGTTCTACGTTCTGGTCGTTGAATCAGCATTTCCTCCCCAGGCAAAATCCTATGAAGATGTCCAAAACGAGGCAGCCAAAGAAGTCTACGGCAGAAAAATCAAAGAAGCTCTTGATGAATATGAGCGCAAACTGAAAGAGGCCTATGAAACGGAAATTTTCATCGTCGATGACAACAACTGACCGGAAAGGATTGCCTTTCCTCCCTGTCGGTTTCCGTTTGTTCAATCATTGTATGGGATGCACCATTAATGGAGTAATGATCATGTTACGTGTCACAGGAAGAAGAAAAATATTCCTTGGGGTTGCAGCGGTATTTTTCGGCATCAGCTTTTTACAGCTGGATTTCGCCACTCCGGCTCACGCCGCCAAACGCACTTTCACAAAAAAGGAATGTACAGACTGCCACGATGATTTCGGTAAAAAATACCTTGGCCTGAAAAATGTGCACCCCGTGGTGAAAGAAGGAAAATGCGAGGAATGCCATCTCTCTCATGGCATCGTGGGCAAATTACTGTTGAAAGAGGAGGGCAATGACCTCTGTTTTCTCTGCCACAAAAAAGAAGACCTGAAACTGGACCAGAAGGCCGGGGTGCATTCGGCCCTGCGCCAGGGGAAATGTGTTTCCTGCCATAATCCCCATGCCTCCGATTCATCGAACCTGTTAAAGGCGGAAGGCAGTGAAATGTGTTTCACCTGCCATCAGAAGGAAAAATTCAGCAAAAAGGTGGTGCACCCCATCATCGACAAGGAAGGCTGCAGCGCCTGTCATCAGGCCCACTCTTCCGTTGAAAGCAATCTTCTCACCATGGCGCCGGACAAGCTCTGCCTTTCCTGCCATGACAGCAATGCCTCCTCTTTTAAAAATGCCCATGGCGGTTATCCTGTTGAGAACAAGTCCTGCACCATCTGTCATGACCCGCACAGTGCTGACCAAGCCAAACTGCTGAAGGGCAGCGTCCACAATCCGGTGGCTGCCGCTGAATGCGATTCCTGCCACAATGCGCCTTCAGATGCCAATCCCTTCAAGACAACCGCGGAAGACGGTGAATTATGTGTGACATGCCATGAAAAAGACTCGTTGATGGAGAACGGGGTGATTGAGCATGAACCCTTTCAGACCGGCATGTGTCTTTCCTGCCATAATCCCCACACATCGGAACAGGAAAAACTTCTTGTCAGCAAGGGCAACCAACTCTGTTTTACCTGTCATACCGACACCAGCAGCATGATCAAATATAAGCATGCGCCACTTGAAAGCGACCGGGGCTGCCTCTCCTGTCATGCGCCGCACGCCGCCGCATATGAAAAACTTGTCAATAAAAACGATGGGGAGTTGTGCTTCAGCTGTCACACGGAAACTCGCAAAACCGGCGAAAAAATGCAAAACCTTCATTCGCCCTATGAGGAGAATATGTGCGCCAGCTGTCACAACCCCCATGGCTCCAGCGCGGAAAAAATTCTCATCGCCAGGTCGGATCAGGTCTGCTACTCGTGCCATACCGAACTTGAGGGCGAATACTTCAAATCCAACATCCATAAGCCCGTGCAAAACGGCCAATGCAGCTCCTGCCATCTCGGCCATGGCGGCAATCAGGCTCAATTCCTCAAGGCGACCGGGCCGGAACTCTGTACCACCTGCCACGGGGAGTTCATGAAAAAGGAAGGGGCTGTTTCACTGCATCCGCCTTTTGAAGACGGCGAGTGCCTGACCTGCCACAATCCCCATGCCAGCGATTACAAGGGTATTACGGTTGAGGGGCAGAAAAGTCTCTGCATCACCTGTCACACTGATTTTGAGGAGAGCCTGAGCGGGGCAATAAGTATTCACTCTCCGGTCACAAACGGCCAGTGCAGTGAGTGTCATAATGCCCATCAGGCAAAGCTCAACTCGCTGCTGCTGGCGGGAACTCCTGACCTCTGTATGGCTTGCCACACGAACTTGAAAGACAAGATGGCCGGTGAAAAAGTGCACGCGCCGGCGGGAAGAGATTGCCTGCGATGCCATAAACCGCATGCGGCAGAGGTTAAGAAGCTGATGACTCAGCCTCTGCAGCCCCTGTGCGGCGAATGTCATGAACCTGACAGCGCTTCTTTCAATAAGGCACACATTTCCATCAATGCGGCTGACATCAACTGCGTCAACTGTCATGAACCGCATTCATCGAAAGATCCGAAATTTTTCAAGGAAATATTGCACGCGCCTTTTGCGGCAAAAACCTGTGACCCTTGCCACATTGTTGAGAAGGAGTAAGAGATGCCTCATACAAAATATAAACATACACTCGCTTTTTTGCTCTTGACCGGAATCGCTGTTCTCTCCGCCGCATCCCCGGTGAGGGCGGAAGGGAAATTCAAACTCCAGCCCGGCGCCCATGGCAAAATCTGTTTGACCTGTCATGTGGAATTCAGCGAAAAAATGAAAAAAAAGTTTATTCATACGCCGCTGGCAAAAGGGGAATGCTCAGGATGCCATAATCCCCATACATCCTCCCACGACAAACTCATGGCGGCAGGTACGGAAGCAATCTGCTACCAATGCCACGACAAGCTGGTGCCGGACGGGGCGCGCAGCTCACATAAAGTGGTGCAGGAGGGCAAGTGTGTTTCCTGCCATGATCCGCATTCCTCTGATAACCCGGCAAATCTTGTCGGGGCAGGCAACAAACTCTGTTTTGGTTGCCATAAGGAAATGGCGGCAAAAATAGAAAAAAACAAGTTCAAACATTCTCCCGTTGAAAAGGACTGCCTTGGCTGTCATAACCCTCACGCCTCGGCGGACAACGAACAACTGCTGAAGACAGATGTGAAGTCACTCTGTCTCAAGTGTCATCAGACAGATAAGGCATCCTTTAAGACAAGGCATCTCAATTATCCGGTGGAGAAGAGTCGCTGTACATCATGCCATGATCCGCACGGTTCCAGTCAGGGCGCAATTCTTTATGACAATGTCCATCAGCCGATTGTCAATAAGATGTGCAATCAGTGTCATAATGATCCCCAATCCGCATCGCCTCTTGCTCTCAAGAAAAATGGATTTGAGCTCTGCCAGGGCTGCCATTACGAGATGATGAATAAGACATTAAACAAGAAGCGCTTGCATTGGCCATTGCTTGACCAAACAGGGTGCATCAATTGTCATTCTCCCCATGCCTCTGCCGAAAGCGGCCTGTTGAAGAAGCCCATGCTTACCGTGTGCGGCAGCTGTCACACCGACACCATTGCCCGGCAGGAGAGATCGCAAACCCCGCATCCCCCTGTTGCGGAAGGGGAATGCACGGCATGCCATTCGCCCCATGCTTCGGACAATCTCTTTTTCATGAATGAAGCGTCCACCGTGGATGTCTGCGGCAATTGCCATGACTGGCAGACCCATTCAACCCATCCCATCGGAGAGAAGGTCATTGATCCGAGAAATCAGAACATAACTTTGTCTTGTATGAGCTGTCATCGCAGCCATGGCACTGAATACAAACATTTCATGTATTTCCCCGATACCCAGACACTTTGCGTCCAATGCCATGAGAAATATAGGAGATAAAATCATGAAAAAATTATCTGTATCGATTTCCATACTTTTTCTTCTGCTGGGCGCATCGTGCAACGCAATGGCTGAATCGGCGAAAATCAAACATCTCGTCAGCGTCTATGTTGACGCTGACGGCAAAAGTTTGAAATATCCGGAAGGAGTTGCCTGCCAGGAGGATTCTTTTCTGGTCGCTGATTCGGAAAACAGCCGGATCATCCGTTTCTCATACAAGAACAGTACCCTTACCACTGAAGGACAATTCCCTCTGGAGAATGCTTTCCCCATCGTTGTTCAGGTGAATTCGAAAGGTGAAATCTATTATCTCGACGGCAAGTCACGCCGCATAGGCAGTCTGAGTGCCGAGGGTGCGCCGAAAGGATACATGAAATTTGCCGATCTGCCGGAGTCGGAAACGCTTATCCTGAGAAGTTTCAGGATTGACAAGGAAGACAATCTCTACCTGCTTGATATTTTTTCGGAACGGGTTGTCAGCGTTAATCCTGCAGGAAAGTTTATAAAAAGTATTCCCTTTCCAGAGAATTATGGTTCATTTTCCGATCTGGCCATAGACCAACGGGGGAAAATTTTTCTGCTGGATGGCATCAATGCGGTTGTCTATTCGCTGAACGAGCAGGGAGATGGATTTTCTCCCCTGAGCCAGAACATGAAGGAGTACATGAATTTTCCCACCGGCATCTCAATCGACCGGGCAGGGCAGATTTTTCTGACGGATCAATTCGGCAGCGGCCTTGTACTGATCGGCAGGGACGGCTCGTTTCTGGGGAGAAAAATTGGCATGGGGTGGATTGACAGCCTCCTTTTCTATCCTTCTCAACTCTGCATTAACGGCAATAATGAGATTTTCATAGCCGATCGCAGTAACAGCCGGGTCCAGCTGTTCGGCCAGGCTGAAAAATGATGAACTGGTAATACGTCTGTTTTCACCACGGAGATCACAGAGAAAACATTTTAATTGCAATTAGTTATCTCTGTGGACTCTGTGCGCTCCGTGGTTGATTTTCAGTTTTTACGAGTCCATCAAAAATAAGAGCCTGGTAAAAAATCTTTTGAAAAAAACAAGAAACCGCATACCGACCGCCCGCCGCGGGCCTGGCTTCTCACCAGGAAATAACCCCGCCAAAGAACCGCCGGCCAGCGTCATCAATGAGATGGCGTCCCTGCATAATGCCGGGCAGTTGGGGCTTTTGGAGCAGAAAGCCCAGGAGACCATCCGCTGCTGGCCCGGTCACTTCCTGGGATGGAAGGTCCTTGGCAACGTCCTGCTCATGCAGGGAAGGCCGGCAGATGCCCTGGCTCCCTTGGCGAACGCCGCAAAACTGGCGCTCAATGACGCCCAGGCACACCACAACTTTGGCAGCGCCCTCCTGGAACTCGGGCGGTTCGCGGAGGCGGAGCAAAGCTACCGGCAGGCTCTGGCGCTCAAACCGGATTACGTTCAGGCCCACAACAATCTCGCCATCGTTCTGACGAATCTCGGACGGTTTGCGCAGGCCGAGGCGAGCTATCGGCAGGCCCTGATGCTCACCCCGGATTTTGCCGAGGCGCACAACAACCTGGGCAACACCCTCCTGGAGCTTGGACGGTTTCCCGAGGCGGAGGAAACCTATCGGCAGGCCCTGGCCCTCAAACCTGATTTTGCCGAGGCGCATCAGAACCTCGGCAATGTCCTCATGAAACTCGAACGGTTTGCTGAGGCGGAAGCAAGCTATCAGCAGGCCCTGGCGCTCAAGCCTGCTTATGCGCAGGCGCACAGCGGTCTCGGCGATGTCCTGCTGGAGCTCGGGCGTTTAGTCGATGCCATTGCCTGCTACCGTAAAGCTCTCGACTGCGACGCCTCGTTAATCCAGGCCCATGTTGGACTGGACAATGTGCTCAAACGGCTGACTCCCATGTGGCATGTGCCCATGATGAACGACAGCATGCGCAACGACGCCTACTTCACCGCCTTGAGCGCCGCTGTTAAGCCCGACACCAAAGTTCTGGAGATCGGCACAGGCTCCGGGCTGCTTGCCATGATGGCCGCCAGGCTCGGTGCCCGGCAGGTGACGACCTGCGAGGCTGTTCCCGCGATTGCCACAACAGCGCAGACCATTGTGGCGGACAATGGATTCAGCCAGACGGTCACCGTGGTCGCCAAGTTATCGACAAAGATGGAGATCGGTGTTGATATGAACGCGCGGGCTGATCTGCTCGTTTCCGAGATTCTCTCCAGCGAATTTCTCGGGGAGGGTGTTCTCTCCAGCATCGAGGATGCCAGGCTCCGCCTGTTGAAACCGGGCGCCCGCATCATCCCTGCCCGCGGCTCCATTCAGTTTGCCCTGTTCGGCGGCCCTGACATCGAGAAGAATATTCGGGTTGACGAGGTGCACGGCTTTGACCTCAGCAAATTCAATGGGATCGTGCCCCGCAAACAATACATCAGCAGAAACGATCTCAACATAGAATTGCTGAGCGATGACAGCCAGGCATTCTTCTTTGATTTTGCCGGAACTGACCGGTTCCCTCTCAGCGAACGCAAAATTATCGAGGTGCCGGTTGTGAAACCAGGGCGGTGCCTCGGGATAATCCAGTGGATCAGGCTGGAGATGGATGACACCCATGTCTTTGAAAATCATCCCGCAATCAAAAATCCCTCCTCCGGTTGGCAGCATTGCGTGTATGTTTTCCCATCAACAATTGACGTTCTGCCGGGGCAGCTCGCGGTGATTGCCGCGGCCCACAATCGAAATACCCCGTGGTTCTTCTTCGAGGGGTGCAAATAGGACAAACGTTGCCGGCGCGAAAGCACGGATGCCGGGCAAGGCCATCATGCGCAGCATGAAGAGAAAAAAGGCAAAAACGAAAACCGCTGCCGGGCAACGGGGCATCAGGCCTGGGCCGCGCGAGCTGCCGGTCAGTCAGGCATTCGAGCTGGCCAGCAGCTATTGTCAGACAGGACAGACACAGCAGGCGGAAAACATCTATCAGCAAATTTTGCTCAGGGATCCCGACAACGCCCAGGCTTACAGTCTGCTCGGTATTCTGGCCGTACAGGCCGGCAATATGGAGCGTGCCATCCAGTTGACCCGGAAAGCGATCGAGATCGATCCCGATATTGCCAATTTCCATTACAACCTCGGCATTATGCTCAAGAAACAAGGCCGGCTTGCCGAGGCGGCCGCCAGCTACCGGCAGGCCATTGCCCTCAAGCCTGACTTTGACAACGCCCTGTACAATCTTGGTAACGCCCTGCAGACGGATGGGCAATTCGATGAGGCCATTACCTGTTATCGGCAGGTGGTTGCCATTCGTCCCGGCCATGCCGAAGCATACAATAACCTGGGTATCCTGCTCAAGGAGGCGGGCCGGTTTGATGAGGCTAACTTCTACTTCCGGCAGGCAATATCGAGTGCTCCCGATTTTGCGGAGGCACACAGCAACCTGGGCCTCCTGCTGCAGGAGATGCGGCAGCTTGACGAGGCCGAATCCTGCCAGAGGAGGGCTCTCGTTCTCAAGCCGGATCTGACGGAGGCACATTACAACCTCGGCATCATATTAAAAAAGAAAGGGCAATTTGATGAGGCTATCGAGTGCTATCGAAAAGCCCTTGCCCTTGAGCCGGACGCCTGTGAGGTCCTCCTCAGCCTGGCAAATGCCCTCTGGGCAATCGGCCAGCTTGACGAGGCCCTGACCTGCTTCCGGAAGGTCCTCGCCGGCTCCCCGGACAATGTGCCCGCCTTTAATAACGTTCTGCTCTCCGCGCAATATGCGCCCGTGCCTTCACCCCCAGATCTTTTTCAGCAGTATCAGCAGTTTGCCGAACACTTCGAGGGTCCCCTTAAAAAAAGGTGGGAGGTCCATGCCAATACCCCTGATCCGCAAAGAAAATTGAAGATCGGTTATGTTTCAGCGGATTTCCGCGCTCATTCGGTTGCCTATTTTATTGAACCGATTCTTGCCAACCACAGCAGGGTGCAGGTCGAGATTTTCTGTTATTACAACAACAGGCACCAGGATGATATAACCCATCGCCTTGCTGCGTGTGCGGATCACTGGATCCCCTGCGCCGCAATGTCGGATGAGCAGCTTGTCCAGCGGATTCGCGCCGACAGGATCGACATCCTGGTGGATCTGTCCGGCCACACAGACGGCAACCGTCTGCTGGTTTTTGCCGGAAAACCGGCGCCGGTGCAGGTGACCTGGATTGGCTATCCGGATACGACCGGGCTCACGGCAATGGATTATCGTCTTACCGATGACCAGGCAGATCCCACGGGGGAAACGGAGCAATGGCACAGTGAAACACTCTTCCGCCTGCCAAACTGCTTCCTTTGTTTTGCCCCGCCAGCCGACAGTCCGGCGATTGCCCCACCTCCGGCCGCTGCAACCGGGAGAATCACCTTTGCCTCGTTCAACAACCTGACCAAGGTCAATGAGGCGACAATCAGAGTCTGGGCCACAATCCTGCGGGAGCTTCCCACTGCGCAACTTCTGCTGAAAAGTACGCAATCGAGCTGTGCTAGTGTGCGCAACCGGCTCTGGCACCTTTTTGCCCAAGCGGGCGTGACGCAGGAACGGATACAGTTCGCGGAGTATACCAAATCATTCAGCGAACACCTGGGGCTCTATGGCAGTGTCGATATCGCCCTTGATACCTTTCCCTACAACGGCACCACCACCACCTGTGAGGCCCTGTGGATGGGGGTGCCGGTCATTACGTTGGCCGGCACCCGCCATGTGGCGCGGGTCGGAGTAAGCATTTTGTCAACCATCGGACTTGACGAGTGTATTGCGGCAAGCGAGGAAGAGTATGTGCGGAGGGCGGTAACCCTGGCCCGCGATCAGGAGCGGCTGACCGCGTTACGGCATGCCATGCGCGCCCGCATCACCGCTTCCCCGCTCTGTGATGCGCCAGGGTTCACCAGGGATCTTGAAAACGCCTATCGGACGATGTGGCAAACGTGGTGCTCCTCGCGCTGAGTCAATCCCCCTTGGCAATTCCATTCTTTTTGGAATTTGGGAGCAGCATGCTGCGCTCTCCGCAGGAGTCACAGAAAATCCTTACAGGGGCGTCAGGCAAGCAGGTTGTGATTGCTGCCCAGAGAAATCCATTGCCAGGATGGAATCGTTGAGCAGCGGTTGCTTGCCGCGACTGCGAACCGGCGCATCAGCCCAAGCTCGAAGTATTGATAGATTTTTCATCACGATTTGCAGAGGGGAGATTTGACTGGCGCGTTCCAACAGACTAAATGCTTTACTGATATCATTGCGGGCCACGTTGATACAAGCGTGCTGATTGTCGATGATGCTGTTAATGGGGAAGCCCAGTTCCTCAGCCCGATTTAGCGCTGACGTGGCCTCGTCGTATCGCCCGGCACGGAAATATGCATGAGCGAGTTCAACATGGACGCTGTGCAAATTTGGCAACCGGTTTACGATAGCTTCACGTTCTTCTACCGTATAGCCAAAGCCAGAAAAAGTACCGATGGCACATTGAGCCTGGAGCAGAACGTGATTGAACTCCGTGTAGCGATTTCTGGCGACGTCCAGTGACTTAAAATCGTTTCTAAAAAAAATATCGGCCGTTAATCCCTGATTCTCACAGAGTATTTTCCAGTCCTCAGTGCCTGGATTAAAAGACAAGGCAGCGAAACCGTAATCGTTAGGACGCCCACTTTTTATCAGATCTATGCTCTGCTGTATTGTTTCGGCGGTTTCTCCACGATTGATGAATATCATATAATAGCGTACGAACATTCCGTACTTCCGGGCAATGCGCGTCGCTTGAAGCACCATCTCCGGTGTGGTTTTCTTATTCATCGTTTTCAGTATCTCCGGGGAACCGGACTCGACTCCAAAACTGATCGTCTGGCAGCCAGCCAATCGCATTTTGCGCAATAATTCATCGTCTATGCAGTCGACTCGAGTATCGCAACTCCACAGGAAGTTCATTTTGCTGTCGATTATCGCGTCGCAAATCGCCACCGCCCTTTGTCGGCTGGCTGTAAATGTATCGTCCTTAATCGCCAAAAAAGGCAGGGGCAGTCTCGCCAGCGCCTTTTTGAAAATACCAAGAGTGTGCTCTGCGGAATGAAAACATAATTTCCTGCCCCATGTGTTAAAGCTGCTGCAGAAGGAACATTTACCCGGGCAACCCCGCGAAGTCATGACAACATGACTGGTAAAATAATCGAACGGTGAGGCAAGGTCATCAAGGTTATTAATGCGGGCGCGCTTTGGCCCGATGACGACCGCTTCGCCTTCTCGCCATGCGGTGCCTGGAATGCCGATCACTGGCCGGCCGGCATCCAAGCATTCAAGCAATGCCATGAATGTATCCTCTCCTTCACCGATTACGGCCGTGTCGATTTCTTGGTAATATCTCAATGTGTCCAGGGGAACGGATGTCACGAAAGGCCCCCCGACCGTTATGTGTGATTGAGGGTGGAACTGACGGATCACTTCGGCGACCGCGCCCATGCCGCGCCGATTCGCGGTGAAAGCGGAAATGCCGTAGATGTCGGCTTCGGTTTCCGCAATCAGTTTAACCACATCCCGCCATGGCAAGGTGCAGAGGTTGTATACACTGACATCATACCCCGCGCGTTTAGCCTGGGCAGCGATTGACAGCAAACCGTACGTGATAGTCCGGGAATCTCCATCTATCTCACGTTCGTCCATGCGTATGGGAGGACCGAAAGGCATCCCCATATGCACTGTTTTGCCATCAGATGGTATCTGGTAGGGTGGCGGGTAAATGAGAATAATCCGCTGTTTTCTCCCAATCACCGACTCTGAATCGACAGCCGCGGCAGGTCTTTGCGGTTGGTCCTCTTCATCTCGCGAGATGGAAGTCTGTTTGCGTACTTCAACGAGCCTTGTTGCCGGATATTGGGGACCAGGCACCATACCGCCAGTCTCTACCAAAGGAGTGGTCAAGCCGTGTAACACCTCTTTCCAGTCGCCTTTAGCCTTGAGCGCCAGCCTGTAGTGCTCCAGCGCTTCATCCAAGCGGCGTTGCCCCCTGAGGGTATCTCCCAGATTGATCCGCACCTCGGCAGAATCAGGATTTATCTCAAGTACACGGCGGAAACTTGCTTCTGCTTCTTCTAATCGTCCTAGATCATTAAGGGTGTAACCAAGATTAATCCGTGCCTCGACAAAATCGGGCTTAAGCGCCAGCGCACGGCGGAAACTGGCTTCTGCCTCATCCAGACGACGCACGTTCCTGAGGGCGTTCCCGAGATTGTTATGCCCGATCGCAAAATCAGGCTTGAGCGCCAGAGCACGCCGGTAACTTGCTTCCGCCTCTGCTAAACGGCCGAGGTCGTAGAAGGTGACTCCCAAGTTGAGCTGCACCTCTGGGTCACCGGGTAACAGTTCTGACGCTTTTTGCATTGGCCCCAAAGATTCCATCATACGCCCCTGCAATATGAGAGACGTCCCTAATATTTTCCAGCCAAAACCATATTCGGGAAAACGCTCTATAATTCCCCGGACAAAAATTTCTGCAACCATGTAGCGACGCTGTCTCATTAAAGTCACGAGAGATTCAATCTCTGCAGAAGTTGGCCCTTGCTTATCGTCGCCCTGTGGTTGATTTTGATTCATTTAGTCGACCCCCCATTTTGCTGATTTGCCCAGACGTCTTTTTCATCTTGAATTCTGCTTCGGTACCCGTCTTGGTTGTTCACCACCTTTCTCCCGGAGAAATAACCAATAATTATCAGGATCCCCCGGCAAATCAGACCGCATGACAATAATGATGAATTCGTAAAAGTCTCTTATCACCACGGAGCTCACAGAGGCCACAGAGAAAATATTTTTAATTACAATTAGTTATCTCTGTGGCCTCTGTGCTCTCTGTGGTAAATTTGCAGTTTTTACGAGTCCTTTAATGAAGCCTCTCAGTTTCGCAGCAGCACCGCAAATGTTATTTTCCATGTCCCGCAAGGCCGCGCAACCGGAGTGGATAGCGGAAACAGCCTCATGGTTTACTGATCAATCGATGCGCATTCCCGTGGCAGTCCAGACACTTGCTCTGTTGACCACGGATTTCCTGAGCATGCGGCAGGCCATGGCAATCCTGGCAGCGGGGCATTGTTGGATGCGGGCCATTGTGGCAATAAACACAGCCTAGCGTCCCATGGTACGTGGTCGTTCCGGCAAGATCGCGGGCTTGTTTGTCGTGACAGGTCTGGCAGAATGCCGAGGGAAGGTTGGCGGCAGGCTCAACCTGCAGCGGGCCGTGTGCCTGCCGATGGCATCGAAAACAGTCAGCTTCCCTCTGCACTGACAGATGTGGTTCATGGCAATCCAGGCAACTGGGAATAAACCCATGCCGATCATGACAACTGGTACAAAAAAGCTCCGCATGCCGGCTGGTCGCTGCCGACATCTCCTGGCCCACCTCGGCATGGCAGGAAAGGCATTCCGTTCGCATCGATTTCATCGTATCCCGCAGAGAGGCCAGCGGCTTATGCGGATTGGCATGGCAATCCAGGCAGTCCTCGATCAGGAAATGCGGTTGTCCCTCATGGCAAAAAACACAGGCGAATATCGTATTTTCCCCTTTCGGCAGATGCTCCGGATGGCAGGCAAGGCAACCGAGCCCCGCGTGTTTCCCGCCCTCGGCGGCAAGGATCTGCAGTTGAAACAAATGACACTTGGCGCAATCAGTTTCCTGCAAAGCCGGCTGCGTCCGGTCCGCGGCAAAAGAAACGGCGCTGATCAGCAGAAGGAAAATTGCCAGCCAGCCTTTAATCAGGCCTGGACAAATATCTTGTTTCCCCCCTGGGAAGATTGTTTTCATAAAGCGCGATGAGATGAAATCAGCCGACCCTCTTCCGGGTCGGAACAAATTGTTTTTTCGGGTTGCGTGATCGGCACAGTGCTGTTTTATTATTTACCTGACTGGCAATAACCATGCCCGCCGGCAAACTGAAAAAATACATAATAGTAACCGATGATTACAGATACGAACTTTCTTGCCGCTTCATTTCTGGCGGAAGAAAGCGGGAATTTGCCTGGCTGGGATGGGGGATATCGCCAGATCGGCACTGATCACGGAGCAATGGTTCCTTGGAACAAAAAAGGGAGGAATATATGCATGCCTACCGCTGTTTTCTGCCTGCCCGGATGATGATAACCTTGCTGATCCTTGGCGTGGTGTTACTTTGTCTGGGGCCTTCCGGGATCGGACCGCTCCGTTTCTGCCCGGCGATGGGGCAGGGCGAAGCGATGGCCGCTGACGAGAGCGATCTCTACCGGATCCGGCGGGCCGCCATGGTGGAGGAACAGATTCGCGGCTGCGGGATAAGGTCTGCGGCGGTGCTCGATGCCATGACCAGGGTCCCCCGCCACCTGTTCGTGCCGGAGACAGTGATAAAATACGCCTATGACGACACCCCCCTGCCCATCGGTTATGGTCAGACCATTTCCCAGCCCTATATCGTCGGGTTCATGACCGAGATACTGAACCTGCCAGCCCATGCCCGTGTCCTGGAGGTCGGCACCGGCTCGGGCTACCAGGCCGCGGTGCTGGCTGAACTCGGGGTCGAGGTGTATACCGTCGAGATCATTGCGGAGCTGGCGCACAGCGCGGCCGGGCGTTTGCGGGCCCGCTATCCGCAGAAAGTGCACGCCAGGCATGCGGACGGCTTCTTCGGCTGGCCCGAACAGGCCCCCTTTGACGCCATCATGGTCACGGCGGCGGCCGAATTCATCCCGCCACCCCTGCTCGAACAACTCAAAGAGGGTGGCAGGATGGTGATTCCGGTGGGAACCCCGTTCCTGCTCCAGACCCTCATGCTGGTTGAAAAGTCCAACGGCGAGATCACCACCAGGAGTCTGCTGCCGGTCAGCTTCGTGCCCTTAAGGAGGGCACCGTGACCAGGGCCGGCGAGGGGAGGCTGGTCCTGGCCGTTGGCCTGCTCTCCCTGGCCCTGCTCGCCTTGGAACTGGCCTTGATGCAGATCCTCTCCATCGTCCAGTGGTACCATTTTGCCTTTCTCATCATCTCCGTGGCCCTGCTCGGCTTTGGGGCCAGCGGCACCGTAATCGCCCTGTTCCGCGACCGGCTCCTGAAGCATAGCGCCACCCTGCTGCCGCTGCTGCTCTTTGCCTGCGCCGCCGCCATGGCAGGCGCCGTGCCCGTGGCCCAGTGCCTGGCCGGCGAATTCGATATCCGCCAGCTCTTCTGGGAACCGCGCCGGGTCTGGACATTGTTTCTTTTGCAACTGATCTTCTTTGTCCCCTTTTTTCTCGGGGCCCTGCCCATCGGCCTGGCCTTTACCCTGCACACCGAGCGGATTAATGCCCTTTACGCCGCCAATCTGATTGGCTCCGGCCTGGGGGGCGGTGCAGCGGTAATCCTCATGTGGTTTTACCGCCCCGAACAACTGCCGGCCCTGGCCGCCATCCTGCCCCTGATCGCTGGCTGCCTGCTCCTGCCGGCAGTTCGCAATCCCCGCTGGTGGCTGGGCGCGGCCCTGACGGGAATGGTGGTGGCGGGACTTCTCATGTGGGCCCCGGCCTTGCATTTGTCCCCTTACAAGGACCTGAGCCGGACCCTGAACCTGCCGGACGCCCATCTCAAGGCCCAACGCTTAAGCCCTTACGGCCTGGTCCAGGCGGTTTCCTCGCCGGCCTTGCGCCATGCCCCGGATGTGAGCCTTACCTATGCCGGACCCATTGCGGCGCGCGATGTCCTGTTTAATAACGGCGACTGGTTCGCGGCAGTACCCCTGTGGCCACCGGCACGGGCGGCAACCATGCTCGCGGCTGCTGCCGGGGCACTGCCCTATGCCCTGGCCAGGCCGGACCGGGTGCTGGTGCTCTCCGCCGCCACCGGCGATGATGCGGTGCTGGCCCTTGCCCAGGGGGCGCAATCGGTGCGGCTGGTGGAGCCCCATCGGGCGGCCGTTGCCCTGCTTGCCGAGACTTACCCGCAAAGCGCCGGGGCACTGCTGGAAAGTTCCGAGGTGGCGTTCTCCGGCCTTGAACCGCGCACCTGGCTGGCCAGCGACCAGTCAAGCTATGACCTCATCATCGTGCCCATGGTCGGCGCCTTTGGCGGGGCCGCTGGTCTCTTTGCCTTGAAGGAGGAATATTTACTCACCAGGGAGGGATTCCTGGACCTGTGGAACCATCTGGGTCCGGATGGGTTTATTCGCTTTTCCGCCTGGCTGGACTTTCCGGCCCGGGCCCCGCTAAGGCTTACGGCCACCGTTGTCGAGATGCTGGAACAGGCCGGGGTGGCAGCGGTGGAGCAGCATGTGGCCGCTATACGCGGTTGGGCCACGGTTACCATCCTGGTCAAGCGCTCTGCCCTGAGCGAGGCCGAACAGCAGGGGGTGCGGGATTTCTGCCGGCAGTTCCGCTTCGATCCCCTGCTTTTGCCCGGACTGGGCCCGGAGGAACGCAATCGTTTTCATGTTCTTGCGGACCAGAGTTTCTTTGCCGATCTCGATGGACTGCTGGCAGCGCAGCAACGCCCCGCCCTCTATGCGCAGCACGAGTTCAATATCCGGCCCGCCACGGATAACCAGCCGTTTTTCTCCCAATTCCTGCGCCTTACCCGTCTGCCCCGGGTGCTGGAACTCCTGGGCGCCCGGGCCCTGCCTTTTTTGGAGATGGGCTATCTGATCGTGTTCCTGACCCTGACGCAGATGGCGGCGGCCGCCGTGCTGCTCATCCTGCTGCCCTTGCTGCGCCTTGGCTGGCAGGGGCTGGACCGCGGCCGGATGCTGGTCTATTTCAGTTGTCTGGGGCTTGGCTACATGTTTGTGGAGATGGTCTTCATCCACGAACTGGTGCTCTATTTCGGCCGGCCCATCTACGCCGCCGCTGCCGTGCTCGGTGCCGTCCTCACCTTCTCCGGCCTGGGCAGCTTTCTGTCGCGGAAGGCGCCGGCCGGCTGGGCCGGTTCTCAGAAGGCCAGTCTCACTGCCGCCCTGCTTCTGCTCCTGTGGGCCGTGCTGATGCCGGCCCTGGTGCGCAAGACCATGGCGCTCGGCCTGGGCTGGAAGGTGCTTTGCGCCCTGCTTTTCATCGGCCCGCCCGCCCTGGCCATGGGCTTTCCCTTTCCCCTCGGCCTCCGCGCCCTGGCCGCCAGGAACAAGAACCTGGTGGGCTGGGCCTGGGGGATAAACGGCTGCGTGTCGGTGCTGAGCACCGCCCTGGCAACGATTACGGCCGTGGAGATGGGTTTCACAGCGGTGCTGCTCCTGGCGGCCGCTGCCTATCTGACTGCGGCCGCTGCTTCCCGGATAACCCCCTGGAACTCTTGATCCTGGGCACCTGGCCCGTCTGTTTGGTAAGTATTCAGTAAAAAAATATGCCGTAAATGAATTCCGGCTGTTTCGGCGCTGAAAATTTTTTCGCGCCCTGCAATTTTCAGGGTGAATCCGGCAGGTCTCACGAACTCAGATTTTTTTCTTTTCTGCGCAGTCATGCCGCGACAACCGGTGAGCCCGCGTTATTGTTATGATTCCAGCAATTGATTGATAATTCTCAAGATGTCCTGTATCCGAAAAGGTTTGACAATAGCTGCGGCAAATCCATATTCCTCGTAACGTGCCATAACCGGATCATTGGAATAGCCGCTGGAAACGATCACCTTGGCCCCCGGATTGATTGCCAGAATCTCAGTTACGGCATCTTTCCCCCCCATGCCGCCGGGGATAGTCAAGTCCATGATAACAAGATCAATCGGCTCGCCACTGTCCATGTGTTCTCTGTATAATGAAAGCGCTTCCGCGCCGTTTCGTGCCAGGACCACTTCGTGACCAAGCATGGTAAGCATGGCCTGGGCGACACTCCTGACCATTTCCTCATCATCCATAACCATTATTTTAGCCTTGCCCGTTTTTCCAGCCATGATTGCTTCACTGATTTTCTTTTCCTGTCTCATCATGTTTGCGGCAGGAAGATAAATGGTAAAGGTTGTTCCTTTGCCTTGTTGTGAATGCACGGATATGTGGCCGTTATGCTTAGTGATTATGGAATGGGTTATGGCCAGGCCAAGACCGCTTCCTTCCTGTTTGGTGGTGAAATAGGGATCAAAGATCTTGTCAATGACGCTATCCGGGATGCCTGGCCCGCTGTCGCTTATGTTGATTTTAATGTAATGGCCTTTTCCGGAGGAGAAACCGTCCGTGATTGACTGGGCACGGACATTCTCGCAACTAACAAGGATATGGCCTCCGCCCGGCATGGCATGTTTGGCGTTAATGATGATGTTCTGGATAACCTGGCTGATCTGGCCCCTATCAATATCCACCAGCCAGAGGTCGTCAGGGATGGAATAGCGGCAGGCCACATTCCCTCCGTGCAGAACAAATTCAGCAGAGTCGTGGATAATTTCCGCAATTGATGCCGTTTCCTTGACAGGTTCACCTCCCTTGGAAAAGGTGAGAAGCTGCCGGGTGAGATCCTTCGCCCTGATTGATGCCTTTTCCGCATCGCTCAGCAGTTTGCGGGTCCCATCCTGTAAGGTGTCATCCAGCAGGGCAATGTTGATATTGCCCAGGATTGCCGTCAGGATATTATTGAAATCATGGGCGATACCCCCAGCCAGAATGCCGACGGACTCCAGTTTTTTAATCTTCAGCAGTTCCTCTTCCATCCGGTGTTTTTCCGTAACGTCCCTGAAAACCAGCACCACGCCGATAATTTTTCCTTCCCCGTCACGGATTGGCGCCCCGCTGTCCGCTATCTTCCGTTTATTCCCGTCCCTGGCGATGAGAAGGGTATGAGCGGCCAGTTCAATGATCTGCCCGGATGCCAGCACCTTGTCCACCGGATTTTCGCAAGGTGTGCGGGTGCGCTCATTCTTTATGTTAAATACCTGTGAAAGGGGCCTGCCCTGGGCATCCTGCTGGCTCCAGCCGGTCAGATTTTCCGCCACGGCATTCATCAGAATAATCCTGCCGCCGGTATCGGTGGTGATGACCCCGTCGCCAATGCTGCGCAAGGTGACGGACAGGCGCTCTTTTTCAGCCGCCAGGGCCTCTTCCGCCGCCTTGCGGGGGGTGATATTAATGGCGATCTCCAGGCGGACAAGACGCCCGTCGGTCCATTGGATGGCCTGATCACGGCATTCATACCATTCCCTGGTTGCCGTATTGTGGATTATACTGACACAGGTTCCGGTGGGTTTCCCTTCGGCATTCAGGAGTTGCCCGTTGGTACAGAAAGAACAGGGTCCGCTCTGACCGATCTGCAGGGCCTGCCAGCATATCTTCCCCTCGATTTCACCCCAAACCTCTTTGCCGTATTTATTGATGAACAGAATCTCATAGGTTTCCATGTCAGCCACATAGACAAGGGCATCAAGGCTGTCAACCAGGGTCGTGAAGCGGGCGATAGCTGTATTTTTCTCCTCATCCGCCTTCTTTCTGTCGCTGATGTCGCGCACCACGGCGATCAGGCGGTCGTCGTCGCCGATTTTCGCCAGGCGCAGGCTGACCTCAATCCAGAATGTCCGGCCGTCCATGGTGCGGGCCTGCCAGTCGAACCGTTGCTGGGTGCCGGCAACGGCGGCCAGGATTCTGGCCATTGCTCCATCCACCGTGTACGGCTGGACACCTGAACTGAAGGCTCCCATATCGTTGCCGATCGCCTCCGCCCTGGAACAGGAGAACATCTCGCACATCCGCTGATTGACATCGAGAATCCTGCCGTTGACGGCATCGTGGATGAAAATTGCCTCGCTGACCGAGTTGAAGATGGCCTGGGAGCGCATTTCGCTGGCCCGGAGATCGTTGACATGGCGGGCAACCGCCTCGGACATGGCATTGAAGTCATTGGCCAGCACGGCGATCTCGTCCCGGCCGGGAATGAAGATCCGTGCGTTGTAGTCGCCCTGGGCAATCCGGCGGGTTCCTTCGGCCAACGAGCGGATGTGGCGGGTAATGAGATAACCGCCGGAGGCAAGCAGCAGCATGCTCAGAAGAATTTCACCAATGGCGATGAGAATGCCTTCCCTGACCACCTGGTCCTGGGTGGCAACCATGGACGCCAATGAGAGACCGAAATACACTGTACCCACTTCCGTGCCGATGATGGTCAGCGGCAGACGGACGTCATAGGTGAGGTCGAGCAGCGCCTCGGTGACGCTGTGGTCTGCCGCGGGCAGGGCTCCAGCATCAGGATGGGACGTTGAGGCAATGATATTGCCGGCCGTATCAAGGACGGTGAGGTACTTTATCTCGGTGAGCGGTGAGTTGGTCAAGCGGGTGAGAATCGCCTTCACCTCGGCGTGGTCCCGCTGGAAGACTCGACCGGCCAGCGCTGCATCGAGCAGAGGTGACAGCGCCTCAAGCCGCGCCTGGGTCTGCGATGCAACCGCTTTGTCGAGAAGACTGAAGCTGTTGGCCAGCAAGGCCGAGAGCATGACCAGTTCGACGGTGATGGCGGCAACCACCAGCCTGAAGCGTAACGAACGGTGCCAGGGAACGGTGCGGCGCTGGCTGCTCATTTTATTGCTGCGGGTCAACAAGGACATGAACGTAAGGATCGATGCGTTCCATGGCTGCCTGGTCAGGGGGCAGAAACGACTCATATTGGCTTTTCCGCATGAATTCCTTGCCTTCCGGGGTAGCATTAAAGCTCAGCAGCGATTCCCGCAGCCGCAGGATGACTGCCGGATCGGTTTTTGGGGGAACCATAACCAGAAAGGAAGGGGGCGCCGGTTTTTTCGCGCGAAAAATTTCGTGGAGCTGTTTATGCTGTTCATCGTTAACATGGATCCACGTGTCCCAGAGCAGAGTCGGGGTTGCGCCGGCATCCACTTCCCGCAAAAACACAGACTGCACTACATTGGAGAAGGTAGCGGTCTCGACGACCTGTACATCTTTGCCGAGGACAAGCCCCTTGTGGGCCAGCGCCTCCTCGGCCAGAAGATAGGTCACGGATCGCCAGTTACCGACGGCCATCCTCTTTCCCCGCAGATCCTCAAGAGTCTGTATGCCGGAATCCCTGCGCACCAGAATCACCGTGGCGGTCTGTTGGCCGGACATGACGACGAGCTGCCAGCCGTCGCGTTGCTGGGCGAGGCGGCCCATATGCGGCGCGGTGAGCACCAGGTCGTATTCACCCCTGGAGGTACGCTCCACATAGCTCATGAAATCAGGGGCGGAAACCATGGTGATCTTTCTGCCAAGCGCCTCCTCCATGCGTTTCACCAGGGGGGTGAGCTGTTCCACCATCTGGTTGGGCGACAGATACGGAAAGACTCCCAAAGTCAGCTTTTCGGACTGCGGTGCGGCCTGCAGCAGCGAAGGAATAAGCAAAAGCGCGGCAATGGCCCCCAAAAAGACCTGTTTGACGATACTGTTCATGGGATACCTCTATTATTACGGCAGGTTGGATTGATTCTGTCACAATTGAGCAAAAAAGGATTTCAGGAGAGCCTCATGCAAAATGAACGTCGTAGCGAGATCGAGAGAAAAATATTCTGTGCAAGGATGAGTTGTGAAATCGCCCGGAAGCGTAGCAGTGCTACGCCCAGGACGATTTCACCAGGATGGCCGCACAGGTTATTTTTAGCCGATCGGAGTAGATGTTCATTTTGCAAGAGGCTCTATAGTTTGATTTTGTTGCAGATTTGTGCCCAAGCTGCTGCCTTATTCTTGATTAACATAGTACCACATGCAAATCTCGCCGTATTCAATTTTCTGTTATGAATGGCCCGTGTTATCGAGGTTGCCTGAAAACGATGCGCGGGAGGCCCTTTGCTTCTTCATCTCGGCCGGTTGCAAGGGGAAATATTGCCTGTGCAGATGGGGGATATTGAGGGGTTCGGCGGCCCGCGCCAAGAGCTGCGGATCAGCGGCATTCTCATTGCTGACAATATCAATGGACAGCTTGACTTACTCCACGGCGGTTTTATTGCGGCTGATATACTCCAGCAACATGCTCCGCGGCATTCGCCCGCAACAAAGCTCACAAAAAAAAGGAGCCAACCGGAAAACGGCTGACTCCTTGATATTTCCTTGGCGTCCCCAAGGGGATTTGAACCCCTGTTGCCGGCGTGAAAGGCCGGTGTCCTGGACCTGACTAGACGATAGGGACTTCATTGGTGGGTCGTGCGCGACTCGAACGCGCGACTCTCTGCTTAAAAGGCAGATACTCTACCGACTGAGTTAACGACCCCTACACAAGAAGCGGTTTTTTTACATCAGTCGATTTCGTTTGTCAACCACCTTTTAATCTATTTTATTTTTTTTGTCCATATCAAGAAAAATTCTTCTGCTTTTTTCCTCTGGAAAATCCCTTGAGATAGCGGCGCAGGTCTGCTATCCTTGCCCATTGATAATTTTACTGGGAATCTCCTCCAAATACCGATGCACTCGTAAATTTTTTTTACCACTGAGCACACCGAGATCACAGAGCACGTTTTTATTACAGTCAGTCAGCTCTGTGTACTCTGTGCTCGCTGTGGTGAATTTCCAGTTTTTACGAATCCATCAATACTGTCTGCAAGGTATTAACATATGGGTCTTTTATCCTCTTCGGCAACCTTTGTCCGCTATGCGGTTGAAGGCGAGCTGCCGCCTAATTTCCTGGATTTCGCCGCGGAGCGGATTGCTGCCAACGCCTACCGGGACATTGACGACAATTATGAAGAACGGTCAGTCGGCTGGGTTTCCGTGCTGAACATGTTTGACTCCTCTTTCGAGTACGCCTCCTTTGCCGCCGGTGACCATATTGTGCTCACCCTGCGGGTTGACGAACGCACGGTGTCCCCCAAGGTGCTGAAAAAATTCACCATGAAAGAGGAGACACGCCTGCTGAAGGAACGGCAGATCCCCAAATTGAGCCGGGCGCAGAAAATCGAGATCAAGGAAAACGTCAAGCTGATGCTGCTCAAAAAAGCGGTGCCGGTGCCGGCCACCTATGATCTCTGCTGGAATCTTTCCGAGGCTACTCTGCTCTTTTTTTCCACCAGCCAGAAGGCCCAGGCGGAGCTGGAAGACTTCTTCAAGAAGACCTTTGATCTCTCGCTGCAGCTGCAGATCCCCTATCTCACGGCGGAACATCTTCTCAAACCGGAATATCATGATGCCCTTTCCCGGCTGACCCCTGATATCCTCATCTGAAAGGGCCATTTATGGACTTAGTTGATTTAATTGTCGAAAAAAGATTTCTTGGCCAGGAGTTTCTTACCTGGCTCTGGTATAAGAGCGAGGAGCGGGGCGGCACGGTATTTCTGCCCGGCACCGGCGACACCCAGCTTGTCTTTGAAAAACACATGCTGCTGGAGTATGGTGAGGGCGAGGCCTTTGAAAAGATCATCTGCCAGGGCCTGCAGGCGGAGCTGAACGAGGCCCGCACCGGGCTGCGCATGGGCAAGAAACTGGAACAGGCCCGCATCCATCTTGTTCAGGGCGAGTATGAATGGCATATGACGCTGAAGGCGAGCATGCTGGAATTCCGCAGCGTCAAACCGCCGAAGACCATGGCCTCCGCAGAAGAGGGCGAGACGGCCGAAGCAGTCGAAGGCCGCCTGCTTGACCGGATCGGCATGCTGGAGACGGCAACCCGGACCATTGACGAGCTTTTCCGCCTCTTTCTTGACATCAGGACCAGCCCGGCCGCCTGGCAGGAAGAGCTGGAGCGCATCCGCAAATGGATCCGCAAGCCAGAGTAAACCACGAATTGATCTTCACCGGCGCGCCAACGTCGGCGACATTTTACAGAATTATTAACCAGCAGAGTCCGGCCACGGACCGTAACGAAGGATATAGGCGCGGCGCTCCCCTGCGCAAGGCGCGCCTTGAACAACGACTATGGAATTTGAAACCGTTATCGGGCTTGAAGTTCATGCCCAGCTGAAGACCCGATCAAAAATTTTCTGCACCTGCACCACTGAATTCGGCAAACCGCCCAATACCAATACCTGCCCGGTCTGTCTCGGCATGCCGGGGGTTTTGCCGGTGCTCAACCGGCAGGTGGTTGAATTCGCTCTGAAAATGGCTATTGCCACCAACTGCCGGATCACCATGGTCAACCAGTTCGCCCGGAAAAACTATTTCTATCCCGACCTGCCCAAAGGCTATCAGATATCCCAGTTTGACCTGCCCATCGCCCAGCACGGCTATGTCGATATCGAGGTTGACGGCAAGGCGCGCCGCATCGGGCTGACCCGCATCCACATGGAAGAGGATGCCGGCAAACTTATCCATGACCCGGTCAAGCCGCAGAGCTATGTGGATCTGAACCGCACCGGCGTGCCGCTCATCGAGATCGTCAGCGAACCCGACATCCGTTCGGCGGAAGAGGCGGCCGCCTACCTGAAAAAGCTCCATGCCATTCTCCGCTATCTTGATATCTGCGACGGCAACATGCAGGAAGGCAGCTTCCGCTGTGACGCCAATATCTCCCTGCGGCCGGCGGGACAAAAAGAGTTCGGCACCCGCACCGAATTAAAGAACATGAACTCCTTCCGCAATGTGCAGCGGGCCCTGGAGTTTGAGGTGCGCCGCCAGCGCGACATCCTGCTGGACGGCGGCAAGGTGGTACAGGAGACCCTGCTGTGGGATGCGGACCGCAACGTGACCAACTCCATGCGCGGCAAGGAAGAGGCCCACGATTACCGCTATTTCCCTGATCCCGATCTGGTGCCGGTGGTCATTGATGAAGCATGGATCGCCCGGCTGAAAGAGTCCATGCCCGAGCTACCCGACGCCAAGAAACAGCGCTTCATCGACCAACTGCAGTTTAACGACGAGGACGCCGCTGTCCTCACCTCGTCCCGGGAACTGGCCGATTATTTTGAAGCGGCCCTGGCCCTCTATCCCCAGGCCAAAAAACTGGGCAACTGGATCAAAACCGAGATTATGCGCGAACTCAAGGGCGAAGACGGCCTTGATATCCTTGCCTTTCCGGTAACTCCTGAAAACCTTGCCGCCCTGCTTGCCCTGATCGACAAGGGCACCATCAGCGGCAAAATCGCCAAAACCGTTTTTGACGAGATGATGAAAAGCGGCAAGGACGCCCAGACCATCGTCAAGGAAAAGAACCTGGTACAGATGAGCGATGAGGGCGGCCTGCTCGAGATCGTGCAGCAGATTCTGCAGGAAAATCCGCAGCAGGTGGCTGATTTCAAGGGCGGCAAGACCAAGCTCATGGGCTTCTTTGTCGGCCAGCTCATGCAGAAGACCAAGGGCAAAGCCAATCCCAAAATGGCCAATGAGCTCTTCATGCAGGAGTTGAGTAAGGAGTGAGGAGTAAGGAGTGAGGAGTGAGGAGTGAAAAGGCAAAAGGCAAAAGGCAAAAGGCAAAAGGCAAAAAAATGACCTCCATTAGTGAATTTTGTCTACAGATTTTTTTCTCCTCACTCCTCACTCCTCACTCCTAACTTTCAGGTAATGGATAACAGCAGGGAGCAGGATAAAGGCAGGGGGCATCGCCAGCGGCTGCGCGACAAATTTGGCACGCGGGGCATCGACGCCTTAAACGACGACGAGGTGCTGGAGCTGCTCCTCACCCTGGGAACGCCGCGGCGCGACTGCAAGGAAAGCGCCCGGCTGCTGCTGCGGAGATTCGGCAGCCTGGCCGCGGTGCTGGAGGCCACCCCTTTTGAACTGCAGACGGTCACCGGCATCGGCGCCCAGAACAGCTTTGCCATCCACTTTATCCAGAGTGTTGCCCGACGCTATCTCAACCAGCGCCTGCGCAGCAAAGACTACCTGCGCTCCTCCCGGGATGTGGCGGACTATCTCATCCACTCCATGCGGGATCTGAAAAAAGAGATATTTCAGGCCATTTTTCTGGATGCCTCATTCGCCATTATTGACACGAAAATCCTCTTTGAGGGCACCCTGTCGGTCAACACGGTCTACCCCAGGGAATTCATCAAGACCATTCTGGCCAACCACGCCGCCGCCGTGGTCATTGCCCATAATCATCCCTCCGGCAGCCTGACCCCGTCCGCCGCCGACCGCAAACTCACCAGAAATCTTTTTCTGGCCTGTGCCATGATCGACGTGCAGCTGCTGGACCATCTCATCGTCGGGGCGGGCGAGAATCCCTTCAGCTTTGCCGACCACGGCCTGATGGATGAAATCAAACAACAATGTCTGCCCCTGCTGTAAACAGCCCGGCCAAGGGCAGCCAGGCGGCAATCTACCTGCATATCCCCTTCTGCAGAACCAAATGCCTCTACTGCTCCTTTAACTCCCATGCCGGCCGCGAGGGAGAAATCGCAGGCTACCTGGCTGCCCTGAACAGCCATATCCGCCGCCTGGCCGGCCATCCCTGGTGCCGCAGGCAAACCTTCTTCTCGCTCTATATCGGCGGCGGCACCCCCACCATCTGTGCCGCTGAACTGCTCAGCCGGTTGATCAGCAACTGCCTGGCCTCCTTTTCTTTCAGCCCGGATCCGGAAATCACGGTGGAAAGCAATCCCAACACCCTGTCCCCTGCCAAGCTGCAGGCCCTGCGGCAGGCCGGGGCAAACCGGCTCAGCATCGGCGTCCAGTCCTTTTCCCCGGCCCAGCTTCAACGCCTGGGCCGCAGCCACACGGCGGAGGACGCCTCGCTGTCCTTTGCCATGGCCAGGGAGGCGGGCTTTGCCAACATCAACCTGGATCTGATGTACGGCCTGCCGGCCCAGACGGCTGAGGGGTGGCAGCAGACCCTTGAGACGGCCATAAGCCTTGCGCCGGAGCACTTCTCGCTGTATGAGCTGATGGTGGAGGAAAGGACGCCCCTGGCCGCCCTGGTGGCCGACGGCCAGTACCAGCTGCCCAGCGAGGATCAGGTGGCGGACATGGAAATCGTCACTGCCGGGCTGCTGGCAGGCCGGGGTTATGAACGCTATGAGATTTCCAACTACGCCAGACCGGGCTTTGTCTGCCGCCACAATATCAATTACTGGCAGAACCGCTCCTGGCTGGGCCTGGGCGCCGGGGCCGTGGGCTCGCTTGCCGGCACCAAGGTGACCAATGTGGCGGACCCGCAGGTCTATGTGCAGAGAATGAGCAGCAATGAGGAACCCTACAGCGACATGGAATGCCTGTGCCGACCGGCCCTTTTCCGGGAAACGATGATCATGGGACTCAGGATGCTGGCAGGCGTCAGCATCAATGAACTGGAGGAACGCTTTCAGCTCAGCCCCGTGGCTTATTACGGCCAGACCCTGCAGACCCTGCTTGACCAGGGTCTTATCGTGCGAGATGATGGCTTTCTGCGGCTGTCAAGCCAGGCCCTGCCGATTGCCAATCAGGTGCTGGCGCAGCTGGTGTAAAGATTTCAAGATAGGATTAAACTGAAATTGTCTATCAAATCAAACAATTAGGGAGCATGTTGCCCTCGTATACACAGTAATCTACATTTTGGATAAGCAAATTCTATGAAGACCTTTCCTCTGGCAATTGTAATCAAAAGGATCGGCCAACTCGGGAAAAAAAAGGCGGAGCCAAACAAATGCCCCTGCCTTTATAGCTATTAAAGAAAATCTTTACTTTTTCTTTCTGCGAAGTCTGCTACCAGCAAGCCCAGCTAAACCTGTGCCGAAAAGGAGTATGGTGGCTGGTACGGGTACAGGGGAGCCAAGCTGCATAACGATTCCGTCTTCCCTCGAATCGAAATATGTGGCCGTGAAGGAAATAGCCGTATACGATCCCTCTAATTGTATAGTCCCATTTGCGTCATACCCATTCAGATTGTCATTGAGAATTCCAGACAGGACATTGCCATCAACAATAAAGTCTGGATCGCCACTTAGTCGAGTAATATGAGACGTAGAGAACGTCAAGTTCGAGGCGAGAGAGTAAAAATGAAATATCGGGTCCTCGACAGGAGCAGAGAATGTCAGAACATAATTATATCCAGCGGGTGCGCCGCGAAAACCCACGAAGTCTGAGTTCACGAGCGGGGGCGTGAATAGCAAGGAGTTGAAGCCAGTAAAGCTATTATCCGTTATCCCTTGATCAATATTTGAACCAGAGAAGCTTACTTTGACTCCACCAAGCTCACCATCCGCAACATTCGTAACAATATCAACCAGGCTCCAATCAGTAAACATCATTGCGGATGCTCCTGCAGGTAAGATTGCACCTAAAAGAAGTGCACTGCCTAGAAAAACAGACGTCTTTTTCATATGTTATCCTTAGATTCTCTTAATTTTGCTTTTTGTGCCTTTTTAGCCCAACAAGGCCAAGCAACCCGGAACCAAGCAACCAGACAGCGCCCGGGATGGGAGTGGAGGTGACATGATAACTCAGCAACTCATTGTCAAGCCCCCAGAGAAACCCTTCGTCTTCTGAATTGTGATTTATCATTTTAACAAGACCAATGCCTTCGGCTACCCATATTTCTTCTGTGTAGTCCGCACCGTTTCCCAAAACCACGCTCACACCAACCTTGAGACTCTCGCCAGAATAAGCTGGAACGGATAAGTGCTCAAAGCCAATAATTTCATGCGTAACAGTTACTGATTCTCCTGAACCAAGAACCCCAGTGGCAGTAAACACATTACCGACATCAAAGGTCGAGCCAATCAGGGTTAATGGCGGCGTTATGTATACCCCATCGCCGGCATAGAGAGTTAACCCATCAGCAGCAATTGCGAAAAGGCCATATTCAGCAGGAGAATTTGCAAATATAAATGTTGTTGTGCCATTGACTACTTCCGTGCCGGTTATTGAGATTTGATAATCGCCGGTATACAGCCATGTATTCCCAACCTGCAAAGGCATATAATCCTTTATTTCATAGGCATTACTGTCGCTTACAATGGCTATGAATAAAAATAATACTAACGCGATAGCCCTGCTCTTCCCTTTCATTTGCAATACTCCCTTTTAAAATTTATGCTTCTTGCCGTTATCCCTCTCATCATTTTCTCTAACTGCCGTCCCTGCATCTGCTTTAATAAAAATGAATAGAAATTCATTTTTATGCAACATTTATTCCTTTTCGCAGACAGGATACAATATAAATACATTTCAGTAAGTTAAGTAAATTTCACGCGATACATAAACGGGAGAACTTGTACAAAATTCCATCTTCCCGGAATGATTTTACGGAAAATCAGGGCGGAAACGGGGACAGATTTATTTTCTCAGCCGATCTAAAAGTCGAGTAGACCAGGTCCTTTGGTGAAACTGAGCAGCAGTCCCGTGCAGGAAATGGGGACAGATTTATTTTCTCAGCCAATCTAAAAAAATAGTTCTGTCCCCATTTTTCCTTTAAAAATGGTGCCACTCCACGGAGGAGGTAGAATTCTTCTCCAGGTCGTTACCCCTTCACAGTTAAATTCGAGCTATTTTCAGAGCCACTACTAATAGCCGTATTTCTACTCCAAGAACTCCGTGTTGTGGCATACATTTTTATTTTATTTCTTTTAAAATGATATTTGTTCCAATAATTAAAAAGCTACCAGAATATGGTTCTAATGGTTCGCCAGTAGATAGAGTCCATTTTTTACCTGATGCAAATTTTTTATATTTATCTCCGAATTGTGAGACATCTTCAAGTATTGTATATTCATAGACTGTATAAATTTTATTGTTGTTTCCACGCGCTAAAAATTCTCTAATCATGTTCATAGGAGGCCCTTAATGGAAAATCATGTTTTTGAAGATACTAAAAATCCTAATAACCATATCAAAAACGGCATAAGAATTTTAGATGTTTCCTGATAGTCATTTGAAAGGAGCAGCACAACATACCGCTGCCGGCAGAACTCAGCCGGCAACGATCTGCATGGTATCCTCCAGCACGGTAGGTTGGGGTGAGGAACGAACCCCAACCTACCGTGCTCTGGGAACCGCCTAGTGTGGACCGCACGCATGCTTGGTGGTGTGTGGGGAGGTGGAGAAAATGACTCACCCTTACCCGATTATGTGATTTTGCTACTGTTTCACCTGGTTTCTGATTACATTTATAATAATTTTTTCATTAATTTCTTTACCCTCAACTCTCACAGTTAAATAAATTCCATTTTCACCAGTAGGCATATTTTCGTTAGTCCATCCACCATATTTACCGCTTGAGAAGCGCACCAAATTGCTAGGTAAAATTGTTTTACAAAATGTACCCTTAGCAAAGACAATATCTGGCGGCTTAGGATTATTGCGATCCTTGTAGATAACACCCTCAAACATAAAACCACCTGAAGTTGTCCCATTTGAAATATAGAGTGTCTTATTCCAATCAAGCTCAATGTCCTTGTCTGTCTTATTTTCTATTGTTAATTCAAAAAATTTACATCCTTTCCCGTTGGGGCATAGAGGGGTAAGTTGAGCCTCAAAGAAATCATTGGTTGATGTTTGCACAAATGGCGAAGCTATGTAAACGTAGCGTGGGCCACCAGAACCTACAATTACAAATAAACCAACTATGCATACCGAAACGACGATGAAATATCTGATTTTAATTATTTCTGATTGATCTAATTTCATCGGCTTCTCCTTTGAGAGTGATTACCAATATGCAATACGCAATAAGACTCCCAAGCATGGCAAATATAATATCTATAAAGTCAAACGTTCCATATTGTAAATAGCTGAAAACATGCATAAAAGTTTTATTTTTAGTAAAATAATGCGGAATATTTAACAGTGTTGATGTTGTTATTAACTGCCCAATTTCGAACATAATATTTACACCAGCCCAAGACATGCAGGCTATCACAAACTTTTTTTTGCTTTGTGATGGCAACAAAGCGCAAGTTAATAGAGAAAATGAACATACATGAAGAAAAGACGGCAGGTTACTGCTTAATGCTCCAAATATTTTTGAATGTTCTGGATTATATAAAGAAGGAAGCCCGAAAGTGTATATGAAAAATACTTGATCTGGCCGACGATCAAGAAGGTAAAGGGATAAGCCCAAAAGCAATGTTGCAAATCCAGCAATTAACTGTTTGATATTGACAGCATTTACCTTTTTTGTTTCCAGAGCACTATCCATAGTCTTTAGTTAATCATTCAGACATAAGCATGGGCTTACGAAGTCAGCGCAGGGAATGACGAGCTTCCCTGCCGCGAAAAAGGCCACGGGTCAGGCTTGGGTTTACGGTCTGTAGTAAAGCACATGAAAATGGGAACAGATTTATTTTCTCACTTTTTTGTCGAAATAACAGGGAGTTAATGACGAATTATATCATATTCTCCCTCTCCTCTCTCTTTTTTTTTTATTTTGTTACGTATACTTCCTGAATACGTCATCTGAGAGGAGCAGCACAATATACCGATCCGGCAGGATTCAGCCGACGATCTGCATGGTGTCCTCCAGCATCACCTCAAGCTCGGCCAGGACGAGCTCCTTGATGCGCAGGGCTGAGGCCTCGGGGGTGCTGAATAGCACGATGGAGGGATCGTGGGTCATGCCGAGACCGAGTTTAGAGCATGCCTGATTGGTGAGTTTGACCAGCAGCAGGGGAATATTTTCCGGGTCAAATTCCGGTTTGTGATGGTCCCGGGCAATTTCACAGTAAATCGGGGGCAGATGCCATTGCTCAAGCAGTTTAAAGCCCTGTTCCGCATGAAAGGAATTGATCAGCTCATAGCTGAGTTCATAGGAAATCGTGAAAGATACTTCCTTTGCTTCCTGCATGGTATCAATCACCCTGAGCAGAAAAAGTTTGCCGATATCATGCAGCAGACCGCCGATAAAGGCCTCATTGTCCTTTTCATGATAGCTCAGCCTGCGGGCCAGCCACTGGGAGCCTATGGCACAGGCCACCGAATGTTTCCACAGCTTATTGAGCAGTTTGTTCAATTTTTTATCCGCGGCGCGATACTGGATACGCTCCGAGGCAATGAGCACCAGATCGGAAACCTGGCGGGCGCCGAGGCGGACAATGGCGTCCTTTACCGTGGTAATAACGGATAAACCCCCGAAAAACGGTGAGTTGGCCGCTTTCAGCACCTCGGCCACCAGCACCTGGTCCTGATAGATCAATTGGCTCATCTCGCGGATGTCAAAATCCTCATGCCGGGCCATTTTTAAAATGCGCATGGCAATCTGATTGAAAACCGGCAGCTGGAAATTTTCCTTTATGACGAATTCATTTATCTGTTCAATCAGGGACAGGCTCTTATTCATCAATGCACCCCCAGCAAACGCTTGACTTCAACAAGAGGCCGCGGCCTGTCCAGCCGAGGCAGCTGGCGAATGACCTCATTGAAACTGGTCAACCCCTGGCTTGCCTTGCAGATGCCATCTTCCAGCAGTGTTACCAGACCGGTGGTCTGGGAATTGATCTTTCTGATTTCATGGGAGGTTTTGCGGGCAATTACCGCATCCTTCACCATTTCTCCGGGAATCAGCAGTTCATGGACCGCCAGCCGGCCTTTGTAACCCGTAAAACGGCATTTCCGGCAGCCCCGTCCCTTTTTGAACGTCAGCCCGCTGCCATCCTTCAGGCCATAGCCCAGGCGGCGGAGCTCATCAGGGCTGAGCGGATAATCTTCAGCGCAATCCTTACATACCCGCCGCACCAGCCGCTGCGCCAGAATGCCGGCAATGGTGGAGGCGATGAGAAAGGCCTCGATCTGCATGTCGAGCAGCCGCAGCAACGCGCCGGTGCTGTCTTCCGTGTGAAAGGTGGTCAGCACCTTATGGCCGGTCAGGGCCGCCTCGATGGCCATTTCCGCGGAAAACCGGTCGCGGATCTCGCCGATGACAATCACATCCGGGTCCTGGCGTACCATATGTTTAAGGGTTTCTTCAAAAGTGACATTGATTTTCGGGTTGATGGAACACTGGGCAATGCCCTCCAGGACAAACTCCACCGGATCTTCCGCGGTGATGATGCTGCAGTTGGGGCTGTTGAGATGATTGACCGCCGTATACAGGGTGCTCGTCTTGCCGGAACCGGTGGGCCCGGTAATGATGATGACCCCGCTGGGGGCATCCAGCGCCTCCTCTTCGAAGCGCTGCTGAATACGGGGCGCCAGGCCAAGCTCATCGATTGACCGCAGTTCTCCCTGCCTGCCGAGCAGGCGCAGGACGATCTTCTCCCCATGGATGGTCACATAAATGGAGACCCGCAGGTCAATCTGCACCCTGCCCTCATCAAAAAAAATGCGCCCGTCCTGATGCCGCCTGCGCTCGGCAATATCAGCGCCGGCCATGATTTTGATGCGGCTGGACATGCCGGGGGCCATATCCAGCGGATAGTCCTTATAAGGGGTCAAGACCCCATCCTTGCGGAAACGGATCTGCAGCTTGTCCTGCAGCGGTTCAATATGAATATCGCTGGCATTCTGCTTATGGGCCTCGAGCAGCAGGGCGTTGACCGCCATGACCACGGTATTATCGCTGGCCTCGGCCCTCTTTCCCTCCTTGTCCGCCTTCCGCCCTTTCGCTTCATATCTGGTCAAGGCTTCGATGATCGCCCTTTCCCGGGCAATGCCGACGATGATGGAATCGCCGAAAATCTTCTTTGCCGCCAACACCTGTTCATTGTTCAGCGGGTCGGCAAAGGCGACCAGGATGCCGTCGCCCTGATGATGCAGCGGCAGAAACTTGTTTTCGGCATAAACCTCCACCTTGCCCCGCTCGATCACCTTCGGATCAACTTCCGCCACGGCGGGCTCAATATAGGGAAAGCCGAGCTGGTAGGAAAGGACCCGCAGCAGGTCATTTTCATCAATGAGATTGAGGTCGACAATGACCTGGCCGAACTTGAGGGTTTGCTGCTCCTGCTGACTGTCGAGCACCATGGCGAGATCCGCCTCACTGATGTAACCCAGTTCAACCAGCAGGGAACCGATGGGAACCAGGACCGGGCCGGCCCGCAAGGCCTCCTGCACCTGATCTTTTGTCACATACTGCAATTCCTCCAGAATACTGAGCAGGCTGCGCTGGCTGGTCAGCTTGGCATGGACCCTCTGGGCGTAAAGCAGCTGCTCGTCCGTCAGCAGGCCCTCCCTGATCAGCAACTTGGGAATTTCATTTCTCCTTTCAGAGGGAGCCCTCGGCTTCTGGGCTTTTTCCACCCCACGCTCTTTTTCCAGCTCGACCCGTACCTTCGCCATTGGTAACTCCTGTACGCACTCATCAAATAGGCAGAATATGCACCTCAACCTTCACTTCATGCAGGCCATGCAAAAAGAGCCCTTTCCTGCCGTCGATCGCCACCGGATCGCCCAGCCGTATGACTCTGCCCCCGATGACGCAACGCTCCTCCGCCTCATATACCTGCAGGGCATGGCACCCGACGACACAGGTCTTTTCCAGCCGCAGCGCCACCACCGAGGCATGGGAGGTCTGGCCGCCCCGGGAGGTCAGCAGACCGTCAGCCATGGCAATTTCCTTGACATCCTCCGGCACGGTATCCTGCCGGATGAGGATAAGAGGCATATCGGGATGCTTCTCCCGCAAGTCGCGAACATTTTTTTCATTAAACACGGCAAGACCGGAAAGGGCGCTGCCGCTCACGCCGATGCCCTTGCCGAGAACATAATCGGCAAGCTGGTCCTCGTTCTTAAAGACATAAAACCGCTCTTTCTTCTTGATGGTGATCATGTCCCGCGTCTGCAGGATATAGAGATCGGAGGCTTTAGGCCCCTCAAAGGTAAATTCTATCTCCTGGGGGTTCCACTCCTTTTCATACACCAGATTGCGGGCAATGGACAGCAGCTCCTGATACACCTCCGGCGACCTTGTTTCCAGGGAAAAATCCACCGGTCTGCCGTCAATTTCCGCCTGCTCAACGGAAATGGGAAAGGTGGTGACCAGGCCGCTGACAATATCTTCACCCTGATCACCGGGGGCGTAATCACCCCAGAGGGCCACCCGGCGGACCTTGCGGTAGGGATGGGCGGTAAAGACCACGCCGCTGCCGCTTTCCGGTCCGAGATTGCCGAAAACCATGGCCTGCACAATGGCCGCCGTGCCCCATGCATGGGAAATGCCCATCAGGCCCCGGTAGCCCTTTGTTTTCGGCGCATCCCACGAGGCAAGCACCATTTCTATCGCTCCGATCAGCTGCAACCAGGGATCATCCGGGATGCCGATCCCCAGTTCTCTGATCTTCTTCTGATAGCTGAGCGCCAGCTCCTTCATCTGGGCCGGACTGAACTGGCTTTTCACCTTGACGCCGTGCTTGGCCTTGGCATCATTCATCAGGGCCTGGAAGGTGTCCCGCGTAACCCCGATGGTCATACCCCACGACTGGAGAAAACGACGGAAATTGTCCCAGGCCAGATACTCCTTGCCCGGCCTCTCGGCTACGGCCTCGACGATCTCATTATTCAGGCCGACATTATGAATGGTGGCCATCATGCCCGGCATGGAAATGGAGGCCCCGCTGCGGATGGAGACCAGCAGGGGATTATCCGGGTCCCCGTAGCGGGCGCCGGTCTTTTCCTCTATCTGATTCAAGGCCTGGCGTATCTGCTTCATGAATTCATTGCGGGCCATGTAGAAACTGCTGACCACCGGCCAGCAGCGGAAGATCTCCGTGGTGATGATAAAACCAGGCGGGACAGGCTTGTTGTCCGAGGCCAGCAGACTGAGATTAAACCCCTTGTTGCCGAGCAGAATGAGATTTCTGGCATGGGCGCTTTTGCGGTCGAATGCGTGGATCGCCTTGTCGGGGTTGTAGGTCATCAGCAGGTCAAGCTGCTTTTCATCAAGCAGCTCACGCTGCCTTTCCAGAACCTGATAAATCCTGGTGATGAAATTATCGAGATGCTGCAGTCCGAAGGTGCCGGAAATGAGATCGCGCATGAAGGCCTCGGATAAACGATGGATTGACTCCTTCAGGCACCGGCCGTTTTTGTCGTTTTCATCCTCTTCCCACAGATTGCGGTATTTGGCCAGGAGATTGCTCGACCCGATCTGGGGAATAATGATGGAAAGATTATTCTGATGGATATTGGTGTAATAGGCGTAAATAACATCCTTAACCCCTTCGGACAGGCCGCGGAAGATATCGATGTACTGGGTATAGGAAAAACGTTTGATGCCCAGCGAATTGGAAAGAAGGGCCACATAGGTTTCCAGGCGGCGGCTGGTGATGCCGTCGATTTTCAGGGCGCGGAGGTAAAGCCGCAGATATTTGATAATGCGGATAAAGGTGGCCCGGGTGATAAACGACAGATTCAGGGAGGATGGCAGCCGCTCAAGATAGATATTGGCCAGATTTTCCAGCCTGAAGGTCAGCCCCAGGGCATCAAATTTTCTTTCGCTGTAGCGGCCGTAAACAGACGGGATATCCACGGCGATATGACGCTTGTAATAGATATCCTCCTTGGCCTCAAAGGTTGTACTGCTCAGAATAATCTCTTTGAGCTGCTCAAGGTGATCCAGCAGGGCGGTAAGACACTGGACCGTGTCGCAGATCTCCAGATCGGTGAGCAGCTGCTCCATCTCCGGGAACCCGCCGCCGGCCGCCTGTTCCAGCTGCCGGCGCAACTCCTGAAAACCGAGGTTGTACTTCAGATCAAGCAGCCTGTACATCTGCACCAGCAGTGCAAAGCGCCGCACCTCATGGGCGCTGATATCCTGCTGTGCGGCCAGGAAGCCGGCGATCTTGCTCTCCTCCCATTTGAGCAGGTCGTTTTCTTTTTCGTATTGGTCCACGGCCAGCAGCCGTTTGGTGAGGATATGCTGTTCATCGACAAAGGGACCGCTGGTCTGCACCTGACTGAGCACCTCATCCGGCAGAAAATCCTTGAGCACCTGTTTATCCAGGGTCAGCCAGAAGCGCAGGATGGCCTTGATGAAATCAACAATGAGATTGGAGCTTTCCACATGGCTCTGCTTGCGCAGAAAGTGAATGAGCAGATCCTTGCGCTTATGGATCTCGTCAAGCTCGGTGGACACATCGCGCAGGTTGCCCTCCGCACCGATTTCATTGAAGAAAACCGGCATAAGCTTGGTGAACTGCTTGACCAGGTTGTAAACCGGGGCAATGGGATGATTGAGCAGCCGGCTGATATCCCGCTGGAACAGATCCGTATCCTTGACGCAGGTGCCGGAGAGCTTGAGGTTGATGATCAGGGCGGAAAAGAGGGTGGAGCACCACTTGGGCTCCTGCATGATCAGGTTCAGCCACACCCGGATATTGGCCAGATGGGCCGGGTTGGTGATCGGCTGCCAATCCTGGTCCACCCCGGTGACATTGGCGTACTGGAAACCGAAGCGCACCGTCTCCCACAGAAACGTCTCCACCAGCCGGCTGTTTTCCCGGTTGAACACCTCGGTGCCGAGCACCTGAATGCACTGCAGGGCGGTATGGGGGTAGCGGCGGACATTTTCCTTGAGCAGCTGCAGGGTGGTGAGCAGAAAAGACTCAATCTCCTCAAAGGTCTGCTGGCGGATAAGGACGATCAGACTGCGGTTGATCTCCCGCAGACTCTCCTCGTGGATAAGATACAGGCCGGAGGTGCGCATGATGCGGAAAAGAAAAATCAGTTTTCTGTTTTCCGCAAACCTGTCGTCTTCGGGCTTTGCCCCCTTTTCATACTGCACAGCCAGCTTTTCAGGGATCTCCCGGTACAGCCGGACCAGATCCATATGGGCCGGCAACTGCAAAATGGCCTGCAGATCGCCCTGCTCATTGCTGGCCTCGATCTCCTGCAGCCGCTCGAGATGTTTCCTGATCTGGTCATGGGAAATGGCATTGAACAGTTTGCCCGCATCCCAGTTGTTGCACATGTCACTGCACTGGGCCAGGAACCATGGCAGCGGGTCCTCAACCTCAAGCCAGTAACTGTAGTTGAGAAACAGCACCCTTTTCATCAGACGGGCCGCAGGCTGCAGATTAAAGGCTTTCCCCTCTTTTTCCCGGAAATCCACCAGGGAGAGGACAATCTTTTTCATGGGATGATGGCCCTGCACCATGAGCATGATGATTTGATTGTCCAGATTGTAAAGCCTGTCAAACAGGGAAGACAGCGCATCCTCATACTGCTGAAGATCCGGCCTGGCGCAGTTGATCAACCGTTCCACATAAGCCAGCATGGACTCCATGCAGAGATTGAGCAGGGTCCTGTTTTTCCTCGTTTCATCGATGGCCTGCAGGAAAATTCCGCAGAACATGCTGAACGTTTCCGGTCCCTTATTGCTGCGGCAGAAAAGAGCAACATTTTTCAGCACAAAGGTGCGCAGTTTGGGAATGATGAGATTCCAGTTGTGATACGGGTGATGAATCTCATACAGCAGTTCATAGAGATTGTTGTGGATCCCCTTGAAATCCTGGATAAGATCGAGAAGAGCAAGCTTGGCCGGATCAATGGTCACATCGGCGACCGCTGTTTCCAGGAGATTGGCCTTTAAAGCGCTGGACGTCTCATAAAGGCGATTTTCTGTCTGACTCATAGAAGGAATGACGTTGAAAATTAAAAATCCTTAAGAAAGTTAAGGCGGGGACCTCACTGTTCATTACCCCGGGGCCGATGATAATGGCAAGAGCCATTGCCACAGCCCCGCGGGAGCGCTTTTTTGTGTCATTAACGGCAAAGAAAAACCTGGTCAGTTACAAAGCTTTCTGGCTCTCCATGAGCAGAATCAGGTCGAGCACCCGATTGGAATAGCCCCATTCATTATCATACCAGCTGAGCACCTTGACCATATTGCCGATGACCTTGGTTGACATGGCGTCAACCACCGAGGAGTGGGGATTGCCCTGGTAATCAATGGAAACCAGCGGTTCTTCGGAATAACCGAGAAAACGATTGCTGCCTTCCTTCAGGGCCTGATTGACCTCGGAAACCGTTGTGTCCTTCTCCACCTCCATGACCGCATCCACCAGCGAGACATTCGGGGTGGGCACCCGCACCGCCAGGCCGTCAAATTTCCCTTTCAGTTCAGGAATGACCAGGGAGACTGCGGCGGCAGCGCCGGTTTTGGTCGGGATCATCGACAGGGCGGCTGCTCTGGCCCTGCGCAGATCGCTGTGCGGAAAATCAAGAATGCGCTGATCATTGGTATAGGAATGCACGGTTGTCATCAGGCCTTTTCTGATGCCGAAACGATCCATGATAATCTTGGCAAAAGGGGCGAGACAATTGGTGGTGCAGGAGGCATTGGAAACAATATGGTGCTCGCTGGGGTCATACTCGTGCTCATTGACCCCCATGACAATGGTCTTGACATCTCCCTTGGCCGGCGCGGAAATAACCACCTTTTTGGCCCCTCCGTCCATATGGGCGCCGGCCTTCTCGCTGTTCGTAAAAAGCCCGGTGGATTCCACCACATAATCAACCCCCATATCGCCCCAGGGGATATCAGCCGGATTCCGGTGGGTGGTAATCGCCACCTCTCTGCCGTCAACCGTCAGACCTTTGGCCGACACATGGACATTTTTTTCATAAACACCCATGATCGAGTCATACTTGAGCAGATGGGCCAGGGTCTCGTGGTTGGTGAGATCATTAATGGCCATCACCTCAATATCCTTGAATGCCTCATCCTTGCCCAGAGCTCTGAAAACGTTTCTACCGATCCTGCCAAACCCGTTAATGCCGATTCTTACCGTCATGCCGCCTCCTCAAATATTACTGTAACTGTATTCGACGGGCATCACCCGTCTGATTCTCCTCAACCTTTTTCAGTATTGCCTCCAACTGACACGTCCCCAGAACTGCCGCTTCGCAGTGCTTATTGATGCGTAAGGCCTCCTGATACGCAGCAAGGGCTTTTTCATACCAGTTTCCATCAAAATAGCTTTGCGCCGCAAAACAATATCCGTTTTCCGGGACGCCGTGGAACATGTCCTTGAAAATTTCGTCCAAAGACTCGGACCAGAGCTCGCTTACCACATCGCGGTGTTCAATGAGATACCTGAGCAGCAGGGGATTGTGGGCCTGACAGGGAAGCATGGTGCGCAGCAGATAAATTGCCCTGCCGAACATAAACCCCAGATTCTCCATCTGCCGGTCCACTTCATGGGAAATTCTCTCCATGAACCGCCGGCATTCCACCCCGCAGAACTTCTGTATTTCCAGGCGCCACTCTCCTTTCATGTCATGGGCCAGCGGGGCATAAAACTCATAGAGATAGATGTTTTCCTTGAGTTTCATCGCCTCATGAAAGAGAGAGCCGATAATCCAGTCCAGCAGAGAACCGTTGAGCTCAAAGGCGGAGTCGCCATTTCTCCACAGCTGATGACAGTCATCTTTCAAGCTCCAGAGACAGCCTTTCCTGTTCTCCGTACCGACCAGTTTGTCGATCTCATCATACGGGACGGTTCCCGTCTTGAGATAGTCCTGATAAATCTGCAAAAAACCGCCGGCCGTCCGGTAAAAGCCCTTCAGCATGCTGGTGACAAAGAAATCGCGCCGCCCGGCAAACCATTTATTGCGCTTCTGCCCGGCCTGGCTCCTCCCGTCAATCATGGCTTGCTGCAAAGCGTGAGCGCCTCCTGATAGAGTTGCATATATCGTAGCACAATTTTATCCCAGGTGTAGGAATTATGGATAACTTTCACACTTTCCTGCTGCATGGTCCTGATGCGTTCCGGATGCTGGCGGAACATCTGCAAGGCCCGCTGCATTGCTTCCGCCAGGGCGATGGCGCTGTGTTCTTGATAGGCAAAACCCGTTTTGCCATCCTCCACCTTAACCAGGCCGCCGACATGATGAACAATGGGCAGATTACCGAAAAGCTGGGCAATATAATCGGTCAGACCGCAGGGTTCATAGCTGGAGGGGATAAGAAAAAAATCTCCGGCGGCATAGATCTTGTTGGCCAGTTGCTGGTCATAGCCGCTTAAGATACAGATCCTGCCCTGGTACTCTTCAATCTCGGTCAACTCGATCAGATCAATTTCAATCTCTTTGGTGCCGGTGCCGAGAATCAACACCTGGAACCCGTCATCCATGGGAAGCAGGGCTTTCAGGGCGGCCACCAGTTTGTCCACCCCTTTCTGCGCGGAAAGGCGGCCGATAAGGGTGAAAAGCGGCAGCTCCCATGCGTCCGTTAATGTCCCGCTGACCCGGACCCTGGCCAGTTCCTGCCCGCGGATCATATTCACCAGCTGCCGCCGGCATTCCCGTTTGCCGGCCAAATCCCCTTTCCCCGGAGAAAACGGCGCGGCAATGCCCTGCCTTTCAGCATCTTCCGGATTAAAGTCATCAGGATTGATGCCGTTTGTTACGCCCTGCAGCATCACTCCCCTGCTGGCAAGCGCATGCCCCAGCCATCCTGTCATTTCATCATCCGCGGTTTCCCGTAATTCCCGGGCGTAATTTTCGCTGACCGTATTCATGACCGCATAGGGGGCCGAAGCAAGAAACGGATCAAAGCTGCCATCGAGCTGGTTTTTGCCGATAACGGCGGAGGGCAGCCGGGTAATGGCCTTGGCAAACGGCAGGTCATTCACCTCCTGATGATAGCCGAGACCGGCGTTATGAATGGTGACCACCATCCCCGTCTTCCTGAAGAAATGGCGGATGCCGTCAATTTCTCTGGCCATGGCCGGCAGCAGGGCGGCATGTCCGTCGTGACAGTGAATGATATCGGGCCGTTTTCCCTTATAGAGCATGAGATTGAGCGCCGTTTTCTGCAAAAGGACATTCATGGCAAAATAATCATAATGGCCGCTGCCGCTGACATGCACGGAATTTTCCGCCTCATCCTCAGCCGTGTAGGTGTATACCGCCCTTTTCTCAAGGTATCGCTCCGCATCAACCAGATAGATGGTCAGACTCTTTTTACCCACCTTGCGCTTTTGTTCCCAGATGCGCACCGCCTCCCGCCGTTCCACCCCGAAATAATTCATGTCCACTTCAAAGGCATAGCGCGGTTGGAAACCCAGCGGTTCGGCATTGATGAACCCATACATGGGCAGCATGACGGAGACATCCGCTTTTTTGGCCAGGGCCTCGGCCAGCTGGCGGCAGACGTCTTTTACCCCGCCGGCGCCGGCCAGACCGTCATATTCCCTGGTGATGATCCAGATATCTTCAATGTTCTTCTGCTTTTCTGTGCTCATATCTCATCCATTTCCAATGATTCTGGGGTCCATTCAAGGGTCTGCAGACGGAGCAGATGATCCGCCAGGGTCAGGCAGACCATGGCCTCGCATACCGGGATAATACGGGGAATAGCGGAGATATCGTGCCGGCCGCCGATTTTTATTTCCACCGGCTCGTTATCCAGATTAACCGTTTTCTGAGGCTTGGTAATCGACGGGATCGGTTTCACCGCCACCCTGGTGATAATTGGTTCGCCATTTGATATACCGGCAAGAATCCCCCCGGCATTGTTGGAGCTGAAACCCTCCGGCGTCAGGGCGTCGTTGTTTTGTGAACCGGTCAGGCGCGCCGCCATGAAACCGGAGCCGATCTCCACCCCTTTTACCGCGCCGATTGACATGAGGGCGCCGGCAAGGTCGGCATCCAGCTTGTTGAACACCGGCTCGCCAAGACCGGGCGGACAGCCGTTGGCCATGATCCCGACAATCCCCCCCAGGGAATCCCCTTCCTTTTTCACGGCCTCGATTCTTTCCTCCATGCGGGCGGCGGCCTCGTTATCAGGACAGAAAAGCCGGTTTTCCCAAACTGCGTTGAAATCGAGATTGACGGCATCAATGCCGCCGAGGGAAAGAGTATAGGCGATCACCTCGATATCATGAAATGACAGCAGCCTTCTGGCCACCGCTCCGGCGGCAACCCTGGCGGCCGTCTCTCTTGCCGAGGCCCGACCGCCTCCACGATGGTCCCGGATGCCGTATTTCATCAGATAGGAGTAATCGCCATGGCCGGGCCGAAAAATATCTTTCAGATGATCATAGGATTTACTGTGGGCATCCTGGTTATAAATAATCAAGGTCAGCGGGGTGCCGGTAGTGCAGCCTTCAAAGATTCCCGACAGTATCTCAACCCGGTCAGGTTCCTTGCGCGGGCTTGTCGCCCCTCCGGTCCCGGGGCGTCTCCGGTCCAGATCAGCCTGGATATGTTCCGTTGTCAGCGGAATGCCGGGAGGACAGCCGTCAATTGTCGCCCCTATAGCCGTTCCGTGGGATTCACCCCAGGTGGTAACCCGGAAAACCTGGCCAAAAGTATTTCCTGCCATAATTTCTCCTCATCCGGATCTACCGGAAATTAATTTTATCATTTTTTGTTGACTCATCAGCTTTTTGTCATTTCAATTATGCCGGCATGCAGACCACAGCGCCAGAACCTCCTCAACAACTTCCTCGACAGGTTTATCCGTGCTGACTGCATAATGGGACCCTTGCCGGTAGAGTGGTTCCCTTTCGGCCAGCACCGCCGTTATCTCTTGTATCATATCTTCGCCGGTAAGTGAAGGTCGTTGGCTTGCTGACAAACTGTCGGCGGATAAACGGCGGCCTATGGTATGCTCATCAGCCTGCAGCCAGACGACCAGGGAGGTTTCCATCAGTTTTTTCCAGACCTCCCGGTGCAGAATGGCGCCGCCGCCCGGGGCAACAACAAGGTTTTCCCTGGAAAAAAGAGAGGAAAGAACATCGCGCTCCGCCGCGCGGAAATAACTCCAGCCATGTTCCGCCACCATGTCGCTGATGCGCTGCCCCTGCTGTTTTTCTATTTCCCGATCAATGTCGACAAAGGCAAATGATAACCGGTCGGCGACTATTATGCCAACTGATGTTTTGCCCGTGGCCCGGTAGCCAGTCAGGATTATTTTTGTTTTTTTTCTATTCATACAGACTATTTAAGTAATGAGAATCACAACTGTCAAGACCGCTATGATACCATGAAAAAGAAAAATTCAAATTAACACTTTACTAATTTCTAGGAATTAATATTATTTCTATTCAAATTCATTTCTGCGACCCACCTTAGGAGGATGAAAAAATGGAGAATACCTGTATTAAACCGGTAAAAGTTGGTCAGCAAGTGGAAAATTTTTCCATGGAAACCTATATTCCCACCGACTTTTCTTTTGGCCAGATCTCTCTCGAACAGCTGAAAAAACAAGGCAAATGGACGGTCCTTGTTTTTTATCCGGCGGATTTCACATTTGTCTGCTCAACCGAACTTGCTGATTTTGCTGATAAATATGAAGAATTCAAGGCCGCCGGCGCGGAACTCATTACAGTCAGCACCGACACCCAGTTTACCCATCTTGCCTGGAAAAGGGAGGAAAAATCCCTTGAAAAGGCAAAGTATATCATGGCTGCCGACCCGACGGGCAATGTCTCAAAAATGTTTGATGTTTACGATCCTGAAACAGGACTTGCCCTGCGCGGAACTTTTATCATTAACCCGGAAGGAGTAGTTGTGGCCTCTGAAGTGAATTATTACAATGTGGGCCGCAGTGCTGCTGAAACCCTGCGCAAACTCAAGGCCAGCATCTATGTGGCAAAGCATCCTGAACAGGCATGTCCCGCCAACTGGCATGAGGGAGAAAAAACGCTTACCCCTTCCCCTGAAATCGTTGGCAAGGTTTATGCCGCCCTGGAATAACTGGCGGCGAAATTTCTTCGTTGCCGCCTTGCCTTGTCATGCAAGCGCAGCCACCCGGCAGCTTTGCCCGGGTGGCTCTTCCCCCTTTCTTTCTCCCTGCTGCAAGCCTTGAAATTACTCATAGGCAATTGCCTTATTGACTTCAATCCCAGAAAAGTTTAAAAATTCACCACCGGTTATTAAGATATTGCTAAAATACCATGCAGGAGAATAATTATGGCTGCCAAGCCCGAAATGATCATCGTTCTCGCCACCAGAAACCAAGGCAAATTAAAGGAATTTCAGGAAATCCTGAAAGATTTCCCCGTGGAGATAAGAAGTTTGCAGGATTTCGGCCCCATCCCGGAAGTGGTGGAAGATGGCCGGACTTTTGATGACAATGCCTACAAAAAGGCGGCATTTACGGCTAAGGTTCTTGGCATACCTGCCATAGCCGATGATTCAGGCCTTGTTGTCGAAGCCCTTGCTGGCGCCCCCGGGGTTTATTCGGCCCGTTATGCCGGAGAAAATGCCACTGACCAGGACAATATCCAAAAACTCCTTAAAGAACTTGAAGGCAAGCCCAACCGCAGGGCCGCATTTGAATGCGTCATTTCGATTGCCGTTCCTTCCGGTCCGGCGCTCACCTATGAAGGCCGCTGCGAAGGGGAAATCATCAGCGAACCACGCGGCGAAGGCGGCTTTGGTTATGATCCGGTTTTCTATTATCCGGCATTCGGCAAGACCTTTGCCGAAGCGGGTATGGCGGAAAAAAACAGCATCAGCCACCGCGGCAAGGCACTGGCGGAATTTGTCTCTGAATTTGACAAGGTGTTGATCTGGCTGCAGCAGCGTCTTGCGGAAACAAAACCCCCCAAACCTGACCACAGCCAGTTTGAACACAATGACTGGTCACTGCCAAAGCTGGTGTAGACTTTCTTGAGTCAGGGGTGATTGGCGGCAGATCGCCGGTTAATCACCCCTGGCGATGAGAAAATCATAAAAGGCCTTGTATTGGGCCGGCAAAGTTCTTTTTTTGTGGGTGGCAAGATAAAAGGAACGCTTCATCTCCTCCCCCAGTTTCATTTCCAGCAGTGATCCATTGGCAAGCTCCTCGGCAATGGCCCGCCTGGACAGAATGGAAGTTCCCAGTCCCGCCTTGATCGCCTGCTTGATGGCATCGGTGGAACCCAGTACCGCCACGACATTCATTTTTTTCAGGTTAATCTGCATTTTTTGCAGAAAATCCTCCATGGTTTTTCTTGTTCCTGAACCTTCCTCGCGCAGCAGAAAAGGGACCTGATGGATCTTCGGCAGCTTATTGCTCATATCCGCCATGTATTTAGGCGTGCCGGCAAAAACCAGCTCATCATCGAGAAAAGGCTCATAGTTCAATATTTTCGGCTCCATGCTCGCACCGACAATGCCGAGAAAAAATTCATGGCTGACAAGCATATCAGTAATTTTTCTGGTATCGGCAATGACGATCTCAAAGGAGACCTCCGGATATTGTCTGCGAAAATCAGCAGCCATGACAGGCAGCATGTAATTGCCCGGGATGGTGCTTGCCCCGATATACAGCTTGCCCTTGACCCGCTGGGAGCTCTTGAGCACCAGGTCATTAATCCTTTCCAGGTCTTCAATCAGCTGCAGGGCTTTGGGGAATATCAGGTCTGCCTCGGTGGTCGGCTCAATCTTTCGCCCCAGCCGGTCAAAAAGTGCACAGCCGAGTGATTTTTCCAGGTTCTTGATATGTTCACTGATGGTCGGCTGGCTGATGAAGAGTTGCTCAGAAGCCTTGGAAAAACTCCTGTTGCGATATACGGAGGCGAAAATTCGCAGCTGATGAATATCCATATCTTGCCCTTGGCCTTTTTCTATAATGAGTGCGGCTCTCCATAGTTATTTCCTATCTGAAATAATAGCGGACTTTCTGAAAATAATCATCATTTTTAATAAAAATAATTCCCTTGCTAACAATAGCAGCCGAATCGGGCCGAAAGGCTCTGCCGCCCTGCAACATTCGGGGAGGTTGAAGAGGGAGGTGGATCAGTTGTGACAACAACAGGAGGAAATAGCCAGGCAGCAAACGAGAAGGGGCATTCCCCCGCTTGCGATATCCGGAACAGGGCACCAGCAGCCCATCTTTTGCTAGTCGTTAAATCCTAACTGTTCGATTAACTTTCGCAAAATTTTTCTTTCTTCAAGGGAGAGACTGGTCACCTCAAAGCCGGTATCAAAAAAATCCGGATTGACGTCATTGGAAGACCACAGGGTCTTTCCTTCAAAATGGATCTCATTTTCCTTGAAATAACCTGCCGGCAGTTTTAATTTCAGCACATAGGTTCTGTTGAGCGGGATTTTTTCCTTGCTGACGAGCTTGATGCCGCGGGTTGTGATATCAACAAGATGGCCCAGGAGATTTCCGGACTCAAGATCATGCACTTCCAGGTAATATATCAGATGGTGCCGTTTCAGAACACGCTGTTTGGTCATAGGATTATCCCTCGGCAAGGTTAAGAATGAATCTTTGACTGTCTCGCAGATCTGCCCCTTGCGGGCAAAAACCCTCGACAGTCTTACAGTGCATGATAAATCAGGGAAATTCGGTGCCGGGACTTTTGACACAGCCATCAGGCTTTCCGGCTCCCTGAGAATTATTCTGGCTGTTTTGCCGGTTTTTTTCAACCTTTTCCAACATAAGCAGCACAACATCTTCAATAGTCAGATCCGAGGTGTCGACGATAATGGCATCGTCGGCCGGTTTCAGCGGCGCCAGAGAGCGGCCGCTGTCATCGCGGTCTCTTTTGATGATCTGGGCAAGAATTTCCTGTTCATCCGCCTGCTGGCCCTTTTCACACAACTGCAGACAGCGCCGGCGGGCCCTTTCCTCAGGTTTTGCATCAAGAAAAAACTTATGCCTGGCTCCGGGGAAGACCACTGTGCCGGTATCCCTTCCTTCGGCAACGACCCTTCCCCTGCTGCCCATGCTCCTCTGCATTTCCGTCAATTTTGCCCGCACCACCGGCTGGGCGGAAACCTTTGAGGCAACGAGTCCCATTTCAGCAGTACGAATGGCGAGGCTGATATCCTCCTGATCGAGGATAACCCTGGTGTCCCCGTCACCCGGGGCAAGGGTCAGGTCTATGTTTTCAAGTATTCCGGCCAGGGCGGCGCCATCAGAGAGATCGACGCCGAGCTTGCTGGCCTTGTAGCCGACGGCCCGGTACATGGCCCCCGTATCCAGATAGGTATAGCCGAGCCTTGCCGCGACAAGCCGGCTGATGGTACTTTTGCCGCTGCCCGATGGACCGTCTATGGTAATGATATCATTTGCCGCCAAAACTAAACTCCTGTAAGCCATTGTACAAAAATAACTCCAACAGTGAAACGCTGTAACGAAATTGAAAAAATGGCCATGTTATTTCGTAACGGCTCCTAAACATTGCGCCAGGCTCTTGACCAGCCTCTCATTTTCAGATGGTGTCCCCACCGTAATACGGATAAAGGTTGGAAAGCCATAAGCACTCATGGGACGGACAATAACCCCCTGGCCCAGCATTTTCTCATACAGAATCCTGCAGTCGCAGCCCACATCAACCAGAAAAAAATTCGTCTGGGTCGAAAAGGTCCTGCATCCGAGTTTGTCAATCTCCCGTGCCAGCCAGCTGATCCCTTGCCGGGTCATGGCCAATGTCTGCTGATAATGCTCATCATCTTCCAGGGCGGCAATTGCCGCCACCTGGGCAAGCACATTAACGTTAAACGGCTGCCGCACCCGATGGAGATAGCCGGCAATTTCCTCATGCATGATGCCGTACCCCACCCGCAGGCCGGCAAGGCCATAGACCTTGGAAAAGGTGCGCAGGCCAACCACCGGTACATGGTTATCAATATATCGGCGCACATCGAGCCTGAGGGCCGGATCGACAAAATCCACATAGGCCTCATCAAGCACCACGATCACCGACTCCGGCAGAGCGCTGAGAAAGGCCTCAAATTCGTTTTGCCCGAACACGTTACCAGTGGGATTATTGGGATTATCAAGAAAAATAAGCCTGGTCTTTGCCGTGACCGTGGTGAGGATCGTCACCAGGTCATGGGCCATGTTTTTCAAGGGAACCACGGCATTCAAACCATTTCTGGCCTGCACCATGGTCTGATAGACCAGAAAGGAGGGATGACTGGTGATGACCTCATCGCCTGGGCTGACAAAGGCCCCGACCAGCAGTTCAATCACTTCGTTGGAACCGTTGCCGAAGACCAGCTCCTGCGGCTTGACCCCAAGTTTACCGGCAAGGGCCTGGGCCAGATAATAGCAGCTGCCGTCAGGATAGCGATGCACATCGGCAAGACTTGCGCGGATGGCCGCGAGCGCCTTTGGCGAGGGCCCCAATGAGTTTTCATTGGACGCCATCTTGATCGAGCCGGTGATACCATATTCTCTTTCCAGCTCTTTTAACGGCTTGCCCGGAGGATACGGCACCAGGGTCGCGATATTTTTGCTGACCGAGAGTTTCATGGCAACCTCTTAGAGATCAGGTTTACGTCCCGCCATATCCAGCCGCTGCTCAAGGTTAAAGCCGACGCGGAGCAGCTTCTCTTCCTGAAAATGGGCGGCCTGGATCTGCAGCCCGATGGGCAGACCCGTGCTGCTGATCCCGCAGGGCACCGACAGTCCCGGAATGCCGGCCAGATTAGCGGGAATGGTCAGCACATCTGAGAGATACATGCTCAGCGGATCATGGCTTTTTTCACCGATCTTCCAGGCCGGGGTCGGGGTAACGGGCGACAGCAGCACATCACATTCGGCAAAGGCCTGCCGGTAATCCCGGACAATCAAGGTCCTTACCTGGGAGGCCTTTTTATAATAGGCATCATAATATCCTGAGGAAAGGGCATAGGTGCCCATGATGATCCGCCGCTTGACCTCCGGGCCGAAGCCCTTGGAACGGGTCTTTTTATACATGTCCATCAGGGTTGCGGCATCCATGTCCCGCATGCCGTACTTGACCCCGTCATAACGGGCCAGATTGGAACTTGCCTCAGCAGGGGCAATGATATAATAGGCGGCCACCCCGTATTCCGTATGGGGCAGGGATACCTCCCGCACCGTTGCCCCGGCGTCCTGCAGTTTTCCCACCCCGTTTTTGACTGCCGCTGCCACCTCCGGATCAAGCCCCTCCCCGAAATACTCCCTGGGAATGCCCAGAGTCATCCCCTTTAAGCCATCGGTCAGGGCAGCCTGGTAATCCGGCACCGCCTGATTGACGGAAGTGGAATCATTCGGATCATAGCCGCTGATCACGCCCAGCATGAGGGCGCAGTCCCTGATATCCTTGGTCAGCGGGCCGATCTGGTCAAGAGAAGAGGCAAAGGCCAGCAGGCCGAAACGGGAAACGCGGCCGTAAGTGGGCTTTAAACCGACAATACCGCAATGGGAGGCCGGTTGCCGGATGGAGCCGCCCGTATCAGAGCCCAGGGAGGCAAAACTCTCATCAGCGGCCACGGCGGCAGCGGAACCGCCGCTCGACCCGCCACAAATATAGTCGCGATTCCATGGGTTTTTCGGCACGCCGTAGGCGCAGTTCTCGTTGGCTGACCCCATGGCAAACTCATCCATGCTGACCTTGCCGAGGATGACCGCCCCCGCCTCCTCCAGTTTGTCGATAACCGTGGCATTATACGGCGGGACAAAAGGCTCCAGAATTTTTGATCCGGCGGTGGTGCGCATCCCTTTGGTGCAGATCACATCCTTGATCGCCAGAGGGATGCCGCACAGCGGACCGCCCTCTCCCCGGGCAAGCTGTTTGCCGGCCTCTTCCGCCCGACGCAGGGCCTGTTCCCGGTTGATGGTAATAAACGCGCCGATCTTCTCCTCCACCGCGTCAATCCGAGCAAAAACAGCCTCGGTCACCGCAAGGGGCGTCACCTCCTTTGCAGCGAGAAGATCCTTTAATGCATGAATTGATAAACCATGGTAATCCATATATTCCTCAATCTGACGCCGGCCGGAACCAGCCGATAAAAATATAAAATCCGGCAACACCTCAACAGAAGCGCCCCAGATTTTCAATTTGTTTCAAAAAAAGACCATCAGCCCACGTTAAATGACGCGGGGCACGACAAAGGCCTCGCCATTCTGCCTGGGGCCGTTGGCCAGGGCTTCCTGCTGGGGCAGGGAGGGCTGCACCACATCCTCTCTGAAGGCATTGTGAATGGCCAGGGCATGAGTGGTCGGCACAACATCCGTTGTGTCAATTTCATTGAGTTTGGCAACATAGCCGAGGATCCGGTCCAGTTGCCCGGTAATTTCAATCACTTCCTGCTCTGACAGCTCAAGGCGGGCCAGATTGGCAACCTTGGCAACTTCTTCTTTGGTAATATTCATCGTATTTAACTGAAATTATAATTGATTATTGGTAATGCCGCCCTGTCAGCTTTTGATAGCGCTTCTGGAGAGAATGTCGACAAAACTATCAACAACCTGGGGATCGAACTGAGTATGACAATGAGCCCGCAACTCGCCAATGGCCTCGGCCTTGCTCATGTTGATCTTGTAACTGCGCTTTGAGGTCATGGCGTCAAAACTGTCGGCCACGGTTACGATCTTTGTCAACAGATTGATCTCATCTCCAACAAGACCGTCCGGATAGCCCCGGCCATCCAGCCGTTCATGATGGTGCCGCACGATCTCTCCCTCGCGTTCCAGAAAGTTCAAGGGTTTAATGATGTTTTCGCCGATTTCCGGATGTTTTTTTACCAGTATCCATTCCTCATCGCTCAAGGGTCCCGGTTTCTGGATACAGCTCACATCTATGACCAGTTTGCCGATATCATGCAGCTGACAGGCCCTGGTCAGCACATCGAGATCCTCCCGGGGCAGGCCCATGCCCATGCCGATAAACCTGGAGTACTCGGTCACCCTCTTGGTATGGCCGGCGGTATACTGATCCTTCTCCTCCAGGGCGGTGTTCAAGGTGATGATGGTATTAACGGAGGAGACTTCAAGATGGTGGCTGTATTTTTCCAGCAGCAGATTCTTCTCGGCCAGTTCCTTGGTTTTTTTCCTGACCTCATTTTCCAGATTCTCCTTGTAGGTCTTTTCCCTCCGGAGAAACATCTTCTTCTCTATGGCCCGCCGGATCTTGACATCAAAGAGATCAAGATCCTCGATCGGCTTGGAGATGAAGTCATAGGCGCCGAGATTGATCGCCTTGACGGCAAATTCCATGGAACCGGCCCCGGTCAGGAAAAGAACCGGGATGTCGGATTTCTTCTCATTCAAGGCCTTGATGGTTTCAAAGCCGTTCATGCCGGGCATGTTGATGTCTAAAATGATGGTGTCAATATCATCACCGACCAGGTTCAAGGCCGCCCGGCCATCATCAACAGCAATAACCTGATGTCCGAAAAGCTCAAGAATTTTCACCACTGCATCACGGACGAGGGAATCATCATCAGCAAGAAGAATCTTGGTTTGCGGCAGGGATGAATTATACGGGCGAATAGATGACACGCAAAAAACCTTTATGCAATTTTTCTTTGAAACAGCAACGGGTAAGTTACCTTAACTCGGGCACTCTACAGTTTCCAATTTTTTTTTGCAATTTTTTGTGCGGTTTCAAGGCCCGGCACGGCAACTGAGGAACGGCTCAACCTGGCATAAGTTTCATCAGGCAGAAATTTTCTACCCACCAGCTCAGCAAGCACGGCCAGCACCCCGTCACGCTGTCCTGCCAGATTATATCCCCCCTCCAGAGTCAGAAGCAGGCGTCCCCGGCAGAGCTCATCAGCCAGTTCGAGCAGCAGGCGGGCCAGGTAGGCAAAGCCCTCGACAGTGACCTGCATGGTTCCCAGCGGATCCCCCTTATAAATATCAAATCCGGCGGAAACCATGATCATGTCAGGCTGATACTGCCTGGCAACGGGCACCAGCAGGGAATTGAAAATCCGGGCAAAGGCCTCATCCCCCTGTCCGCCCGGCAGGGGGACATTGATGGTGAACCCCTCTCCCGCCCCCTCTCCCTGCTCTAAGGCCGCCCCGGTACCAGGGTAATAAGGGTATTGATGGGTGGAAAAATAGAGCACCTCATCCGTCTCATAAAAACTGTGCTGGGTGCCGTTGCCGTGGTGCAGGTCCCAGTCGACGATCAGCACTCTTTTTAATTTCAGCTCGGTGAGGGCAAAGCGTGCGGCGATGGCAACATTGTTAAAGAGACAGAAGCCTTTTCCGTGGGTGCGCTCTGCATGGTGGCCCGGCGGCCGCACCAGGGCAAAACAGTTATCCGCCTCTCCGGCAACAAGCAGGCGGGTGCCTTCCACCACGGCACCGGCGGCGAGACAGGCGGCCTCATAAGAGCGGGGCGAGGTAGTGGTATCAGCATCAAGCAGATCAAATCTCTTGCCGCTCGTTGCCGCCACCCTGGCAATATGGGCATCGGTATGAATGAGGCTCAATATCTGATGGCTGGCCGGCCCAAAAGGTGGAAAAAGAAAATTTTCTTTGATTTCAGGGTTGGCAAGCTGCTCATAAATTACCCGCAGGCGCTCCGGCGACTCAACATGGCCGTGACCAGGGTCATGCTCCAGCAATATATTGTCAGTCATTACAGCGGTTCTTCGCATGGCTTATCCTACTATTTTTCTGATCCCCTTTTCAGTCACCAGGTAGTGCAGTCGGACATCATGATCCAGAACAGGCACCCTGTCAACCACTTGCATGTCAAAAGCCAGCCCCACCCGCAGGGCCTGGGGCGCATCATGGGCCAGGAAACGGTCGTAATAGCCACCACCATATCCCAGCCGTCCGCCATGCAGGTCAAAGACCGATCCCGGCACCAGCACCACATCGATGCCGGACGGATCAACCGGCGCCGCCCGGCCCGCATCAGGCTCCGGAATCCGGCAATAGCCCGACCGCAGATCCTGGGCCGGATCGGTGATAAGACAGGCCAGCAGGCGATGCTCTTTTACAACAGTCAGCGGGGCGCTTGTCAGGATATTTAGCCGGTGCAGGGCGGCAAACAGCGCAAAAGTCTCCACCTCACTTCTGAAATTCACATAGATCATGACATGTTTTGCCTGCTTTACCTCATCAATCTGCAGGACGTTTTCCCGGATCAGCCCGCTTTTCTCCGCCCGCAGAGACGGGGCAAGGCTTTCTCTTTCCGCCAGTTTCCTGATGCGCAGGGCACTGCGCTCTTCAGCCGTATTTGCCGTGTTATGCATCTTTTTCTTCAGCCAGGTCAATAACCTGCCGGCAAAATCCCCTGACAAATTTCACTTCCCGGGAACGCAAACCGACCCGGCCGAGAAAATTACGGATATTATGCATCCAGTAGCCGTAGTCCATTTCCTTTAAAAAATGCATTTTGCGCAGGGTCAGCTCAATCTGGGCATACATGCCTTCCAGCTCGCTGGACTGCGCCAGTTTTGCGCAGGACTTGCCGGCACTATCACTATGAAATTGCAGAACACCCGTGTAGAGTTCATAGGAGAGGATTGCCACGGCCTGGGCCAGATTTAATGAGGCGAAATCCGCCGTGGGAATGCTTGCCACAGTATTACAGAATTTCAAATCGTCATTGGTAAGTCCGCAGTCTTCCGGGCCAAAGAGCAAGGCGACCCGGTTTTCGGCAAGTTTCGGCAGCAGATCGGCAACCATTCTCCGGGGGCTGGTCAGCAGACGTCGCTGACGGCCCTGGCGGGCGCTGGTACCCACCACCCAGCTGAAAGAGGCCAGGGCACTGCCGATCTCAGCATGCATCTGCATTGTATCAATGAGACGGCTGTTATGATGGGTGGCCGTCTTCCTCATCCTTTCCTGATCAGGGAGCTCATCGCTGACGATAACCAGCTGATTGATCCCCATATTGGCCGCTATGCGGGCGGCGGCGCCGATATTTTCCGGATATCTGGGACCGACCAGGACAATGGCCACGTTGTCCATCATTTGCCGGATGGACTCTGTGGAGGATTTTCGGCCATCAGGAGCGATTTTCATGATGATGCTGCCCGCCTCCCTCCTGTTACTGACCGGCGTCAGTTTCCTGCTCATCCTCAGCCAGGGCAAAATTTATCCTCCTGGCCCGTTTATCCACACTCAACAAACGCACCGCAACCAGATCTCCCACCTGATAACTCTTGCCGGTCAGCCTGCCGATCAGGGTATGGCGTTTTTCATGAAACTCATAGCCGCCATGGGGCAGGTCGCCCATTGATACTGCCCCGCTGATCATTGTTTTCGTTAACTCGACAAAGAGACCAAAGGAGGTGATACCGGAAATGATACCGGTGAAAATCTCACCGATCTTATCCTCCATGTAACGGACCTTGAGCCGGTCAAGCATCTCCCTTTCGGCATCTACCGCCACCCTTTCCCGTTTGGACAGGAATTCTCCGGCTTCAGGCAGACTGACTGCCGCAGCCGCCTTTTTTTCATCCGACCAGAGCAGGCGTTTTAAGGCACGGTGCACCATCAAGTCGGGATAACGCCTGATCGGTGAAGTAAAATGGGTGTAAAACTGCGCGGCTAGACCGAAATGACCGACATTTTCAGGAGAATAGCGGGCCTGCTGCATGACCCGCAGGATCAGATTGCTGATCAGATACTCACGCTCGGTGCCCCTTGTCTGGTTGATCAGCCGGTTAAACCAGCTGGACGAGAGGTTTTCCAGCTTACGGGGAACCTCATAGCCCATTGATTGCATGAACTCGGCAAACACAGCCACTTTCAGCGGATCCGGACTCTGATGAATCCTGTAGAGGGCGGCAAATTGCCTGTCGGCAAACGTTTCCGCCACTGCTTCATTGGCAGCCAGCATGAACTCTTCAATAATTTTATGGGCCTGATTACGCTCGCGTAATTTAATGGCAGCAATGGTATCGTCCGGGCCGAATTCCACAAAGGGCTCGGGTATCTCAAAGCCCATGCTGCCCCGGGCGATTCTCTTTTTTTCAAGTTCCGCCCCGAGTTCAGCCATCCATTTGAGCGGAGTCAGCAACGGCTTGTAATTGCTGCGGATTTCCTTGTCCTGATCCACCAGGATCTGCCGCACCAGGGTATAGGTCAGCCGGTATTGACTGCGGATGACACTTTTGGCAAAGCCTACTTTCTGCCGTTTGCCGCTGCGATCAAAATCAAGAATAGCGGTAAAGGCGTAGCGATCAACTTCGGGATTGAGACTGCAGAGATTATTTGACAGTCTCTCAGGCAGCATGGGCACCACACCGGTGGGGAAATAAACGCTGGTCCCCCTCTCCCAGGCATCTTTGTCCAATGCGGTCCCCGGTGTCACGTAATGGCTGACATCAGCAATGGACACATAAAGACGATAGCCTTTTTTCGTTTTGATGACCGAAACGGCATCATCAAAATCCCGGGCCGTTTCGCCATCAATGGTCACATGAAAAATATCCCGCAGATCCGTACGATCTGCGGTAAGCTCCACCTTGTCACTGAACCGGTCAGCCTCGGCAAGACTCTGCTTGTCAAAAATATGGGGCAGGTCAAATTTGCCGATCACCATCTGCATCTGCACTTGGGTGGACTCCGGATTACCCAGCACCTTGTGGATGGTCCCTTTTGCCTGCGCGCCTTCCAGCCTGAAATCGGTGATGGCAACCAGGACCGCATCGCCGTCAGCCGCTCCGCCGGACTGCCCATCACCTATGGCGATGGTAAAGGGATAACGGCCATCATCAGGGGTCACAAATCCCCCCGCACGACCTGCCGTATAAATCCCCACTATCTGCTTGACGGCCCGCTCCAGGACTTTCACCACCCGTGCCTCAAATCGTCCGCGTCGGCTGCCGGTAATCTGCAGCAGCACACGATCGCCGTGCAGCCCTGTTCCCAATTCACGGCCTGGGATAAACAGATCAGTGCCGGCAGGGACAAGATCATTTTCCGCAGCTGGGGTGGCAAAACCGAATCCTCTGGGATTGACCACCAGAGTTGCTTCGAGGAAATGCTCGTTATTTAACCTGAATATCTTTTTGGCCACCTTGAGTACGATGTGATGGTGACAGAGATCCTCCAGCAAGCTCTCAATTTCTTTTCTTTGGCCCCGGGTCATCACCAGGGCATTGACAATATCCTTGAGCTCAGCTTCACCACCCTGCCCGTAGAGAAAGCCGATGATGTCATCCACAAGACGGCCTGCGCTCCCGCCCAAGGCCTTTGCCGGCAGGCTGCGCCCTCCCGCCTCATATTTGCGGGAAAACTGCTTCGCATGCCTGACTTTCTCTATCCTGCGGCTCTGTCTTTTGCTCTCTTTTGTTTTACTTACTCGCCTAGGCGCCATGCTCACCCCAAAATATCGATTTTTCCACTTTCATTTTTTGAAATATAATTTTAATAATAAGAAATGTTTACACAGACACTTTTGAAAACCTTACCATTTTAACCGACAAACCTGAAACCTTTTTCATATGTCCGCAAACAAATTTGACATAGCTGCCTATTGCAAGCGCATGGAAAAAAACCTCGGCGGGCAAGACGGCAAAGCCTCTCTCTTCTGGAAAGCCTTATCATTTTCGGTTGATGCGCACCAGAACCAGAAGAGAAAATCAGGTGAGGCCTATGTCAGCCACCCCTGCCTGGTGGCGCTGATCCTCGTTGACGAACTTGGCGTCAAAGACCCCGTTACCCTTGCAGCCGCCATGCTGCACGATACCATTGAAGATGTGCCGGAGGTGACCTCCGAGGTCATCAGCTCTATCTTCGGCAAGCATGTGGCGGAAATTGTCGATGGCTGCACGAAAATCAGCCATTTTGCCGGTGACCGCCAGACTTTTTATAAACTGGTGCACCGCAAAATTTTTTCAGGGGCCGCTTCCCGGGTGGAGATCATGCTGATCAAGCTGGCTGATCGGCTGCATAATCTGCGCACCATGAACTCCATGCCCAAACATAAACGCCAGAAAATCGCCGACGAGACGTTAAGCGTCTATGCACCCATGGCCGGCGTCATGGGCCTTTTTGGCTTAAAGCGGGAATTATACGACCTGGCTCTTGCCCATAAATTCCCCCGGCAAAGCCAAAAAGTCAAATCCCTGATATCCCATCTCGAAAGCCGCGAGGATGCCCTGAGTATCCTGGAAACCTTACGGGAGGCTTTTGACGAGGCCTGGATATCAGCGGACATCAGACTCAAGGCAAAAGGACTGTGGGGCTATTATGATTTTGCCAAGAATGTTCTGGCCAAACAAATTGAAAATCCTCTGGAAATCATTATTGTTGTTGATGATCTTCAGTCCTGCTACCGGGCGCTTGGCATCGTCAATCAGCATTTCCCACCTATTCCCCGCACAATCCGTGACTTTATAGCCAATCCCAAGCCCACCGGCTACCAGAGCCTGCACGCCAGGGCTAACATCAAGGGACAGAATTACCTGTTTAAAATCAGAACACTGCAAATGGTCAAGGATGCCAAAAGAGGCATTATCCGGGAATGGCTCTCCTCTGGCACGATTCCGTCCAGTTTTGAACAGGACATCCGGGAAATGTTCGGTATTCTGGGCACCGATGATGCGATCTCCTACCGGGAGATGATTGCCGCCAGCGGCAAAAAAGAAATTTACACCTATACGCCCAAAGGGGAACGCATCTGTCTGCCGAGCCAGAGCATTGTCCTTGATTTTGCCTTTAAGGTTCATACCGAGGTAGGACTTCGGTGCCAGTCAGCCAGAGTCGGCTCCAAGAAGGTCGCCCCGAACCATGTGTTAAGAGATGGCGACCGGATCAAAATAATCACCCAGGAAAAACCGGTTAAATTTGATCCGGATATCATCCGTCTCTGCCAGACCCCCCGGGCCCGCGCTGAACTGTCCAAACTCTTTCGCCTGAAACGGGAAGCGCTGGCCATTGACATCGGTCAGTCCCTCATCAGACAGGAGCTGAAGCGTTATGGTGTGCCCTTCTCCATATTAGAATCCGACGCAACAGCCGATATTCTGGAATATTTTGGCAAAAACACCCTCAATGAGCTCTATCAGGACGTGGGACAGGGGCAGCTTCGCCTCAAAGAGCTGATTTATGAGATAAAAAACGGTCTTTATGCGGGCAGGCAGACCTTGCTGCCCCCCACCGGCGCCTTAAACAGCATCGACCTCGACACCCTGGACCAGGACAGCGTCAAGTTTTCCCAATGCTGTCACCCCCTGCCCATTGACAAAGGTCTGCTGGGCCTTCTCAGTGAACGCGGCCTCTCCATCCACAAAAAAGAATGCCCTAAACTGAATGCCTTAAGGCTGCAGCGGGAAGATGTGGTCGCTGTCCGCTGGCAGTTAAAACAAACCAGGGTGGAAAAGCCGCAAACCCTGCTGATTTTTAAGAATGTGCCAAGGAACCGCATCTTCATGCTGCTCAGCGTTGCCCCGGTTGCCATGAAAATCGGTGAAGTAATCGCCCTGTCCAAAAGGCCCGACGTAACTGCCTGGGAGATCAATTTTGAGGTGGAAAATCTTCAAGGGCTGAAAAATATCCTGCAGCACTTCAGCAAGAGCAAACTCGAATATGAGTATGTTCTTGACCAATAACCCCGTATCCCTGCTAGAGACGGGTTTCTCCATCAGCAAGCGCCGTCAGACCATCCCGGTCGAGAATGGTAATTGTCGATCCTTCAATGTCAATCAGCCCCTGTCTGTTCATTTTTGCCAGAATGCGTGACAGCGTCTCCGGAATGGTGCCGAGCAGGCTGGCAAGCTGCGTTTTGGATACAGTCAGCTTGATTGTCTGCTCTGTGCTGTTTTGTTTGCTGTCCACCAGAATATAGGCAGCCAGCCGTCCTGGCACTTCTTTCAAAGACAAGGCCTCGATCATATGGGCAAACTGCTTCAACCGTAAAGAGAGGGTGGCAAGCATCTTCATGGCTAATGCCGGCTGGTTCGCTATCAGCTCGGCAAAGGCCTTGCGCGGAAAAAAGAAAAGCCGGCTTTTTTCCAGGGCCACGGCATTGGCAGGATATGTGGAGCCGGTAAAAACAGCGACCTCGGCAAACGGCTCTCCCGGGCCAAGGATGTGCAGGATCTGTTCTTTTCCGTCAAAGGAGAGTTTGAAAATTTTTACCCGGCCGTCAATAATGACATAGAACCCCGTGCCGGCATCTCCTTCCGAGAAGATAAGCCCGCCTCGTTGAAATTCCTGATCCACGACAATCATGGCAAGCTCGTCATGGTATTCCCCGCTCAGCCCTTGAAAGAGGGGAATGGACGCGATATGTTCGGTTATCCTTTTCATAATCTCCCCTGATTTTGCATGGTCACCGCATAAGAAAAGCCATCAAGCAGTTTCACCCAGATGAGTTGACTCTCATTTTGTCTGTTCTCCTTACATTTCACCTGCACGGCAAAGAGAAAAGCATCCTCTGACTTTTGCCAGGAATCAAGACTGATATCCAGAAAACCTGGGAGAATTACATTGGCAGATGTTTTTTTCACCGCCTCTTTTGCTGACCAGAGAAGGGTCAGGGCAGCCTGATTCCCGTAAAGATCGGCAAGTTCGGCGAGAATATTTCTTTCCTCTGAGCTGACAAAGCGTTCCTCGACACGCTCAACTGCCGGAGTGACCTGCTGGATATCAACACCGCAGTTTTGCCGGGCAGCGATGGCGATGGCAAAATCCCTGCTGTGGGAGATGGAGATGTGCAGCGGGGGACGACATGCCAAAGCAGAGCACAGGGCAAAAGGCTTGCCAGAGCTGGCCGCTGAAATCTGTAATTGCTGCCATTGCTTTTTGTCCCAGCAGATTTTTTCTTCGTTGTGCTGCAACTGTAACGCAGCACATTTTGCCGCTATTCGTCCAGCCAGCCATTCGGTTTTTCTTTTTTCAAGACGAAAAGAATGAAATCTCTCACACTCTTCCCGACAAAGATAATAGGAGGCAAGATCATAATTATCCGGATCCGCCATGCGCTTTTTTAACAAAACAATATTGACCCTGACAATTTTTACCGGAAAAATGAAAACAGGGGGCGTTGCAAGTACACTTTTGTCCTGCCCGGTCAGATTTTCTATCATGGGATTTTTTTTCTTTGTGATTCCTTCAGCTTTATGTTTTATGGGTAAAACATATTAATCAGTTTAAGGACGTAAATCCATGTCAATATTAGATGCTGTTATTATCATAACCATTCTTGTTTTCCTGGCCCGGGGAATCTGGATCGGCTTTGCCAGACAGATTGCTTCCATTGCCGCCCTTATTATCGGCTTTGTCGTGGCAGGACGCTTTTACGGTGAATCAGCAAATTTTGTCATTCCCTTTATCAACAATCAGCAAGCCGGTTTCTTTATCGCCTACATTTGCCTCTTTATGGTCGCTTTTGCCGCAGTGATTCTGCTCGGCATCATTTTAAAGAAGATTATGTCCATCTCACTTCTCGGCTGGTTTGACAGATTATTAGGCGGTCTTCTGGGCCTTGCCAAAGGATCGTTTGTCTCCTGCCTTCTTTTTATGGGCCTTGCCCTCTTTATCTCCGGGACAAGCCCGATTTTTCGCCAGTCCTTGTTCTTCCCTTACCTGGAAACCGGTTCGAGGATGGTTCTTTCCATTGTCAAAGACAAAGAGCTTCGTGACAACCTGCTGCCTAAACAACCGGCAATATCATCTTTTATGGACAACACCATAGATTTTGGCAAGAAAATCAACAGGCACGCCGAGTAAAAAGCCCATAACCATCAATTGATTGATAAGTGTCGTGCGCAAAACCCCCAACCGCAGCCAGCGGCGGGCCGAAGTATGCACGTGCTGGTCCAGGATGTGAACGCGGCCTTTCCGTCTTAATGCCTGAATCAGGCAGAAGTCCTCCATAACCGGCAATTCCGGAAACCCCCCCAACTCGCGGAAAAGATCAGCACGCAGAAAAATGGCCTGGTCGCCGTAAGGAAATCCCGTGAATCGGGATCGTAAATTCGCTGCACCGGCAACCCATTTTAAGCTTTTTTGCGGGGAATCAATGGCAAGGCTGAATGCTCCCGCAACCACTTCATACCGCGCCATTGTTTCCCGCACGTACCGCGCATATCCATCAGGCAGCCGTGTATCGCCGTGCAAAAAGAGAAAAACATCCCCCTGCGCCTCTGCCGCCCCTCTGTTCAACTGTTTTGCTCGCCCCGGGGGTGATAACACCACCTTAGCCCCGTCATTACGGGCTATTTCCACGGTATTATCCTCACTTCCGCCGTCAACGACCACTCTCTCAACGCCCTCATCACTTTCAGTTGAACGAAGCGTTGCCCTGATGTTTTTTGCCTCATTAAGCACGGGAATGACAATGGATAGATACGGCTTATTCAGTCCACAATTTTTCATTTTCTGCATGTGAAACAATGAAAGCTGATCCTGGAGTCATGCAGCTTTTGCAGGTCCTCGGGGCGGTCAATATCGGCTAGAGACGGCAGCAGAGCCAGCGTTAATCCACGTTTTCTCGCAATTTCAATGGTTTGCTGCAGAACTTTATCGGTTCCCCAGGCAATGTCCGCCCATAACAAATCATCAGGTTTACTTAAACCGATGAGATAGTAGCCGCCGTCTAGCGCCGGGCCGATGACAAGATCATTATCCAGCAGCAGATCAAATCCCTCTGCCAGAATTTCCGGGGTCAGAAAGGGACAGTCTGACCCGACTATGATTACCCGCTCTCTGCCTTCGCGAAAGCTGCCGGCAAAGGATTGCTCCAACCGTTCGCCCAGGTTGCCCTTGCCTTGCGGCCTGCAGAGCATTGTGGACGGAATCCACCTGCGCCAGCCCCCTTCATCTCCGCCCTCATAATGGACTGCAATTGCCAGCTTTCTTTTGCTGGCCAGTGCACCGCACTGGAAAAAGGTGTACTCTGCCATCTGCCTCTGAAGTTCCGCGGCACCTGAGGCACCCAAGGCAGGGATTAATCTGGTTTTTGTCTGCCCCGGTTGCGGAAACCGGGTAAACACGATAAGAATCTCGCTCTGCAATTCGGCCTGGGTCATCCCGTTAAAAAATCCTTCTTGTCAGTACTGGAGGTTGTCAGTTATTTTGCGACCATTATAATGCCATTCATGACCTGCCTTGACCAGTTTAAACCTTCCGCACCAGGCTTTTAACAGGATATGCTATGAAATCTAAACGCAAGGGGAAGAATCCTGATCCCCTCTCCTACCGGCAAAGAAATTATCGAGGCATCATTGCTCCCGAGGCAATGACCAGATGTCACGTTTCCATCCGCGAAACGGATCTCCTCATTCTCGCCGGCTGTGACGTCACGGCAGAGGCTGCCCATCTTGTGATACAGTACAGAAACCACCTGGAAACCTATATCAGCAGGCATGCTGATTTTCTCTCCTCACTCATTCCGCTGGATTATGATCCCCTTGCCCCGCCCATCGTCAAGGATATGCTGCATGCCGCTCGTCTGACCGGCGTTGGCCCTATGGCTGCCGTGGCAGGCGCTATTGCCGAATTCGTGGGCCGCGACTTACTGACAACCTCGACTGATGAAATAATCATTGAGAATGGTGGTGACATATTCATGTACAGACGTCAGGACAGTATCGCGGCAATTTTTGCTGGCTCATCACCTCTCAGCAATAAAATCGGCATTAACATTCCTAAAGGCTGCATGCCGCTTGGGCTGTGTACGTCATCAGGAACGGTCGGCCACTCTCTCAGCTTCGGTCAGGCTGATTCTGTTACGGTTCTTGCCCCGTCAACCTCTTTAGCAGATGCGGCGGCAACCCGCCTCGGCAATGAGTTGACCCGAAAAACCGATATGAATCATGCCTTGGCAGTTGCCAGCAAGCTGCCAGGACTCCGAGGAGTGGTCATTGTCAAAGACGATAATCTCGGGGTATGGGGAGAAATTGAACTGGTCCCCCTGCCTGGCTAGAGTCCATCTCACTGAAAAACGTGTCTTTCCCCCCCAAAACCAGCGTCAATGTTTTGACGTTGGGAGGATTTTGTCAGCGGGTTGTCATCAACTCCTTAAAAAAAATAATTGAGGGAAATTTTTTTGAATAGACCACCGGTTTTGTACTGCTTGATTTCGCTACAAATATCAAGTGTTTAATCCCATATTTCCCCGCACTTTCCAATACTTGTTCATTATCATCAGCAAGCAGGCATTTATTTTTGTCAAGTTCGAGCAATTTTTCGAGCTTTACCCAGAAAATCGGGTCTTCCTTGGCAACACCAATTTCTTCCGAACATATTATCTTGTCAAAATACGGCTCAATTTCCGTATTGGCCATTTTAATGGCGAGTGTTTTACTGTGGGCGTTTGTCACTAAATATACTTTTTTGCCATTTTCCTTACAGAATTTTAAAAAATCTATCACATAGGGATGCACCTGGATAAGATGATGCATCTTGTCTTTCATTTCAGCTATATTGAGCCTGAGTTCCTTTGACCAGAAATTGATGTCGGTCCACTCTAATGTTCCCTCCCTGCTTCGGTATCTTGCCATTAATTCATCATATGCATCCCAGAAATTCATGCCGTTTTCCTGTGCATATACCGCAGGGACATGCTCTTCCCAGAAATGATCATCAAAATGCTTATCAAGTAATGTACCGTCCATGTCAAGCAGTACGGTATCTATTTGTTTCCATTCTATATTTGTCTCAATTTTTTTCTTATTCATTCTTTTTACTTATTGTTGAAGATTTGCTCGATAGTTCTTGCTCCAACTTTTTCAGAAAAAACAGTGTGCAGATATTGAGCTACCTCCTCCGCTTCATCTGGTTTAACCAGAAATCCTGGAACCGGCTCGGCAGTTAAGGTATTATTTATCGCACTCTCAATTTTTTCGTCGTTGTTGATATATTTTTTGACATCCTTATTTTCTTTGTTGCCGGCTAAAGCGACGAGAACATCAAGCATATTCCCCCAGTATTCTTTTTGTCCTAGATGTTCAAGCAGCTGCATAGTTACCGTATTGATAACTAATAGCCGTTCACTGATTTGTGCTGTATCGGAAGCATGGCAATCTTCGGTCGAAGCAAAACTCCTGCAGGCAAAGGGTCTGACCGTATAGATTGTGCAGCAATTTTCCTCTAGAAATGGGCATGATTCCTCTGTCCGCCACCCTGCGTCATCTTCATTGATTTCCTTTTTTTCCAAGCACAGCCGGGCAAAGCCGTTGATGGTCAAATTTATCTTCTGTGACATAGTAACTTGTAACAATTTATCTGCTAACCACTTCGCCTTTTTCTGCTGCAAAATATAATTATAAATATATCGACCTTCCACAGCTGTGATCATGACATTCCGGGTACAGCAGAGAGAACATCCTTTATGACAGAAAAATGTTTCTTTAGCGGTCCATTGCGTGAATTTTTTTATAATTATCTCTAATATATTATTTTTTAATTCATGCATTGTCTTACCATTGCAAGGCAAACCTGTATCCATTTTTTTACCCAATCACAAATGAGACAAGTTTCCTGAGGGAATTAACACAGAGAAAAAGCGCGATGAGATGGTGTGATTTTTTATCGGGGACTTTTGCTTGTTTCTTGACTTGTCATTTTTTCAGTGTTTGTTACATGGCTGAAATCGGGCAATTCACAGCTCAAGAGGGCAAGTCATGCAATCAGCCCGTTAATCAACTCTTTCACTGAAGCGAAGTTGTTTTCCTTGAGATATTTTTCCAACCCGTCTACCAACTCTTCCGCTACTTTTGGATTAATTAAATTTGCTGTGCCAACCTGAATTGCCGTTGCTCCAGCCAACAGAAATTCAATAACATCTTCAACACTGCTTATTCCGCCAATACCGATTACCGGCACTTTTACCCGTTGGGCAACTTGCCAGACCATTCGCAATGCTACCGGCTTGATGGCAGGGCCGGATAGACCGCCTACCTTGTTTGCCAGCGTAGGTCTTCTGGTTCGGATATCAATCGCCATGCCTAAAAGGGTATTGATAAGGGAAACGGCGCTTGCCCCCCCCTCCTCTGCCGCCAACGCCATTGCCGTAATATCCGTTACGTTGGGTGACAACTTAATAATAATTGGTTTGGTGCTTTTTTCTCGAACACATTTTGTCACTTGATAAACCATGTCAGGGTCGGTGCCGAAAGCAACCCCGCCCTTTTTCACGTTCGGACAAGAGATATTCACCTCGATGGCCGTAATATCTGCATTATTTAACCGCTCCGCCAGCATGCTGTATTCTTCAAGCGAATCCCCCAGGATATTTACGACAATACCGCAGGTGTATTTTTGCAGATGCGGCATTTTATCAGCAAGAAATTTGTCTATACCCGGGTTTTCCAGCCCGATCGCATTCAACATGCCACAGGATGTTTCGACAATTCGCGGAGGAGGATTACCTGTTCGCGGATGAAGCGATACACCTTTAACAACAATGGCGCCGAGCCTGTTTACGTTGACAAAATCTGCAAATTCAGTCCCATAACCAAATGTGCCTGATGCAGTCATAATCGGGTTGGCAAGCTGCCAATCCCCGATCGCCACCGTTAAATCCGGCCTGTTCACACCCATATCTTTGCCGCCTCAAATACCGGCCCATCTTTACAAACGTGAAGGTAGCCATCGCCGCTCAGTTCAAAGCCGGTTACCGCACATCCCAGGCAGGCCCCGATTCCGCAGGCCATTATTGTTTCAAGGGAAACCTGGCAAGCCATCTTTTTATCATTGCAATACAACCCAACGGCTTTCATCATTGGCCAGGGCCCGCAGCAATATACTGCGCCCTTCCCTTTTTCAGCGACAGTCTGCTCAAGCAGATCAATAACAAGGCCATGATGGCCAGCCGTACCATCATCTGTTGATACCTTGACCACCAAAAACGGCAAGTCATTGATATGCGCGAAAACTTCCAGTTCCTTTGCTGTACGTGCTCCGAGATGAACGACAATCTCACTTTCCGGATGCTGCTTGTTGATGCTTGCGGCAAGATAATGCATGGGCGCAATGCCCATGCCTCCGCCGATCAGATAGTGCCGTTGCTCAGTGGATATTGCAAACCCCTTTCCCAGCGGGCCCACCACATCAAGGAACTCAGCTGCTTTCATGTGGGCCAGATTTTTTGTGCCCCGCCCGACAACTTTAAATATTATGGTCAACAAGCCGTCTGCAACTTGATGAATTGAAAAAGGTCTACGCAGCAAAGGGTCATTACTCTTCTCTTCAGCGGCTTTGACCATCACAAATTGCCCCGGATCTGCAGCATGGCAAATTTCCGGGGCCTCGATTGTCATCTTACAAATCTCATTCTGGCAATAGACCTCTTTTATTTCACCCTTCAGCTGGTATTTCGCTTTCTCGAAATTTGTCATTGCTTATCGACCTGCAAACTGGTGAGGAGCCGGTGAATCCTCTCCAAATCTTCCAGTGAAAAATATTCAATTTCAAGCTTGCCCCGTGTACCGTTCTGGATGATTTTGCTTTTTGTCCCTAAAGTACGGGAAACATCTTCTGCCAGGGTTTTACAGTATGATTCAGGAATCACTTTCCTATTTTGTGGGGCAATTTTATGCTTGGTCCCCTGCTTATTTTTCTGGGAGGAAACTATTTTTTCTATTTCTCTAACGGACAATCCCTGCTCAATAATTCTGTCCCGCAAAGCCCTCAGCATTTCTTCATCCGCCACGCCTAAGAGCACTCTGGCATGTCCCATACTGATGCGGCCGTTAGCCACATCTATCTTGACATATTCAGGCAATTGCAGAAGCCGCATGATATTTGTTACCGTTGAACGCTCTTTCCCAACCTTTTTAGCGACCTCATCCTGAGTCATATTAAACTCGTCTGTTAGTCGTTTATAGGCAGCAGCTTCTTCAACCGGGTTCAAATTCTGCCGCTGAATATTTTCGATGAGCGCAATCTCCAGCCGCGCCTCGGGGGTTGCCTTCTTCACCAGCACAGGGACCTCTGCCAACCCTGCTAAGCGTGCTGCCCGCAATCTCCTTTCACCAGCAATCAGTTCGTATTGATTTTCCCCGTCAATTTCCCGTACGACAAGAGGTTGCAGAACACCTCTTTCTTTTATTGACTCGGCCAGTTGCGATAATGCATGATCATCCATTTCCTTTCTTGGCTGATATGGATTAGGCCTTATATTGGCAAGATTGCATTTAAAATATTCTCCTCGCGGCCGGCTTGCCTCTTCTTCATCCAGATCCAATGATCCGGATAACAACGACTGCAAACCTCTGCCCAATCGATCACCGTTTTTCATATCATCTCCAGTCAACAACCCAGTTACATTCAGGCAACCTGCCTTTTGATGAACTCCCTGCCGAGATTCATATAGCTGAGAGCCCCCACAGAACGACTATCATACTCCATCACAGGTTTGCCATAGCTTGGGCATTCACTTAATCGCACATTCCGCGGAATAACCGTTTTGTAAACCTTGTCCTGGAAGTGCAGCTTTACTTCCTTGGCAACTTGAAAAGTGAGCCTGTTTCTCCTGTCGTACATCGTCAGCAATAAACCCTCAATTTTCAATTTTTTATTATATGATCTTTTTACCAGTCGAATTGTCCGCACCAGCTGGCTCAACCCCTCCAAGGCAAAATACTCGCACTGCAAAGGGATGATCACAGAATCAGCCGCAGTCAGGGCATTTAACGTCAACAAACCGAGTGAGGGTGGACAATCGATAAAAACATACTCGTAGGAATCCAGCAGCGGCTCAAGCAGGCGGGAAAGATATCTTTCCCTTTTCATTGCGGACATGAGCTCAACTTCGACTCCTATTAAATCAATATGCGTAGGCAAAACGTCGAGATTTTCGAGACAGCTCGACTTTTTGATACTCTTCACCACCTGGTCCTGATCTAAATAGCAATGATAGAGATGCTTTTCCATCCCCTTTACACTCACCCCCAGTCCGCTTGAAGCATTACCCTGGGGGTCGGAGTCAACCACAAGAACCTTATGCCCCAGCTTTGCCAATGCTGCGGCAAGATTTACCGTGGTGGTTGTCTTGCCCACCCCACCCTTCTGGTTCGCCAATGTAATAATTTTTCCTTTTGCCATCTAGGATGATTCCCCTGTTAACCTTCAGTTAAGAGTCGCACAAGAAACACAAATTACCACTGTGTAGAGCCCTCGCCCTTCTTGCACCAATATTTCCTTAACTCTCTATTTACTGAATCAAACCAGCTTAAACAAGTGAGTAATTCAAAAATCTCATTTTTTCTCTCTTTTTCCCAAACCCGAACACGCCCGTTTTTTTTCAAGCAGGTATTTTTTTGTGTTTTAAACCGCAATGTTCCACGTGGAACATTGCGGTTTAAAACAAATAATTTCAACAGGTTAAGATAGAATAAACGAGTTCTGCAGTGCGAAGCATATCCGCAAGCCTGATATTTTCAGAAACGGAATGGACATTTTCCATTCCAATGCCGAGGATAGCTGTGGGAAGACCGGATGCATTGAAAAAATTAGCATCACTGCCCCCGCCTGCCTGAATGAATTGCAGAGACCGGGAAAGAATAGAGGCGGCTTGCCGGGCACGGAGTATGGGCAGACTTCCCGAATCGAGCTTCATCAGAGGATATTGTTCAGGAGAAGTAAAAACGAGGGAGGGACGGGTGGTGATCAGGTTGGCAGGATCATGCCAGCCTGTGACGACATCTTGAAAAGTGTGCTTGAAAAGATCGATCGTGGAAGAGAGCTTATCGAGATTATGGCTGCGCACCTCCCCGTCAACACGAACGTAATCGGGGATAATATTTGTCGCAGTGCCGCCGGTAATAAAACCAATATTGGCTGTCGTGTCACTATCAAGTTGACCTAACGGCAATCGAGAAACAGCATGAGATGCCAGTTGGATAGCATTGATCCCATACTGAGGGCGCAAGCCGGCATGCGAGGCAAGGCCATGAATCTCAGCAGCAATGCCATATGAGGCCGGAGCCCCGACAATAACGTTATCAATGCCGGTAGAATCCAGGGAATAACCATATTTGGCAACCAGCGAGGCTGGATTGAATGCCTTAGCACCAAGAAGGCCGATTTCCTCACATGTGGTAAAAACAAACTCTACCGGCACAAAAGATTTGTTTTCCAGAATAATGGCTATGAGAACTTCAATGAGGATAGCAATACCAGCCTTATCATCAGCGCCGAGAACGGTGTCACCCGAACTATAGAAGACATCATCAACTCTACGGACCTTAACACCCAGACAAGGGTTAATGACATCGAGATGGCAATTAAAAAAAACAGGATCAACATCACGGCGTGTTCCGTTGAAACGGGCTACGAAATTACCACAATCTGATCCAGTGAACCGGGATGAGTTATCTTCGAAAACCTGATCAGCACCTAAATCATGGAACAGGTCCTGAAGATAATTTGACAATTTAGATTCACCTTTTGACGGGCTGTCTATTTCACAAAGAGTCGTAAAATAATAGGTAAGACGATCAGAATTAAATTGCATTGCATTATACTGCTACGGTAATGAATTAACGGTCTGGAGAAGAGAAACCTCCATGGCACGAACCGGGCAGGCAGTAACGCACAAACCACAGCCGGTACACTTATCCGGATCAAAGAGGACGGCCATATCGGGGCGGCTTATATAAAGGGCCTGAGTGGGACAAATGCCTGTGCAGGCGCCGCATTGAAAACATTTATCATCATCTCTTCTTATAATTGTGGATAATGATTCGATTTTAACCCCAAAGCCCTTCAGGTAATCGAGTGCCTCACGTACGTGCTGCTTGTGCCCAAGTAATTCAAGAACCATTAGCCCCTCATGCTGGGGAAGGATAGTTGCCTTGAGAATGTTGAATTCGACACCATATTTCTGGACAAGCTTGCAAATAATTGGTTTATCACTTGTCTCTTTGGGAAATCGTAAAACATAAATTCGAGAATACATACAGTTGCCTCACAGTAAAAATTAAATGAAAGCGAAAAAATTTAAACTTGTGTAATTTTGATTAAAATTAGAAAAAAATAAATGAAGGAACAGACGAATGAACGATGCAACGGGCACCAAGGAACTTATTAAAACAATAGCCGATTTTATCGAAATGGGCCACATAGAAAATATAGTTGCCATGTTCAAACAAGAGAAAGAATACTACCAATACACAGGTGACTTGATCAAAGATGAACGGTTTATGGTCAGAATAGGCATGGCCGTACTCTTTGAGCAACTTGTCCAGGAGCGAAGAAACGATATCCCATTGGCAATCCCGTCGCTCATACCCGTTCTTGATGAAAAAACACCATATATGAGAGGAGATGCCGCAACATTATTAGGAATAATTGGCACAGACGAGGCGAAAAAACACATCCGCAAGCTGATCAATGATCCTGACCCGCAAGTCCAAGAAATAGTGCAAGATATTTTATCAGCTGCATGAGAAAATGAACATGACACATTGAGCAGTTATGGAAATCAAAACCCCGGAAATCGCCATACTCGACATAAATCCCAATCGCGAGAAATAAATCACCGCATCGGAACAACTGCGCAAGGCATTTCCGGCCGGAAAAAATTAACGAGAATCAACAGGGAACTGAAAGCACCATTTCATAAAAAAATCGATAGCAATCCATCCGAAATCCTTTCTGCACCAATAATCAGATGAAAACATGCCGAGAACCACGAAGAAAATGGCTGTGGCTGTATGACGTTTTTTTGCATACATTGGAAAAGCAAAGAATGTTACTCGTGTAACTGAAGAATTTCGGTTAGTTGAAATAAAATCGTGATATAATGTGGTATGAACTCAAATTTCATTCTATGCGGGTGAACGAAGTAAACGCCAGAGAGTTTTAAGCTTTTTTGATTGATCAAAAACGAGACGGAAATACGTGAGCAAAAGGGAAAGGGACAGGCAGGAACAGGGTTAAAAATGAGAATATTGCAAATAAATCCGATAAACCCCCAACAACGGCTCATTGATCAGGTTGTGGTCACGTTGAGGCAGGGAGGGGTTATTGCTTATCCTACAGATACAATGTACGGCATTGGCTGCGATATTTTCAATCAGAAGGCTGTTAAAAGAATCTATCAAATAAAGAAAAGAGATAAAAATAAACCATTCAGCTTTATCTGCAGCAGCCTGAAAGATGTGAGCCAATATTGTTTCCTTTCAAATTCAGCGTACCGGCTCATGAAAAAATGCCTGCCAGGACCTTACACATTTGTACTGCCAGCAATGAAAATAGTCCCGAAAATCATGATGAGCAAACAAAAAACAGTAGGAATCAGGGTCCCGGAAAATAACATCTGCCAGCAAATCGTCAACACCTTGGGGAACCCGATATTAACTACAAGTGCGACACTTGAAGAAGACTTCTATCTTTCAGAAGCCTTTGAGGTGGAAGAAAGATTGGGAAACCAGATTGACCTCATTATCGATGGTGAGCCAATAACACCAGCCCCCTCAAGCGTTATTTCGCTCATAGGCGAGGAGGCAGTGGTTATTCGGACCGGTAAAGGAGACATTTCAGATTTTCTTTAGCAATTCCGAATAATTGATCTATTCATCATTTGCAGTATCGGTTTTCACAAGAGGATCTTTGATTGATTTGCTCATCGTGAAATGAACCGTTTTTCTCGCAGGAATATGCATCATTTTGGCAGTTCGAGGATTCTTGGTGGAACGGGACTTTCTCATACGTACACACAAGCTGCCAAAACCCCTGATCTCGACTCGCCTGTCCTCTGCTAACGCATCAGTTATCGATTCCAGTATAATATCTATCGCCTGGCTGATGTCCTTTTTTAAATGACCATCAATCTTATCTGAAACAGAATTTACAAGATCCCGCTTGAGCATTTTATTATCCTATATAAAATTCGATATAACAATTTGAAATAAAAACAGAAAATATTAATCGCCCGCATAATGCCAAAAGGCATCAAAAAAGAGCACAATCAAGGTAAAAGCAGAAGATAAATTACGGAAAACGGAATCCAACCCGATTTACTCGTAGGAAAGAACAGGATTTCGCGAAACAAAGCCCCGAAAAATTGATGAAGCATTCTGTTCTGCTAACATCTTGAAGATAGAAATATCGTCGTCTTCAGGATATTCAAGCGTTGGAGTTTCAGTTTCCAGGCCGGCAAGGTTTGCCGCGAGAGAAACCGCATCATTAAAATTGCCGAATTGATCAATCAAACCAAGATTTTTTGCAGTTTCACCCGAGAAAATACGACCATCGGCAACCCTTCTGACATCCTCTTCCTGCAAATTTCGACTTTGCGCAATATCTCTGATAAACTGTTCGTGAACACCGTCAAGAAGAGACTGCAACAACTCTCGTTCTTCCTCGGTTAACGTGCGACTCGGTGATCCGATATCTTTTAACCTGCCGCTTTTAATCACCTCATCCTTATAGCCAATTTTTTGAAAAATTTCCTCAAGATTGGGAAATTTGAAGATAACCCCCATACTGCCTGTCAGCGTACCTGGGCTGGCAACTATCTTCCCTGCCCCTATGGCGGCATAATACCCCCCGGAAGCGGCAACTGAACCCATGGAAGCAACAACAGGCTTCACCTTGTTCAACCTTGTTATTTCGGTAAATATTTCCTGGGAGGCCCCAACCGCGCCCCCGGGACTGTCTATACGCACGACAACCGCCTTAACTGATTTTGACAACCTGAACTGCAGCAGTTGCTCAAGGATTTTTTCGGCGTCTGTTATAAGCCCCTTTACCTCGATAATACCGACAGTGGCATTATCGGTGGCCAAAAAATGTGTTTTCCCGGTCTGACGACCCATGGTGGCAACAAAAAAGGTTATTCCAAAACCGAAAAACATGAGCAGGACACCCAGGATAAAAAAACCTGTGAGCAGCGGATGTTTTTGGCGGAATAACCTTTCTTGTGACATATCGAGAAGCTTCAGCTAAATAATAAGCAATTCAGCGTCTGCCTATTTATCCTGGTTATCAAATTCTTCTTTCAGCAAATCACCAAGGGTTGAAGGACCGGAAGATGCCTGTTGCTTTTTATAGTCATCAAGCTTCATCTCAGTACTGTCTTCACTGGTAGCCTTGATGGAAAGGCCAATTTTCCTGTCCTTGGCGGAAACACTGATAACCTTTGTGTCCAAAGTATCACCGACATTGTACATGCCAACCGGTGTATTTACTTTATCTTTGCTGATCTCTGAAACATGGACAAGCCCCTCAATGCCTTCCTCTACCTCGACAAAAATCCCAAAATCAGTGACGTTGGTAATTTTGCCGGAAACCAAGGCGCCTACAGGATATTTTTCAATTGTCTGTTGCCAGGGATCAGGGGTCAACTGCTTAATACCAAGAGAGAATCTTTCATTCTCGCGGTCAATTTTGAGCACAACAGCCTGAATTGTTTGACCTTTAGAATATTTCTCTGATGGATGCTTGATGCGCTCGGTCCAGGAAAGGTCAGAAACATGAATGAGACCGTCAATGCCTTCTTCGATACCGATGAATATACCAAAATCGGTAATATTCTTGATTTTTCCTTCGATGATTGATCCGACAGGATAGTTTTCCGTAACAAGATCCCATGGGTTAGGCTGCAATTGTTTCATACCCAGGGAGATGCGTTTGGCATCGACATCGATATTGAGAATGGATACCTCAATCTCGTCACCGACCGAAACGATTTTTGAAGGATGCCTTGTTTTCTTGGACCATGACATCTCAGAGACATGAACCAATCCTTCAACACCTTCTTCAAGTTCAGCGAAAACACCATAATCGGTGATACTGACAACTTTGCCCACTGCACGGGAACCGATCGGATATTTGTCTTCAACAGTGGACCAGGGATCAGATTTGAGCTGTTTTACGCCCAAAGATACCTTATCGGTCTCCTTGTCATACTTAAGGACTTTCACCTCGATTTCCTGACCGACCTTGAAAAGCTTGGAGGGATGCGAGACACGCCCCCAGGAGAGATCAGTAATATGACAAAGGCCGTCAAGGCCACCCAGGTCGATAAACACACCATAATCGGTGATATTGGTAATTGAGCCGGCAACAACAGAGCCTTCCTCAAGCGAGGAACGCATTTCCTGACGGAGTTTCTGCCGATCGGCTTCAAGAATTGCCCGACGTGAAATGACTACATTATTACGTTTGCGATTGAATTTGAGAATCTTGAAATCATAGGTTTGCCCAATCATGTTATCAAGATCCTTGACAGGGCGAAGATCAATCTGTGAATATGGCAGAAATGCCGGCACTCCGATATCTACAGAGAGACCACCCTTCACCCGACTCTCGATACGGCCCTGGATGGTACCATCTGCCTCCTGAATATTGGCAATATCTTCCCAGACCTTAATACCGATCGCCTTTTCACGGGACAACCGCAATCCGCCTTCAGGTTCGCGTTTTTCAACATAAACATCGAAGACATCGCCTATCTTGACTACGACATCCTCACCTTCGCTTTTAAACTCACTCAAAGGTATTTCACTTTCAGCCTTGTCGCCGATATCAATGACAGCGAAATTATCACTTAAATCGATAATCGTTCCCTGTACGACATCTCCGACATTTGCAACATTCAGCTGTTCGTCATTAAAGAGCTCAGCAAAGCTCATCCCTTCTTCGATGGCCTGAAAGTCATCGTGTTGCTTGGTTTCTGTTACATTGTTTCCCATTAAACTTAATCCTCCTTAGCCAATTTTGAAAAAAAATATATACCAGAGACAAGGAGTAAAAACAACCTTAAATAAAAGAATTTGCGAAAATTTTAGGCCCCGGAGCGGCGAGGACAAGAGTGAGAAGAAAAAAAGGATTAAAAATAACCAGGATAGTAAATAAAGGGAATCAAAAGCACGTAGGAAGTTCACCTGCCTTGCGTAAACATGTAAAATAATCATCAAGAATTTTTGCATGATCAAAAACAAGAGAAGGCAAATTATCTCTGGTGAAAATACCGGCCTCAACGGCATCGTCGGCAGCATGGGGGGTGCCTTCCGCTTGCGCGATAAAAACCGTTGATATGGTATGGAGGCGGGCATCCCGGCTGGGATCTGAATAGCTGTGCATCTGGCAGAGCAGCTTCACATCCAGTCCTGTTTCTTCCTTTGCTTCACGTACCGCTGCCTCTTCCAGGGGTTCACCGTAATCGACAAAACCGCCGGGCAGCGCCCAGCCGAAAGGCGGGTTCTTCCGCTTGATAAGAACAATTCCCCCGCCTGTTTCAATTATGATATCAACGGTTGGAACAGGATTGCGCAAGCCGGTATTCGTGGTGTCTTTACGAGATGAATTCATTTATGACAACCCACTGTTTAATGGCCAACCAGTTGTCAATGGAGGCAAAAGAATGACGGCCCCGGTTCCAGGGATGGGCGAAAACTATGGGAGAAATACCGGCGTGAGCGAGTTCGACACAGGTTTCAACTCGATCATCGACAAAGTACTGCAGGCCGAGATCCTTGACATATTGCGCTTTGCCATCATGTTTACCGGTGGCGACAAGGCGGGAATTACGGTAAACTTCCTGTGAAAAAATGCTCTCCAGCCATCGGACAACTGGTTCTCTTTCCGGACGCGCCGTGATAAATGTCAATGGCGCCCACGCGGACATCTCCGTTAAAACGGCAACTGCATGGGGCATTGGTTTAAGGCCATTTTCCACCGGGGCAGAGAGCAACCTCGAGAAAATCTCATCAATAATATGGGGGGAGACAGCCAGACAATTCTCTACCTGGAATGTAGTGATGTCCTCCGGCTGCACCGTAATGCCATAGTCATCACGGGCCAGACGGATAAAGGCCTCCATGGTGTCAGCCACCACACAGTCGATATCAAATCCGATCAAACCGGGATGAATTCCCTTATCTCTTTCCATAAAATTACCTGCCGAGAAAGTGTTTGCAGCTGTTGTCATAACCGCAAAATAACATAACCATGGGGATGAAAACAACGCTTCTCTTGACAAACCAGGGCAAGAAAGGCATAGTCGCAAAAAATTACAGGGCTTTTATTGAAACTCCGCCGGGCAAAATTCCGGCGGAACAGCACGAAACCGCAGCATTATTTTCAAAAATGATACTTACCACGAACCATCGATCCTCTTTGGTTTATCATTATTTTAAAGAGACATGATACAAAGCACAAAGATAATTCCAGTTAACGACGAGGAGCCTGCACCGCTTATTATTGCCAGATCAGCCCATTCGCTCTCCAGCAAAGATATCGACAGGGACGCACTGAAAGTGCTTTCCTTGCTGCACAAAGAGGGCCATAACGCTTATCTCGTGGGTGGCGGGGTCCGTGATCTCTATCTGGGCAGAACCCCCAAGGATTTCGACATCAGCACCGATGCCAAGCCGGGACAGATCCGCAAACTGTTTCGCAACAGCCGCACCATCGGCCGCCGCTTCCGTCTGGTCCAGATCTTCTTCTCCGACAACAAGATCATTGAGGTCTCCACCTTCCGCTGTCGCAGCGAGTACGACATTGAGGGAGAAATCAATGTGCTGCCGGCCAACAACACCTTCGGCACCGAGGCGGATGACGCCTTCCGCCGTGATCTGACGATCAACTCACTGTTTTACGATATTGAAAACGAAACAATCATTGACTATACCGGCGGGGTTGCTGATCTGAACAACCGGATAATCCGTTTTGTCGGCGATCCAGATAAAAGAATTACCAGAGATCCCGTACGGATACTGCGGGCCATCCGCCATGCCTCACGCATCGGTTTTTCCATTGAAGAGAACACCTGGCAGGCCATTATCCGCCACCGGACAGAGCTGCAGCTCTGTCCGGTCTCCCGCATCCGCGACGAACTGCTGAAAGACCTGCGCGGCGGAGCAAACCGCCAATGGCTGCAGCTTTTACTGGACAGCGGCGTCTTCTTTGTGCTGTTTCCCTTCTACCAAGAGGTTTTCACCGACAAGGGCACGGAGCGGCAGGAACTGCTGGCAAATATTTTTGCCGTAATTGACCGCATTCACCGTAACAAACAGCAATTGTCAGAGGCATTCCTGCTCGGCCTCTTTCTGATCCCATGGGCGCAGCAAAGCTTTCCTGAAATGCAGGAGCAGCTGAAAAACGGCAAGCTTTTCACCCTGACCCGCCGGATCAAAACCGCGCTTGATACCAGCCTTCATCATCTGAATATCAAAAAGGCGACCATAGAGTATATCGCTTCACTGCTGGCCCGCCTCAACCTGTTCGCCACCCATGACGCAACCGGCAACTGGCCGGCATGGCTGAAAAAGAAGAGCTATTTTCTTGAAAACTCGCAATTTTATATGATTTACCGGGAAGCTGCCGGCGGAGAAACGGCTGACGATATAGAGCTTCCCGCCCCGCAGAAGAAATTACGCAATCAACGACAGGCGCCGCGGCGCAGTGGACGGACTCCGTCCTTCACCCGGAAAAAAAGCAAGGGAGGAGTTTTCGGACTGAGGAAGAACAAATGAACCTCTGCCCTGCTGAAATAGAGTCTTTAGTTACCCTTCCCTGCCGGGAACTGATGTCCAGGGCGCTGGCAACCAAACTTGCCCGCCGGGGCAGAAGCCTTTCCCTCTGTTCCATCATCAATGCGAAATCAGGCCAGTGCAGCGAAGACTGCCGGTTCTGCACGCAATCCGTTCATTTCAAGACAGATACCCCGGTCTATCCCCTGAAAACAGCTGAAGAAATTGTCGCGGCGGCAAGACAGGCCCAAAAGGATGGCGCCACACATTTTTCCATTGTCACCAGCGGCAGAGCAATAACCGGCCGGCTCCTCCCCGCCGTTGCCGATATCATAGCGGCAATCAGGGACCAGGTCGATATTCATGTCTGCGCCTCGCTGGGCATCGCCACCCAGCAGGACCTACAGACGCTGAAACAGGCGGGACTGAGCCGTTATCATCATAATCTCGAGACGTCGCGGGAGTTTTTCCCCAGCATCGTCACCACCCACACCTTCGAGGAACGCCTTGCCACCATTCAGGCGGCCCAGCAGGCGGGCCTTGAGGTCTGCGCCGGCGGCATTATCGGTCTGGGCGAAAGCGAAACGGACCGCATCTCCATGGCGGTGACTCTTGCTGGACTGCGGGTGGAATCAGTGCCGATCAACATCCTCATTCCCCTGCCCGGCACACCGCTTGCAGAAACCAAACCTCTGGCAACTCAGGAAATCCTGCGGGCCATCGCCCTCTTCCGCCTTATTTTACCGGATGCGGCCCTGCGGCTGGCAGCAGGCCGCGAATCAGCCTTGCACGATTTCTTAGGTTCGGCCTTCATGGCCGGGGCTGACGGCATGATGATCGGCGGCTATTTGACCCAGCGGGGCAGGAGCGCGGCAATGGACCGGCAATTCGTGCAGGCGATCCAGGACCTCTGGCAATAATATGGACATCCGGAGCTGGTTGACCGAGCAAAAAAAGAAGGATCTGCTCCGGCAGCTGACTCCGGTAAAAAGGCTGCCAGCAGGGCAACTGGTTGTGCCCGGCCATCCAAGCCGCCGGCTGCTTGACTTTTCCTCCAATGACTACCTCGGCCTCACCTGCCACAAAGGGCTGATGGCGCAAAGCAGACATTTTCTCGAACTGGCCGGCTGTGGCGCAGGGGCGGCGCGGCTCATGAGCGGGGATCTCGCCATGTATCACCTGCTTGAAACGGAGGTGGCTCAACTGAAAGGCCAGGAGGCGGCCCTGCTCTTTGGTTCGGGCTATATGGCCAACTGCGGGGTGATCCCGGCCCTGGTCGGCCGTAAGGATGTCATCTTTAGCGACCGCTTGAACCATGCCAGCATCTACGACGGCTGCAGCCTGTCCCGGGCAAAAGTGGTCCGCTTTCACCACAACGACCTCAACCACCTGGAAGAACTCCTGCGTAAACAGAGGGGAACCGGTGCGGCCTTGATTGTGGTCGAATCCCTATACTCCATGGACGGCGACCGCTGCCCCCTGCAGGACCTGGTACAGCTCAAGGAGAAATTCGACTGCCTGCTCATGGTGGATGAGGCCCATGCCACAGGGGTTTTCGGCGCAAATGGCGGGGGAATTATTGAAGAAGACGGGGTGGCAGGCCGGGTGGACGTGGCCATGGGAACCTTCGGCAAGGCCCTGGGCAGCTACGGGGCCTATGTGGCGGCCTCACGAACGATGATCGATTTTCTCGTCAACCGGGCCAGAACCTTTATTTATTCAACCGGACTGCCGCCGGCGGTCATCGGCGCCTCCCTCGCCGCCATAACAATCATCCGGCAGGAGCCCCAGCTACGGCGTGATCTTTTCGCCAGGGTGGCGTGCTTCAAGGCAGCTTTAGGGGCAAAAGGATTGACCAACCTCGGCCCGTCCCAGATCGTGCCCATCATGATCGGCCAAAGCAGCCGGGCGGTGCAAATCGCCCATGCACTGCGCGGGCAGGGAATTTTTGCCACCGCAGTCCGGCCGCCCACCGTGCCGGAAGGTACGGCGCGCCTGCGCTTTTCGATCACCCGCCATCTCAGCCACGAGGCCTTACAGCAGGCGGCATCACTGGTAGGGGCCGCCCTGGAAACAAGCTGAAATCCCCTTTCCCCCGGCTGACGGGATGACTATTGCTGGCAGTGCGGGCAGAAAAAGGTGCTTCGGCCGCCGATCACCTGCCTGCTGATGGTGGCTGCACAGCGCCGGCACCCCTCCCCTGCCCGCCCGTAAACCATCAGCTCCAGCTGGAAATAGCCTTTCTGGCCGGAGCTGTTGACAAAATCACTGATGGAACTGCCGCCGCAGGCAATGGCGCGCAATAATACCTCTCTCGTTTTCTCGGCTACCGTATCCCAACTGGTCAGCGTCAGTGAGCCGATGGCCGTTGCCGGGTGAATGCCGGCGTGAAAAAGGATCTCATTGGCGTAGATATTACCGATGCCGGCCACCACATGATTATCCATGAGGAAATTTTTCACCGGCTGCAGGCGGCCGCCTGCCGTTTTTTTCAGGTAGGCGCCGGAGAAACCCTGTTCCAGCGGCTCACAGCCCATATCTTTGAAGGGGTCATGGGCGAGGTACTGGTCCGGGGTCAGCAACCGGATGAAGCCAAAACGGCGGGCGTCGTTATAGCGCATCTGCATCCCGTTCCGCAGCCGGAACACTACATGATCGTGCAGGGCAGGCGGGGAAGTGGCCGGGAAAATACCGAGTCTGCCGGTCATGCCCAGATGAACAATCATGGCCGCGCCGCTTTCCAGCAGAAAAATAAGATATTTGCCCCGGCGGTTAATGGCGAGGATGGTGCCGCCCTTGAGCCAGCGGCCAAGTTCATTTTTCGGGATGGGAAACCGGAGTTTTTTGGCCGAACAGGCGATGGCGACAATCTCCCGGCCAACCACATGGGGAATGAGGCCCTGGCGGATAACCTCTACTTCCGGCAGTTCAGGCATGTTCAGATAACCAGGGCAAGCGACTGTACTGTTGCCGCATTTTTATCCCGGCGCTCCCAGAGCATGCAGGCCGCGCGGATGCACTCGCGGTTCATGGCATACTGCCCGCAGGCAAGGGAATCTGCGGCAAGCAGGCCAACCGGCAGAATTTCTGCTGATAATTCCGCCGCCGCCTGCAGGGCAATCATCGTCTCCCGCTGGCAACAGCGGCCGGCCTGCAACTCGGCTATTTTCCCAAGAATCTTTGCGGTAACCTGTTGGGCCATCTGTCGCTTTTCCGGGGTCAACGGCGTTGCCTCAAGAATGACGGAAAAGGCAATGCCCGCGCCAACAGCCGCCCCACAGCTTCCCCAGAAACCGCAAACCCCGCCCGGCACCCTGCTGCCGCGGTCAATGGCAACAAGGATATCCTTTTTGCCCACCTTGCCACCCCGGGCCCGATAGGTGGAGAGCATCACCCCCGGCACCAGGGCATGATGCTCCGGGCCATGCATGGAGATGGCCGGCTGGGACCTGATTTTTTTCATCAGCGTCACCATGTCTTCGATAGCCGATTCCGTGCATATTTTTTTGATCACCGCCACCCCCTTATGCTGGTGGCAGGCATCGCAGACAAAATGGCCGCTGAGACAGGTGGCATTGGCGGATTTTTTCTCTCCGCAATAATAACAGCTCTTCTCCCGCTCAATGGTAAAATAGTGCAATTCGCTGCCGCACACCATACAGTCGGCATGCTGCCGTTCTTTTTCGTTGGCGGCCGGGCAGCACGACGATACGGCTGATGATGAAGTCTCCGGCAGCAGCCCGCAACAACCGCCGGACTGGGCGATATTGGTCACCGCGCCGTCGGCATCGACAACAAAGACGGAATCATCCAGGGACTCAACATCGGTGAGGACGACCCTGGTTTTTTCCCCTTTAAGGAGCAGTTCGCCGCTTTCCGTGTAAACCGCGGCAAAAGGGCCGCGATAGATGACATCAACCATCTGCCGGGCCGCAGGCTTGCGGGCGGCAAAGGTCAGAGAATAAAAGGAGGTGGCGCCAAGCTGCCGATAGGGAAAACGCTTGAGCAGTTGCATGGCGGTGAAGCCCGCGGCCCGCAGCATGGCCATGAGGTCGGCCTGCTGCATGGCGCCGCCCAGGCATTCACCCCGCAATTTGCCATCATTTTTGATGTGGACCGGAATCGGCTCATCGGTGACGATATCAGACACCACCAGCCTGCCACCTGGCCGTAAAATGCGCAAGGCCTCATGCAGGGTCCGCCGCTTGTCAGGACTCAGGTTGATCACGCAGTTGGAGATCACCACGTCGGCCGTGCCGTCAGGCAGCGGGATGGCCTCCAGCAAGCCCTTCTTGAACTCCATATTGTCATAACCGAGCTCCCGGGCAACCTGGCCCTGTGATGATCGGGCCAGGGCAAGCATCTCATCGGTCATATCGATGCCATAGACCTGTCCCGTCTCCCCCACCATCTTGGCCGCCTGGAAACACTCCACCCCGCTGCCGCTGCCCAGATCCACCAGCGTTTCTCCCGGTTGCAGCCCCGCATCATGCACCGGGCTGCCGCAGCCGTAGGAGCGCTGTCGGGAAACCGTGGGAATAAACAGCGCCTCGGCCTGCCGGGGGGCAAAGGGGTTGACAATATCCTCATTGGCCAGGGTGGCGGCCCGGGCATAAAATTCCCGCACCGTGCCCTGGCTGCCGTCACCGGACAGGGAAACGACACAGTTGCAGTGGGTCAGCGCCACCCCCAGCCCTGCGTCGGCACAGTCATAACGGACATCGCCCATTTTCAGCAGAAAGGCCGTGCCGGCCGCCTGGGGATAACTCCCGGCCTGCCGGGCAATGAGCCAGAGGGCAATCCGGTTGTAGAGGGGAACGTAGGGATCGTGGCCGGAGAACGCGCCGGCGGCAATATAGCTGTGATCGATATCGCCGCCGCCGACCAGAAAGCGCAAGGGGTTCTCCTCATAGGCGCTGCCTGCCAGAGTGGCACTGCGCAGCTCCTGCAGCACCGGGCTGGTTTGCCACACCTCTGCCAGCCCCTGCGCGAGCGTGCCACAGCGCAAGGCCGCGATGCCGACCAGGGCCGGAGAGGGATAAATGGCCCCATCAGGTCCCACGGCCAGCGATTCCCAGCCGCTGTTGCTTAAATCATAGCGGGTGCCTGGGGTGGAAAACACCTGGCCTTTGATGGTCTCCACATTATCAATGGTTACCCCCCTTTCTTCGGCGATTTCCAGGCAGCCTGCCAGATGGGTCCAGATTTCCTCAGGCGGGACAAACTGCGCGTCACTGCCCTTGCCCCGGACAAAGTGCCAGAGCAGATGCATGTTGTGGATGCCGTTATCTGCGGCAAAACCAATCATGGCCGGCAGATCATGAATATTTTCCCGATTAACGGCAACCGAGAGGGTAGCGGAGAGCCGGGTCCGCCGCAGGGCGGCAAGATTAGCCAGCAGCCGGGCAAAGGTCCCCTTGCCCCGCAGGCTTTCATGACTCTTCTCCATGCCGTCAAGGCTGATCTGCAGATGCAGGCACTCGGCCGGGGCTCGCTGCAAGAGAGCGATATTTTCCTCCAGCAGCAGGCCGTTGGTCAGAACCACCACATGCACTTCCCGGTCCGCGAGCAGATTTTGAATGATTTCCAAAAATTGCGGGTAGACAAACGGTTCTCCGCCGGTAAAATAAAAAAGCGTGCAGCCCAGTTCCCTGGCCTCGACAATGGCCTTTTCCAGCTGCTCGCGGCTTAAAGAGCCGGACTGGGCCGGTGAGGCGGAAAAAAGACAATGGCGGCAGGCGAGATTGCACTGATTGGTCAGATGGAACCAACACTCTTTCAGGGCGGCAAGCTTGAGATAATTTTCACGGCCCCGGTACGCGGCGGCCTCGGAGTTTGCCAGATGGGAAAAAATCTGGGCCCGGTCCAGCACCTCTTCCCCCGGACCAGGCGCCTGGCAGACGGAAGCACGGTCAGCAGCCATGGCCCGGCGCAACAGGATATCGGCCTTTTCTCCGGCCACAAACCAGTCTGGTTTCCGGGCATTGACGTAAATAGGCAGCCCGTTACTCGCAAATCTCTGCCAGTATTGTAATGATTGCATCGTTTTCATCTCGAAAATAGGTTACATTGAAAAATATTTCAGACAAAGCTCAGCACCTTAGCATAAATATACAGAGATGAAAACAGCTGCTCCAGGAAAAAGATAACCGCCTCTTCCTGCATCGCAGGGGACCGGCATAACACGCTGAGAAACATAGCTGAGGCGGCGGCAGAGCTCATTTCCCGGCAAATAAAAGAAAATTATGCGAACAGACCAACGAACCGCAAACGAACTGCGGAATTTTTCCATTGAGAGAAACTTCCAGCCCCAGGCCGATGCCTCAATTCTCATGAAAATGGGCAAGACCCACGTTCTCTGCGCCGTCACGGTTGAGAATACCGTTCCTCCATTTTTAAAGGACAGCGGCAAAGGCTGGATCACGGCGGAATACGGCATGCTGCCCTGCTCAACCAACTCCAGAATGGCCCGGGAGGCGGTGAAAGGCCGCTCCGGCCGGACCTATGAGATCCAGCGGCTCATCGGCCGCTCTCTGCGCATGATGCTTGACCTGAGTCAGCTCGGCGAAAGAACCATCCGGGTGGATTGTGATGTGCTTAATGCCGACGGCGGAACCCGGACCGCGGCCATCACCGGCGCCGCCCTGGCGGTGCGCGATGCGGTGATAAAACTGCAGGAAAGCAGACAATTAGAGGAAATGCCGGCCATTTTACCCATGGCGGCCGTCAGCGCCGGCATCGTTGACGGGGTGCCGCTGCTCGACCTCGACTATCAGGAAGATTCCCGGGCCGAAGCGGACGCCAATTTCATCATGACCGGCGACGGCCGCTGGATCGAGGCCCAGGGCACGGCGGAAGGCAAGCCGTTTTCCCGCAGCGAATTCGATATACTGGCTGATCTTGCGGAAAAAGGCATCAGGGAGCTCCTCGGGCTGTGGCGGTTGGAAGAATGACATCACCTTTTACCCTGCACGCCCAGTCCTCACAATGCGCGGCCCGTGCCGGCGAAGTGCGCACCCTGCACGGCACCATCCAGACCCCGGTCTTCATGCCCGTGGGCACCCAGGCCACGGTCAAGGGCGTGACCCCGGAAAATCTGCTGGATATCGGCGCCCAGATCATTCTGGCCAACACCTACCATCTCTTTCTGCGGCCGGGGCATGAGCTGATCCGCCAGCAGTTCGGCGGCCTGCACCGGTTCATGAACTGGCACAGGCCCATTCTGACCGACAGCGGCGGCTTCCAGATTTACAGCCTGAAAGAGCTGGCCCGCATCACCGAAGAGGGGGCCACCTTCAAATCGCACCTGGACGGTTCCACCCATTTTTTAAGCCCGGAGACGGCGGTGGCGGTGCAGGAGGCCCTGGGTTCGGACATCATGATGTGTCTGGACACCTGCATCCCCTACCCGGCCACCCGGCAGGAGGCTGAGCAAGCCACCGCCCTCACCGCGCGCTGGGCTGCCAGATGCAGAGCGGCCCAGCAGGAGACGGGACAGTTGCTGTTCGGCATTGTCCAGGGCGGCATGTACCCCGATCTGCGGGCCCGCTCCGCCCAGGATATGGTATCGATCGGCTTTGACGGCTATGCCCTGGGGGGGCTCAGCGTGGGAGAACCGACGGAAGTCATGTACGACATGACCGGCCGGACGGCGGCCCTTCTTCCCGCTGCCTTCCCCAAATATGTCATGGGGGTCGGCACGCCGGAGGATCTGGTTGAATGCGTCTTCCGCGGCATCGACATGTTCGACTGCGTCATGCCCACCCGCAATGCCAGAAACGGAATGCTCTTTACTTCTCGAGGCAGGCTTGTTATAAAAAATGCTTGCTATTATAATGATCCCAGACCTGCGGATGAAAATTGCGGCTGTTACACCTGCCGCAACTACTCCCGGGCCTATCTGCGCCATCTGTACATGGCAAGGGAGATCATGGCCTCGCAACTCAATACGATTCACAACCTGCATTATTTTGTCAATCTTATGGCAGAGATGCGGCAGGCAATCAGGGAGGATCGTTTTGCAATATTCAGAAAAGAGTTTTATGCTATGAGGGAACAGCAGATCCCCTCAATTTAATATCCATCTAAGGAGTATAATATTATGACATCTCTCGCCTATGCTGCGGATGCGGCAGCCCCTGCGGCAAACCCGTTGACCGGCTTTCTGCCGATGATTCTGATCTTTGTTGTCTTTTATTTCCTGCTTATCCGTCCCCAGCAGAAAAAGGCCAAGGCCCAGCAGGAATTCCTGAGCAACCTGAAAAAGGGAGACGAGGTCGTCACCGGCGGCGGACTGCACGGAAAAATCACCGGCCTCACCGATTCGGTTGTAACCCTGGAAATCGCCGACAATGTCCGGGTCAAGGTCGCCCGCCAGTACATCCTGTCTTCAGCATCGGCCGCAGGATCATGCAAATCGGATCAGTCCTGCAGCACCTCCAGCTGAGGTTTCGGACGATAGTTCCACCGGTGGTGAAACAACTTGAGCCCATCCGCAATGAGCTGCATATGAATGCTTGCCCTGACAGAGAATCATCCCGCCTGAGCAGCTTTTTCCAGTGTCGTTTCGATGGGCTTGCCCGGCTGGTTATGTTGCCCGGCAGGGCGGGCGGGCTTTACCGGGCCTCTCTCACCTACTCCATTTCCCAGCCAGAAAAATATGCCAGAAAATCTTCTTCTTGAGCGCACTTTCTCCCTGGACAGTCTGCCCACCCTGCCTTCAGTGGCAATTGAGGCCATCCGCCTCATGGAGGGGCAGCATTCCACCTTTGACTCCATCGCGGATCTGCTGAAAAACGATCAGGTACTCACCGGTAAAATTCTCCAGTACGCCAACTCGGCCCATGTCGGGGCCAGACGGGAGATTACCACCATTCCCCAGGCCATTTCTGCGGCAGGCTTCAATGCGGTGCGCAGCATCATTCTCTCGGTCTCTATTTTTGACATCTTTTCGGCAAAGATCCCATCGCACCAGACCAGGCTGGTTAATTTCTGGCTGCATTCCATCGGTGTTGCCGCCACGGCCGAGGCCCTGGCCCGCCATCTTGCCTTCCCTGCCCCGGACCAGGCCTATCTTGCCGGCCTTACCCATGATCTCGGCAAACTGGTCTTTTCCCAGCAATCTCCCGACAAATTCAACCAGATCTGCCAGGAATTGTCCGATTATTCGCCGCACAGCAGCAAAAATGAATTGCTGCCTCTTGATGTGGAGCAGGCCATTGCCGGGTTCAACCATATAGATGTGGGGAAAATCGTCGGCGAACGCTATGGTTTCCCTGAAAGTCTGACCAGATCCATGTGGCTGCACCACCAGCCGGTGATCGAACCCATCAGGCCGGACCTGGACCATCTGCCCCAGCTCATTCGCTTTGCCGACGTGCTGTGCGTCACCCATAACGTGGGTTCAAGCTACTTTCTCACCGAAACACCGGTGTGCCATGACCACTTCCATTTTGCCCTGGAAAATCTTGTCCGGCTGCATCATCTCACGGCGGAAGCTATCAATAACATCATGGCCGATGTCCATCAGCGGGTTGCCGAGGTGTGCAAGATTCTCGGCTTCTGGGATGAGGATGAGTATCAGAAGCTGTTGCGCTCGGCCAATGTCAGTCTCGGCAAAATGAGCCTGGAACTTGATGAAAACAATCAGCTTCTGCTGGCGAACAATCAGGTGCTTGCCGCCACCTGCGACATGCACCGGAAACTCCATTCCAACCTTACCCTGGTGGAGGCCGCCGAGGTAGTGGCCGACTCGGTATGCCGGGCCTTTGACGTGCAACGCTGCCTCTGCCTGATCCGCGATCCGGTGGCCCATCGTTTTGTCGGTTCGCTGGCCGACCACCAGGTCTTCCATGACATCGAACTGCCCAGCCGGCTGGCCGACATGGAAAACAGACGCAATTACGCCACCAACGATATCGAGGTGGAGGCGGCAAACAGGCTTGAACAGGCCACCCATGACCTGCTGCATGGCCGGATTGCCGGGTCGCGCATGTTCAGCATGATGACCGGCTCCAAGTTTCTTGCCACCTTTTTTATGGCCGACAGCCATTCCCGCTGGCGCAAGGAGCAGCTGCTGGGCCAGCTGGTGGTGGATTTCAGCAGCGGCCCGGATTTCATCAGAAACGGTTTCGCCGCCCTGCAGAAAAACTTCGAGGCCATAACCGCAGCCGCCGGCGCCGCCATTGAACGTCTGCTCCTGCACCAGGACGTCAGCCGCCAGGCCCGGAAACTGACCGAAACATCCCGCAAAATGGAAGAAAACCAGCGGCAGCTCTTTTCATCCCATCGGCTGGCCACGGTGGGCAGACTCGCCGCCGGCGCGGCCCATGAGATCAACAATCCCCTCACCATTGTTTCGCTGAACCTGCAGATCCTCAAACGGCTGATCAATCAGCTGCCCGATAACGAGACCCTGATGGAACGCCTGCAGATCATCGCTGAACAGGAAACCCGTATTTCCAATGTCATTCAGGACCTCATGGGATTCGCCAAGCCCACCGAACCGAAATTCTGCCCGTCGGACATTGCGGAAATCATCGCCAAGGCGCTGAGCCTTACCAAAAGCAGGGAACCCATCGCCAATATCCGTATTGACAATAAGCTGCCGAAAACCCTGCCCCAGGTCATGGTGGACCCCCAGCAGATTGAGCAGGTCTTTTTGAATCTTTTCATGAATGCCTGCCAGGCCATGCCCCAGGGCGGCGCCTTGACCATCAACGGGGTTACCGGCGATGATTTCATTGAGATCACCGTTGTCGATACCGGCACCGGCATCGCCAAAAAGGATCTGCATAAGATCTTTGATCCCTTTTTCACCACCAAACTGGAAGGGGAAGGCACGGGCCTCGGCCTTGCCGTCTGCCACGCCATTGTCGAACATAACCAGGGAACCCTGCGGGCGGAAAGCACGGAAGGCAACGGGGCAACATTCATCATGCGCCTGCCCCAGGACAAGAGCGGCCGGCTGCGGCAGATGAAAAACATCCTGAAAACCAAGAAAAAACAGGATGCCACCAGGGAAGGTTCGGACAAATGCCGAATTCTGGTGGTGGATGATGAGCGTATCCTCAACGAAATCCTGCAGGAAACCCTCCGCTCCGCCGGCTTTAGCGTTGACGGGGCCTTTGATGGCGTGGAAGGCCTGGAAAAACTGCGCCACGGCAAATACCATGTGGTGCTGCTCGACATCCGCATGCCGAGAAAGGATGGTTTGGAGGTACTGGAATTCATCAAAAAGGAATACCCGGAAGTGCAGGTCATTATCATCACCGGCCTGGCCTCCCTGGACGAGATCAAGGAAACCGTGAAGAAAGGCGCCTTTGCCTGCCTGAAGAAGCCGTTCATGCTGGACAAGGTGCTTGATACCATTGAACGGGCGGTCAAGGACCAGCAGTGCAAAATCTCCCCTGATGCCTGACGATCTGCTCCGCATAGAAGACATTGTCCGTCTGACCGGGCTTGAAGAGAGCCTGATCCGTTTTTACGAATCCGAATATCCCGCCGAACTGCCGCAAAAAATCCTGCTGGGCGGCGCCCTGTTTTTTGATCCGGCAAGCCCTGCGGCTTTTACCGCTATCCATGCCAGGCAACAGGCGGCAGTGGCCGGGCCGCAGAGCGCAGGCGAGCGCTTTGCCAGGGTGATTGCCGTTACCTCGGGCAAAGGCGGGGTGGGCAAGACCAATCTGGCCCTGAACCTGGCCATCGAGTTGCAGCGCCTGGGCAAAATGAGCATCGTGCTGGACGCGGATATGGGCCTGGCCAACGTCCACCTGCTGGCCGGCATGACCCCGCGCCACAGCCTGACCGATCTGCTGGCCGGTCGGGTCGAGCTGTCCGAGCTGGTCGAGGCGGGCCCGGAGGGCATCGGCATCATTGCCGGGGGCAGCGGCATCCTGGCGCTGGCGGACAGCAGAGCGCAGGACCGCTGCCTGATCATCGAATCCCTGGTGCAGCTTGAAAAAGCGGCGGAGATCATCCTGGTGGACACCGGGGCCGGCATGGGCCGCAGCGTGCGGGACTTTCTGCAGGCCGCCGACGAGATCCTCTTTGTCATCACCCCGGACATCACCTCCCTCACTGATGCCTACGGCCTGCTCAAGGCCCTGCACCAGGAAAACCTGCCCGGCCTGCCCATTCACCTGGTGGTCAACATGGTGCAGTCCCTGAAACAGGCGGCGGACGTCAGCCTGCGCTTTGCCTCCTGCGCCCGGGAATTCCTGGGCCGGGAGATAACCGACGCCGGCTATATCCTGAAAGATGCCACGGTTTCCCAGGCCACGGCCCGCCGCACGCCCCACAGCATCTACCGGCCGGACGCCCGGGTCAGCAAAAATACCCGCACCATTGCCGCCAATCTGATGAACAGGCAACCACGGCAGTCTGCCGGCAGCTCCGCCTTTGCCCGCTACCTCAATCTCATCAAAAAAAGGCACGAGCAGCTGCCGCAGCCCCGGAGGAAAACCGCATGAGTCACGCCGGCTGGTCCCAGAACTTCGGACTCAGACAGAACCCCTTTAAGGACACCCTGGATACGGACCTCTTTTACCGCACCCGGCAGCATGAAGAGGCCCTGGTGAAGATCCGCATCGCCATCGACGACTGCCATGCCCTCATCCTGCTCACCGGTCAGTCCGGCACCGGCAAAACCCTGCTTTCCCAGCTGATTATCCGCAGTCTGGATCTGGACCGGTTTGTTCCGGTTTTCGTGCCGGTCTACCCCGGCATGGGCCAGGGCATGCTGCTGGCCCAGATTCTTTCTGAGACCGACCGGCCCAGCGTATGCCGCTTCACCCATGAGCGGTTGAACCTGCTGCAGGAGGCGGCCCTTCACCTGCACAGCCGCGGCCGGCGGCTGGTGATCATCATCGATGAGGCCCATTTCCTGAAAGCCGACGCCCTGCACATCCTGCGCACCCTGTCCAATCTCGAAACCGAACAGGAAAAACTGGTGACCGTGCTGCTCATCGCCGAAAACAGCCTGGCCCGCCGCCTGAGCAGCCCGTCCTACGCCTCGCTCCGGGGCCGCATCACCTTTGCCGTGCGTCTTTCCGCCCTGACCCGGGCCGAGACCGAGCAGTTCATCAAATTCAGGCTGCTCAAGTGCGGCGGCCCGCCCCAGCTGCTCACCGACGACGGCTATGACGCGGTGCACCGCATGAGCCAGGGCATCCCCCGGGAGATCAACCGCCTGCTGTACAACGGCTTTCTCGAGGCCCTGAGCCGCAACCAGCAGATCATAAGCGGCGCGCTGATTGAGAGCGCCGGCCACAAACTTGGAATTCCCCATGGGCAAACTCAGCAAACTGCGGCTCCGGCAGCCGAGTAAGGATAAACCGCGGGAAGAGGGGGTTGGTGCGGCGGAACTTGCCGTGCTGGGCGGGGGCGTGTTGCCTGGGAATGGGAAGGAAGGCGGGGCGCAGGCCGATGGCAAGGATGCCACCCCTGCCCTACCAGTTTTCAGCGGAAAACGCAAAACGGGCAAATAAAATCAGGAAGGGCAGAGATCATTTTTACCTACGAATTTAATGGCAGCTTTCCGTATATTTTGCAATTCTAATTATATACAGACCTGTAGAATTACTTGCGATTAAACATTAGGAGATTTTGTGCAGAAATGCTGGATCTGCAAGCAAAATGCGGCTAACTCAGGCGAGCATGGCATAAAACGAAGCTTGCTAAAATTCATTCATGGTACAGGACCATTCGTTAAAAAAAATCGAATGGTAAGAATACATGATGATAAGAAAACTATTGTACAGTCTATAGACTCTGACTTCTTGAAATTTAAAAAAACGATCTGTTGCATTTGCAATAACTCATACTCAAAGAGCTGGGACGAGGAGTTTGATCGATTTATCTTTCACCTGTTACCTAATTGGGAAAAAGAATTAAAGTCAGGGTATTTTAATATCAAAAATTCCCACCCAGGCTGCCAGCGAAAACATTCCTCAAATTTGTATCGGTATTTCTGTAAAATATTCGGGTGCGCTTTAGTGGATAGTGGACAGGATGCTCCACAAGACATCGTCGAGGCAGTGAATGGTAGAAATTACCCCAACAATTTTGGCATCAGCCTTTGTATAGAAAATGAGTTTTTTGAAAAAAAAGTAACACCTGAAATGTTATGTTCCACTTTTGATCTAGAGGGTGATGCCGCCAACCACCTAAATTATCGATGGGGGCTAACAATTGGTTTTATAAAAATAGGCATGTGGTATCGTACCCCAAAAAATCTGATTGTTGGTGTCCCGTGGTATGGAAAATCAAAGAGAATTGGGTTCGTGGTAAATTTTTAACAAGTCAATCAACTACGCACCTTCGGCGCCGGACGTGCTAACGCACGCCGGTTATTGAGGCGTTCCCACAAAGGAACTCGAGACAGCATGAATTCTGATGCCGAATCTAAAGCAAGCTTGCAGACATACCTTCGGTGCCTTGAAGAGGCAAAGCATAGGATGGAATTCGCCGAGCGCTTTATTGCGGGGTCTTCCGGTCACCCGCGGATTGACATTGAGAGTGCCTGTCTACAGTTTAGAAAGGTACTGGAATTAATAGCCTACGCAGCCATTTCACCGCACAAAACGAAATACGAAGCTTGGCGCCGACAGGCTGAAAAGCCCAGAGACTATCGAAAGGACTTCAACGGCAAGAAGATACTCCAATCCCTTGCTGAGCTGAATCCGTATTCCTATCCGCGACCACTCCTCCCGCCTATCGATCGCGACGGTACAAAACACTTCGAGGCGTTCCGGGGTGAATACCTCACAAAGAAGAGATACGGGAAGGCATATGATCGGTGCGGTTCAATCTTGCATGCAGATAACCCCTGGGGACATGACAAGCAGTACACAAATCTCGCGAAGGCTTTTCCAACTTACATTGGATGGACACGAAATCTAATAAAATTGCATAGCGTTTTGATCGAACATGAAGGCGGCGTCGCGACTTGGATTATTGAGGCTGGAAATCTGACAACGAGAGCAAGAGGTCACATTGGCATAGGCGCTGCGGGAATCAGCGTTGGCCCGGATTATTACGACTAATTGCGAACCAGTGCGTCAGAGTTCCAGGGACTCGATACCTAATTCCAACAAAAAAATGCTGTGGTCAAGCCGCAGATTTTGTCGTTAGCAGAATTAGTCAGCAGCAAGAACTTGAAATTTACACCATTGATTGGGGGGTTATTATGATGAGAAAATCAAAGATGTTTGGTTCTGCGGGATTAATTTTGACTACTCTGTTGTATATATCAATACTTGTGCTACCAATGGAGGCGGAGGCAAAGACAACAACTGTTGCCGTTGAAGGAATAAGCTATAATGTCAGTTTCTCTTTGACGGACAACTTAAAATCGCTTATCGGCAAGAAAATTTCTGTTACCCTTGATTCTGGGAAAACCTTCACCGGATTCGTTAAGGAAGTTGGGGAACATTTGGTGCATCTGGAAAAATTAGATGGTAAAGATTATTTTGATGCTCTGATCCGAATTGAAAATATTAGCGCCATCGACACTCGCTTCCGTGACATAGAACGATGATTGAATTGACCAAAATGACCCATACAAATCGATAAAATAGGAGAGATTATGGACCCTGAAAAAATAATGAATGGTATTGCTAAAGAAATTTTAATCGCATTAAAAGCAATGGCAAAAGCAACAACCCCAGAGGAAAAATTAAAATACAGTGAAATCGTAAAAAATCTTTGTGATTCACTGGGTGTTTTTCTTGGCGTATTAAGTGAAATGGCGCCATATAATGACGACGACGACGGGCCAATCCCATTTTAATGGCAAATGATTCTACCGAACGCATTGCAATAAAAACATAACGGCGTACCCTCCGGGAACCGTTGCGCTGACTTCGTCAGTGCCGCCATGAGATTAATTATAAAAGGAGAAAAACATGAACCTGCCGGAGTACATAACTGCTGAAGAGGTAAAAAGAGTCTGCAACGAAATTGGTTTGCGGGACTGGTCCACAATCACGGAGCCAGCCGTTGCGGACAAAGAAGCAGCCACGATTCTCAATATCGTCAATACCAAAGGGATGGATATCTCCCTGAAGACTTTCCGCCAAGGTTTAGAAGTCGAGCTGGAACATGGGACAAGATTTGATGATGCAAATGTCACGAACAACCACCCCATCCTGACAGGCAAGATCGTTATCGCCCATCTTAAAGAGACCATGGACTATTATGATAGAATTGATGTGGCGGAAGTGGAAGGGGACTTACTGAAGGCAATTCTGTCCCGCAATATCGAGAAAATTGAATCAAAGTATAAACAACTTATCCAGGCCCAGAATGTGCTGAATCAATCGGTGGCCGACCAATTGAAGAAACGGAGTTAACATCCGCCTGCACAAAGGCCGCTGATTTGCCATCAGGATTGCACCGTCGTTTCATTCCCGCCCCCTATGCATGGGATAAATGCCAGCGGGAATCCGGAAAAAACCGGCCATGACTCCAACTGCCAAACGTAATGAGTTATAATCCCCCAATAATCGCTTCACATTATGAAGCGATTATTGGGGGGTATTCGCTTCGAACCTTATATTACTATCTGACTCCTGCAGCGCCTTGGGGTCTTCTTTGACCACTCTATGGAAATTGTGCATTACAAGACAAACGGCCACGTGGCAATAAGCAGCCCGCCACTGGTGAATACCGAATATTCCCCTGTTCTTTGTCAGGCAACATCTCAAAATAATCTCACAACAGTGATTTCAGACGATTTTCCAGAAAATTGGTCCGAAATTCCGGAATAACATACCAAAAAAATCTTTTCCTGTTTTATCTCCACAATAACAAAACAATGGATAATCAATGAGATCCTTGTCTTTTTTATGTTAGGCATATTTTTTGCGTGAATTTGAATTGATGATATTTTGAGTAATTTAAAAATTTATCCAGGGGAGATAAAAATGATGAAGAAACTTTTATCGGGATTAGCTACGGGTGTATTCCTTTTGGGAGCATCTGGAATAGCAAATGCCACAACACTTATCGACATCGAGAGTGAATGGAATTATTCAGTGCTGGCAACTGATTTGTATCTTGACTGGAATACAGCGGGGTACTCTTCCTTTGACTGGGCCAATGCAACCTGGCTTACCGGTCAAGCTGCTTTTGGTAACGCCAGCACATACGGAGGGTATACAGTCAATACGCCTAATACACTATGGGCTGCCAATACCGATTTAGCCCTGACAAAGGATATTCAGATTGATGGGAATATTTTGGGCGATTTAACACTTAATGTAGCAACTGATAACGGGTTCATTCTCTTTGTTAACGGACAGCAGGTTGCAAAAGCAAATGCAGAAGGGTTCACATATTACTGGGAGTATGACTTAACAATTGATTCATCTTATTTCAATTCAGGCCTCAATACCATCTCTGTTCTTGCAGAAGACCATGGTGGTTTAACTTATTTCGACATGAAGCTTGCAGGAGATGTTGCTCCAGTCCCCGAACCAACAACAATGCTTTTATTAGGAACTGGTATTGCCGGATTAGCCGGTTCAAGAATCCGCAGAAAGAAAAAATAAAGATCCCTAGAGAATTTAGGGAGTTAGCACAGGCAGGGCCATTTATTTGGCTCTGCCTTTCTTTTTATTAGGATAAAGATTCCTGATGATAGAGGAAACTCTCTCAAACATATATCATTCTTTTGCCCGCCTTTCCAGATCCGAACACCGCAGGAATCCCCAATACCACTGCTGCTACCCAACGCCCCATCAGCCGTTTTCACCACCATTTCCCCCTGCCCCGCCCTGGATTCTCCTGATCAGTCCATAGGGTTGCCACGATATTTCCGGGCTGGTGGCAAGCAGCACTTTGCTTCCGGAATTGGCCTGGGCCAGCGGTCGGCCGTCCGCGGTGGTCACCGCCAGCACCGCAAAGGGTACGTTATCCAACCCGGCCGCCATATATTCCAGCCGCTCGCCGGGCCTGATCCGGTTGCGCACCTCAACCAGGGGCCGGACGCCCGGTTCCAGCACAATGGCCGCCGGCACATAGGTCTGATCCACCACCGCCCCGGTGTAGCACATGTCATCCTCTTGCGGCGCGCCGTCAAAAAAATTCTCCGTATAGCCCCGGGTGCCGAGCTTGGCGATCTCCTCCATAAAGACCGGGGGCATGACCACCGGCGCGCCGGGCGCGTCCTCCAGGCAGCGATAAACATGATCCAGGGCCGCCCGGTAAATGCGGACAATGCCGCCGGCGTAATAGATGCCTTTCATCCGGCCCTCGATCTTGATCGAATCGACCCCGCCGGCAACGATCTCCGGCAAGCGGTTGATCAGGCAGAGGTCCTTGCTGTTGAAGATATAGGTGCCGCGGCCATCCTCTTCCACCGGGAAAAACTGGCCCGGTCTTTTTTCCTCCTGCAAATGGTAATCATAGCGGCAGGGATGGGCGCAATTGCCCTGATTGGCATCGCGGCCGGTGAGGTAGAGGCTGAGCAGGCAGCGGCCGGAATAGGAAATGCAGAGCGCCCCATGGACAAAGACCTCGATCTTGGCCGATACCGCCTCCCTAATCTCCCTGATCTCGGCCAGGGTCAGCTCCCGGGCAAGATTAAGCCGGGAAACCCCCTGCTCCTGCCAGAAAAGGGCGCTTGCCACATTGGTCACATTGGCCTGGGTGGAAAGATGAATGGACATGGCCGGCGCCACCCTTCCTGCCACCCGCAGCACGCCGGGGTCCGAGATGATCAGCCCGTCCACCCCGATCTCGGCAAGCTTCTCGAGATAGGCGGGGAGCTTTATCAGGTCCCGGTTATGAGCAAAGATGTTGACGGTGACAAAAACCCGGACCTGCCGGGCATGGGCAAAAACCACGGCCTCCCGGAGGTCTTCCTCGGAGAAATTGGTGGCATGGGCCCGCAGGCTGAACTCCTTGCCGCCCAGGTAGACGGCATCGGCCCCGTAATGGATGACCGTCCGCAATTTCTCAAGACTGCCGGCCGGGGCCAGCAGCTCACAGCGTGGGCTGTTATTGTTATCTCTGGTTAGATTCACGATCGTCTATGGTCAGGTAGTCCCGCAAGGGAAGAGGCCGGTAAATGTACCGGATCAGTTAAAAAAATGTTGACTGCTTCAAGCCGAAACTGGTTGAATGGAGTCTTTTCCGGACCAGATTAACCTTTTTCTTCTGATGCTTCAATGGCTGAAAAAATTGCCGTTGCCATGAGCGGCGGGGTCGACAGCACGGTATGCGCAGCACTGCTCAGGAAAACCCATGACGTCCACGGGTTTTTCATGAGCCTGGGCCTGCCTGACCAGGAGGAACAGATCGCCAGGGTTCGCCGGGTTGCCCAGCGGCTTGCCATCAGCCTGGAGGTTATCGAGCTGGCCGACGTTTTCCAACAGGAAATCATTGACTATTTCTGCCGGAGCTACGCGGCGGGCATCACGCCGAACCCCTGCGTCCTCTGCAATCCCCGCATCAAGTTCGGCAGACTGCTGGAGGCGGTGCGCGCCCGCGGCATCGACCGGATGGCCACCGGCCATTATGTGCGCGTAACCGATGACGGCCTGCATCTGCTGAAGGGCCTGGACCGCGGTAAGGACCAGTCCTATTTTCTCTGCGGCCTCAGCCGGGCGCAGCTCAAACACCTGGTTTTCCCCCTGGGCGGGCTGAGCAAGGATGAGGTATACCAAATAGCCCGGGGTCTTGGTTTTGACCACCACCCGGACACGGAAAGCCAGGATGTCTGTTTTTTAAAAAACATGGGCCCCGGTGATCTGCTGAAAAGAAAGACAGACGTCGCAAAAGGTGATATTGTCACGCAAAGTGGGGAAAAGGTCGGTCGCCACGAGGGGGTTTTTCACTATACCGTCGGCCAGCGCCGGGGGCTGGGCGTCTGCGACAGCACCCCCTACTATGTCACCGGCCTTGATGCGCCCAAAAAGCAGGTCATCGTGGGCAAGGAGGCGGATCTGTGGCATCATAAGCTGCTGGTGCGGGCCGTCAACTGGATCGCCGGCATCCCCCCGCAGCTGCCCGTGCGCCTGGCGGTGAAGATCCGCTACCGGCATCAGGCGGCCCCGGCGGAGATCAGCGCGGACGGGGAGCTGCTCCGGGTGGTTTTTGCGCAGGCCCAACGGGCCATCACCCCGGGACAATTTGCCGTTTTCTATGAGAATGATGAAGTCATCGGCGGCGGAGAGATTGCAGGCAGAGCATGACAGCGAAAAAGAAGACCATAAAGGTGGCGCTGACCACCCTGGGATGCAAGGTCAACCAGTATGAGTCGGCCTCCTTTCTCTCCGGACTTACGGAGCGGGGGGCGGAAATCGTGCCCTTTTCCCACAAGGCGGACGTCTATATCATTAACACCTGCGCCGTGACCGGCAAGGCCGGGGCCCAGTCCCGGCAGATGATCAGAAGGGCGCTGAAAACCAACAGCAAGGCCCGGCTGATCGTCACCGGCTGCTATGCCCAGGTGGCGACCCAGAAGGTGCTGGAGATCGGCGACTGGTCTGTCTGTATTGTCGGCAACGGCTACAAGCACCGGCTGGTGGACATCGCCCTGGCGGAAAAGCACTGCGACCTGGAAATGCACATGGGGGATATCGGCACCAAAAAAGAGATCTGCCCCCTGCCCGTCCGCCATTTCCCGGACGACCGCACCCGGGCCTTCCTGAAAATCCAGGACGGCTGCAACAGCTTCTGCTCTTACTGCATCGTGCCCTATGCCAGGGGCCGCAGCTGCAGCCTGCCGGTTGATGCCGCCCTGGAGCAGATAAGGGTGTTTGCCGCCAATGGTTACAAGGAAATCGTGCTGACCGGCATCCATGTGGGCATGTATGGCCTTGATTTCGCGCCGCAGATCCGCCTGGTTGATTTCATCGATCTGGCCACGGCAGGCTTTCCGGCCATCCGTTTCCGGCTCAGTTCGCTGGAACCCGGCGAGGTGCAGAATGAACTGCTTGACCTCATGGCCGCCCGGCCGAACTTCATGCCCCACCTGCATATCCCCCTGCAGAGCGGGGACGACGGAATCCTGCAGGAGATGAACCGCCGCTACCGGGCCGATGATTTTGCCCGGCTGATCGGCCGGATCAGAGAAAAAATGCCCCATGCGGCCATCGGGGTGGACGTGCTGGTCGGCTTTCCCCGTGAGGACGAGGCGGCCTTTGCCAATACCTGCTCGCTGCTTGAGGGCCTGCCGGTGACCTATCTCCATGTCTTTCCTTACTCGAAAAGGCAGGGAACCATTGCGGCGGGCCTGGCCAACCAGATTGCCGGCCCGGTAAAAAATGAAAGGGTGGCGCGGCTGCGCCTGCTCAGCGAGCAGAAAAAAGCAGAATTTTACCAACAGCACCTCGGCTCAACCCAGCGGGTGCTGGCGGAAAACAAGAACAACCGTTACCGGCTCATGCGGGGTTTTACGGAAAATTATATCCCTGTTCTCTTCCCGGCACAGGAGAATATGAGCAACCAGATTGTCGACGTCTTCCTTGACCGGTTGGAAGATGGCATAGTATTCGGACGGACAGTATGATCGGAGAAATAATCGCAATCGGCAATGAACTGACTTCCGGCAGGATTCTCAACTCAACCAGCTATTTTGCGGCCAGCCACCTCTTTGCCGCGGGCCACGAAATAGCCGCCATGGCCACCATCGGCGACGAGCCGCAGATGATCGGCAAGGCCCTGCGCGAAAGCATCGAACGGGCGGATTTTGTCGTGGTCACAGGCGGGCTCGGCCCGACCAATGACGACATGACCAATGCCGCGGTGGCGGACGCCCTGAACCTCCCCACCATCCTGTATCCGGAAATTTTCGACAAAATCAAACAGTCGCAATCATTCAAGGAGATGCCCTCCCTGGAGAAACTGGCCTGGCTGCCCTCCGGTGCGGAGATCCTCAAACCTGGGGACAAGATCGCCGGCTATCTGCTGGTCTACCATGAAAAACCGATCTTTTTCCTGCCCGGCGTTCCCCATCAGATGCGGGAGCTGATGCTGGACCGGGTCATTCCCCGGCTGGCCAGCTGGGGCGGTAATAACATCTCCCTGGTGAAGCAGAAGGTGTTCAAGGTTTTCGGCCTGCCTGAATCCATGCTGCAGGAAATGCTGGCCGACCTGGAAAAAAGCAACCAGCAATTGCGCATCGGCTACTATCCCAATGCCGCCGAGGTGCATATCAGCCTGACGGTGCGCGGCAAGACCCACGAACAAACCGAGGCACAGTTCAGCCGGGGGGAATCCGCCATCAGAAAAATTCTCGGCTGCTGCATTTACACCGATGACGGCGACACCCTGGAGGCAATAGTCGGCAGAAGCCTGAAAGAGCAGAACAGGACCCTGGCCCTGGCTGAATCCTGCACCGGCGGCCTGGTGGCCCATCATATCACCCTCATTGCCGGCAGTTCCGATTATTTTCTGGGAGGCATCGTCGCCTATGCCAACAGGGTCAAAGAAGAGATCCTGCATGTCAGAACCGATACCCTGGAAAAATTCGGCGCCGTCAGCCGGGAAACGGCCGGGGAAATGGCGGTGGGGGCAAGAAAAATCACCGGCGCCGATCTTGGCCTGGCCATCACCGGCATTGCCGGGCCCGGCGGCGGTTCGCCGGAAAAACCGGTGGGCACGGTCTGTTTTGCCGTGGCCGGCCGGGAAAAAACCCTGCCCTTCCAGTTTCACTTCACCGGCAACAGAAATACGGTGCAAACCAAGGCCGCCATGACCGGACTTGATCTTTTACGCCGCCATCTGCATGGTCTTGACTTTCTTGATAGCGGCTGGTAGTGATGGATGTTTCATGCCGCCTTGCATACCGGCACGGCAATGAAGCATTGCGGACGGCACGACGAACAGACGAACACTTTGGGCACTACACTTCAGGCACTTTTACAGCAGGAGCATAGACAATGAGCATCTCTGAGGGAAAAAGCAAAACTCTTGATACTGCGATTCTGCAGATCCATAAACAGTTCGGCAAAGGGTCGATCATGCGTCTTGGCTCCGCCGAGACCGAGGCCATACCGGTCATCTCCACCGGCGCTCTGAGCCTGGATATCGCCACCGGGGTCGGCGGCTTTCCCCGCGGCAGGATCGCGGAAATTTACGGCCCGGAATCGTCGGGCAAAACCACCCTGGCCCTGCATCTCATTGCCGAGGCCCAGAAGGCAGGGGGAACCGCGGCCTTTATCGATGCCGAGCATGCCCTTGATATTCATTACGCCGATCGGCTCGGGGTCAATACGGACGACCTGCTGGTCTCCCAGCCGGACTACGGCGAACAGGCCCTGGAAATTGCCGAAATTCTTATCCGCAGCGGTTCGGTTGACGTGATAGTCATTGACTCGGTGGCCGCCCTGGTGCCCAAAGCGGAGATAGACGGCAACATCGGCGATTCCCATATGGGTCTGCAGGCCAGGCTCATGTCGCAGACCATGCGCAAACTGACCGGCATTCTGAAAAAAAGCAACACGGCGATGGTCTTTATCAATCAGATCCGCATGAAAATCGGCGTCATGTTCGGCAACCCGGAAACCACCACCGGCGGCACCGCTCTCAAATTCTATTCCACCATGCGTTTTGACATCCGCAAACAGGCGGCGATCAAGGACGGCCAGGATGTCATCGGTAACCGCACCAAGGTGAAAATCGTCAAAAACAAGGTTGCTCCCCCCTTCAAAGATGCAGAATTTGATATTATCTACGGCGAAGGCATTTCCAAGGCCGGCGACCTGCTTGATCTGGCCGCCAACCTGAACATCGTTGAAAAAAGCGGGGCCTGGTACTCTTACAGCAACGAACGAATCGGCCAGGGCCGGGAAAATGCCAAGGAGTACCTGAAGGAACATCCGGAGATGATGGCGGAAATAGATCGCAAGGTCCGCCAGGGCTTCGGGCTGCCCGTTGCCGGAGAAGCAAAGGCGGAAACCCCGCCTGCGTCTGCCTGAAACCAGCAGTCATAAAATTTTGCGGTTACCCTGCAAGAGCGATGATTTTTTTGTCGCGGAGCGTGTTGCTGCGTTCCGAGCTCCACCCATTAACAATTTAATAAAGCACCACACCGATATGACTGGAAACGACATTCGCCAAAAATTTTTATCTTACTTTGCCGACAAGGGCCATACCGTGGTTGACAGTTCCGCCCTGGTCCCCCATGACGACCCCACCCTGCTGTTCACCAATGCCGGCATGGTGCAGTTCAAACGGCTGTTCACCGGCGAGGAGAAGCGCGACTACAGCCGGGCCGCAACCTGCCAGCGCTGCGTCAGGGCCGGCGGCAAGCATAATGACCTGGACAATGTGGGCTATACGGCCCGGCATCACACCTTTTTCGAGATGCTGGGCAATTTTTCCTTTGGCGACTATTTCAAACAAGACGCAATCCAATACGGCTGGGACTTTCTCACCAAGGTGCTGGGACTTTCCCCCGAAAAACTGTGGGTTTCCGTTTTTGAGGATGATGACGAGGCTTACCGGCTGTGGGAAAAGATCGAGGATCTGCCCAAGGGCCGCATCATGCGCTTAGGGGCAAAAGACAATTTCTGGGCCATGGGCGACACCGGCCCCTGCGGCCCCTGTTCGGAAATCCATATCGATCAGGGCAGGGAGGTGGGCTGCGGCCGGCCTGATTGTGCGGTGGGCTGTGATTGTGACCGCTTTCTTGAAGTGTGGAATCTTGTATTCATGCAGTTTGAACGCAGCGAGGACGGCGCCATGACGCCGCTGCCCAAACCAAGCATTGACACGGGCATGGGGCTGGAGCGCATCGCCGCGGTCATTCAGGGCAAGCACAGCAATTATGAGTCCGACCTGTTCATTCCCATCATTGATACCATCGCCGGGGTGGCGGGCACCCGCTACGGCACAAACGACCGTGCCGACACCGCCATGCGCGTCATCGCCGATCACTGCCGCGCCACCGCCTTCCTGGTGGCGGACGGGGTGCTGCCTGCCAACGAAGGCCGGGGCTATGTGCTGCGGCGCATCATGCGGCGGGCCATCCGCTTCGGCCGCACCCTCGGCTTGACCAGGCCTTTCCTGAGCACCATCACCAACAAGGTGGTGCAGGAGATGTCGTCTGCCTATCCCCACCTCAATGATGCCGTTGAGCTGCTGGAGCAGGTGGTCAACAAAGAGGAGGAACGCTTTCTGGAGACCCTGGGCAACGGCCTGGAAATGCTCGGCAAGGAGATCCATCGCCTGAAAAAAGAAAAGAAGAAAATTATTGATGGTGATTTCATCTTCAAACTCTATGATACCTTTGGCTTTCCGGTGGATATCGTCCGGGATGTGTCCATTGAAGAGGGTTATGACATCGATGAGGCAGGATACCAGGCCGCCATGGAGGCCCAGAAGGCACAATCCCGCAGATCCTGGAAGGGTGGCGGGCTGGCAGAACTGAGCGCCGGCCTGCGCCAGCTCATCAGCCGCGGGGTGAAAAGCCGCTTTGTCGGCTACGCCAGCCGGCAGCACCAGGCAAACCTTGTTGCCATCATCAATGAACAGGGAGAGTGCAGCGAACAGGCCGGCAAGGAGGAAAAGGTGCTGCTGGTCACCGCCGAAACACCCTTTTACGCCGAGTCGGGCGGCCAGACCGGCGATAAGGGGGAAATCTGCGGACCAGCGGGCAAGGCCAGGGTGGTCAACACGGTGCAGGCCGGCGACGGTATCATCCTGCACGAGGCGGAAATTACCGAAGGCATTCTGGCCTGCAATGATGTGGTGGAGCTGCAGGTTCATGATGCCAGAAGGCAGGCAATTGCCTGTAATCATACCGCAACCCATATTCTCCAGGCGGCCCTGAAACAGGTGCTGGGTGATCATGTCAAACAGTCCGGGTCACTGGTTGAGGCGGAAAGGCTCCGTTTTGACTTCACCCATTTTTCTCCCTTAACGCCTGCAGCGATACAAAAAATTGAAAGTATCGCCAATGAGGCCATCCGGGCCAACACCAAGCTGTGCATTGCCAACCTGACCAAGGAAGAGGCCATCAAGTCCGGCGCCACCGCCCTTTTCGGTGAGAAATACGGCGACACGGTGCGGGTGGTGACCATTGACCGCTTCAGTAAGGAACTGTGCGGCGGCACCCATGTGCAGGCAACCGGTGAAATCGGTCTGCTGAAAATTGTCTCGGAAACGGGCATCGCCGCCGGGGTGCGCCGCATTGAAGCGGTCAGCGGCCGGGAAGCCTTCGCCAGATTCCAGCAGGAAGATGAAAGGCTCAACATGATTGGCGGGTTGCTGCGCTGCGCACCGGATGAGGCCGCAGGTAAAATTGACAAACTCATGGCGCGGGTCAAGGAGCTTGAAAAAGAGGTGGGCCACCTGCATGCCAAGCTCTCGCTGGCAAGCCTGGATTCACTTGTTGACGGCGCCAGGATGGTGAAAAACATCAGGGTGGTGGCCGCGCAGATCCCGCTTGATTCAGCCAAAACAATGCGGGAGGTAGGAGACCGGGTGCGGGACAAACTGGGCAGCGGCGTGGCCGTGCTGGGCGGCATTCTCCATGACAAGGTTTCGCTGCTGGCCATTGTCAGCAAGGATCTGACCGGTACTATCCAGGCCGGCAATATCATTAAAGAGGTGGCGCAGCTGGTTGGCGGCGGGGGAGGGGGGCGACCGGATATGGCCCAGGCAGGCGGCACCATGCCCGATAAACTGCCGCAAGCATTGCAGGCCGTCTTTGCCATCATCGAAAAGCAGTTGCCATGAACTTTCGTACCGCCGGATACCAGCGTAACAATGTGACACAAAATTCATTTTTTGCACATTCACATAGTAACTATTCAGTATTTTGATCGAAATATAATACCAAAATATTGGGTTAAAAAAAGTTGACAGCCAAAAAAGAATGTAGTAGACAACTCCATGTTTAAATGAAGCCCGATTCATTTTTTACATGAAACCGTAATTATCATAATTATTAAGTTATTCAATAGTAAGGGGGCGCTAAATGATTACAGTTGACATCACCATGCCGATCCACATCCTGAACATCCTGTTTCTGATTGTGGTCCTCAATGCAGTACTTTACCGCCCTGTGAGACGAATACTTGCAGAGCGGAAACAGAAGATTGCTGACTTGAACGCCGATGTGGACACATTTAACAAGAACGCCAAATTACGGGGTGAACAGTTTGACCAGAAATTCAGAGAAGCCAGGCGGAAAGCCAAGGGTGAATTTGATTCTGCAAGAAATGAAGCCCAGGCGGCAGGTACGGAAACATTGCAGAAGATTAAAAGCGAATCTGACAAGGCAAAAGCTGCTCAGCTGAGCACCATTGCCGGGGAAGTGAAAGCTGCTGAACAGACTTTAAAGGGACAGGTTGAAAGCTTTGCGACAGAAATGGCCGGTAAGGTACTCGGGAGGGCTCTGTAAAATGAAAAACAACAAGAGGTGGTCAAAGATTGCATTAACTGCTTTGGCTCTTGCAGCTGTTATCGGAACAGCAGGAATCATTTACGCATCAGGCGGTGACCCGCATGCTGTAGAGGCGGCTGGACATGCGGCTGAAGCGGCGGGAGAGGCACATGGCGCCTCATCCATGACAGGCCCCCACGGCCCTCTGTCGCCTGCAAAATTGAAGGATTTCGGTTGGCGGGTGATGAACTTCGCCGCCCTGCTGGTAATCCTGATCAAATTTCTGAAGAAACCCCTGGCTGACGCCTTAAAAGGCCGGCAGCAGGGCATTAAGGCCGAGTTTGAAGACCTTGAGACCCGTCGTGCCGATGCCGAACGCAATTACAAAGAATATGAAGCCAGACTCGCCGGTATTGATGACGAGTTGAAGGAGATGGTGGAGAAGGCCATTGCCCAGGGCAAGGTCGAAAAAGAGCGGATTATTGCCGAGGCAAACCGGGCGGCGGAAGGCATTAAGCGCCAGGCAGAAATGGCCGTGCAGAATGAAATTACTGAAGCCAAACGTCGCTTGAAAACAGAGGTCGCCGAACAGGCGGCAATCATGGCTGAACAAATCATCAAGAAGAATCTCCAGGACGCAGACCAGAACAAACTGGTTGAGGATTACCTGACCAAGTTGGGAGGTTTGAAAAAATGAAAAATGATATTCTGGCCAAACGCTACGCCAAGGCCTTATTTGTTGTGGGTAAAGAAGAAAATGCCTTGGATGATTATGCCAAGACACTCAAAGAATTTGCGGAACTCTTTACGGAAGTACCCGGGATGCGCGATAGTTTGACAAACAGGATGTACCCGGCCGACGTTCGCGAGAAGGTCATGACTGAAATCGTTAAAAAAGCGGGTGTATCCCAAATCATGGGAAACTTCCTCAATTTACTGGCCCAGAAAAACAGGGCCAATGTCCTGCCCGAAATAGCCGCATCATTTCAGGGCATGGTTGATGTTGAAAGAAACGTCTGCCAGGGAATCGTGATCACAGCCAAGGCTCTTGAGCCGGCGCTATTGGATAAGGCAAAGCAAACATTGGAAAAGATAACAGGCAAGCAGGTTGTTTTGAAAACCCAGATTGATACAGCCATTATAGGCGGCATGATTGCCAAAGTAGGTGATATCATTTTGGATGGCAGCATCAAAACGCAGCTTGAGGGTTTAAAAGAGTCCATTAAAGGGAGTGAATAGGCAATGCAGATTAAAGCTGAAGAAATCAGTCAGATTATCAAGGGGCAGATCAAAGACTACGAAACGAAAGTTGATCTGAGTGAAACTGGAACCGTAATTTCAGTTGGTGATGGTATTGCGCGTGTCCATGGTGTTGAAAAATGCATGGCTATGGAGCTCCTGGAGTTTCCGAACGGCATCCTCGGCCTCGCCCTGAACCTGGAACAGGACAATGTTGGTTGCGCCATCTTCGGCGATGTCAAGTACATCAAAGAAGGCGATATCGTCAAAAGAACCGGTAGAATCGCCGAGGTTCCCGTAGGACCGGAAGTTCTCGGCCGGGTAATTGACGGCGTTGGTAAACCAATTGACGGCCAGGGTCCGATCAATGCAAAACAGTTCTCGAAAATGGAAGTTCTGGCCCCCGGTGTTATCGCCAGAAAAGGCGTACATGAACCATGCTATACCGGCAGCAAGGCTGTAGACGCCATGACCCCGGTTGGCCGCGGACAGCGTGAGCTGATCATCGGCGACCGCCAGATCGGTAAAACAGCACTGTGTGTTGACGCGATTATCGCCCAGAAAGAAACCGATGTGTTCTGTATCTATGTGGCCATCGGCCAGAAAAAATCAACCGTGGCTCTGGTTGTTGAGGCCCTGAGAAAACATGGCGCCATGGAATACACCACCGTTGTAGCCGCCTGCGCCTCAGACCCTGCGCCGATGCAGTACGTGGCCGCATTTACCGGTTGCGCCATCGGTGAGTATTACCGGGACAACGGCAAGCATGCCCTGATTATTTACGACGATCTTTCCAAACAGGCGGTATCCTATCGTGAGTTGTCGCTGCTGCTTCGCCGGCCGCCGGGACGTGAGGCCTATCCTGGTGACATTTTCTTTAACCATTCACGTCTGCTCGAACGTGCCTCGAAAGTAAACGATGCCCTTGGCGCAGGCTCGCTGACCGCTCTGCCGATTATTGAAACCCAGGCCGGTGACGTATCCGCCTTTATTCCGACAAACGTTATTTCCATTACCGACGGTCAGGTATATCTGGAGCCGAACCTGTTCTTCTCCGGTGTCCGTCCGGCTATCAACGTCGGTCTTTCCGTATCAAGGGTTGGTGGCGCAGCACAGGTTAAGGCCATGAAACAGGTTGCCGGTACTCTTCGTCTCGACCTTGCCCAGTATCGTGAACTTGCGGCCTTTGCCGGCTTCGGTTCCGACCTTGACGCCGCTACCCAGGCTCAGCTGACCCGCGGCGCCCGTCTGGTTGAAATCCTGAAACAACCACAGTACCAGCCGCTGCCCATGGAAAAACAGGTAACCATCATTTTCGCGGGCACCAAGGGATATCTTGACAAGCTGCCTCTCAACACCCTGGCAGATTATGAACAGGACCTCTATGCTTACGTAGCGAGCAACGAGCCTGCCATATTTGACACCTTGAAGGAAAAGAAGATCATCGACAAGGCACTTGAGGAAAAAATGCACAGCACCATCAAGGCCTTCACAGAGACGTTCAAGGCATCTAAAGGAATTCAATAAATCTGGAGTGACGAGTCATGCCGAGTCTAAAAGATGTCAAAATGAAGATAGCTGGTGTCAAGAAGACAGCCCAGATCACCAAGGCCATGAATATGGTTTCATCGGCCAGGCTGAGGGGCGCCCAGTTGAAGATGGAGGCTTTTCGGCCCTATGCCGCGAAGTTTAATGAAGCCCTTAGCTCCATCAGCGGCAATATGAAGTCCGGCGCGTTTGCTTTAATGCAGGCCCGCGAGGTGAAAACTGTCGAAATTGTTATCGTTACCTCTGATCGAGGCCTTTGCGGCAGTTTCAACGCGAATATCATCAAAATGGCTGAAAAGCTGATGAATAAGTTAGAGGCTGCGGGCAAAAAAGTGACACTCGTCTGTGTCGGTAAAAAAGGGAATCGCTACTTTCGCAAAACCGGCAAGGTGCGGGAAAAATATATTGATATCATGGGCAACTTCCAGATGTACAATGCCCGCGCCATCGCACAGGATGTTGCAGCAAATTTCATTGCCGGCGGGTCGGATGAAGTTCACCTTATTTATGGCAGCTTCATCAGCGTTGCCAGACAGGTACCAAAAACATTGCCTTTCCTGCCGGTAAAATCAGTTGAAGCTGAGGATGCGGCAACTGCTGAAACCAAACAGGCAGGTGACTATATCTATGAGCCCAGCCCAGAGGAGATTATGGATGTTCTTCTTCCTCTGTACACCAATGTTATGGTTTACAACGCCATGCTCGAGGTCGGCGCCAGTGAACATGCCGCCCGTATGACAGCCATGGACAATGCAACCAAGGCATGTAAGGATATAATAAGCAACCTGACTATGGTTTACAACAAGGCGCGCCAGTCAGCCATTACCGGCGAGCTCATGGATATTGTAGGTGGTGCTGAAGCACTGAAGGGATAACAAAACATTTCGGAGTGGAGGCCACCCACCTCTTAAACGGAGAATTTTAAGCTGCTGAGGAGGCAATTAGCCATATGAGTAATCAAAATGTAGGAAAAATTGTCCAGGTTATTGGACCTTGTGTTGACGTTGAGTTTGAACAGGGATGTCTGCCTAGAATCATGAATGCTCTTTTTGTATCCAACAAGGCCATCAACGATGTGCCGGACAATCTCGTTATCGAAGTAGCCCAGCATCTCGGAGATAATGTCTGCCGCTGTATCGCCATGGATCAAACAGACGGTCTCATGCGCGGCCTGGAAGTCAGGGACTCCGGCCTGCCGATCGAAATTCCGTGCGGGACTCCCGCCCTTGGTCGGATCATGAACGTTGTCGGTCGTCCGGTGGACGGTCTCGGACCGATCACTTCAGACAAGAAAATGCCAATCCACAGACCAGCGCCTCTCTTTACCGAGCAGGATACCGAGGTACATGTTCTTGAGACAGGCATCAAGGTTATCGATCTTCTCGTACCGTTCCCACGCGGCGGAAAGATGGGACTGTTCGGCGGCGCCGGTTGCGGTAAAACCGTTATCATGATGGAGATGGTAAATAACATCGCCATGCATCATGGTGGTATTTCCGTATTCTGCGGCGTTGGTGAGCGTACCCGTGAAGGAAACGACCTGTACCATGAGATGAAGGAATCAGGCGTTCTTCCCAAGGCTGCTCTGGTGTACGGCCAGATGACCGAGCCGCCGGGAGCCCGTTCACGTGTAGGCTTGACCGGTCTGACTGCTGCCGAGTATTTCCGTGATGAAGAGGGTCAGGACGTACTCTTCTTTGTTGACAACATTTTCCGTTTCACCCAGGCCGGCGCCGAGGTATCCGCTCTGCTCGGACGTATTCCTTCTGCCGTTGGTTATCAACCGACCCTGGCCACCGACCTCGGTGCCCTGCAGGAACGTATTACCTCAACCACCAAAGGTTCCATTACCGCTGTACAGTGCGTATATGTACCTGCTGACGACTTGACGGACCCCGCTCCTGCTACAACGTTTGCCCATCTTGACGGAACCGTTGTTCTTTCCCGTCAGATTGCCGAGCTTGGCATCTATCCTGCCGTAGACCCGCTTGACTCAACCTCACGTATCCTCGATCCCCACGTTCTGGGTGAGGAACACTATCTGGTTTCCCGCCAAGTCCAGGTCAGCCTGCAGAAATATAAAGATCTGCAGGACATCATCGCCATCCTCGGCATGGATGAGCTTTCCGAGGAAGACCAGCTGCTGGTTGGCCGGGCTCGTAAGATTCAGCGTTTTCTTTCCCAGCCCTTTACCGTTGCCGAGGTTTTCACCGGCATGAAAGGGGCATATGTTAAAGTTGCCGAGACGGTTCGCGGCTTCAAGGAGATTCTTGAAGGCAAACACGATGAACTGCCTGAAACAGCTTTCTACATGGTAGGAACCATTGATGAGGCAGTTGAAAAAGCAGCAAGGGATAAAGCCGCATAATGTAATCTTTATATTGCATCGTTATTTAATTGAATGTGCTCCTCCTTCGGAGCTACAACAAGTCAAGGTAAAGACCAATGGCTGAATTAATACATTTAGAAGTTGTCACACCATCAGGTCCTATAGTCAGTGATGATGTGGATATAGTCAGTGCCCCCGGTTACGGTGGTGATTTCGGTGTGCTGGCTAATCATGCCCCCTTTCTGAGTACCATTAAGATTGGGAGCTTGATTTACAAGAAGGATGGCAAGGATAACTACCTTATGGTGAGCGGTGGTTTCTGCGAAGTATCAAACAATAAAATCACCTTTCTCGTAGAATCAGCCGAAGCAGGAAAGCAGATTGATGTGGATCGTGCGCTGCGGGCAAAAGAAAGGGCGGAAAAACGTATCGCAGAAGCAAAAACCCAGGCTGAAAAAATCAACATGGCACGCGCCCAGGCTGCACTGCAGCGGGCCATTGCTCGACTGAAAGTTGCTGAAAAGCAACCCAAGTGACCAGATGAGCTTCATACAATAAAAAAGGCCGCCCTCGGGCGGCCTTTTTTATTGTACCTTCCAGATCCGGGTAAATTATTTGTTCTTGCCGCCAAGATTTGCCTCAATGACAAAATCACCATGCTCCGTACTGAAGGGAATCACCAGAGTCGGAGCGTCGGAATAGTAGGAAATTTCAACATTTTTCCCCACTACCATGGTCGGGGTGGCCAGGTTAAACTTGTAATCAAGCTTGGCAAGCTGGGCCTTGGCGCCACCGCAGATCATATTCGTCAACTCGCCCACCGCATCAACGATCTCCTCATCAACTTTTGCTTTCGGCGGCTCCATCAGCATATTCGCTACGACGTGCAGAATACATTTTTCGGAAAAGCTGAGAATCATACATCCGGATATTTCCTCAGAAACCATCCCGATAATACCGGTGACTTCACCATAGGTGAGTGAATTATCCTTGAGACTGGGTTTTTTAGGTTTAACCTGGGTCTGGCACATGGTTTCCAGGACGTTTTTGGCAGCATTTAAAAACGGATTTATAAATTCAGCTTTCATCGGCTATCCTGATTATTGATATGTAAGGGAAATTTTAACGGCACAAGAGAACATCTCCTTATAATTCAAAAAATTATATCACAACGATTAACAGATTCAACGCTGATAATCATAAAAACGATAAATTAATAAAATGGTTTTGAGAAGTAGAGTTAGGGGACTTGAAATGATCCTATAAACATATTAAATAGGTAACAACCTAAAATTGCAGCAAAACCAGTAGAAATACCTAGCAAAAAAGCTTTTATATTAGGAGAATTCTCAATGAAACCGAAAGAGCGTCTTGCCATTCCCAGGCAGAAAGCACCTGAACTTGATATTGCTTACCGGATAAAAAATTTTGAAGAAGTTTGTCAGGGCTTTGACGAGAAAACGGCCATTCACGAAGCAAACCGTTGCCTGCAGTGCAAAAAACCCACCTGCCGGATAGGTTGTCCTATTAACAACAATATCCCAGGCTTTATAGAACATCTGCGCAATGGCCGATTTGAGGAGGGCTACTGGACCATCCGGGAAACCAGTTCCCTGCCTGCAGTCTGTTCAAGAGTTTGCCCCCATGAGTTCCAATGTGAAGGATCCTGCATCCGTGCTAAAAAGGGTGATGCGGTTGCCATCGGCCTGCTTGAGCGATTTCTGGTGGACTGGATGGTGAAAAACAAGAAGAATATCTCCATTGCCTGCGCCTTGCCCAAGGACAAAAAGGTGGCGATCATCGGCTCAGGACCGGCCGGCATGACGGCGGCCTACCATCTGGCCCACGAAGGCTATCAATGCACGATATTTGAAAGCCTGCCCGTCTTCGGCGGCATGCTCGCCGTGGGCATCCCTCCTTACCGGCTGCCCCGCAACATCATTAATGCGGAATTTGATTCATTAAAAAATTGTGGCGTAACCGTTGTCAATAACTTTACTATAGGCAAAGACCTAGCCATGCAGCAGCTGAAGGATGAAAAAGGTTTTGCCGCGGTTTTTGTCAGCGTGGGCGCCCATAACAGCCGCAAACTCGGCATCGAAGGTGAAGACCTGCAGGGAGTCATGCATGGGGTTGATTATCTGCGCAGAGTCTGCCTGGGAGAAAAAATTAATCTCGGCAGCAAGGTTGTCGTTGTCGGCGGCGGCAATGTGGCTATTGATGTGGCAAGGACGGCCCTGAGAACAGGATCGACAGATGTCTTTATTCTCTACCGGCGGACTAAAAAGGAAATGCCTGCCTCCATGGCGGAGATTCATCATCTTGAAGAGGAAGGGGTTCATGTTGAATTCCTGGCCGCACCTGTTAAAATACATGGAGATAACGGCAAACTGACCAAGGTCGAGTGCCAGAGAATGACCCTTGGCGAATGCGACAGCTCAGGCCGTTGCCGACCGGTGGTTATTGAAGGGTCGAACTTTATGATAGAGGCCGATGCCATCATTCCGGCAATCAGCCAGGAAGTGGACCACACGGCCGACAGCAACCTGGATATGGCATTGACAAGCTGGGGCACCTATGTCGTTGACCCGGTAACCTTGCAGACAACAGTGCCATGGATTTTTTCCGGCGGTGACTCCGTCATGGGACCGCAGACGGCTGCCAAGGCGGTCTATCAAGGAAAGGTTGCAGCAGAATCAATAAAACTGTATTTAGAAGGGAAAGACCTGAAGGAAGGACGGGTTGTCCGCATCTTAACTTAAGCTGAGGTGAAAGCCCCAACGAGGTCCCATGACCGTATTTTTCAACAAGAAAGAGAAAATCGGCGAACTTCTCGTCCGCCAGCATAAACTGCAGCCAAATCAGCTTGAGCGCGCCCTCACTCACCTTGAATCTGTTCCCCAGGGACTGGGAGAAATCCTGATTTCCCTGGGATTCATCAGTGAAGAAGACCTGCTTGCAGCTCTTGCCGAACAACTCTCCCTGAGTATTTATTTACCGCAGGAAGAAGATTCCTTTCTGCCCCTCAACATTGCCAAAATCTTTCTCCGTGACCATCCCTTTGCCCTGATCAGGCGTGGAGATAAAAATATCCTTATCTGCCACGATCCACTGGATGGAGATATTCTTTCCACCACCGAAATCCAGCTGAACGAGCCTTTTGAAATCCAGTTGGCCCTTGAAAGCAATGTCAAAAAAATGGTGGACGAGCATTATGATCTCGGCCTCAAGGAGCTGGAAACCGAAAAATATGTCATTGACGAGGCCGACGTCGACAAGCTGAAGGATATGGCTTCCGAGGCCCCGGTTATCAAGTATGTGAACAACCTGATTGATACGGCGGTAAACCGGCGGGCCAGCGATATTCATATCGAATCGTACGAAGGAGGACAGCTGATCCGTTTCCGCATCGACGGCATTCTCCACGACTATGAAATCCCTCCTGCCTCCATGCAGGCCGCCATCATATCAAGAACCAAACTGCTGGCCGCGCTTGACATTGCGGAAAGACGGATCCCCCAGGACGGCAAAATATCCCTGCGCATCGGCGGCAAGGAAATAGACCTGCGCGTCTCGACCATGCCTACCATATATGGGGAAGGGGTTGTTATCCGCATCCTGGAAAAAGCATCTATCATCCTTGACATGGGTCATCTGGGCATGGGGGAGGAGATCGAGAAGCAGTTCAAAAAACTCATCTCCTATCCAAACGGCATCATTCTGGTAACCGGTCCCACCGGCAGCGGCAAGACGACAACTCTTTATTGCGCCCTGAATCAGATCAATATCGGCAACAATAAAATCATCACCCTGGAAGACCCGGTGGAATACCAGCTGAAAGGCATCAACCAGACCCAGGTGCGCCCGGAAATCGGCCTCACCTTCGCCAAGGGACTCCGCTCCATCGTGCGGCAGGACCCGGATGTTATCATGGTGGGCGAGATCCGGGATCTGGATACCGCGGAAATTGCCGTGCAGTCGTCCCTCACCGGCCATCTGGTATTTTCCACCCTGCACACCAACGACGCACTTTCCGCCGTTACCCGCCTCATCGACATCGGGGTGGAGAGTTTCCTCATCTCTTCCGCCCTGCGCGGCGTACTCGCCCAGCGCCTTGTCCGCCGTATCTGCCAGCAATGCCGCAGCCTGCAGGGGCGCATTGCCGAACACCTTGGTTATCCGCCCGAAGGCGAGGACTTTGAAATGTATACGGGCACCGGTTGTTCCAGCTGTTCAGGCACCGGCTACAGCGGCAGAATAGGTATTTACGAGCTTCTCGTCATGAGCGATGCTCTGTGCCGGGCAGTGGCCAAAAGAAAAGATCTGGGCGAACTGAAAAAAATCGCTGTTGCCGAAGGATTCAAGGAGATGTTCCATGATGGCTTGCTGAAGATCAAGGAAGGCAGAACAACCCTCTCCGAGGTCATCCGGGTAAGCAGAGGAGCAACCAATGCCTCTCTTTAAATACAAGGCACTGGACAATGAAAATACGGTGAAGGAAGGAGTTGTTGAGGAGACCGACAAAACCGCTGCAGCAAAAAAACTGATGCTGCAGGGATTCCGCCCCCTGGAAATCAGGCCATATACCCCGGGCAGCAAAAATCAGATCAGCCTGCCGGATTTCCTCAATTTCAAACGTGATAAAATAACCCGCCAGGAAATCGATTTTTTCACCAAACAGATTGCCATGCTGCTCAACGCCGGTCTGTCGCTTGACGGGGCCTTGCGGGTCATGAAAACCCATAGTCAGAAAACCTCCTTCAAGGAATTCTGCGGGGCACTCGAAAGAAAGCTCAAAGAGGGCAAATCATTCTCCCAGGCCCTGGCCGATTTTCCCTATTTCACCCCCATGTATATCAATATCACCAGGGCCGGGGAAGAAGGCGGCATCCTGCCCGCCATGCTGATGAAAATCTCTGAGTACCAGTCGACTTTTCAGGAACTGCGCCAGTATATCATTTCAGCCTCTGTATATCCTCTTATCCTGCTTGTTGTCGGCATCATTGCCATCATCATTCTCCTCACCACCATCCTGCCCAGGTTCGAGGTGCTTTTTCAGGGAGTGGGCCAGCAGCTTCCTGCCCATGTGGCCGTCATGATGAGTGTTGCCGGTTTTGTCACCAATCACTTTTTCATCACCATGGTGCTTTTTTTCGGCCCTATCGCTCTCCTGGTCTGGTATCTGAAACAGCCGGAGGGGAAAAAGTTCTACCACCGCCAGTCCCTCAAAATACCTGTGCTGTCAGGTTTTATCTGTGAGCTTGAGACTACGCGCATTTTCCGCACCCTTGAAGTTCTGGTCAACAACGGGGTGCATCTGGCCACTGCCCTGCGCATATGCTCCGGCATCGCCGTCAATGAGCAGTTTCAGAATCTGCTGCACCGGGCCACCGAGGCGCTGAAGGAAGGGCAGCGGGTCAGCGCCAAACTCAAAGGCGAGGCCCTGCTGCCGTCACTTGCAGTGGACCTGCTCTCCATCGGCGAGGAATCGGGCCGGGTAGGGGAGGTATGCGGCCAGATTGCCGATCATTATGACCAGGAGTTGCGCAGCCGGATTAAAAGACTGATCGCCCTCATCGAACCGGCCTTTATTCTCACCATTGCCCTGGTGGCCGGTTATGTGGTTGTCTCCATGCTGACGGTTATCTTGAGCATTAATGATATTGCCGGCTGATAAACAGGCCATGTAAAAGAGCCTCTTGCAAAATGAACGTCGTAGCGAGATCGAGAGAAAAATATTCTGGGCAAGGATGAGTTGTGAAATCGCCCGGAAGCGCAGCAGTGCTACGCCCAGGATGATTTCACCAGGATGGCCGCACAGATTATTTTTAGCCGATCGGAGTAGATGTTCATTCTGCAAGAGGCTCAAAAGAAAAAGATATCTTCAGGAATCACATGAACAAGAAATTTGCAGGTGATGCCAGCTCCGCCGGATTTTCCCTTTTTGAACTGCTCATCGTGCTGGTGATGCTGGGAATTCTGGCAGGTATTGCCGCCCCTTCTGTGGGAAATTTCCTGTCAGGGCTTGATTTCAGAAAACAGGTGGGGGACATCATGGCGCATATGCGGGCAATTCGACTGCAGGCGGTTGTCTCGGGGCAGCAGATAAAAATAAGCATTGAGGACCATAATCTTCTGCTGGATCTGGGCCAGGAAGAACAGGAGGTGCAGGAACTGGATATTAATCCTGAAAGCGAATTGATCCTGGAACCCAGCGTGGTTATCTTCACACCGCAGTCAACTGTAACACCGGCGAGCATTTCTTTGTCCACAGGCAGCAGGAGCAGGACGATCAACCTGGATCCGCTCACCGCCCTGCCGGTGATCCGATAAAACTGATGGCAATGCCTTACAACATTCATAGAGGTCGGTCGGGAAACAGAAAACTTGCCACCGGGAAACCGCCGTATCAAGCTTGTGTTGCCCAGAAGGGATTCACCCTGTTTGAGGTGATGGTGGCAGTCTTGCTGCTGGCCATGGTTTCCTCAATGATCTACTCCATCTTGAATGTCAGTATCCGCTTTTCCGAAAAGGGGGAAAAAAGCATCCTGCTGCTTGAGCGGGAGCAGGGCCTGCTCGGTATCCTGCAACGCCAGATCAAGAACGGCTGGTATGATGAGCAGAAAAAGGAAGTGGCCATCAACGCGGACGACACCATGCTGCGCATCACAACCCGTGCGCCTCTGCTTTACCCTCTTGCCGGGGTGGTGGTGGCCGTGTATCGTTATGACCCGGAGAGCACCAATCTCTATTATCTGGAAAAAAGGGATTTTTATAATATCGATTATGACGACGAATATATCCCTGCTTATGAGGACATGCAGTTACTGGTGGAAAACTGCCGGCCTTTGTCCTTTTCCTATGAGGAGAACAATAGTGCGGTTACCATACTCTATGATGACAGGGAATTCAATTTTACCCCCTGGTGCCAGGTGGAAACCCGAACAGATGAAATTTAAGGCTGGCAATATTGTCCCGACCCCCGCAGCACAACAGGCAGGCTTTACCCTGCTTGAAGTGCTGGTGGCCGTGCTGATACTTGGGATGGCCTATGTGGCCGTGCTGGAGAATTTCTCCATTTCGCTGAAAAATATTGATAAAATTACTAAAACGCGCCAGGCAGTATTTGAAGAATTGCTCGCATTCAGCGAGGGCAGCAAATTCACCGGCACTGACCTGCTGGCAAGTGAAGAAGAAGAGGAGGAGGAGGAGAGCACTCTTTTTATCGAGGGTGAAAAATACCGGCTTGTGGCGGTTAAAAGCACCAGCGGCGAACTGGCAACGCTAAAACTGCAAACCATTTTATAGGGGATGCGGCGGGCAGACCGGATGATCAACGCAACCAAAAGGACAAAAAGCACCGGCCAGCAGGGCTTTGCGCTGGTAGTTGTTATCGTCATTATGCTGCTCATCTCTTTTCTCGCCTCCCAGCTCATACTGAACGTGCGCACCGAACTGCGGATCGCCTTGAATGCCAAAGCCCAAGCCGCCGGAATCTGCCTGGCCCAAGGCGGAGTGAACCTGGGCCTGTTCAGACTGCTTGACAAGCCTGTTGAATATATTAATGAGGATTATGAAAAGTTTTTAGAGGGATACGAATATAGCACTTTCCTGGAAACAGGCCATTTAACCTATTATGTAGTCAATGAATCTGGTAAATTGGACCTGAACAGATTAAACAAACCTTTACTGGAACTTTTTCTGGAATACATGAAACTTGAACCCGATGAAAGGGAAGTAATCATAGATTCGCTGCTGGACTGGCAGGACAGTGATGATCTGCACCGTATCAATGGGGCGGAACTGGATACCTACCAGGAACTCGATGATCCCTATATTCCAAGAAACGGCAAAATCATGGATCCCTCCGAATTCTTTCTCATTCACGGCACCGCCCCGCTTGCCGGGCTCTTCAAGGCCAATGAAATTTTCACCGTGCACAACGAGAGCGGTTCAATAAATTTTAACAGCCTCACTCCCATGATGCTTGATTTTCTGACAGAAGGGGACGAGGAAAAAATAAACGCCTACCATGAGGCGCAGCAACTTTATGGCGTCCTGACCCAGGAACAGGCCCGTCAGATTTTAGGGGACGAGCGGTTCAACCAGTGTTCGGCAGGTCTGACCTACTCATCCGGCAACAACAGATATTACTCAATTGTGGCCCGAGGTGAAGCAGGTGTCGATGCTGAAGCCCTGGCCGCCAGAGAAAACGATAACACAAAAAAAACAGCGGCAAGCGAGGTAAGATTCTTATTTGAACTGAGGGGCACCAAGGTTAACTATTTTGCATGGGAAGAAGGTTGGTCATGAAAGAGAGTATCGAAATACTCATCCGGGAAGACGGTCTGCATGTCAGTTCCCCCTTCAAACAGGAGGTAGAGTTCATTGCCCAGCCCGTGAACGATTTAGGCAGCCGCCTCGTCCGCTACTGCACGCCAAAGAGCCCGACTGGCCTGGATGTCCTGTTTTATATCTCCGAGGATCTTCTTTTTTTCAAAAAATTCACCCTGCCTCTGAAAACCGCTGACCTCAAAGAGGCCATCAGCTATCAGCTCGCCATGTTTGCCCCGTTTGAGGGCAAAATGCTGCACAGCTTCACGGCTGTGCGCGACAAACAGGGGTATAACGTCTGTCTGTATGCGGTGTTAGAGGAAGCCATTGTGCCCTGGCTGGATGAGGTGACGACCCAAGGTTTCCAGCTTACCGGGCTCTTTCCGGAAAGCCAGCGTTACGTTACCCGGCTCTGCAAAAAAAAGGAATGGGCTCTGCTGTTGCCGGGCCGTTTTCCCAAACTTCTCATCTTTTCGGACAGAAAGATAAAAGACCGCCTCCTCTGTCACAGTGAGCCCTCCCTTGAGGAGTTGGCCACCCTGTACCCCGGTGAAATTATTTACAAACCGGCAGCGCAGGCGGGAAGCGGCTTTCAGGATGCCGCCCTGCTCCTGGCGGAAAAAGCCCAGCATAAGGAGTTGAATCTTCTGCCGCCCTCTTACCGCAGGCCGGATTATCTCCGCCATGCTCTCATCGGCCTTTGTCTGCTCAATCTCTTGGCCCTTATTGCCGCAGGGGCGATAAAAGAATATAACATACTGACTTTGTTGAAAAAAGTCGAAACAGAAATAGCAACACTGCAGCCAAGCGTCAAAGAGGTGGAGCAGCTTCGTAACGAGGAGAAACAACTGGTGGACACCGTAGGCCGGATTGAAGGCATCGGCGCAAACTTTGATATCATCCGTTTTCTGGAAAAGACGACAAAGGCATTGCCGGAAAACAGTTATCTTGACCAGATACGCATGGATGACAAGACAAGAGCTATCCAGCTGCAGGGTTATACGGAAGATATCGCCGCGCTGACAGCCAAACTCGATTCCCTTGGCAATGCCAAACTCAAATCTACCAGCCGCCGCAGAAACCAAACTTACTTCCATGTGGAGATCAGCGGTCAATGAATCAGCTCATCATGTTTCTCAAAGGTCTTGACCGCAAGGTCCTGTTTCTGGCCCTGGGCGGACTGCTGCTGCTGCTGAACCTGGGCCGTCTGACCTTGCAGGCATACAGTAACCAGCTTGCCGAGGCCCAGCAAAAACAAAATCTGCTGGCCCAGTATCAGGAAACCGTCAGCCAGCTGCCTGCCCTGAAAAAAAGAGTTGCCCGGCTCAAGCAACAGTCCGACAGGCTGGAAAAATATCTTTTCAGCGCAACATCCGAGGAACAGGTGTCCTCGGCAATGCAGATAATGCTGCAGGAGATGGTGACCAAAGCGGGTTTGGAGCCGGAATCGATAAGACCCATGGTCAGCGGCGCCAAAACCACCAGCCGCGACTACCATGAAATTTCCATCAAAATCCGTTTGTCAGGGACCCAGAGCAAATTTGTCGATTTTATCGCCCAGCTTTACCGCTCCGATAAGCTCTTTCAGGTGGAGAGTTTCACCTTGAAGCCGTATAAGAAAACAGACATGAAAATTTTTATTGATCTGAAAGGTTTTTACACGTTAAAAAATGCTTAAACTAATCGCCGCCATTGCACTCAGCCTGTCGCTCCTGTTGCTGGTAAAAGAGTCCATCGTTGCCTTACGCGCGGACAACACACAAGCTCCACCTGCGAGCGAAACCAGACAGGCCAGGCATCAGACGCCTTATCCCGCGGAAAAAAATGTCATCTTTTATCCGTCAGTCCCCGTTGCCCTGCCCGACCTCAACAAGGGTTACCTGTTTAATGAAGAGAGGATGATTGAAGGTGCGGCCGGGGAAACCGGGGATGACACGCTGGAAGACGCAACCGGGCCCTCTGTCGACATGGACACAGTCTTTTATGCCGGATCAATCATAATCGGTGATATGCGCAAAGGACTTGTCATGTACCCTCAGGCCAAAATGGCAGTGCCAACGAGAAGACCCACGGCCGCCCAGCTCCCTGTCCAGCCCAAAGAAAGAAATTATGCCCAGCTGGGCGTTGGTGACAGTTTCAGTGGCTATAAAGTTGTTGCCGTTGAACCGGATCATATCATCTTTCAAAAAGGGACTGATACCATTGAAAAAACCCTGAACGACCCGAAAAAAACCCGTATTGCCGCTCCTCCGCCTCCCCGGCAGGAAAAGGGAAGAACTCCCCCGGCAGTGACATCAAAAACAAACCGGGTTGAACTCGATAAGGCGAAAACCGGTAGCCCCGTGCAGCCGTCCAGAACGGTAAGAAGCACCACCCGCACGATTCCAAACCCTCAAATCCGGGTTCCAGGGGTTCCACCCCCACCCGGCAGATGAGTGAATACAAGCTGATATAATAAATGAAAGGTCGCCCATGAACCGTAGCAAAAATATCTTATTCCACCCCGAGGATTCTGTTTCGCAGGAAACATTTTCAGCCAGGCACCCGCTGCTCTTCAGACTGGCGGCTCTGTCATTTCTGCTGATGCTGCTTGGCAGCGGCTGCGCCTATTCCAACAGACTTGATCTTCCTCCCATCGATTTGGCCAAGACGAACCAGGCGCTCAGCAGGGATGAAAAAAAATCCGCTGTTCTTGAAGCGGAAGAGCAGCAGGAAAAGCAGGAGCCGCGAAGCAAAATCAAGGACATGCAGCCGGTGCAGGCAGCACCGGCAACTCACGCGGCTCAGGTTACTGAGGCAGGAGAAAAAAGCAAGGTGCGGGTGGCCGCCGACGCAGCAGAGGCTGACGGCATTCTGCTCAATTTCGATAATGCTGATATATTTGAGGTTATTCAGGTAATCGCCGGCACATTAAACCTCAATTACATCATAGACCCCCAGGTAAAGGGGGTTGTCAATATCCACTCCGGCAGCAAAATCCCCTTGGACCAGCTCTACGCAATTTTTATGAAAATCCTGCATATCAATGGGCTCGATATCCGCAGTGAAGGGGACTATCAATATATATACGTTGCGAGAAAACTGGGAAACGAGCGGGTCAGCGGTCCGGAGAAAATTGCCGACCTGAAGGATTCACCACAGTTCATTATCCAGGTTGTTCCCCTTGCCTATCTTTCCTCCGGAGAAGTCTTGAAACTTGTTGAACCCTACCTGTCTGGCCAGGGAGCGGTCTACGATCTTCCCCAGCACAACACCCTGCTGGTCAGCGACTATGAGAGCAAAGTCCTGGATGTGCTGCGCATCATCGCCAGAATAGACATCTCGCCACTTGCCGCCCTCCATATCAAATTAGTCCGGGTGGATAACGCCCCCATCTATGATTTGCGGGATGAATTGACGGAAATCTTCACTGCCCTCAAAATCAACAGCAATGAATATGAAGGAATGAGCGTGGTGCCGCTTGAGCGCGTCAATTCTCTGATGCTGGTCAGCAACAGTGAAAGTCAGGTGCAACACGGGGTTGAGTGGATCAAAGAGCTCGATATCGTCCCGTCCCAGGACAGAGATAATATTTATATCTATAACGTGCGCAATTCCGTGGCGTCAGGGCTTGCCGAGCTGATTAACCAGCTCCTTACCGAAGAACAGCCCACATCCCAGAAAACCATGGAAAAAAAGACCACCACCCCCGCTACCCAGACCAGGGACCAGAAAGCCACCAGCACCAGGAGCACCGCCAAAAAAACCACTCCGAGCTCCTCCAGCACCACGTCAACCGGCAGCCCCCTCTCATCGCTGCGTTTTATGGGACAACCGGTTGTTTTTGCCGACGATGACCGCAACGTCATTCTGATCAGAGCCCTGCCGGTGGATTACACCCGTATCGTCAAACTGCTGGAACGGCTCGACAATATGCCCCGCCAGGTGCTGGTTGAGGTGCTGGTGGCGGAAATAGTCCTGCAAAACGAGCTGGAGCTCGGCCTGGAATGGTTTCTCACCAGTAACAAGTATGCCTTTGGCACCTCCTTTTCCGCAGTCGGCAAAAGCACGTCCGAAAACACCTTAGGAGAAATTATTACCTCCTATCCCAGCGGCTTCTCCTACTCCTTCACCGCCGGCAATGTGGAGGGCTTTCTGCAGACCCTGGCCAGCAGGAGCAACTTCACCATTCTCTCCTCACCGCAGATTCTGGTGTTAAACAATGAAAAGGCCTCGGTAAATGTCGGCAAGCAGGTGCCGATTGTCACGACCGTCACCGAAAATACCACCACCACCAGCCAGGTTGACAAGACCGTGCAATACAAGGATACCGGCGTCATCCTGGAGGTAACTCCCCAGATCAACTATAACGGCGTTATCCTGCTTGAGGTGAGCCAGACGGTGAGCAAGGCCCAGGCAAACACCACCTCCGACATCAGCTCGCCGGAGATATCAAAGCGTGAACTGCAGACCAAACTGGCGGTCAAGAACGGCCAGTCCATCCTCATGGGCGGCATGATCGACAGAAATACAGCGACGACACAGAGCGGGGTTCCCTTTCTCATGGACATCCCCATCCTCGGCAACCTGTTCAAATATCAGAAGGATTCTGAGGACAAAACCGAACTTATCGTGTTGATTACCCCCTATGTTATTGAATCAGAGGATGTGCTTGATCAATATACGAAGGACTTTGAACAAAAAATGAACCAGCTCCGGCCGGAACTTCACAAGCCCATGGGCGCAAGCCCCAGGGAAAAATGGTAAGGTAAAAGGAAGGGCAAATGAGACAGTTTGTAATTGATGAACTCAGCAGGGAAGAACGGGATAACCTGGATAATTATTTGAAAAGAACCATCAGGCAAGGGGGCATGGAAGGGATGTTCTGGCTGCCGGTGCCGGATGACCTGCTGGCTGAGGCGCAACAGGGACATGAAGAATGCGGCCCCTTTTTCTTTGGTCTGGAGCTGGCGGAAAAAAAGCTGATCATTGAACTGCTGATCAGGAGCCAGAGCAATTTACACTGCTCCTGCATCAGCTACGCAACAAAGGCCCAACGGGACTATCTGCTCGGCTTCCTGGACACTATGCTGCAGGAGGAACAGATCAAAGCGTAACAACTATTTTTGCCGGAAAAGCACAAAAAAACCCGCCAGGCTATCACCTGGCGGGTTTTTTTGTGATAATGGTATTATCAAGAAAACCGTCGGTGATTACCACCAGCAGATTGTCTGATCAGCACCCCAGACCATTTCAACCAGCTTATCATAGTCAGGAGACTCTACATTCAGATTAAATGTCTCATTATCACGGCCTTCAGAGACGATCGCAACCAATTTCTTGACTTCGTCATTAGGCACGGAACGGTATACATGCAGGATTTTCATTGTGCATTCTCCCTGTAAGATCTTAACTCTTATTGGCGTAAATCAGCTCTTATCACTTCTCATGATGCCATACGGAACAATGACATCCATGTCCCGAAGCTTCTGGCCAAGTTCCTCAAGAGTCATTTTCACCAAACCGTATTTCTCAACATTGCCATCGGGAATGGAGAAAACCTCACCTTCCATATCGCGAATCCAGTCAATGTTTTCCTTATGGTAATCCGTCATCATATTCTCTTCTATCTCGTTGTACATGACGACACCATAGGCATACATATTCTCTACGGCAAGACCGAGAGCTGATCTGACGCCATCAAGGAGATATTCGCTGCTGGGATACATAAAGCATACTTTCTTTGACATCGGTTCCTCCTATAAAGTCAGATAGCATTCATAATCTTCAAGGATAGCGCCATGCTGGGCCTGAGTAGCCATCTTTTCCTGGGTCAGCCCCGGCGGTATATCGGTTACGTCGTATCCGCATTTCTTGTAGCTGTCAGCGCAGATGGAAACATCGACGTTCGGCATTTCGCACAGTGCTTTAAAATTTGGACACTTGGTCAGATGGGCGGACATCCAGGTAAAAAACACCTTTACTTTGGCGCCTTTTGCCACGGCAGCCTTGGTGATGCCCTCGACATGCCGCATATTCTGGGGAGATGTTACAAAAATCCCGATACTTTTTGCCATGTTATTCCTCCATTTAAGCAAACAAGAGCGGCGCCTCCGCTTTTGGCAAATGCGCCGTCATTAATCATTTCATGTTTCTTGTTACTTATTTTTTCTTGATAAAGAAACGGAAATAGCCGGATTCTTCCTTCTCGCCAACAAACTCATGCCCAGCTCTGCTGCACCAGCCCGGCAGGTCATTACGTGAACCCGGATCAGTCCCGAGGACTTCCAGTATCTCGCCGGATTTGATCTTGTCAATTTCTTTTTTGGTACGCAGCAAGGGCATTGGACAGCTCAGTCCTTTTGCATCCAGAGTGCGGTCTGCTTTAACATTATCCGGGGCTTTTTTAGTCTCGCTCATCGTTTCCTCCTCACAACAGATTTGACTTTGAAAAACTTTTACCTCAACCCACCTGATGAAAAAGATTCAACAGGCAACAATGAGATGATTAAATGAGTAATCATATATTGATACAAGGTCTGAAATAACAAGAAAGAAATGTTATGTCAAGGCGAAAAATGAATCATTGTTCAGACATAATTATTATCGTTTTTTTGATCGAAAATCACTGCTATTACTTGCTTGACAAATTTTTTCGTCGCGAGTAAAGGTTTACAAATGTTATAGATTGTGAGTGATTAATGAATTCCTTTGAAGTATTGTTCAGACGGTAATATTGGCTGCTGTCAATGAGGAAACATTAAAATAGGGGAGAAAAGAGATGAGTGAGGAAAGCATTTTAGGAAGTAAAATCAAAGGGCTGTACAAGTCCCTTTGCCAGACGGAGTGGAATGCCACCATGACGGGCGTGCTGGTCGCATTGTTCACTATCCTGATCATGGCCTGGTGGCGTCCGTGGGGAGCAGTGGGCGCCATCCGTAACTGGGGCGACTGGATCATGTACGGCATTACCAGCCTGATCGGCTCAGATGCCGGCATTTTCGGTTATTATGAGGATGCTCCCGGCTCCATTCTGCGAAACACCGGCTCGGTCATCGGCATCGGTTTTGTGGGAGGGGCTTTTGTTTCAGCCTGCCTGGGCAATGATTTCGCCATCCGCATCCCGCCCGTGCTGGAAATGTGCAAGGCATTGGCTGCCGGCGTCTTCATGGGAATCGGCTCTGCCTTGGCCGGCGGTTGTAATGTCGGTGGTTTTTACAATGCCATCGGCAACCTGTCTGCCCATGGTTTTGCCATGTGGGCCGGTTTGGTGGTAGGCGTTGTCATCGGTCTCAAATACATCTACTGGGAAATGGAACATGTCAGCTGGGGCAGCGGTGGCGCCAAAACCATTGAATTCCCGAAGGGTCTCAACTTCCTGCTCGGCATCGTCGCCTTAGTTGCCCTGATTGCCGGCACGTATATGTATGCAGGCAATGAAGACAGCGATTATATGGCCTCACTTGGCGGTCTCCTGTTGATTGCCGCCGGCATAGGCTACTCCATGCAGCGCGGCCGCTGGTGCATGATCCAGGGTTTCCGCGAGCCCCATATGACCGGCAACTGCACCATGGCCAAATCCGTGGCGCTCAGTATTTTTATCGTGGCCCTCGGCGCAACGGTTCTGAAATACGGTGTACCGGTTAGGATTGACGGGGATCCCGTACTGGCACCCATGAACTATGTGCGCGGCACCTTCGGCTGGGGAGGCGTGGTCGGCGGTATTGTCTTCGGTCTAGGCGCCATGCTGGCCGGCGGCTGCGGCACCGGAACGCTGTGGCGCGTTGGCGAAGGCCAGGTAAAGCTGTGGATCGTCGTGCCGATTTTCGGCATCACCAACTCCATCATGACCGCCTGGTTCGTCGACAGAGAGTTTGAGGCAGACGGCGTGCTTGGTAAATTTGTCTACCTGCCCGATGTCATCGGTTATGGCGGATCATTATTTCTCATCACCGCCTTCCTGCTTTTCTGGTATATCACGGTTGACTGGAATGAAGAGTCCAATAAGTTGATTGTGGAAATGTAAAAGAATCCGTCGGGCAATTTCCTTTCTGCCCGGGTTTCTTCTTTTGCAGAAACGCATTCCCGTTCTTTTCGGGAATGCGTTTTTTTTTGCCTTGACAGTTAAAGTAGTATAGGTGAACATTGGTATATATTATTTAAGTTATTTCTGAAACATTACCACCAAGACAGAAGATGATCGCCCCTAATACCGGCTTACGCCCATATATATCCCTTGCCCCGGAACACCTTCTGCACGGCGATGAAGTTATCGTCATCGTGGATGATGAGATTGCCATCCGCGAGCCGCTCAAACTCTACTTCGAACAGAACGGTTTTGCCGTTACCGATGCCAGCAGCGGCAGCGAATTAATCAGCCTGCTGGCAAACCGGCATGTAGCGCTGGTCTTGCTCGATATCGGTCTGCCGGATGCGGACGGCGCCTCACTGCTCCCGCAAATTACGACAAACTATCCCGATGTCTCCATTGTCATGCTTTCCGGCCAATCAGATATACAGGTTGCCCTGGATTGTATCCGCAACGGCGCTGATGATTACATCACCAAACCCGTCCAGTTCAACGAAATCATGGTGGCGGTGAAAAAGAACCTGGAAAAAAGGCGATTGATCCTCGAAAACCGCCGCTACCAGGAGGATCTCGAACAGGCCTATTTCCGTATCCAGCTTCTGCATCAGCTCTCCCTGAAAATGAACAGCGTATACCTGAATGCCGTGGAGCTGGATGAGATTCTCCGCGCCATTCTGGTGGGTATTACTGCCAATGAAGGCTTACGCTTCAACCGGGCCTTTCTTGCCTTGTTTGACCCCGACAATCAATTTCTGGAAGGCAGAATGGCCATTGGCCCCAGCTGCCGGGAGGAAGCGGCACAGATATGGACGGAAATGCGGGCCAAGGAACTCAACTTCATTGAGATCATAAAAAATCTTGGTCAGGCGTGCATGCGGGAAGATGATGCCGTCAACCAGATCGTTAAAACCCTCAGGATACCCGTCACACTTACCGACCATATTCTGATCAAATCAGCCACGGAAAGAAGAAGCTTCAAAGTCAGCAGCGGGATCTCCTCGATTCCCGTGCCGCAGGATCTGATCAACCTGCTCAAAGAGGACACCTTTGTAGTGGTGCCGCTCTTTGCGCCGGGCCGCTCCATCGGCGTCATTATCGCCGACAACTATGTCACCCGCAAACCCATTCCGGACAGCCATGTCAGCACCCTGGAGCTTTTTGCCAGCCAGGGAAGTCTTGCCATAGAACAGAGCCGTCTGTATATGGATATGCAGAAAAAGATCGATGAACTTGAAGAGGTGACCCAGGAGCTTGACAAAAACAAAGACCTGCTCATTGAGGCCGAAAGATACTCTGCCTTGGGCCAGATGGCGGCCCAGATGGTGCACATCATCAGAAATCCCATTACCTCCATCGGCGGGGTTGCCCGCATACTTGCCCGCAAGATTGAAGGAGAAGAATGGAAAAAATATCTTGATGTCATGGTCAAGGAAACCGACCGACTGGAGGCAACCCTTACCGAACTCTTTGACTTTGTCAGCCAGCCCCAGGGCGAAAAGCAGCTCAGCAACCTCTATCCGCTTATCCGAAAAACCGTCATTCTTCTGCAGACAAGTCTGGTAAAGCAGAATATTTCCTGGACCCTGGATCTTGCCGAGCCCGACCCGGTCATTTTCATGGACGCCAAACAGATACGCCGGGTTTTCCTCAACATCATCCGCAACGCCATGGAGGCCATGCCGCACGGCGGGATACTGAAGATTGGCGCACGGGTTGACAACGAGTGGGTTCATGTTTCTCTGCGGGACACCGGCATCGGTCTTTCCGGGGCCTATCTTGACAAGGCGGCTGAGCCTTTTTTTACAACCAAGACCTATGGCACGGGCATGGGGCTTACCCTTGTTGACCGATTTATCAAGTCCCATGGGGGGGATTTTTCACTCAACCGCCACGACACCGGCCTCGAAGTGAAGATCAATCTCCCCCTGGCGAAAAATGAAAATAACTGAACCATCCCATCTCTCCATCTACAAAATCGATCCCGGGACCGGTCAAAAAGCTCCAGCGAGCAAGGGCCCCGACAACCTGCCCTTTGCCCCGGGTCAACTCATCAAAGGTACAGTGGCCGGATTCACCGTTGACGGCAAGGTGCTGCTTGATGTCGGCGGCCAGACGGTAACAGCCAGAACCCTGGTGCCGTTAACGCTGGGCAGTGAACTCTGGCTGGAAACAGGCAAAGGCGACAGTTTCCCGCTTTTGACCTTGGCCGCCAAAAAAGGGGCGGTGCAGGATTTCCTGAAACTGTTTATATCCGGGACACCATCGCCTGCAGCAGGCACCAAGGGGCTTGCCGACCTGTTATCCGCACTGCTGCCAGGTCTTGCTGCAAAAGCAACTGCCGGCGGACAGTTATTGGCCGGCAGCATGATTGCGGCGACAAACGGCGGTGAAGCTTTCCCTGAAGTCATTAAGATGCTGACCATGCTGCTTGGTAGCTCATCCGGGCCGCAAAAGGAAATCACCCAGCTGCTTGATGCGCTCGGCCAGAATAAAACCATGCTGCAGCCGGGACTCGAAGACGGCATGGAAAAACTGGCCAAAATCCTGGCCGGAACCCAGAAAGAAATCACCCAGCTGCTTGATTCGCTCGGCCAGAATAAAACCATGCTGCAGCCGGGACTCGAAGACGGCATGGAAAAACTGGTCAAAATCCTGGCCGGAACCCAGAAAGAAATCACCCAGCTGCTTGATTCGCTCGGCCAGAATAAAACCATGCTGCAGCCGGGACTCGAAGACGGCATGGAAAAACTGGTCAAAATCCTGGCCGGAACCCAGAAAGAAATCACCCAGCTGCTTGATTCGCTTGAGCACAAAGCAGCCGTGCCGAAGCCGGTGCTTGAGCCCGGTGCGGAGAAACTGGTCAAAATCCTGGCCGGGACCCAGAAAGAAATCACCCAGCTGCTTGATTCGCTTGAGCACAAAGCAGCCGTGCTGAAGTCAGTGCTTGAGCCGGGGGCGGAAAAACTGGTCAAAATCCTGGCCGCCCATCAACAGCTAAACAGTCAGCCCCCCCAGACCACGGATCAGAACTTTTTGCTCTTTCCCTGTTTTTTTGCGGGAAATGCCGGCTGGGGTGAGTGGATTTTTTCCATGGAAAAAGAGACTGATCCTCCTGGCGGCGAACACTACAGCCTGTCATTTTTTCTTGAAATGAGCAGACTCGGCCCTCTTGCCCTGCAGGCAACCATTGCCGACAGAACCATCACCGGGCAGTTCCTGCTGGCGTCGGAAAAAGCAAGAGCCCATATTGCAGACAATACCCAGGAGCTTGTTCAGATTCTGGAAAATCAAGGTTACCGCCCGGTAAGTTTCAGCTGCCGGGTAAACAGGGAGAATATTGTCAGCCAACTGAAGGAAGCCCTGGAGGAAAAGGCGGCGATCAGGCGTTTCTCACTCCTTGATGTCAGCGTCTGATCCCATCCTGGCATTGATGAATACCGGCCTCTGCCAGGATAGAACCACGGCGCCGAAACCGGCAAGGGAGACCAGCAGAAACGAACTGCGCAGCGCCAGGCAGAAAGATTGGGCATGAACCATGGAATATTCCTTCAGTTCCACTCCCCCTGTTATCTTCCGGAAAAAATAGGAGAAAAAAAGGCCTGCAAGGGCAACCCCAAGCATCATGCCCAGATTGCGGGCCGTGGCAAGTAACGCTGCCGCCGTGCCACTGTTTTTGTCCCCTATTCTGGCCAGCACCGAAGCGCTGTTTGGCGAAAGAAAAATGGCCTGCCCGACCCCAAGAAAAACAAGCCGGGCAGCGACTCCGGCCGGATGCGTTTCCGGAGACAGAAAGGCTAGGAGCAACAGACCGATGGTGGAAAAGGCCAGTCCCAGCGTGGAAAGGATTCTCGCCCCCACCGAGTCGGAAAGCCAGCCGGCAACCGGGGCCACAACGATGGCGGCAAGGGGAATGGCCGTCATGATCAGCCCGATCCGTGAGGCGGGAAGACCCAGCACCAGATCAAGGTAAAAGGGGATAAGGATGAGCACAAAGAAAAGCAGCAGAAAAGAGAGCAGAGCGCTGGCAACGCCGATGGTGAAAAATCTTTTTTTCAGAAAGGACAAAGGCAAAACAGGCTCCGCTGCCCGGGATTCAATTTTCATGAAAACAAGCAAGGCAGCGATGGCGCAGCAGATGATCCCGGCCCCCCATAACGGGGAGATCTGGGCAGAAAAGGCATGGGTAAGAGAAAAGGAGGCGGTGAAAAGCAGCACACTCCAGAGCACGGCCCCAGGCCAGTCATAGCGCTTTTCCGCCGGTGACCGGGGAGGGGTTGGCGGAAGAATGAACTGCGACAGCACGGCAAAGCAAAAGCTTGCCGAAAGCGAAAAAAGAAAAAGCGCCCGCCAGGAAAAAAATTCAATCAAATACCCTCCCACAACAGGACCGCTCATCAAACCCAGCGAAACGGGAATACCGATGAACCCCATACTGCGGCCGAGTTTATCAGGGGCAAATGTCTGGCGGATAATGGCCGGCCCGTTGGCCATCATCATGGCCGCCCCCAGGGCCTGAAAAAAACGGGCACCGATCAGCATATGCAGGGAAGTTGCAAAGGCGCAGCCCGCCGAACCCAGGCCGAACACGAAAAAACCAAGCCCGTAGAACCTGTTCCGGCCGAGACGGTCGGAAAGATGCCCCCAGAAGAGCAGGGTCGAACTTGTGGTCAGCAGATAGGCCATCACCACCCACTCGGTCTTGTGCAGAGGGGCCTGAAACTCTGCCATGATCGAGGGAAGAGCGATGTTCACCATGGAGCTGTCCAGGGTGGAAAGAAAAACCCCGGAGGCAACTACCAGAAATATCAACAATTTTTTATCTACGCCAGCCACAGTTTTGCGTCACCCTGGACAAAATATCTTTTTATTGACATAAAATGAACATTTTGAGTACTCTATCCATCTTATACACAGACAATCTGCGCATCAGCCCATAGCTGCAAATAAATTTTAACGAGTTCTACTCCATATGGTGAAATAATGAAAAAAAATCCACTCAAAAAAATAAACTTTTTCCTCCTCACGGTACTGCTTACCATCTTTCTTGGTCCGGTAAGCCCCACATCGGCAGCGACAACCGTGCCCCATTTTGCCCTTGAGTCGGTATCGGACGGAAAGACTCTCGACAGTAACGATTTGCAGGGCAAAGTTGTGCTTATTACCTTTTTTGCCACCTGGTGCCCGCCGTGCATACAGGAAATTCCTTCGCTTATCAGCCTGCAACAGGAATTCGGCGAGAAAGGGTTCACCGTGGTGGCAATTTCCGTTGATCAGGGCGGTACGAGCCCGGTAAAAAAAGTGATTGAAAAAACAGGCATCAACTACCCCGTGCTCATGGCTGATGCTAAAGTGACCACTGATTTCGGCGGCATCATCGGCATCCCCACCTCATTTCTCGTTAATCAGCAGGGAAATGTAATAAAAAGTTATCCCGGCTATGTGGGCCACAGTGTTTTTGCCGATGACATCAAACAACTTTTACCATAAAAAATCAGCGCCGGAGGTAAGCTGCTGCCAGCAGAATTGCCGATTTCAGGGTTGAATCTTAATTCATTTTGAGGTTGACATCTTCAAGTAGCAAGGTATAGTAAATGCTGTATGGTTTGGGTGGTTAGTTTTTTTATTGATCAGCAAAATATCAAAAGGAGAAACAAATGAGCAAGAAACTTTTGACTCTGGCATTGGCTGTAGCTTTTATCGCAAGCACCGCAACCGTATCTCTGGCTGCTAAAATTAAATGTACCGTTGACACTGTTGAAGGCGACAAAGTCACCATGACCTGTGAAGGGGCCGGTGATCTGCAAGCTGGCGACAAAGTTGAAGTAAAAGCCAAAAAAGGCAAAGCAATAGAAGGCTGCTAATTTCCAATCCTGCTGTAACTGCTGAAAAAAGACCGTTTGATCTTCGGATGAAACGGTCTTTTTTTTATGAAGACAGCTTGCCAGCCTAAACCCGGAAGTTTGCTCTTTATCCGCCCCCTCTCATTGCAAGCGCCCATCAGAAAGTCAAAAAATTATCTGCCTCACCTGCGTTTTTTCCGGCGCCCCGCCGTGGCTAACCTGCGCGATTCAAGCCGAGCGGCCTTGTCCCAATCGCCCTCGTGCCACTGCTTCCTCTTGCCGGCTTTTATACGAGAGAACAAAATGTTTTCTCTCCATGGACAGAAAAAAACATTGGCTGCCCTTGGCAGGTAAAGTAAATATAGGCAGATTTTTCAATAAACGGTGTGTGGAAAATGCTCCCCACCCAACAAGCATGCACAAAACGGGTCCTCAAATGAACTTACTCTATGCCGCTATTCTCGGCATGTTACAAGGCGCAACCGAATTTCTGCCAGTCTCAAGCTCCGGCCATCTTGCCCTGGCCGAAGCTTTTTTCCACATTGAAGAGGCAGGCCTCACCTTTGACATCGCCCTGCACATGGGCACGTTGCTCGCCATCCTTGCTTATTTCCGCAATGATTTTTACGGCATGGGGCTGGCCCTCATCGGCAGGGATGCAGGCGAAGAGCCCAAACAGCGGCGGCGCATGGCAATCTACATTGCCCTGGCCACCATTCCCGCCGTGGTTGCCGGGCTGTTATGCGGCCATGCAGCCGAAACCCTGTTGCGCGGACCAGCCACCGTTGCTTTTTCTCTATCAGCGGCCGGTTTTTTTCTCTGGCTCGGTGAAAAAATGGGAAACCGGCAGCGCAGTTACAGCGCAATTACCATCAAAGACGCCCTCATCATCGGCCTGGCCCAATCCCTGGCCCTGATCCCCGGCGTGTCGCGAAGCGGCAGCACAATAACCGCGGGACTCTTTCTCGGCCTGAACCGTTCGGCCAGCGCCCAGTTTTCCTTTTTGCTGTCCGCGCCGATTATTTTCGGGGCAGGGATCTATAAAATCCCTCAAATCATCAGTATGGGTCTTGACCAGAGCCAAATGCTTTTTTATGTAACCGGTTTTTTAACTTCGGCCGTTTCCGGCTATCTGGTCATCGCCCTGCTGATGAAATTTGTCCGGACCAAATCCCTGACCGTTTTTGCCTATTACCGGTTTATTCTTTCGGCAATAGTCGTCATTGCCCTGCTGCTCGGCTATCAATAATCCAAAACAAAAGGTTCTGAAAAGTGAATGCAATCAATCTGCCCGAAAACGCCCAGAAGGTTCTGAAAAGAATCAGAAAAAAATATAAAGTCGGCTTTGAACCCTTGCGCATACGGGATGTTGAGCTTAAAATCCTCCAGGTGCAGGATCTCGAACATCTTTTAGCCGGTAAAGATCCTTTTGCCGATGTGTCGAGTTTTCCATTCTGGGTCAAACTGTGGGAGGCATCTCTCATGCTGGCGGATGTCATGGCAACCGTGCCGGGCGAGCCCGGCCAGACACTGCTTGAGCTGGGCGCAGGACTTGCCGCGCCGGGACTTGTTGCTGCAGCAAGGGGCTATAAAGTGACCTTGAGCGATTACGAACCCCATATTCTTGATTTCCAGCGGGTAAGTGCGGCGGCAAATGATTTGAATGGGGTTGATTTCAGAATGATCGACTGGAAGAAACCACCGGCAATGCCCCAGTTTGATATGATTATCGGCGCGGAAATTCTCTTCCGCGATGAATTTTTTCAACCGCTGCTCAATGTCTTCAACAAATATCTTGCTCCGCAGGGAACGATTTACATTGCCCACGACGCCCGGCGCAAAAGCCTGCCCAAGTTTCTCGATCTTGCCCAGCAGGAGTATCAGATTGCGGTCAGCGCCAGAAAAATGAAATCGGCAGAAGGAGAACTGACCATTATTATCAACCGTTTAAAGAAAAAATAACCCGTTTCCATGCCAATCTATGAATATGAACATCTCGACCGGGAATGCAAACTCGGCAAACATTTCGAGATAAGCCAGTCCATTACCAGCGATAAACTTGCAGCTTGCCCGGAATGCGGACAACCGGTGAAAAGGCTCATTTCCCTTTGTGCGGTCAGCACGCCGAAAACCAACAGCGATTTGAAAAATCACGGATTCACCAAACTGGTGCGCCGGGACAACGGTGTCTATGAGAACGTGACCGCCACCGGCAAGGAAAGCAGAATATGGGACGTCCGCAAACCTGAAACCATGCCTGATTTGAAGTCGAAAATCAGAGATTAGTGGCCGTTGCCGAATGACCATTACATCTCCAACCATTTCATTCCGGCCCCTCATGCCGTTCGCACCTGCAATGTTACAGTTATTTTTTTTACAAAGGCTTAGCTGTGGTCCAAGCAATTGTCGTCAAGCGAAAACGAGGAGCGCATTCACCCCCATATGAACCATAAAGACATAGACTGGAACAGACTCTGGCAGGAGGCGCGCCGGCAGAAGAGCTGGAGGAAAAAAGGGGAAAAAGACTGGGACAGGCGCGCAGCCGGCTTTGCCAAAAGAAATATCGACTCAAGCTATGCCGATCGCTTTCTGCAGCTGGTAAACATCGAACCGCACTGGCGGGTGCTTGATATCGGCTGCGGCCCGGGCACCCTGGCCCTTCCTCTGGCGGCCAGGGTGCAAGCCGTGACCGCCATTGATTTTTCACCTGCCATGCTGCACGAACTGGAAAAAAGGGCGGCACAGCAGGGTATCACCAACATCGCCACCATCCGGGCCTCCTGGAGCGACGACTGGGGCAAACTGGGGATCACTGCCCATGAAGTTGTCATCAGCTCACGCTCCCTGGCTGTCGACGACCTAAAAAGCGCGCTGGAAAAAATGAACAACTGGGCCATGGAAAAGGTGTTTATCGCCGACCGGGTGGGCAGCGGCCCCTTTGATCCGGATCTCTTTGCCGCGGTCGGCCGCCCCTTTGATCCGGGCCCTGATTATATTTTTACGGTGAATCTCTTGTATCAGATGGGGATTCATCCTAATATCAATTATATTGAACTTGACCAGACAAAAACATTTGCCACCAGAGACGATGCGATTGATAGCTGCCGCTGGATGTTTGAAGATCTCAGCCCTGCCGACGAGGTAAGACTTGCAGTCTATGTTGATGAACGACTGGAGCACAATCAAGCCGGCACATACTATCTCAGACGGAGCTCTCCGGTGAAATGGGCCTTATTATCCTGGGAAAAGAGAACGGTTTGACATGCGAATAATGATTGTTGGCGCCGGCCAGGTCGGCCATCATCTCTGCGAAAAACTTTCCGTGGAAGGCCAGGAGGTTGTGCTGGTCGACCGGGACGAAAAAAAGCTGCGCAAGCTCGAACGCGACCTCAATATTCTTCCCGTGCATGGGAGCGCCGCATCCGCCCGGGTGCTGGAAGAGGCGGGCATCAGAAATACCGACCTCTTTATTGCGGTGACCGACAGTGACGAGGTCAACCTCATCGCCTGCATCCTCTCCAAACAGTACAATGTCGCCAGCCGCATCGCCCGGGTGCGCAATGAGGATTTCTACCTTTCCGGCGAGGCCCATACCGAAAAGACCCTGGATATTGACCTGCTCATCAGTCCGGACATTGCCATGGCCGATGAGATCATGACCCTGAGCCAGCTCTCCGATGCCTTTGCCGTGGCGGATTTTGCCGAAGGCCAGGTGGAACTCCTGGGCTACGAGGTTTTTAAGCGCAATCCCATGGTGGGCATTACCCTCCATAAAATGCAGGCCATGCAGAGACAGAGCAACTTCCTCATTGTCGCCATCAGCCGGGCGGGCAACACCATTATCCCCCGGGGTGACGACAAAATCGAACCGGGCGACAGAATCTATCTGGTGGCCCGCAAAAAAGACATTGCCGAGGTCGAGTCCCACTTTCATTTCACCAGCAAGGCGCCGAAAAAGGTTTTTATCATCGGTGGCGGCACCATCGGCTTCATGGTGGCCAAGCGGATGGAAAAGCAGAAAATCAGCGTCAGCCTGGTGGAAGAAGATCCGAAACGCTGCGAATTTCTCACCGGTCAGCTGGAACACGCCGTTGTACTCAACTGTGACGGTCTGGAGGCCCACGACCTGCTGGAAGAGGGCATTGATCAGGCGGACCTGGTCATCTCGGTTACGGAAAGCGACACGACCAACATCCTCTCAAGCCTGCTGAGCAAACACCATGGGGCACGCAAGTGCATCACCAAAATCAACCGTCCGGACTTCATCCCCCTGCTGGGCAAACTGGGCATTGATGTGGCCTTGAGCCCACGGCTGGTGGCCGCCAACATGATCCTGCGCTTTGTGCGCGGCGGCGGCAAAATCGTCTCAGTGGCCACCCTGCTGGGCAGCGACGCCGAGGTGATGGAGATCCAGGTAAGCGACAGTGCCAAATTTCAGGACATTCCCCTTAAATCCCTGAAATTTCCGCGCAATGCGGTGCTGGGAGCCATTTCCCGCAAGGGGAAGGTCATTATTCCTTCCGGCGAGACCAAACTGAAAGAGGGCGACAATCTGGTGGTCTTTTTTGCCAAGGATGCCATCTCCAGCGTTGAAGCCTTTTTCGGATAAGGACAGGCATGCGAACCGGCGGCGTTCTCAATATTATCGGCAAACTGCTTATCCTGATCTCTCTTTTTCTGCTCACCCCCATCCCCTTCAGCCTTTATTTCGCTGACGGCATGGTGGGTGTTTTCCTGGGGTGCTCCCTGATCGGCGCCATGCTGGGAGGTCTTATGGTGGCAATCTTTGCCCCTGAAAAGGATCTCGGCTATCGTGACGGCTTTGCCGTGGTGGTTTTCAGCTGGCTGGGTCTGGCCTTTCTCGGTTCGCTGCCCTACTATTTCTGCGGTTCAATGCCCTCCTATGTGGATTGTTTTTTTGAATCCATGTCCGGTTTCACCACCACCGGCTCCACCATATTAAATGAAGTGGAGATCCTGCCGAACAGTATGCTCTTCTGGCGCGCCACCACCCACTGGATCGGCGGCATGGGCATCATCGTCCTCTCCCTGGCCATTCTGCCCCTGCTGGGAGTGGGCGGCACCCAGCTGTTTCAGGCGGAAATGCCCGGACCCACCAAGGACCGGCTGGCCCCCCGCATTCAGGACACGGCCAGAATCCTGTGGGGGGTTTACCTGCTCTTTACCCTGCTGGAAATCCTGCTGCTGCTGCTGGGCGGCATGACCTTCTTTGATGCGGTGTGCCACGCCTTTGCCAGCCTTGCCACCGGCGGCTTTTCCACCCATACGGCCAGCGCCGCCTTTTACACCTCCTCCTATATCCACTATGTCCTGATCGCCTTCATGTTTCTGGCCGGCATCAACTTCTCCCTGCATCACCGGGCGCTCATGAGCGGGAAATTAGCAGACTACTGGCACAACGAGGAGTTCAGGCTTTACGTGCTGCTCATCGCCATCACCACCATCTTCATCCTGGGCGCCAATCTGGGCCATCACGTTTATGACAGTTTCAGCCTTGCCTTCCGCGACACCCTTTTCCAGGTGGTTTCCATCCATACCACCACCGGCTTCGGCAGCGCTGATTTTGACCAGTGGCCGCCGGCATGTAAAATGCTCCTGGTCTCCCTGATGTTTATCGGCGGCTGTGCCGGATCAACCGGCGGCGGCATCAAAGTGGTGCGCATCCTGCTTTTTTTCAAATATGCCAGACTGCAGCTGCACAGCCTGGTCCACCCCCGGGCCGTGGGCACCATCAAGCTGGGCAACCAGAAGGTGCCAAAAGAGGTGATGATCGCCATCCTTGGCTTTTTTGCCCTTTATATCTCCTTTTTTCTGCTGGCAAGCCTTGTGGTCACCGCCCTCGGCGTTGACCTGCTCACCGGCGTGACGGCCGTTATCGCCACGTTGAACAACATCGGCCCTGGTCTGCAGGAGGTGGGACCTGCCCGCAATTTCGCCGGCCTGCCCGATCTTGCCAAGGTGGTGCTCAGTTTCTGCATGCTGGCCGGCCGTCTGGAACTTTATCCCGTGGCTGTGCTGCTCACGCCGGGCTTCTGGCGCATGGCCAGAAAGCCGGTCCTGCGCTGGCAGCTTCAACATGCTATAACAGAAATGAAAAGACCATGAACGACTATGATATCATCGTCATCGGCGCCGGTCACGCGGGTTGCGAAGCCGCTCTGGCCGGAGCCCGCATGGGCTGCCGGACGGCGGTGCTGACCATCAATGCCGACACGATCGGCGCCATGTCCTGCAATCCCGCCATCGGCGGGCTGGCCAAGGGCCACCTGGTTAAGGAGATCGACGCGCTCGGCGGGGAGATGGCCAAAAATATCGACGCCACGGCCATCCAGTTCCGCCGGCTCAATACCAGCAAAGGGCCGGCGGTCTGGTCCTCCCGCGCCCAGGCCGACCGACTGCTTTACCGATTGCGCATGAAGTCGGTGCTGGAAAACCAGCAAAACCTCGATATCAGGCAGGCGTTTGCCGACCGTCTGCTGGTGGAACAAGGCAGGATCACCGGAGTGGTCACCTCCCTGGAGGAGACCCTGCGCTGCCGGGCCGTGGTCATTGTCACCGGCACCTTTTTAAACGGCCTGATCCACATCGGCCTGAAATCCTTTCCTGCCGGACGCCAGGGCGATGCCCCGTCCATCTCACTGGCCGGCAACCTGCGGGAACTGGGCTTTGTGATGGGCCGCATGAAAACCGGGACCACTCCCCGGCTTGACGGCACCACCATCAACTACGAGGGCCTTGAGCCGCAGTACAGCGACGAACCTCCCAATTTCTTCTCCTATGCCACCACCGGCGCTCCCCGGCTGCCCCAGCGGCCGTGCCACATCACCTACACCAATGAGAAGACCCATGAGATCATCCGGGCCGGCACCGACCGCTCGCCCATGTACACCGGCATCATCGAAGGGGTGGGCGCCCGCTACTGCCCCTCCATCGAAGACAAGGTCATGCGCTTTCCCGAAAAGATCCGCCACCAGATCTTCCTGGAGCCGGAGGGGCTTGATACGGTGGAGGTCTATCCCAACGGCATTCCCACCAGCCTGCCGGTGGATGTGCAGCTGGCCATGCTGCACAGCATCAAAGGTCTGGAACAGGTCAAGCTGATCCGGCCCGGCTATGCCATCGAGTATGACTATGTTGATCCGCTGGAACTGCACCCATCCCTGGAAACAAAACGCATCGGCGGGCTGTTTCTGGCCGGTCAGATCAACGGCACCTCGGGCTATGAGGAGGCCGCGGCCCAAGGGCTCATGGCCGGCATCAACGCGGTGCAATACTGCCGGGCGGAAGAGCCGCTGATCCTTGACCGCTCCCAGGCCTACACCGGCGTGCTCATTGATGATCTCGTCACCCGCGGCACCAAGGAGCCGTACCGGCTTTTTACCTCCCGGGCCGAATATCGCCTGCTGCTGCGGGAAGACAACGCCGACCTGCGCCTGCGGGAGATAGGCCGCCGGCTTGGCCTGGTGGATGATGCCACCTATGCGGCCTTCTGCCGGAAACGAGACGCCATCACCGCCGCCTTCAACTGGCTGAACAATACCCAGGTCAAACCAGGTGATGCCATCAACCAGCGGCTTACGGCCGCGGGCCAGGCGCCCTTGAAGCAGATGGTTTCCATGGCCTCGCTGCTGCGCCGGCCGGAGCTGACCCTGGCCGATCTTGGCCCGCTCACCGGCATGGCAATCCAGGTTGAGCCCCGGATAGCGCTTGAAGTTCAGCTGCAGGTCAAATATGAAGGGTATATCAGGCGGCAGCAGGAACAGGTAGAACGGTTTAAAAAGCTGGAAGACATCAACCTGCCGGAAGAGATGGATTACACCGGCCTGCCCGGTCTTTCCCATGAGGTGGTGGAAAAACTGGGCAGAATCCAGCCGCGCTCACTTGGTCAGGCATCCCGTATTTCCGGGATCACCCCTGCCGCCATCTCCGTGCTGCAGGTCCACCTGAAAAAAGAGGGATTACTGTAAATGAAACGTATTCTCATCGTTGAAGACAGCCCCCCCATGGGGACTATGACCAAAAAAAGGCTGGAAAAAACCGGCAAGTTTACTGTCACCTGGGTGACAAACATGCGGGAAACCGGACAACTCCTTGCAACTGAGGAAAATGACGCCTTTTTTGCCGCCCTGCTCGATTTCAATCTGCCGGACGCCACCAAAGGGGAAGTCATCCCCCTGGTGGTGGCAAAAAATATCCCGGCGATTGTTTTTACCGCCTTTGTCAGTGAAGAGGTGAGGCAAACAGTCTGGTCACACAGGGTCGTTGATTATGTCCTGAAGGAAGATGTACTCAGTCTTGAGTATATTCTGTCACTGCTGGACCGGCTGGAAAAAAATGCGGAAACCCAGATCCTGGTAACGGACAGGGACTCGGAAAAGCTTGAAAAAATAGCAAATCTGCTGCACGTGCATCGTTACGATGTTCTCACTGCGGTTTCCGGCAGCGAAGCGCTGAAAATCCTGGCGGCAAATCCCAAAATCCGGCTGGTGCTGGCAGCCTCCGAAGTCAACGATATGGACGGGCTCAGCCTGATCCAGCAAATCCGCCGCAACTACGGCAAAGAAGACCTGGCCATCATGGGCATGGTGTACGCCGGCGACCATATCACGGCTGCCCGTTTTCTCAAATATGGGGCGAACCACTGTCTCATCCGGCAGACCTTTCTGCCGGAAGAATTTTACTGCATGGTAAGACTGCTTATTGAAAACATAGAACATATCCAGCAGCTCCGCTCAACCTCCCTGATGGATTTCCTCACCGGTCTCCATAACCGGAGATATTTTTTCATCAGCGGCGAAAAACTGTTCGCCAATGCCAAGCGACAGGCCCTTACCCTGGTCTGCGCCATGATGGATATTGACTTCTTCAAAAAAGTAAACGATGAATACGGTCATGAGGCAGGGGACCGGGTCTTGCAGCATGTGGCAAACATCCTGCGCAACCGCCTGCGCAAAACCGATATTGTCGCCCGCATCGGCGGGGAAGAATTCTGTATTCTGGCGGTCAACATGGATACGGCCTCCGTGCACCGAATTTTTGACGAACTGCGCAGCAAGATCGAGGACTCGGTGGTAGTGCTTGAAGACGGCCAGGGCGAGGTCAAAATTACGATCAGCATCGGTATCGCCACCCAGCTTGGCAACAGTCTGGACCACATGCTCAAAAAGGCTGATTTCCATCTTTATGAAGCAAAAGAAAACGGCAGAAACAGGATTGCTTCCGACCTGTGATTTCGACATTTTTGACGAGCGGTACGGAAAATGTCGAACTGGGCCGGGGGGAAACGTCCGGGGCATGCAGCCTAACAGGGCCGAATCGTTCATGAAGCCGCAAAAGGAATACAGATGGCGCAAAAGTTGCTGTTATCTTTTTCATAAGAGATGAAGGAGCCCAAAAAACACATGCGTTTCATTCTGCCACTTTTTGTCATCATACTGCTCATGCCCATGCCGCTGCGGGCTGAATATTTTCTCCGGGGCAGGGTCATCGCCCTTGACCGGGAAAAGGGGGAAATAACCATCTCCGCGCTCAACTGCGCGGAATGCGGGCGGCAGGGGCCTGTTGCCGGGGCTGACCAAGCGGAACCGCCCTTGGAGCAGGGAGAGGAAAAGATCTACATCATCTCAGCCGAATTCATTCCTCCCTGCGCCGCAGCCGACAACATCATTCAGGTCTGGGGCGAATTAAGCAAGGAAGGCGAAAACCGCCTGCAGGCGAGACGCATAACCGGCCCCGGCTGGCGGCACGGCCATGATTCAACAGGAGTGCGCTCGCGGCTCCGCAAGCGCTGCTTTATGAAACCTCCTCCACCACCCCCAGGCCCCGGTGAGCATCATGACGGCCTACGCCCCTGAAACAGACGCCGCAGGCCAACATCAGCCGCCTGACCCCACTCCCCTGGGTCCATCCTGGAAAATCAACCTGCTGGTAATAGGCGGGCTGATTTTTATCGTTCTTGCCTATTCCCTGTGGCAGATCGGCCAGTTACGCAGAAACTTCCAGAATTATGCCCGGGAGCATTCCCGGGTGGTCAGCAGCGTGATCGAACAGAACACCCGCACCGTCCGGCTGGCGGAAAATGCCCTGCAGCAAACCATCAAGACCTTTCTGGCCAACACCGCCAAATTCATCGACTACCTTGACTCGGTGGAACCCTTTGCCGCCGAGGAACTGCAGGCCTTTGCCGGGGAGACGGGGCTGTCCGCCATCCGCATTGCCCGTAACGGCAGCGACGACAACCTGGTCAGCAGCGGCGCCGCTCTCCTGCCCTCAGCGGCCTGCGACAACCCCGCACTCGATTATTTCCCGCAAAAAAATCTGTATGTCATGACCTGGCCCCGACCGGCAAAGGGCTGCATCACCCTGGGCTTTTCCGCCGCCCATATCGAGGAGCTGCATCAGCAGCTGCGCATGCCGGCCCTGCTCAAGGCCCTTGCCGCCCTGCCGGGCATCAGCTACGTCAAGATCGATGAGAGGGAGGCGGACCTGTCGCCGGCCGGCATGATTGTCGAACAGCGCATCAGCGCCGGCGATACGGTGCTGCGGGTCGGTTTTGACGCCAGCCAGTACTCCATGCGGGTCCGGCAGATCTGGCGCAATGTGCTCATCTTCTCCCTGGTGCTGGCCTGCCTGGGGGTCTTCTTTTCCTGGCTGCTCTACCGCTACCAGAGCGCCTACCTGCGGAAAATAACCGATTTTGAAAGAAAACTGGCCAGGGAACGGGAAGACGCGGCCCTGGGCAGGGCCACGGCCACCATCACCCATGAGATCAGAAATCCGTTAAATGCCATCAGTATGGGGCTGCAGCGCATCGAGCTTGAGGCCGACGAACTGAGCCCGGAGCACAGGGAGCTTGCGGCCAGTATGCGCCAGGCGGTAAAACGTACCAATACCATTATCGGTGATCTGCTCCGTTACAGCAGACCCATGGCGGCCAAACGCAATCCGCTCAATCTCCCGGAACTCATTGCCGGCATTCTCCATCTCTATAAACCGCAATGCGAGGCAAAAAATATTTCCGTCAGCCACAACAGCAATCTTGCCGGTGCTGTGCCGGGGGATGCGGAACTGCTGGGCCAGCTCTTTGAAAATATCATCAAAAATGCGGTTGAGGCCCAGCCCGAGGGCGGATATATTTCCGTAAAAAGCCACGCTGAAAACGGACGTGCGCGGATAACTATTGAAAACGCCATGCCCTGGGGCAGCATCGATGACCTGGCCCAGCTGCTTGAACCCTATTTTACCACCAAAACCCGGGGCACCGGCCTTGGCCTGCCCATTGCCCGCCGCATCGCCCAGGCCCATGACGGCACGCTTACGCTTGCCACCCCGGGCCAGGACGTTTTCCGGGCGGTCATCACCATACCACTTACCCCCTGACCTATAGTGAAAATATGAACATCCTTGTTGTTGACGATGAACAAATGCAGCGTGAGACCCTGAAAGGCTTTCTGGAGAAAAAGGACTATCAGGTATACAGCGCCGCCGACGGCGCAGAGGCCCTGCGTATTTTCAGTTCCTACCCGATCCAGCTGGCCCTGCTTGATCATAAAATGCCGGACATGAACGGCGATGAACTGCTGGCCAGGATGAAAGAGATCAATCCGTTCATGCGCGCCATCATGATCACGGCCTATGGCGCGGTTGAGACCGCGGTCAAGGTGATGCGGCTCGGGGCCGATGATTTTCTGGAAAAACCGGTAGACCTGCTGGAGCTGCTGGCAAAAATAGAAAACATCGAACAGCAGGTGGCCACGGAGGAGGACGTTGCCGCCATTGCCGAGACCATCGACAGCAGTAAAGGACTGCCGCTGCAGGTCATCGGCGACAGCCCTGCCATGCGCAGACTGCTGTCCACCGTACAAAGGGTCTCCCAGACGCCCTGGGCGGTGCTCATCAGCGGCGAGACGGGCACGGGCAAGGAACTCATCGCCCACCTCATCCATCTGCTCAGCCCCCGCAGCCAGGCCCCTTTCATCGAGGTGAACTGCGCGGCCATCCCGGAAAACCTCTTTGAGTCCGAGCTGTTCGGCCATGAAAAAGGGGCCTTTACCGGCGCCTCCGGCAAAAGGAAGGGTCGCTTTGAACTGGCCCAGTCGGGCAGCCTTTTTCTTGACGAAGTGGGCGAGCTGCCGCTGAACCTGCAAGCGAAACTGCTGCGGACCCTGCAGGAAAAAAAGATCAGCAGGGTAGGAAGCGAGACGGATATCGAAGTGGACGTGCGGGTGCTGGCCGCCACCAACCGCGACCTCAGGCAGCTGGTGGCGGACGGCAAGTTCCGGGAAGACCTCTACTACCGGCTCAATGTTCTGGAGATTGAAATCCCGCCCTTAAGAAACCGCAAAGAGGATATTCCCCAGCTGGTTGACTTCTTCCTTGAGCGTTACAGTCTGCGACCGGTGCACTTTGATGCGGATGCCCTGGCAACCCTGGTCAAATACCCTTTTCCCGGCAATGTGCGCGAACTTGAGCACCTTATCCAGCGGACGGTGACCATGGTCCGGGGCCCGGTGGTGCGCATGGCGGATCTGCCGGCGGAAATGCGCTATCACAAGGCGAGCGAACAGGGCAATCTCGGCGACCGGCTCGAGGCAATGGAACGGGAGATGATCCTCGCGGCTCTGGAAAAAAACGACTGGGTGCAGACCAGGGCGGCCGAATCGCTGGGCATCAGTGAAAGGGTGCTGCGCTACAAAATGGGCAAACATGGGATCAGGAGACAGTGAGGAGTGAGGAGTGAGGAGTGAGGACAATTGTAACGGCTATCTGTTCATTGTCAATAGCTCATTGCCGCCTGTCCAGCACCCTGCGGACCACTTCGGCAAGCTCCTTGCGCACCACCGGCTTCAGGATAAAGGCATTGATACCGGCCTCTTTTATTTCTGCCTCGGAAAAACCGGTATTATAGCCCGTGCAGAGAAGGATCGGCAGTTCAGGTCGGATTTTCCTGACCTCCTTGGCCAGATCAAAGCCCGTCATGTGCGGCATGGTAAAATCGGTGATCACCAGATCCACTTCTCCGGCATGCTCCTTGAAATAGGCAAAGGCATCTCTGCTGTCAGTTTTGCCGACGACCCGGTAACCGAGCATCTTCAGCATCTGCTGGGCGATATCGACAATAAACTCCTCATCGTCGACAAAGACAATATGTTCTTTCCCGCCGGGTATGATTTCCTCCGGGTCTTCCTGTTTGACCAGCTGCCTGGCATGAACCGGCAGATAAACACTGAATGAGCTGCCTTTGTCCAGCTCGCTATGGACCACAATGGTGCCGCCCAGGCTTCTGACGATACCGTGCACCACGGAAAGGCCCATGCCGGTGCCTTCACCCTCTCCCTTGGTGGTAAAGAAAGGATCAAAGATTCTTTCCTTCACGTCATGGCTCATGCCATGGCCGGTATCGCTGATGGTCAGCCGGAGAAACTGACCCGGCTTTATCTCAGGGTGCACCCGGGCAAAGTCATGGTCCAGCTCGACAGTAAGCAGGGAAATATCAAGAATTCCACCGGTCTTGCGCATGGCATGCCCGGCATTGGTGCAGAGGTTCATGATGATCTGATGGATGCTGGTCGGGTCGGCCATGACCGCCTCATTGGCCTGCAGATTGGAGCGGATCTCAATGGTTGATGGTAACGAAGCCTCCAGCAGCTTAATGGTCTCCTTGACGATGATCTTTGGTTGAATCGGCTGCGGTTTCATATCCGTCTGGCGGCTGAAGGTAAGAATCTGTTTAACGAGATCTCTTGCCCGGCCCGCCGCCTCGAGAATTTTTACCAGACATCGATGCGCTCCTGACTTATCTTCTGTTTCCAGTTTGGCTATTTCGGCAAAACCGAAAATGGCTGACAGAATATTATTGAAATCGTGGGCAATACCGCCGGCCAGGGTGCCGATGGCCTCCATTTTCTGGCTCTGCCGGAACATCGCTTCAACCTTGATCTGCTCGGTCACATCACGTTTGACAAACACATAGCCCATCAGGCTGCCGGCAGGATCAAAAATCGGCGACACCGTGGCATCCGCCTCGGCCAGGCCGCCGTCCTTTCTCCTGGAGGTGAGCCGTCCCCGCCACACCTCGCCGGCCCTGATCGCCTCCCACATCTCGGTATAGGCATAGTCTTCCTTTTTGCTTTCTAAAAAAGAGAAGGCCTTACCAACGGCCTCGGCCCGGGAGTAGCCCGAAATCTGTTCAAAGGCAGGATTGGCATATTCAATCATGCCATCGCTGGCGGTGATAATGATCTCCTCGGCCGCATGCTCGAGGGCTGAAGCCTGCCTGGCCAGCTGCTTTTCCGCCTGTTTGCGTGCGGTAATGTCCCGGATGATGGCCTGAACATAGGCCTTATCGGCAAATTCAATGACGCTGAGGCTCACCTCCGCCTCAAAAGCGGAGCCATCGAACCGCTGGTGGGTCCATTCAAAAAATTGCGGTTCACCGGCCAGAGCCAGTTTATTCTTTTTCATGCTCTTTTCCCGGGAATCACTGCCATCCGGCTGGACGTCCGGAGATAACCTGTCAGGCGGCTGGCCGATCAGCTCTTCCCGTCTGCAGCCAAATATCTGCAGGGCCTGCTGGTTACAGTCGACGCAGATATTATTTTGTGAAATGATGATGGCATCACTGGCCGAGTCAAACAGCGAGCGGTAACGATTTTCGTTTTCACGCAGCTCGTTCATGACGTGATTTCGTTCCGTCACCATGCGGTTGGCTGATTCCGCCAATTGCTGGAACTCAACATAGTCCAGTGAGGCGCTGTCAATCTGCTGCGATTCGGTAGCCGCTTTATGGAAAAAGGAGCTGAGAGCGGCGAAATTGTTCTTTGTTTTGCTGCTGATGCGGCGGGCGATCACAAACGAGATGCCGAGCAAACCGGCAAGCAGGAGGAGGGTGACGGCGATATTTTCCCACATCCTGGCAACCATCGCCCCCCGGTCCTCCTCCAGCGTCTTTTCAATGTCATCGAGATATTCGCCGGCCCCCACATACCATTGCCAGTCTTCAATGCCCTTGACATAGCTGGTTTTCAGGGCCCGCCGCTGGCCGTCGATATCCGGCATCACATAATAAATATAGCCGCCGCCGGCCCTGGCAAGATCAATCAGTTCCCGGGCCACCCTGGTTATGTCGGGGTCACCTGCGGCAAGCAGATTTTGTCCTTTGCCGAAGCCGGCCAGGCCCAGACCATCCCACTGGCCGGCGAAAATGTATCCTTCCCGGCCGAAGCTCATCTCATTGATACGGTCAAGCACCTCGTGCTTGATCTCCGCTTCCATGTCGTCAAGATAAACCCCGGTGCCGATCAGCCAGTTGAAAGGAGCAAAATATTTAATGAAGGAAACCTTGCCGAAATCGTTGCCCGGGGCCTGCGGCTTGGTCCAGCTGTAGGAATGAAAACCTTCGCCCTGCGCCTGCACCAGGGCGATCATGTCGCGGAAGACATAGTGCCCCCGCGCATTCTGCACATCCAGCACATTCTTGCCCTCAAGTGCCTGATTGTCTGGAAAAAGCTGATCAACACCGTCCAGGGCAATGGCAAAATAGTAGCCCCTGCCGTCATGAAAACGCAGCGAGCGCAATGCCTCCCGCACCATGGCCTGCATTTCTTCGCTGCTCTTTTGCTTGTTATAGGTGCTGTATATATGAGATGCTAGGGCATGGGCTTCTAAAACCCTTGATTTGATGTTATCCCGCAGGATATTTTCGGTCTGCGACCTCCTGAGGCGGATGCAGTCAACAACATTCTCAACCTGTTTTTTCAGCTCCGACTTGCGGGATTTGAGCTGCACCGCCCGCATGGCATCAGCCTGCCGGCTGAAATTCGCATACTCCTGAAAAATCCACAGCGAGCCGAGCATGCCGATGGCAAGGGCCACCAGCATGCTCATATTGAGGAGAAGGGTGCGGGAAAAACTCTTGGAAAGAGATAACATATCCGGCTGCTGCTCACTAGGCTCCAGGCTTGGTTTGCATGCTGCAAAAAGAACGGGACATCATCCTATTTTATATAACGACAAAAAGGCCCGTGTCAATAATGACAGCCGTTCATTCTTTCAGTAATTTTGAAAAGTTATGTCCCACTAACCGCCATCAGGGCCGCGCCCAGCGCATTCCCCACCTCATAGTATTCAGGGAAAAAAACCTCGGTATCCAGTTTTTTGGCAACCCTGGGCAGCAGATAGCGGGCGGCAGCGCCAATGCCAACTATCGGTACTTTGGCTGAAAAACGCAGGTCGAATAAAGAACTCTGGCGATAATGTGGGAAAAAGCCGGTCATGGATTTGCCTGTTTCAATTTTCAGGATGTGATCAAGAATGGCATCCTCAATGCTCTGCTCAACCCCGGCGAGCACCTGCCAGCAGAATTCTTCCACGCCGATCCCCAGCGCGGCGGCAAGGCGTTCCGCCCCTTCCACCGCCCTCTGGCGGTTGCCCAGCGCAAGATGGCCGAGAACAAGCAGGGCATCGGTGGGAGTAAAGCCGGTTTCCACGATCAGCTGCAACTGGCATAACTCCTTGAGATGGCTCACCAGGGTGATTTCAGCCATGTCGAAATGGTCTTTCAGCACCTGCGGCGTAGCCGGGCCATGCTTGACAAGATACGCCAGAACCTTGTCATGGCCGGCCTCTTCCTGGGAGATATCAGGTTCGGCCATGACGCATCTGTCCAGCAGACCCTTGCCGATCCACAACGACGGCGCAGGAGTCAGGTCGGACATGGCCAGGGGCAACACCCGCACCGGGCCGACCCTGAGCGTGCCCCGCTCGCTGATCGAGGCATGACTGTCGCCGCCGGCGCCCACTGTCGACATCTGCACCGCATCAATTTGGGTCAGCCATTCGCCGATGAGGCTGCCCTGCTCATCAATAACCGGCCGGCCGTTTCTGATCAGCGTGATGTCGGTGGTGGTACCGCCGACATCGACAATCAGCGCATCAGGGGCGGGCGAGAAAGACAGCCCGTACCAGGCGGTGGCGGCAGGGCCGCTGGCCACCGTGTAAGCGGCCTGCTTATGGGTGTTGCTGATGTCCATCGGCCGCGCATCACCGCGGATAATGGAGACCTTGCCGGCAATGCCCAGCGCGGTGAGCGCGTCCTGCATGCCGAGCAGAAAGTCCTGCATGATGGGCATGAGCCGGGCATTGAGAACGGACGTTGCCGCCCGCTCTCTGATCCCCGGCCGATTGCTTACCTCGTGGGAGCAGAAGACCGGTTTCGGATCAATGAGACTGATGGCCTTTTCCATGATCCTCTCATGGGTGGGATTGACGATGCTCATGGCGGCGCAGACCGCATAGGAGTCCACGTGGCTCTTGAAGCGCTGCACCGCATCGACCAGCTCTTCCATGTCAAGCGGTTCCAGCTCCTCGCCCAGGTGATTATGGCCGCCCCGCAGAAACGATGTCGACACCACCGGCAAATTGAAATTTTTGGCCGGCCCGGCCACCAATAAGCCCACTTCCGCGCCCTTGCCCTCCACCACCGCATTGGTGGCCAGGGTGGTGGACACCGCCACCTGCTCCACCTCCGCCGGCCGCACCGCGGACTGGGAAAACAGCTGTTGCAGACATTTTGATATCCCCAGGCTGAGATCATGATGGGTGGTGGGATGCTTGGAGACGAATATCACCTTGTTTTCCGGCCGCTGGATCAACACTGCGTCGGTATAGGTCCCACCGGTATCAATGCCGATAATGTATGATTTGTTGTCTGTTTTCATTTTTTATTGTTTTATAATAGTTATATTGCTTTTATGCCTTTCCGCCCGAGTGGGCAAACACCGAAAAAACAGAATCCCGCCCACCATTTCCTGACAGCTTGACCCGTGCCGGGGAAAATACTATGATGGGTTAATTTTTTTCGCAGGGTATAAGAAAGAGAAGCCAATGGCAAATCCTTTAGACACTAAAGAAGAACTTTTTCGTCAACTTCGTGAATTTATCGACAGAATGCCCAGTCTGTCAACCACGGTAACGAAGGTGATGGAGGTGTGCAACCAGCCCAACACCTCACCCAACGACCTCAACCGCGTCATTGCCCTTGACCCTGTCCTCACCGGCCATGTCTTGAAGCTTATCAACTCCGCCTACTACTCCCTGCCCAATCAGGTCACCTCGCTGACCCGCGCCATCATCATGCTGGGACTGAATACAGTAAAGAACCTGGCATTGAGCACCGCTATTCTCGGCACCCTGGGCAAGGAAAAATCCCAGTGTCTGGCCATGGACACCTTCTGGATCCACTCGATCTGTGTGGGAGTGACGGCCAAGGCCCTGGCCGCGGAAAAAAATGTGCCGGTGACCCTGCGCGAGGAATACTTTGTCACCGGGCTGCTGCACGATCTCGGCAAGATTCCGCTGTCAAACTGTTTCCCGGAGCAGTATCAGCAGGCCCTTGATCTTGCCGACCTGCAACGCTGCAGCCTGGTGCGGGCGGAAAAAATGATTTTTGGTTTTGATCACCGGTTGACCGGTAAAATGATCGGGGAAAAATGGCAGCTCAACCCCGCCATGATCACCTGCCTCACCCACCACCATAACCCAGAAACCGTACCGGAAGACAAACGGGGGCTGGTATCCACCATAGCCCTGGCCAACCTTTTTGCCAATATCTTTGCTATCGGTTCGGCCGGAGATATCCACCAGGAGGTGCCGGTGGTGGATCAGATCATCGCCACGGCCGGCATGGAATGGGCCAGGGTTGCCGCTCTGTATGATACGGTGCAGGAAGAAATAGAAAAGGCTCAGGTTTTTCTGCAAATCGCCAAGGAGTGAAGGACGCGTAAAAACTGAAAATTAACCACAAAGCTCACAGAGCTCACAGAGATAACGAAGTGTAATTAAATTTTTTTCTTTGTGATCTCTGTGTGCTCCATGGTGAAAACAGACTTTTTACGAATTCATCAAGGAGTGACCGATGAAAATAAAATTCTGGGGTGTGCGCGGCTCCATTCCCTGCCCGGGACCGCTTACCATGAAGTATGGCGGCAATACCCCCTGCCTGGAGGTCCGTTTTCCCGATATTGACCGGCTGATTATCATCGATGCCGGCTCCGGTATCCGCGAGCTCGGCAATTTCATGATGAAGCACGACCTGCCCAAAGGACCTATTCAAACCGAAATCTTTCTTTCCCACACCCACTGGGACCACATCATGGGTTTTCCATTTTTCACTCCCATCTATATTCCCGGCAGCAGACTGAAAGTCTACGGCCCGGTCTCCTACGAGCAGGACACCCTGGAAAAAATTGTCGGCGGTCAGCTTACCTACCGCTATTTCCCGGTGCGCGGGGAAGAACTCGGCGCCTCAATTACCTACATCGACCTCAAGGAAGGGGAATTCGACCTGGGCGACGGCATCAGGCTTACCACCAAATACCTGAATCACCCGATCCTCTGTCTGGGATACCGCTTCGAATACCAGGGCAAAGTGCTGTGCACCGCCTACGACACCGAACCCTTCCGCAACCTGTTTGTCACCGATCCGGCCCACCCCTCCTATGATGAGGCCATGGCCCGCGAGGGTGAACTGGTGGCCCGCGAACAGAATGAGGTGCTGGAGAAATTCGTGGCCGGCGCCGACCTGCTCATCTACGACTGTCAATACACCAGGGCTGAATATGAAACGGGCAAGGCCGGCTGGGGCCATTCCTATTTTGAATATGTCTGCCCCATGGCCATCCGCAGCAAGGTCAAAGCCCTGGCCCTTTTCCACCACGAACCCATGCGCACCGATAATCAGATAGATGAGCTGGCAAAAAAACATTGCCGGAACGGGGAGCAAGGGGCCACGGAAATCTTCTTTGCCAGGGAGGGCATGGAAATTACCCTCTGAGACACTGCCATGAAAAAGCCCGGCCACCACGGATTGACAGCGTTGAATTGTCAGTCATAATCTGGGAGACGGAAGGGCTGGACCAGGTGCTGGCCATCAACCGTTACCGGAGAAAAACCAGAGGCCCTGTGCGGAACAGGCTGCCGGAGACTGACCGATGCGGCGGTGGGCGGCTATGCCCCGGATATCAATGACTGCCCTGCGGATTTATCTGAAAAAGAGGCAATCCGGAAAAAGGATCTGCCGGATATGCTGAAAAATGTGCAACGGGAAGCTGGGCTCCTGATCGGTCTTCAGGTTTAAAGGAGGAGGGGCAAGCATTTTTTTTCATTGAAAATTGAAAACAAATGTGATAACCGTTGCATTCATAATATGAATGGTCATTCATCTTCTAGGTATCTTTACTGAAACACGGTATCCAATGGAAAAAAAACTACAAAAATTGCTGCTGGACAAAAAGGTTGAAATCCTGGAGAAATGGGAAGACAGCATTTTACGCAGCTTCTCTCCGGATGCATTTCATATCTTTAAAAAGCAGAAGAACCAGTTTGCCAACCCCGTAGGGCACAAAATCAGAACCGGGCTTGAAGAACTGTATGATGTCCTCTGTGAACCAAGCAACAATGAGGTTATCACCCCGGATCTTGAACAGCTCATCAAAATGAGGGCGGTTCAGCAGGTTTCCGCTTCCGATGCGGTTTCTTTCATTTTCAAGCTGAAAGAGATAGTCCGCAAGGAACTCCTGAAAAAAGGAATGACCGAGTCATATAACGAGTGGCTGGCATTTGACGCCAGGATTGATGCCGCAGCGCTTGTCATTTTTGACATGTTCATGGCCAGCAAGGAACAGATCTACAAGGTGAGAATAAATGAATTCCAGCATGGAAGACATATTCTTGTCGATGGCTCCATCTGTCCCTCTGCTCTTGTGCGCCGGAACAGCCAGGAAGCAGCTGCGGCGGCAGAGGCCGGGGATGCCCCTGACGGCGAAAAGGTGCCGGTTGATGATGCCTGCGGCATAAAACCGCAGGTGTTACAGTTTTAGTGGCCCCGCAGGCGGCAGGCCTTCCAGGCATGCGCTGCGGGAACTTTATACACACTTAATTGAGGCGAGGTAACGGTAAATGAGAGTCCTGTATCCCTTCATTGCAGTCTTAGCACTGATCGTGGTTGCCTTCTTGGGAGGGAAGGTAACAGGTCTGCAGTATCTGTTGGGGGTGGTGCTGCCCTACCTGGCATTCGGTGTGTTTATCGTGGGGTTTGTCAGTCGTGTGATCAATTGGGCAAAATCTCCGGTACCATTCCGAATACCAACCACATGCGGGCAGGAAAAATCACTGCCCTGGATCAAGTATGACCGGCTTGAATGTCCATCCAACAAGCTGGAAGTCTTGGGCAGAATGATCCTGGAAATATTCCTTTTCCGGTCACTCTTCAGAAACACCAAGGCAGAAATTCATGACGGGCCGAAACTGGTTTATGGGTCCAGCAAATTTCTCTGGCTCTTTGCACTGCTGTTTCACTACTCATTTCTGGTTATCGTTCTCCGTCACCTGCGTCTTTTCACTGAGCCCATTCCATTTTTTGTGCCGCTGATTGAATTCGCGGATGGTATGCTGCAGATCGGTGCCCCCCGCTTGTACCTGACCGACAGCATCTTTCTGGCGGCCATTGCCTTCCTTTTCCTGCGACGGGTAATGCTGCGCCAGATTCGCTACATTTCCTTGCCGGCTGACTACTTTCCGCTTTTTCTGATCTTTGCCATCGGCGTCACCGGTCTGCTCATGCGCTACGTTTACCGGGTCGATATCGCGGCGGTGAAACAGATCACGGCCGGCCTGGCTGCCTTTTCACCTGTACTGCCGGCTGGAATTCATTCCATTTTCTTTGTCCATGTCACTCTTGTGTGCGCATTGATGGTCTACTTCCCATTCAGCAAACTGATGCATATGGGCGGTGTTTTCCTCAGTCCAACACGTAACATGTCAAATAACAATCGTGCAGTACGGCATATTAATCCATGGAACGATCCGGCAATCAAGCCACATTCTTATGCGGCTTATGAAGATGAATTCAGGGAATTCATGAAAGATGCCGGTATCCCAGTTGAAAAGGAATAAATAAAATGGCGATTCCAAAAGCAGACCAATTAGGTGTTAGTGTTGTAAGGGAGCCATCCCTAATGACCGGGTCCATCCCCAAGAAGGAGTGGATGGATATCCCGGTTGTTTTTAAGGAGGGCAACTTCTGTTATCCTGCTAAAAAATCCATGGTGGAATACCACAAGTTCCCTAATCCCCGGGAGTGGAGTCCCGATCAGGAGGACTGGAAACTACCGGATGGCTGGGAGGATATCATCTTAAACGGCTTGAAAGAGCGCCTTGACAAATTCCGCTCTTTGAAAATCTTCATGGACATCTGTGTCAGGTGTGGCGCCTGTGCGGACAAGTGCCATTTTTTCCTGGGCACGGGCGATCCGAAGAACATGCCGGTTCTCCGGGCGGAACTGCTCCGCTCCGTTTACCGGAATGATTTCACCACCGCCGGCAAGCTGCTGGGCAAGCTGGCAGGCGGCCGCCCCATGACCGTCGGCGTGCTCAAGGAATGGTTCATGTACGCCTATCAGTGTACGGAATGCCGCCGCTGCTCCGTCTTCTGCCCCTACGGCATTGACACCGCGGAAATCACCATGATGCTGCGCGAACTGCTGCATCTGGTCGGCGTGGGCACCAACTGGATCCTGGAACCGGCGGCCAACTCCAACCGCACCGGTAACCACATGGGTCTGCAGCCGCACACCCTGAAGGAGAACGTCGAATACCTCTGCGATGACATCGAGACGATTACCGGCATCAGAATCACGCCGACCTGGAACCGCAAGGGCGCCGAGATTCTCTTCATCACCCCGTCCGCGGACGTCTTTGCCGAACCGGGCATCTACACCGCCATGGGTTATCTGCTGCTCTTTGAGCATATCGGTCTGGACTATACCTGGTCGACTTACTCATCCGAGGGCGGCAACTTCGGTCTCTTCACCTCCAACGAGATGATGAAGAAACTGAACGCCAAAATGTACGCCGAGGCCAAGCGGCTCGGGGTCAAATGGATCCTGGGCGGTGAATGCGGCCATATGTGGCGCGTCCTGCACCAGTATATGGACACCATGAACGGTCCGGCCGATCATCTCGAGGTGCCCAAATCGCCGATCACCGGCACCGTTTTTGAAAATGCGGCCTCAACCAAGATGGTGCATATCAGCGAATTCACCGCTGACCTGATCAAAAACAACAAGCTGAAACTTGATCCGATGCGTAACGCGCATCGGATCCCGACCTTCCATGACTCCTGCAACCCGGCCCGGGCCATGGGCCTGATGGATGAGCCCCGCTACATCCTCGATCACGTGGTACCCAAGTGGTACGAGATGCCGGAGAACTGCATTCGGGAGAAGACATTCTGCTGCGGCAGCGGCACCGGCCTCAACACCGGTGAGATCATGGAACTCAGGATGCGTTCCGGCCTGCCGAGGGCCAATGCGGTAAAACATGTTGTAGACAAATTCGGGGTCAACATGCTCAGCTGCGTCTGCGCCATTGACCGGGCAACACTATCATCTCTGATGGAATACTGGAACCCGACTGTCGGCGTATGCGGACTTTCGGAAATGGTCGGCAATGCCCTCATTATGGACGGCGAAAAAGAGAGGGAAACGGGACTCCGTTTCGAAGCTCTTGAAGGAATGGAGGGATAATTCATGTACAACAAAGGAACAATTATTCCCGGCCTGATTATTTTCGTGGTCCTCATGCTGTTTGCCATCTTTAATAATGCCGGAACAAAGGTTGAGGCGCCCAAGGTTGAAAAACCGGTCGGGTACAAGGAATGTGTGAAACCTGTTCAGTATATGAAAGAGTCACACATGGAACTCCTGAACGTCTGGCGTGATGAAGTCATTCGTGAAGGGAAAAGAGAAAAAGTAGAAGCCGGCGGCGTACTGTATGACAAAAGCCTGCAGAACGGCTGTATGCACTGCCACACCAGCAAGAAGAAATTCTGTGATGTCTGTCACGAGTTTGCTTCTGTATATCCATACTGTTGGGACTGCCATGTCGCACCCCAGGAAGATGTGGCAATGAAGGAGGCGAGATAATGGATAGTTCAAGAAGAAAATTCCTTAAGATAGCCGGCATATCAGCTGTTGCCGGAATAGGAGCGCCTTCTGCCCTGAATATGCTGATGAAAAATGAGGTTCGGGCATCATCAGAAGGGGCCGGCCATGGCGCGCAAACCGATGCTCACGGTGCTGCGGCAGGCCATGGGGCAGCGCCAACCGGCAAACGGTACGGCATGGTGATTGACACGGTGAAATTCCACGACAATCCCGGTTTGGCTGAAAAATGCATTGAAGCCTGCCACAGCTACTTCAATGTGCCTGATTTTGGCAACAAGAAGGATGAAATCAAATGGATTTGGCAGGAACCTTTCACCAACGCCTTTCCCGGTGATGAAAGCCACTACAAGAAGGATGACCGGACCCACGCCATGCAATTCATGGTGCTCTGCAACCACTGTGACAATCCCCCGTGTGTGCGGGCCTGTCCGACCAAGGCCACATTCAAGAATGCCGATGGCATCATCATGATGGACTTTCACCGCTGTATCGGCTGCCGCTTCTGCATGGCGGCCTGCCCGTACGGCTCCAGAAGCTTCAACTGGCGTGATCCGCGCGGCTCCAAAGATGGCGTGCCGTTTATCAAAAAAATCAATCCGGAATTCCCCACCAGAATGCGCGGCGTTGTTGAAAAATGCAGCTTCTGTGATTTGCGGGTAAAACAGGGTCTCCAGCCCCTCTGCGTGGAAGCCACCGGTGACACAAAGGCTATGGTATTTGGTGACCTGAACGATCCGAATTCCGAGATTTCCCAGGTATTGAAGGCAAGGTTCACCATTCAACGTAAACCCTCTTTGGGCACCATGCCCTCAGTATTTTATATAATCTAAGGTGATCAACTATGTTAGAAAAATCGCTCAAAGGTAACTTAGGATACTGGGCATGGGTACTGTTTCTGCTCGGTATCATCGGGGTGGGCGTCATCTGTTATATTGTCCAGTACAACTACGGTCTTGGCGCCACGGGCATGAGCCGCGACGTAACATGGGGAATTTACATTTCCCAGTTTACCTTTCTGGTCGGTGTCGCTGCCGGTGGTTTGATGCTGGTCCTGCCCTATTATCTGCACCACTACAAGGATTTCGCCCGGATTACCATCCTGGGTGAATTCATGGCCATCGCCTCAGTTGCCATGTGTATGCTGTTCATCATGGCTGACCTTGGTCAGCCGATGCGTGCATTGAATGTTGTCTTGCATCCCACCCCAAATTCCATGCTGTTCTATGACATGATCGTTCTGAGCGGCTATCTGTTCCTCAACGTGCTGTGCGGCTGGGTTGTGCTGCACTCCGAGTATAAGGGCATCAAATATCCCGGCTGGGTTAAACCTTTTATTTATATCTCGATCCCCTGGGCTGTTAGTATTCACACCGTAACCGCTTTTCTGTACTGCGGTTTGCCGGGCCGCCATTTCTGGCTCACCGCCATTCTGGCCCCCCGCTTTCTCGCCTCCGCCTTTGCCGCCGGACCCTGTCTGCTGATGGTCATCGCTCTGATCATGAAGCGAACCACCAAATTTGACATCGGCCGGGTGGCCCAGGACAAACTGGTAACCATTATCGGTTATGCAGCCCTGCTCAACTTCTTCTTCCTGGGCTGTGAGATCTTTGTTGCTTATTACAGCACCATCCCCGGTCATATGCATACCTTGGACTATCTGTACTTCGGACTGGCCGACCACGCCACAGGCGTGGTATATAATAACCTGGTGCCGTTCATGCGTGCCTCGGTTATCATGGGCTTTGCCGGCATCGCCCTCATTTTTGTATCGCGCTACCTGAAATCCGACCCACTGCTGGCCGTTTCCTGCATCCTGATCTTTGTTTCCTTCTGGATTGACAAGGGTCTTGGCCTGGTTCTCGGCGGCTTTGTCCCGAACGGACTTGAACAGATCACCGAGTACGTCCCGACATTTGTTGAAATAGGTATTACCGCAGGTATCTGGGCAACCGGCTTTTTTATCATTACCGTGCTGTACAAAATAGCCATCTCCGTAAAACTGGAGAATGAAAAAACAGCATAACTATCTCTTTACATAGATAAAAAAAGAGCAGGCCCCCAGCGGGACCTGCTCTTTTTTTTTGCCTAATCACAAGCCATCTCCTTATGGTAATGTCAGAGTAATTTCTCCGTAATAAAAAAAATGGCTTGACAACAGGCGCATTAATTGATAATTATTATCAAAAAGTCTAAGTGATCAATAATAAACTGAATTGAGGTATGCTATGGTTTGTCAATGCTCCTGCAAAAGTGGAATTACGGATGAACAGAAAAAAATTCTTGCGGCGATGGCTGGAATGGAAACTGCCTGCGGCTCCAAAGACATTGCCGCGGCAACCGGCATCGACGGCAAAACGGTTGGCACTCATTTAACAACATTGAAAACAAAAGGTTATATCGGCAGTCCGGCAAGATGCAGATATCAAATAACCTCAGACGGGAAAGCCGCCATATAAACTTTCAGTATGGGGCAAATGACCATGAAAATTACGATTGATAAAAACCTTGTTGAGTTTGTTCCTGAAAATAAGGATGAGACATCGTCGCTTACCGTGTTGTGGCGCATCCTGCTTGACTGCATGGGTGACAACAAGATGCTGAACCCCATTGGCGAATACATCCCGGAAAAACAGAATCTTGCCCGTTTTGTCATAGAGGGTATTCCCGGCGGCATCACCACAAGGAGCAGCGAACAGCATGCCGACACTGATGCTGCCTATTACTGCGCCATCTGCAACAAATATATGAATGTCAAGGCCGGGGAAGAACTCCCCCTGTGCTGCGGTAAAATAATGGAATTTATGGATTAAACAACATAACAATGCAAAATGGAGGACAAGATGGCCAAAGCGAAATATGAATGCCCATGCGGTTACGTGTATGACCCGGCGGAAGGCGACATGGAACACGGGATCGAACCCGACACAGCTTTCGAAGACCTGCCAGATAACTGGGTGTGCCCCAAGTGCGGTGCGGAAAAAGAGTACTTTAACCAGATATAAATCAGCCATGACGCACCCGACCTGATGAAGGCGGCAGGGTGCAATGATATCTGATCGGCACCACAGAGGCTGTCAACAAGTCTCTTTTTTACTCTCATTTCTCTCTCTCCAGAAGGCACGGAGTCTTACCTGCTCCGTGCCTTCACTCATGCCAAGTCCCAATGCTGCTCTCCTGCCGCCATAAGCCCGGCAGGGCCAACCGGCTTTCCTCTTGACAATATGCGCCCCGCATTATAATCAGTCAGTATATTCGTTGAATAATTTTCTCCGTAAATTTAACAGTTAACTCAACGGGCGCCTGTTTACCGCATATGGAATATAAAAATATTCTCGACCTGATCGGCAACACGAAAATCGTGCCGATCAACCGCTTGAATCCCTATAAAAACATCACCATCTACGCCAAACTCGAGGCTGGTAATCCGGGCGGTTCGGTTAAGGATCGGGTTGCCCTGTCAATGATTGAGACAGCGGAAAAAACCGGGGAACTGACCCCGGACAAAATCGTACTGGAAGCGACCAGCGGCAACACCGGCATCGGCCTTTCCATGGTCTGCGCGGTAAAAGGCTACCGCTGCCAGCTGATCATGCCTGAGTCCGCCAGCATTGAACGCCGCAAAATCATGGAGGCCTATGGCGCGGAAATCCTCTTGACCCCGGGCAAAAGGGGCACGGACGGCGCCATCGAAAAAGCCTATGCCATGGCCAGGGAACACCCGGATCAGTACTTTCTCACCGACCAGTTTAATAATGATGCCAACTGGATGGCCCACTTCAGAACAACCGGCCCGGAAATCTGGGAGCAGACCGGCGGCAGGGTAACGGACGTGGTGGCCACCCTGGGCACTTCAGGCACGGTGATGGGTCTGTGCCGCTACTTTACCGAAAATCATCCCGAAGTGCGGATAACGGCGGTGGAACCGTTTCTCGGCCATAAAATCCAGGGACTCAAGAACATGAAAGAGTCCTATAAACCAGGGATTTTCAACAAAAGCAAACCTTACCAGATCATCAATATTCCGGACGAAGAGGCCTTCCGGCACGCCAGGCTGCTGGCCAGAAAGGAAGGGATCTTTGCCGGCATGAGTTCCGGGGCGGCCCTCTATGCCGCCCTGACCGTGGCGGAACAGCTCGAAGCGGGGGTGATTGTGGTCATCCTGCCGGACAGCGGCGACAAATATCTGAGCACGGAGCTGTTCACCCGCAAGAAAGAAAAAAAGGTAAGAACAACGGGCCTGCGCTTTTTCAACTCCCTGAACCATAAGAAGGAGAACTTCCAGCCCCTTTCCCCCAACAGAGTGACATTTTATGCCTGTGGCCCCACCGCCTATGAGCATACCACCCTGGCCCACTGCCGGCGATTCATTGTGGCGGACCTTATCCACCGGATCCTGCTCAACAAGGGATACAATGTCCATTTTTACATGAATTTCACCGATCTTGATGACAATACCATCAACGGCGCGGCCAAGGCGGGCAAACCGCTGAAGGAATTCACCGAATACTACATCAGTGAGTTCATGAAGGAGATCGAGGCCCTGGGGGTGGAAAAGGCCACCGGTTATCCCCGCGCCTCGGACCATGTTGACGAGATGATCAACATTGCCCATGAGCTGGTCCATAAAGGAAGTGCCTATGAGCAGCATGGCTCGGTCTATTTCGACATCAGCAAATTCAAGAATTACGGCAAGCTTTCCAGGGTGCCGCTGGACAAAATCCTGGTGGGAAAAACCGTCGACCTGGATGATTACGAAAAAAATAATCCACTGGACTTCACCCTGATGAAGAGGTCAACGCTCGCCGAGCTGAAAAGCGGTATTTTCTATCAGACCGACCGGGGCAACATGCGGCCGGGCTGGCACATTGAATGCGCCGCCATGACCCTGCATTATCTGGGCGACACCATGGATATCCACACCAGCGGCCGCGACCTCATCTTCCCGCACCATGAAAATGAAAACGCCATTGCCGAAAGCCTGACCGGCAAGCCCCTGGCACGGTTCTGGATACACAGCGAACTGCTGCTGGTGGAGGGCAAGAAAATGAGCCTGGACAATAATAATGTCATCACCTTGCGCCAACTCATCGAACAGGGCTACACCCCCCGGGAAATCCGCTTTTTCATGATCCGCAACCATTACCGCAAACCCATCAACTTTTCATTCAAGAAACTCGATGCGGCCAGGGCAAGCCTCAGACGCCTCGATGAATTTACCCGCAAAATCCAGTGCCTGCCGCCGGACCTGCCCCATCCCAAGGTGGCAGCCTATGTCACCGAAATGGAAGAGGGTTTCCACGCAGCCATGGATGACGACATGAACGTGTCCAAGGCCTTTGGCAGCCTGTTCGATTTCATCAAGAAGGTGAACCCCATCATCAACGACGGCCAGCTTGACCGCGATCAGAAACAGTACATCAAGGAAACCCTGGCAAGGATCGACTCGGTTCTCCATGTCCTGAAACTTGAGGAGTGCCCGCTGGCGCCGGAGATTGACAAGCTGATCCAGGAACGGGAAAAGGCGAGGAAGCTGAAGGACTGGGCCAAGGCGGACGATGTTCGCATCCGGCTTGCCGAACAGGGCATCACGGTCATCGACACGGCCAAAGGGCCGATGTGGAAGGAAAACGAAAAAAACTGACCGCCGTGGTCAGCGCTTCTTGCCGATGGGGCAGACCCAGGAAAGCGGCTGGAGAATGCGCTCCTTGAGAATCTGCTGATCATAGGCGGCCACCAGATCCGATTTCTTCAGATAGCCCACCACCCTGCGCGGCGCCCCGCGCGCCACCACCGGCAGAAAGGAAAATTCATTGCCGGCAAAGAGATGGAAGGCCGCTTCCAGATCATCATCCTCCGCCACGGTCATCACCTCTTTCTGCATCAGGGCCGCGGCCGGGGTCGCTTCGGAAAACTGCTCCGGCCTGGTCAGCCTGCTGCGCAGATCACGCAGGGTCAGCACTCCGGCCAGTTCTCCGTACCGATCAACCACCACAAAATGGGGAAAGCTGCTCTGCTCCATCAGCTCGCCGATGCGGGACAAAGGCGTGTCAACCGTAAAGAGTTGCAGTTCCCGGCACATGTAATTTCTGACCACCATACTGCGCAGCCGGTTGACATCATGGCCGCGAACAATATTGATGCCCCGGCGCAGCAGATTGGTCTCATAGACTGAGTAGCCGTGCAGAATCTTTACCACCAGCAGGCTGGGAATACAGGCCACCATCAGCGGCAGAATCACCTCGTAGTTATAGGTCAGCTCGAAAATGGTCATAATTGCCGTAATCGGCGCCAAGGTGGTTCCGCTCACCATGGCCCCCATGCCGATCAGGCTGAAGTAGGCGGTGGAATTGTTGACAGCCGGCCAGATGAGCTGGGCGAAATGGCCAAAAACGGCGCCTATCATGGCGCCGATAAAAAGGGATGGGGCAAAGATGCCGCCGCTCATGCCGCTGCCGATGGAAAAACCGGTGGCAACAATTTTCCCCAGCACCAGCGCCGCGGCCAGCGCCAGGGGAATATTGTTGCCCAGCGCCTCATTGATCGTCACATAGCCAAGCCCCAGAACCTGCGGCCACAGCAGACCGAGGCAGCCCACCACCAGACCGCCCAGGGCCGGAGTGAGCCAGATTGGCACATTGTACTTCTCATACAAGCTCGGCAACCCGAAGACAACCGCCATGAGTACCAGACTGAAAACCCCGCAGGCCAGGCCCATGCCGAGATAAAGCAGCAATTCCGCCGGTTGCTGCATGACAAAAGGGGGGAGGTGAAAGACGGCTGCCCCCTGCCAGCAGGAGCGCGACACCAGGGTGCCCGTCACCGCGGCGATGACGATATTGCTTAAGTAAGCGGCCTCCAGCTCCAGCAGCAGGATCTCCACGGCAAAAAGGGTGCCGGCCATGGGGGCCTGAAAGGTGGCGGCAATGCCGGCGGCAGCGCCGCAGGCCACTGCCATGCGCCGCTTGTCGCGGTCAAGTTTGAGCAGCTGCATGACGGTTGAGCCGATGGACGCGCCGATCTGCACAATGGGGCCTTCCCGGCCCACGGATGCGCCCGTGGCTATCAACATGGCCGTGGCCCCGGTCTTGATCAGGGTGACCCGATGGCGGATATGACCACCTTTCAAGGCCAGGGCTTCCATCACCTCAGGCACCCCAGGCCCCCTTATCTCCGGGGCCCAGAAGGCGATGACCGGCCCGATGACCAACCCTCCCAGGGCGGGCAGCAACACCCGCCACAGCCAGTGCGGCTCACCACCCACGTCGCAGAAAAGATTGCCTGCCGTCTGCAGCAGGGTGAAAAGGGTATGAATGAGCCAGCGCAGAAAGACGGCCCCGAGTCCTGCCAAGGCGCCGATAAGCACCGCGATGAGCAGGGGATAAAAGATATCGGCCAGACGTCTCCGCGGCTTCATGGCCAGAGTACCGGCAAGGACGCCTTGACCACCGGCAGTTCCTGCCAGCTGGTGGTGTAGGCCGGGGATTTCTGCTGCTGCCGGTTTTTCCACGGCTTGGCAAAGCCTGCGGCGGCATGCTGGATGGTGTGCCGGCCCCACTTGCCGTTTATGCTGTCCACGGCCACCATCAGGGCGTGGCCTTTATGATCCCGCGGGCGGAAGAGATTGGCCTGGTAAAAGGATTCCGGCACCAGGCCGAAGAGCACCACCCCTGCCTTCTGGTAGCGCAGCCCGGGCTTATACAGACCGGCAAGGGCGGGCAGGCCGTGGCGGATCAGGACGGTGGTGCTGGCCGTTGCTTCAGACAGGGTGATGACCTTGCGGCCGCAGTAATGGGCGGCCGTTTTGCTGAAACGGTTGGTGGTAAGCGAGATCTCCAGGCTGTTGGCCAGGAGATTTTGGTCGCGCAGCCGCACCGCCGCCTGCTCGATATAGGTGGCCAACGCCTCGTTGAGTTCAGCCAGGGAATCCACCTGATAGCCGAAGGATTTCGAACTGGCGATGGATTTGCGACTGACCGGGCAGCTTTCCAGGCCGAGGCAGGAGACGCCCCGCAGCTCCATAACGGTGCGCAGCCCGGTGATGCTCAAGTTTTTACGCAGCCAGCCGTCCCCACAGTTTTTCAGATCCAGGGCGGTGGTCACACCGCAAAGCGCCAGCCGCTGGGCCAGGCGGCGGCCAATACCCCACACCTCGGCCACGGCAACCCGGCTGAGAATGGCATCGACATCCGCAGTGGTGATGTCAAACACCCCCTGCAACGCCTCATTTTTTTTGGCAAGGTGGCCGGCCACCTTGGCCAGGGTCTTGGTCGACCCGATGCCGATGGAAACCGGGATGCCGGTCCAGCGCCGCAGGGTCTGCCGGAGCTCTCTGCCATAGTCGGTGAGCGTCGTGCCGGCAATGGCAGAAAGATGGAGAAAGGCCTCATCAATGGAATAGACCTCCACCTCCGGTTCAAGCCGCCGCAGCAGCGACATCACCCGGCTGGAGATATCGCCGTACAGGGCGTAATTGGAGGAAAAAACCTCCACCCCCTGCGCCTTAAGCCGTTCCTCGCACTTGAAATAAGGGGTGCCCATACTGATGCCCAGCGCCTTGGCCTCGTTGGAACGGGCAATGATACAGCCGTCATTGTTGGACAATACCACCACCGGTCTGCCGATGAGCTGCGGATTAAAGAGCCGCTCGCAGGAAGCGTAGAAGTTATTGCAGTCAACCAGGGCAAACAGTTTGCTCATGAGACAAGATCCTCAGGCGGCTGCAGGCAGCCGCGGCACCGCAGTTTTTCAACCGCCCTGCTACAGGCGATGAATGGCGCAGGTCACCACCCCCCACACCTCAAGCTCCATTTCCTTTTCAATGTCCGTAGACGGATAAAGGGGATTCTCCGCCACCAGCCGACAGGAATCTCCTGTCTTTACCAGCCTTTTCACGGTCAGCTCGCCGTCCACAATGGCGATGACGATCTTGCCGGACACCGGCGCAATAGAGCGGTCGACAATTAAGATATCATCATGATTGATGCCGGCGCCGATCATGGAATCGCCGGCCACCCGGACAAAAAAGGTGGCGGCGGGATTGGTGATCAGATATTCGTTCAGGTCCAGTTCCCGGTCAACATAATCATCCGCCGGGGAGGGGAAGCCGGCGGAAACACCGCTGGAAAAAAGAGGCCGCAACACCTGGCCTTTTTTTTCAAAACGGTAGATACCGGCAACGGAGGGAGCAAGACGGGGTGCTGTCATGTGCGTATTCCTTTTACAGAGAGGGAAAAAGGCGACGGTCAAAACGGCCGGCAACCTCTCCAGAAAATAACAGAGGGACTTTTAACAGTCAACCTGGTTATAATGGGAGTCAGAATTCAGGAGTCAGGAGTCAGAAGTGAGGAGTCGGAAGTGAGGAGTCGGAAACAGTTGTAATTTAAGGGAGGAAAAAATGCGAAAAGCCATTCTTGCCACCGCAGGCGTCCTGCTCAGCCTGGCCCGCAGCCTGCCCGCCCTGAGCGCGGAATACACCACCACCCTGGCCGACCAGCAAGGCGTCAGCGTCACCATTTACAACCAGGATCTGGCCCTGGTAAAAGACCGGCGCACCATCAGCCTGCCGGCCGGGGAAAACGTCCTTGCCTTCCGGGAGGTCAGCGCCCAGATCAAGCCGGAAACCGCTTTGCTCTCCGGCGGCGATCTTGACGTGCGGGAGCAGAATTTTGAGTTTGATCTGCTCACCCCCCAGGCCCTGCTGGAAAAATATGTGGGCCAGGAGGTGACGGTGGTCAGAACCCACCCGACCACCGGCGAGGAAACCAGGGAGAAGGCCAAAGTGCTGAGCGTAAACGACGGGGTGGTGCTCAAGCTGGGCGACCACATCGAAACAGGCATCCCCGGCCGGCTGGTGTTTGACCAGGTGCCGGAAAACCTGCGGGACCGGCCCACCCTTACCATGCTGGCCAACAGCAGAACGGCCAAGCCCCAGCAGGTGGAGTTGAGCTATCTGACCAGCGGTCTCGGCTGGCAGGCGGACTATGTGGCGGAACTCAACCCGACTGACAATGCCCTGGATATCAACGGCTGGGTCACCCTGACCAACCAGAGCGGGGCCACCTACCGCAATGCCAGCCTGCAGCTCGTGGCCGGGGATGTCCATCAGGCGCCGCCTGAACAGCCGGCCCGCAGGCTCTATCAGGACAAGGTCATGGCCATGAGCGCGGAAATGCAGGATGCCATGGCCGAGGAGCAGATGTTTGAATACCACCTCTACAGCCTGGAGCGGCCGACCACCATCCGGGACAACCAGACCAAACAGGTTGCCCTGCTGCAGGCCGGCCAGGTGCCCTGCCGCAAGGAACTGATCCTGCAGGGTGCTGACTATTATTATCGCAGCCAGCACGATGACCTCGGCCAGAAAATGAAAATCGGCGTTTTTGTGGAGATCATGAACAGCAAGGAAAACAATCTGGGTCTCCCCCTGCCGAAAGGGGTGGTGCGGGTCTACAAAAAGGATTCCCGCGACCGGCTGCAGTTTGTCGGCGAAGACCGCATCGATCACACCCCGGAAAACGAGACCCTCCGCCTGAAACTCGGCGACTCCTTTGACGTTACGGCCCACAGGAAACAGACGGATTTCAAAAAGGTGGCAGGTTTTTCCCGCTATGACTATGTGTACGAGGGCGCCTATCGGATTGAACTGAAAAACGGCAAGAAGGAAACGGTAACCGTCAAGGTGGCGGAACCCATTCCCGGCGACTGGGAGATGCTGGAAGAGTCGCTGCCCCACGTAAAGGCGGCAAGCAACACGGCGGTCTGGCAGGTGCCGGTGCCGGCGCTCGGCTCAACCACTCTGATCTACCGGGTCAGGGTGAAATATTAAAAAAGTGCCTGAAATGCCTGAAGTAAACAGCGGGGAAACGCCTAACGCTACCCGCTGTTTTTTTTCGGTTTTTTGCGCAGGCCGTCCACCAGATGCATGAACCCGAGATAGGGATGATGGAACATCATGCGCGGCCCGACATAACGCATCACCTTTCTGATTTTTTCCCGCATCGCCGGTTTGTAACAGTGGACGGCACATTTGCCGCAGGTCGTCTTGCCGGCCTGAAAAGGGCATTTCCTTAAACGCAGGCGGGCATAGTCGAGCAGCTCGCTGCACTCGGCGCAGAGCGACTGGCCGCCATGATGCAGCTTGCGGCAGTAGATGCGGATCATGGCCTCAATGGTTCTGGCCTCTCTTGCTATACGTCTGGAAGAATACATGCTATATTATCTTTATCGGTCAGGCAAAAAACGGGAATGACCCGCAGGAACAAAGAGCTGCCCGTGCAAAGCGGCCATGGCCCAGGCCCACTGCCTGATTTCCTTTGCAACCCGGTGACAAAAAGGGCAAAAACAATACCCGATTCATGTTTAACATAACCTATCTGAAAATTCTTGTGTTTCTTTCCCTGGCATCGGCCGGGATTATTCCCTGCTATTTAGCCCTGCATGTGACACCTGCCTTTCAACAGCTTATTATCTCTGAAACGGAAAAAGAGGCGCAGCGGGTGGCAAATCATCTTGCCTCCCTGTACTTTCATGCCCCGGACAAATCGATCAGCAGGCAATCGATCTCAACAATATCCGAAGCCGACCACCAGATACGGCAGGATTTTCATCTGAAAAAACTGAAAATCTTCTTCGCTTCCGGGGAAATTGTCTATTCCACCGACGTTGAGGATATCGGCAAAATAAATACCGCCGGTTACTTTGTCGAAAAAGTCGCCAAGGGTAACCTTTACTCAAAAATTGTCAGAAAGGATGAACCCTCGCTTGAGGGCAACTACATGAAGGTTGATGTGGTGGAAACATATGTGCCGATCATGCAGAATGGTATTTTCCTGGGAGCTTTTGAGATCTATTTTGACATTACCAACCAGAACAACAACCTCAAGCATCTGGTCTGGGAAATATACGGCGTAACAGCCGCGGTCTCCGTCATCCTGATTGCGGTCATTTTATTCACCTATAACCGGGCGGTAAAACACCATGAGGAGTGCCGCATTCTGGGGAAAAAACTCCATGATGCCGCCATCAAGGATGAACTGACCGGACTGTTGAACAGACGCGGCTTTCTGGCCCTGGCCGAACAGCAACTGCGGATCAGCAACAGACATCATGAGAATCTCTATTTCTTTTACTGTGATATCGACAACATGAAGTGGATAAATGACAATCTGGGCCACAAGGCCGGCGACCAGGCCCTCATCGACACGGCGGAAACCCTGAAAAAAACCTACCGGGGTTCAGACACCTTCAGCCGTCTCGGCGGCGATGAGTTTGCCGCACTGTTGTCCTGTGAACCAAACATCAATGAGGAAGAGATCATAATCCACCGCTTCCAGAAAAACCTTGATGAGCTGAATGGCAGGAGCGGGCGCAGCTACGACCTGAAAGTGAGCGCCGGGGTCGTCAAGTGTGATATGACACATCCCTGCTCAATCGATGAGCTGATGAGCCTGGCCGACACGAAAATGTACCAGCAGAAAACCAGCCGCAAAGCAGCCGGCCATATTATGCCATCCCCGACAAATTGAGTTGCAAATTACGGTTTCTCATGCTAAAAAATGCCTTTACCATTCTGCATGTCTTCACGCGCCCGTAGCTCAGCAGGATAGAGCACCGGCCTTCTAAGCCGTAGGTCACAGGTTCGAATCCTGTCGGGCGCGCCAAATAATTCCAAGGGTTTTCGGATAATTCCGGAAACCTTTTTTTGTTTTAATTCTTATTTTGTCCAACCCCTGTCCAACTTTTTTATTTTTTGACCCTCTGGATAAATTTACGATGCACTCTGCCGCTGCCGTTGGGGCCGGCGCAAACAAAGGGGGCAAAACCCTGCTCTTTTTCCAACTCCCTCTCGGTGCGGAAGAAATGTTCAAACCCTGCCTGCAGACTGCGAAAGCCTTTGGGGTCAGTGATTTTCAGGCGTAGAAGCTTCACGAGTCATCAACCTTTTGCCATAGTAAGCTGTACAAGGTTCCCGGCTTCGTCATAGGTCTGCGCCAAGCGACCACTTTCCAGGGCCTGAAATATCAATTCCTTGACATGGTCATATTCATGCGGACCAAACCGGAAAAATTCATAATCCGTGGTGAGTGATTCAGGCTCCTGCAGTTCCTCCAACAGCTCCACCAGTCTTTGCTGCGCGGTTTCCATAAAATGTTGCGCGGAAAAAGGCCTTGAGCCAAGGAGTTCCAGATAAACCTCAAGCCATTTAGCGATTAACGCCTTGCGGCCTTTTGCAGAAAAAAAGCCGGCAACGCTGTCCGGCGCTGGCAGCTCAATGACTGGCTGGGCATCGGGGAGTTTTGTTGTGATTGGTTCCATTACTTCCGCCGGTTCCTCCTTATCCATGGTTACAATCACCCGCGACAAATCCAGCTCGCCCTTGAATGCCTTCTGGCTCAGGGCGCCATAGAGACTTTCCAGATCCGTGAGGCTATGCTGGTAGTGGGATTTGATGTCTTCGACTTTTTCAACGATTGTTGCAAATTGGTTTTGCAATCCTTTGTCAGGAACTGCGACATTCAATGAACGGAACTGAGGTGGTAAGGTTTTAATGGACACTTGCTTAAGAGTGGATTTATAGTCCGCGACGAGGTGTTCAATGAAAAAGAAAAGACAGAAGTATACTCAGGAATTCAAAGAAGAAGCGGTAAAACTAATCACGGAGCAGGGGTATCAGATCACCGAGGCGGCCCGGAATCTCGGGGTCAATGAAAACATGTTGGGGCGCTGGAAACGTGAGATTGAAGGGGGCGGAGAAGAGGCTCCAGGTTTAGCAGGAGGAACGGCCATGCAGGCAGAGCTGAACCGCCTTCGGAAAGAGAACAAGCGCTTGAAAATGGAGCGTGAAATCTTAAAAAAGGCAGCGGTCTTCTTCGCGAAAGAAACGAGCTGAGGTATCAATTTATTGATACTGAGAAGAAGGCCTATCCGATAGCTCTGATATGCAAAGTCATGCAAGTATCCCGGAGTGGATATTATGTTTGGCGCAAACGCATTAAATCGTTAAGACAGATAGAGAATGACAGACTCATTCCCGTTGTCCTTGCGGCTCATAAAAAATCAAAAGAGACCTATGGTGCCAGGCGAATTGCAGAAGAAATAGAAGCACACGGCAGTCCTTGTGGCCGCTTCAGGGCAGGGTCACTGATGAAGTTGGCCGGTGTTGCCGCGAAGCAGAAAAAGAAATTTAAAGCGACCACGGACAGCAAGCATAATTTGCCGGTTGCTCCGAATTTATTGAATCGGCAGTTTGAAGTGAAAGAACCGGATACTGTGTATGTTTCGGACATCACATACATCTGGACCCATGAAGGCTGGCTATATCTGGCCGTGGTCCTTGATCTTTTCTCACGCCAAGTTGTGGGCTGGTCATTGAGCAATCGAATGACCAAAAAGCTGATCATGGATGCCCTGCGTATGGCAATCTGGCGTCGTCGGCCAGGTCCAGGCCTGATATTTCATTCGGACCGGGGAAGCCAGTATTGCAGCAACGATTTTCAGAAAATGCTGAAAACCCATAAAATGATCAGCAGCATGAGCCGGAAAGGTAACTGCTGGGACAACGCCGTTGCAGAGAGTTTTTTCGGCAGCCTCAAGACCGAAAGGGTCTTTTTTTCAAGCTATAAGACCCGAGAGGAAGCCAGAAGAGACACCGTTGATTACATAGAAATGTTTTATAACAGCAACAGGCGTCATTCCTATCTTGGTTATGTCAGCCCCAAAGAATTTGAGAAACTGTGGCTTCTGAAAAAAGCCGCTTAACAAAAGTGTCCATTTTTACTTGACCAGGTCACCTTGCCCTGATCAATAATTTTATATTGCCCTTCAGGCTTATAGTCTGATTTCAATATTTTATTAAATTTGGAAGTCACATCTCTAACGACTTCAGCAAATGGACAAAGTTTCATCGTATCGACACCCACTCAATACCGCGCTGCACCTCATTCAATATCCTTACCTTTTCGCGCCTTTCGTGTGTTTCGTGGTTACACATTTTTACGCCCCTTCTCAATCCGTTTCAACTCCGCCTCTGCCTCGACAAAATGCCGCTCCACTTCAGTCGGCTCTTCCAACTGCCGCAAACGAAATTTCTCATACTCATCATGGGCCTTGGCCATGGCCGCCTCATGACTGATCGTCCCGGCATGGGTCAGGAGTTCCCGGCCGGTCATGGTCAGAAACTGCTGCAGACGTTCAATCCAGTCCTGCATGTTCATGGGATTGCGGTTTAAGGCCTGCAACTCCGCAACTTCGAGATAGGCGGTGACCATCCGGTTGAGGATATTCAACTCCTCTTCATTCAGGTAGTTCTTGGCCACCTCCACATCGCGTTTCAGCAACTTGTGGCCGGGGTAGTTGGTGATCCCCATCTGCGGTTGCCCCGCATCGGCGCGGGCATAGATCAACTCGGCAGCGGTATGGCCGTGGGCGGCCCAGTGCATCCGGTTCTGCACCTGCTGAAAAAAGAGTTTTGAGTTTTCGGAACCCGGATCATAGTCGATGCTGGTGGCATAGATATCGAGCACCTTGCGCCAGAAAACCTTTTCCGAGGAACGGATATCGCGGATCCGGGCCAGCAGCTCCTCGAAGTAGCGGCTGTTGCCACCCTCCTTGAGGCGCTCGTCGTCCATGGTAAAGCCCTTGACGAGATATTCCTTCAGCCGCTGGGTGGCCCAGATGCGGAAACGGGTGGCGACATGGGACTGAATCCGGTAGCCCACGGAAATGATCGCATCCAGATTATAGAACTTTCTTTGCCTTTCTACCTGGCGCCCGCCCTCGGTTTGAACTTGTAAGAATTCCTTACAAGTTGCCTCTTCCGCCAATTCCCCTTCCCCATAGATGTTCTTCAGGTGCATGGTGATGTTCTGGGGTTTGACCTGGAACAACTCCGCCAGGTGCGCCTGGGTAAGCCAAACGGTCTCGTCCTGCAACCGGACCTCAAGCCGAACCTGATCATCACTATTCCGATAGACCAGGATCTCACCTCCCGGCCCTGCCGTTCCGTGGCTTCCGTGTTTTCCGTGGCCGGATTGTCTCATCCAATCATCCCCCGCAACTCCAGCAACTCCCGGACAATGCCGCTCTGCACCCCGTCCAAAACCTTTTCGCGCCTTTCGCGTATTTCGCGGTTAAAAAATTCCTCTCCCACTTCGGCCGTGAGCAGTCTGTCCAGAATCATCGCCGGAGCTTCATACACCACTTCCTCAAAGACATCCTCTTTGTAGTGGGAAAGCGACAGATCATAGCCCTCGGCCTCGATTCCGGCACGCGGCACGCAAAAACATTTCGCGGTGCGGTTGGTGTCGGTTGCAGGGTTACGGGCGTGATATTTGACGGCAATATCCTGCAGGTCGCCATACCCTTCCTGCTTGGTGCGCTTGTCGTCCAGCGAATAGCCGTCAGCAGTCATTTCATAGAACCAGGTATGCTCGGTGGCCGGTTTTGTAACCTTGTCCTGCGGCCCCCAGACCTTGGTAAAGAGCAGGATGGCGGTGCTGACCCCGGCATAGGGCCTGAATACGCCACTGGGCATGGTGATCACCGCTTTCAAGTCGCAACGCTCCACCAGGGTTTGGCGCAACTGCTTGAAGGCCTTGCCTGAGCCGAACAGCACCCCTTGCGGCACAATAACGCAACCGATACCACCCTTTTTCAACAACCGGTAGATATTCTCGACGAACAGCAGCTCGGTCTTGGTGGTGGCAAGGGAAAGATTTTCGTTGATGTCGCCCTTGTCGATACTGCCGGTAAAGGGCGGGTTGGCCATGACGATGTCGTACTCACCCTCTTCGTTAAAGCTCTTGCTCAGGGTGTCTTTGTAATCGATGAGCGGCTCGTCGATGCCGTGCATCATCAGGTTCATCAGGCCCAGACGCACCATGGTGCTGTCGATGTCATAACCGCGCAGGGTGAGTTGCAGAATCTCCTGGGCTTTTTCGGTGAGCCCGGCCGACACAGATGTCCGGGTAAAACCATCTTCATCCGGGTGCAGGTCCTTGCTGCCCGCCTTGAGGGCCAGTTGAGTGACGATATACTGGTAGGCTCCCAGAAGGAAGCCGCCGGTGCCACAGGCCGGATCGGCGATGCGGTGGCCCAGTTGCGGCTGCACCAGCTCGGACATCAGCTTGATGATATGGCGCGGGGTGCGGAATTGACCATTCTTGCCGGCAGAGGCGATCTCCGAGAGCAGCATTTCATAGACATCACCCTGGATATCCTGAAAGGCCTGGCCCTTCTCCTGTGAATCCTTCTCCATCACCTCGAAAATCTCATCGATGGTCTTCACCGCTTCCACCAGGAGGGCCGGTTTAGGAATGATGAAGACCGCATTCTTCATATGGTGGGTGAAGTTGGACTGCGCCCCGTTCATGTCCTTGAGAAAGGGAAAGACCTTATTCTGGACATGATTGAGCATCTCCTCGGCCTGCATGCGTTTGAATTCGCTCCAGCGCAGGGTGCGTCTCTCAATGGCAAAGGGCTTTTGGTCTTCTTCGGATTTGTCCCGATGCTCCGGCGGAATCCAGGTGCCGCTGAACTTTGAGGTGTACTTTTCGCCGGTGAATTCGGCGGCTGACTGCTTTTCCAGATCCAGATTATCCAGCCGCTTCATGAACAGCAGGTAGGTGATCTGCTCGATGGCGGTAAGCGGGTTTGAGATGCCACCGGACCAGAACTTGTTCCAGAGCTGGTCGATCTTGCTTTTCAGTTCAGGGTTGTTTTGCAGCATGGTTTATTTTCCTTTTTTAACCACGAAACACTCGAAACACTCGAAAGTTTAAAAACATCGTTTTTTCGTGTATTTAGTGTGTTTCGTGGTTTCTAGCCGTGGTTTCGTAGTCGTGGTTCATAAAATAATTCTTTCAATCTGTGCTTTTGGGTAATGGCCGAAGTTGACCAGTAACCCCAGGCGCAGGTTGCTTGCTTTGAGGTAATTGAAAAGTTGGGCTTTGTGTTCGTTTGCCAGCTCAGAAACTGCTTTCAGCTCAACGATGATTTTGTCAAAGCAGATCAAATCCGGCTTATAGCGTTGTTCAAGCGGCTGCCCTTTATAAGCAAGACACAACTCTTTTTGCGATGCAAAAGGGATTTCCATCCTTCTCAGTTCTTTTTCCATGCATTCTTGATACACCGCTTCCAGAAACCCGCACCCCATCTCCCGGTACACCTCGAAAATGGCTCCCTGAATGGCATAAACTTCGTTTTTATAAAGCATTCTTTCGTGTTTTTCGTGTGTTTCGTGGTTCATATCAGGCGGCAAGCCTTTCAGTGAGCTCTAATATTTCTTTGATCTCCGCCGGGTTGAACACACCACGAATACCATGGGGATGAATAACCGTAAAGGGGGCGTTGATCAGGTCCTTCTTTTCCACTTTTTCGCGGTCGATAATGTAGTTCTTCAGCAGATTCAGGAACTCCAGTTGGCGGCTGGTAAGGCTGGTGTGTTGCTGGATGAACTGCTCGAAGGCTTCGCTGACCGTCTCGGGAAAGCTTTTGAGAATCTCGATCCCGAGAATGTGCCGAATAAACTGAATGAAGCGGGCCTTGCGATTTTTATAGGCCTGGCGTAGGAGATCCTCGGTGATGTGGGGATGTTCCGAGTGGAGCAAATCGGCGAGTTCTTCGGCCTCGGTCGGGCTGACCTCCTGACCGTTCTTGATTTTGGCCAGAATCGGGTTATGTTCGGTCAACTCGGCAATCAGGGTCTCGACCATTTCCCGATAGCGGCTGATGCTCACGGCTTCGTGCTGGGGGCCGAACTCCACCATCTCCTTTCGGTACAGATTGTCGGTCAGATCCAGGTGAATCGGGCCGGGGCCGGTGATCTGCTCGCGGAATTTCATTAAGGGGCCGAGCTTGGCAGCCAATTCATCCAGCGCGTCTTCATCGATCTTGGCCCAGTAGTGATTGGTCTGGGCGGCACGGATCAGGGCTTCCTCGGTTTTGACAAAGTTGACGGAAAGGGGCAGTTCACTGATCTGCTCGACAATGCCGTCTTTCAGGGTGTCGGCCTTACCCTTCTCGTCGTTCAACCGGGCCAGCGAGAATTCCAGCAGGTCTTTCTCGAAGCGCATGGCCTTGAAATCGGCCTCGGAAACGGTGCGGAACAAGGGCTTGATTTCGGCCCGCAGAAATTCCAGTTTCTGGTGGTTGAGGGTGATCCAGAAATTTTCTTCTGCGAGGCGATGCAGGGCGGGAGCCGCTTCTTTGATCACCACCGAGCCCCGCGGCAGTTCGGAAATCTGCCGGCGGAGCTTGGCGATTTCCCGCTCGGCGAGATCTTGATGACCGCTGTCCAGACCCTTTTCTATTTTGTCGAGGCGCAAGCCAACCAGTCGGACCGGCAAGGGCAATTGCGGTTTCAGTTCCTTGCCCTTGGGCGTCAGCTTGAAATATTCGAAGTTATCCCAGCAATCCAGAATCAGGAACACATCTTTTTCGGTGCACCAGGGCTTGGGCTTGGCGGCTTCCAGGAGGCGGGTGCCGCGCCCGATCATCTGCCAGAACTTGGTGTAGGAAAAAACCGGCTTGGCAAAGACCAGGTTGACGATCTCCCGCACGTCGATGCCGGTATCAAGCATGTCCACACTGAGCGCCACCCGGGGCATATCGTTATTGGTGAATTGATCGAGCAGCCCACCTTTGCCGTAGACCCGTGGATCTTCCGAAACCAGCACCTTGGCCAGTTCCCCTTTGTATTGGGGATAGAGCTTATCGAAGATTTCTTCCATGCGGCGGGCATGGGCTTTTGAAGAGCAGAAGAAGATGGTCTTGCCTGGGAGTACGCCGCTCCCGTCCTTGATGCACTCTTCCATGTACTCCTTGATGATCAAGGTGTTGGTGCCTTTGTTGATGACCTGCTTTTCCAGTTGCGAGCCTTCGAAGTTGATCTCATCGATTTCCTTGCCTTCCAGAAGCAGCTTTTTCTGGTCTTCCAACGAGATCGTACGCTTACTGATGCCCTGCATCTGGAATCTGGTCTGGAGCTTCATGACCTGGAAACTGCTCAGATAGGGCGGCACATTGTTGACCGCTTCTTCAAAGGTATAGGCGAAGGTCGGGAGACCATCCTCGCAGTGAAAGAGCTTGAATGTGTTGTGGTCGATGATATCGGTGGGCGTAGCGGTCAGGCCCAGAGTTATGGTTTTGAAATAGTCGAGGATTTCCCCGTAGGTGTTGTAGATGGAACGGTGACTTTCGTCGATGACGATGAAATCGAAAAAGTGCGGCGAAAGGTACTGCGACTCATCCCGGATGATATTAAGCATGGTGGGATAAGTGGATATGTAGATTCGACGATCCCTGGCGATGATTTTCTCGCCCACATTGGGCCAACGCGGCTCGTTGGGCAGGTGCTCCTTGAAGGCAGCCAGCGCCTGTTCCCTGAGTGCGATCCGATCCACCAGGAAGAGCACTTTTTCGGCATGTCCTGCTCGCATCAGGGCATCGGCCAGGGCAATGCAGGTGCGAGTTTTTCCTGTACCGGTAGCCATGACGAGCAGAAAATTACGCTTATGTTGTTCTATGGCTTCGAGCACGGCACGAATGGCGCGGATCTGATAATCTCGGCCGGCAATGGAGGTATTGATCAACTCCTGGGTAAGCGTCTTGCGGTTACGGCGAATATATTGAAAACGCGCCAGATCGTCCCGAGTTGGGAAGCCGACTATCTTGTGGGGGGGATAGTTGCCCAGGTCCCAGAAGTAGGTTTCCAGGCCGTTGGTATAGAAACAAAATGGCAGTTCCCCGCCCATTTGTTTCTTAATATTGAGACAATACTGCTTGGCCTGCTCACGGCCAATGGCGGCGTCTTTGCTGGTTTTTTTGGCCTCAACAACAGCAAGTGGTTTTGCATCTTTACCCAGGAGAACGTAATCGCTGTACTGGTGGCCCTCGTAGGGAGAAGCCGGGCCAGGTTCACAAGTTGACAAAGGGCGATGAACATCGACATCGATTTCAAACTCTTCAACTACCTGAGTGGGGTCGTCGACTCTCCACCCGGCCTGCAGGAGTTTTTTGTCGATAATCTCCTTTCTGGTTTCTTTTTCGGTTTTCACTTGATTTCCTACCAGTGTAAAAATCATTCTTGATGAATGGGACAAAGATTGCTCTTCATGGCTTTGGAAGTCAACATATTTCCAGCAAAGTTGTCTCCGCTAAAACAAATAGTCTTTGATTTATCTCTGCGGTTCGCTTTATAAGCGATGCCTCATGCATGAAAACCAAGATAATTGCATTTTGCTCAGTTTTTTTGGTTTTCGTCTCCTGATCTGTATTTTTCTCCCAGCAGTATCCCAAATACGCTACACACACAAGTCAGCGGTATCATACCTGTAAAAAAAATTGATGCCTGCCGCTGCCCCAACAGCAAAAAAATAAAACTTATTTTTTTCGTATCGTGAAAGGAGTGGTGACCTGGCATTCGCTTATTGCACATTTTTTAAAAAAACAATGCCAAATCAGCATGATGGTGGTTGAGAGGCTTGTGCCATGTCTCCTATATGCAAAGCATGGGGATCGTACCCACATATTACTTTTCAGGCGGGAACAGCAGATGAAAAATCAGGAAGATGAAAAAATATTTTACTCATCATAAGAAAAATTTGTTGACGATGGATGGTTGTTCTATCTAATCTATGACATAGCATCTATTGTTTGTTAGCTTTGCTTCGACAAGGCAAACCCGGGGCGACCCGGGGACGCAAAGCCACGGGCCAGGATTCCTGGTAGCCGGGTTACCGAAGAGCAGGGAAATTCGCTGGCATTTCTGCCAGCCGCCTTTCCTGGAAGCCGCCCTTCGGTTCGAGGGCGGCTTTTTTTATGCATGCCAAGGGGGGTTCTGGTGGCATCGTTGGGGAGGACGATTCATAGCGAAGAGCTGTTGTGGCTTTTGGGCAGCCTGAGTGGACTTTACCGTCTGCCGTTTGATAGGGCGCTGGTGGCGCAGTCGTTTCCGCCGCCCCATGATTGTGCAGTCCTGCACGAGGCGGCACGCTCCCTGGGCTTTACGACCGGCAGCCGGGCCATAGCCGGACTTGACTGGCAGAAATTGCCGCTGCCGGCCATCGGCTTTCTTAAGCCGCAGCCCGAGCCACGGCAGAGCCATCCTGGGCAGGAAAGCGCTGCAGCCGGCGCCCCTGCTGCTCATGCAGCGGAAATGCCCGTTGCCATGCCGGTCCTCATTCTCAAGCTCGAGAGAGAGAAACTTTTCTTTTTCCGCGGCGGCTCCCAGACCCAGGAAAGCCTTGCCTTTACTGAGGTTCCCGGGCGCCTTGAGCCCGAACTCATCCTGATTGCCAAGGAATCCGCCCCGGGCGAGGAGGTCATCCCCGGCTTTGCCGCAGAGAAGAAGCGCTTCGGTTTTTCCTGGTTCATCCCCGAACTCCTCAAGCATAAGAAGATCTGGCGGGATGTTCTGCTCGCCAGCCTCGCCATCCAGCTTGTCGGCCTCGCCACCCCGCTCTTCACCCAGGTGATCATCGACAAGGTCATTGTGCACCAGACGCGCAGCACCCTGGTCGTCCTCGGCCTGGCGCTCATCATGTTCATGCTCTTCAACCTCGCCATGACCTGGCTCAGACAGTACCTGGTGCTGCACACCGGCAACCGCATCGATGCCGTGTTGGGCAGCAAGGTCTTTCGCCACCTCCTGCGCCTGCCGCTGCCCTACTTCGAACACCGGCCAACCGGCACCCTGGTCGCCCGCCTGCAAGGGGTGGAGACCATCCGCCAGTTCGTCTCCGGCGCCGCCATCACCCTTATCCTCGATCTGCCTTTTCTGCTCATCTTCCTGGCAGTGATGTTCGCCTACTCCTGGCAGCTCTCCCTCATCGCCCTGGGGCTGTTGAGCCTGATCTGCCTGATCAGCTTCCTGGTGGTGCCTGTCTTCCGCGAACGGATAAACCGGCAATTCATGCTCGGCGCCCGCAACCAGGCCTTTCTCACTGAATACCTCTCCGGCATGGCTACAGTGAAATCGTTGCAGATGGAGCCGGATATTGACAAAAAATACGGCGATCTGCTTGCCAGCTATCTCACCGCCGGTTTTTCCACCAAACAAACTGGCAACACATATAATGTTGTGGCCAGCGGCCTGGAACAGGTGATGACCCTTGCCATCCTCATCGTCGGCGCCATTCTGGTCATGCGCAACGCAGGCTTCACCGTGGGCATGCTGGTGGCTTTTCAGATGTTCGCCTCCCGGATGAGCCAGCCCATGCTGCGGCTGGTGGGGCTATGGCAGGAGTTCCAGCAGGCCGATATCGCGGTGCAGCGGCTGGGCGACATCCTCGACATGCCCCAGGAGCCCCATACCATCACCCCAAAGCGGGAGAATTCCGGCCAAGGGAAAATAGACCTTATCAGCCTCGGTTTCCGCTACTCCGAGCACCATCCCTGGCTCTACCGCAACCTCTCCATGCGCTTTAAACCCGGCCACCTCACCGTGCTCATGGGGCCGTCGGGCTGCGGCAAGTCCACCCTGGCCAAGCTCATGCTCGGATTCTATCAGCCGGTGGAAGGGCATGTCGCCCTGGACGGCCGCGACATCCGCTATCTTGCCGCCAACGAGCTGCGGGCCACCTTCGGGGTGGTGCCCCAGGAAACCCTACTCTTTTCCGGCACCATCTACGACAATCTGGTCATGGCCCACCCCCATGCGGGTTTCGCCGACGTCATCACCGCCTGCAAGGCTGCGGAGATCCACGAGGTGATCGAAGAGCTGCCCAACGGCTACCAGACTGAGATCGGCGAGCGCGGCACCGGCCTTTCCGGCGGCCAGCGGCAGCGGATCGCCATTGCCAGAGCCCTGCTCAAGCGGCCCAGGATCCTGGTGTTTGATGAGGCGGTCTCAAACCTGGATCAGCAGACGGCCGAGCAGTTTGCCAGGACCATTAATAAACTCAAAGGCCAGGTAACCATGCTCTTTATCACCCACCAGATTCCAAAGGGTTTGCAGGTGGACGAGGTGCTCTCCTTGGACACCCGCCACCATGTAACCCGCATGGAGGTGGTGGAGGAGGCGGCGGCTGAGTAAAGATGGATTGCTGGAAATGAGTAAAAAATGCAGCGCAAAAACCGCCATGACAAAGCGCTTGCCCGATCTGCTCGACTGGTACATCCAGGCGGGCAGCAAGGGCATGACCGCCATGGCCGGCGACGAACGCGCCTTCATGCTGGGCGGCAGCGGCAATGATCATCTCATTGGCGGCAGCCGGGCCGACGTGCAGGTGGGCAACCAAGGCCGGGATATCCTGTTCGGCGGGGACGGGGATGACGTGCTGCTGGTGGGCTGGAAGAGCGACGGCTCTACGGACAACGAAGGCGACGTCCTCAACGGCGAGGCGGGCAACGACGAACTGTATGGCGGATATGGGGCAGATACGCTGATCGGCGGCTAGGAAAATGTCGGCATGAAAATAATGAGGCAAAAAATTCAATGTTTATTCCGAGCTGACGGTTGCATTTATCACCCTGATTTGCTCGGCTACTTTTTGTGGGCAATAATATAATCTGTTTGACACAGGACCCTTGTTTCGCTATCACGACAAAGGTTATTTGGAGTTAGGATACGAAAAAATACGAATGATTTACCATGGAGGAAGGCGGCATGAGACACCTGAAAACCATCTTCGGCTTGCCGGTATTATTGCTATTGCTTCTCGGCATGAGCATGAACGCCTGCGGGTCGGGCGACTCGGCAAGCTGGCAGGAGGAAGTGCTGTTGCATGACGGCAGCACGATTATTGTTGAGCGGTCGCAGACCTATGGCGGCTATTCGACGCTAGAGAGCAGGGAGCGGATGCTTGCGGAAGAAGTCTGGGAATTTATCATTCCGGGAACCAAGCAGAGCGTGCTCTGGAAAAATGATTATGGAAAAACACCAGAAAAAAGCAACTTGATGTTGCTCATATTGGATTTCAAGGCTGGCGTTCCTTATCTGGCTAGCAGCCCTGCCGGATGCATCTCCTATAATGTTTGGAAACGCCCTAATCCACCCTACGCCTTTTTTAAGTATGACGGCAAGAAATGGCAGCAAATATCCCAAAATGAATTTCCAATGGAATTCTCCAACTCGAATGTGGCTGTCGGCAGGCCGGATCCTAATCACCGAGCAGGTTTGCTGACCATTGATACAATCAAGGAAGAAAATCGACTGCTTGAACCCTACCTCCGGCAAATCCTCCGCGAACCTCTAAAACCTGGTTCGCCTGGGGTGAGTTGTCCCGACTATAGCTCGGCTCGATATACTAGACCCAAGGCACCTCATCCGATTTCGCCAAGAGAACGACAATGATAGATGAAATAACCTGTGAAATCCCTACACCTTGAAGCAAGGAGAAAATGACCATGGCTACAGATATTGAATATGCCCTTATGGCGGGCCGTGCATACCAGACAAATCGTGCAGATATCAACTGGGGCCCTGTTCCGCAAGGCTGGATTGAGTTTTTCCAGGTGCCCAGTAATCCGACCTTTACATCATTGCACAGCGGTTTTGAAGCGGTCTCCTTTCAGCGTGGCAATGAAATCGTCATTTCCTATGCAGGCACGGACCTTGAGTTCTACGACCTTTCTGCAGATTTCGGTTTGATAAGTGGCCTTGGCTCAGACATGCTCACTGATGCTGCCCGTTATTTTCTGGAAATTAAAATCGCTAACCCGGATGCACAGATTACCTTCACTGGCCATTCATTGGGTGGCGGGTTGGCGGCATTGGTGAGTGTGTTTTTCAGTGACACAATCAACGTGTCTCTTGATGGACAAGCTGTGACATTTGACCAGGCGCCGTTTTCTCAATCTGCCACCACTTGGATGCGCGATAAGCTGTTGAGCGACCTGCTGGTCCTCAGAGATGTAAACGAGCAACCTATTTACACACTTGAGCAGCTTACCGCATTGGTGCCGGATTTTATCACAAGTACCACCTTTATTGATGCAGCACATACGAATAACGTGAGCAATATTATCGTTGAAGGAGAGCTCCTCTCAACAGATTTGCCATACCGCTCGTTTGATCCACTTGGCGTGCAAAAACCACCCGTAGAGGTTGGGGCAACGGAGATCTCAAGCACTAGCCTTCACTCGATATCCTTGCTCACCGCCTTTCTGCAAAATGATGAATTTCGCCAGATAACTTCCTACCTTCCTGATCTTTTGGGAATGATTTTTGATGGTAATTTGTATTACCACGACCCAAATAACACTGATACCCCTGAACGCAACTTCCTCGAACACCTGATCCGCAATCAGGAGGGCCTTGATTCGGCTGATCCCAACGATGCAAATTACATGCTCAATCGTTTCACCGCTGATCTGCAAAAAATCATTGAGGACGGCGGCCTGGCCATGGTCGACAATAACCTAACTAAGGCGCTAATCGCCTTTGCCATGCAGATGTATTACGAGAACCCCGAGGCTGCAAACGGCGACAAGGAACTTTTCTTTAACGTCTCCGGCGGCATTCGTTTCAACCGCAACGATGTGGCCGGGGATCTCTTTAATGACGCCAAGGGGTTCTACCTCTATTTCATCGACTGCATGTCGGAGAATTTTTCGAATGAAGAGAGAGCCCTGATCTACGAGAGGCTTCCTGCCCTTATCGATTGGTATGTTCCGGCGGGAAACCAGGCTATGAACGCCACAGCCGGCACCGAAAGCGCCTTCATGCTGGGCGGCAGCTTCTTCGATATTATGACTGGCGGCAGCCAAGCCGACGTGCTGCTCGGCAACGGCGGCGAGGATCACCTTTTCGGCGGAGCGGACGCTGACCTGATGATCGGCGGCGACGGGATAGACATCTACTATATCGAAGGCAACGACACCATCGTTGACTCGGGCCGCAACTCTATCTACTTCATGGACGAGGAGCAGAAATACCAGCTTCTGGCCGGTGGGTTCGTGCAGGAGGAAGGGACCAGCATCTACCGGTCTCTGAGCGACGAAACCATCACCCTCACCTTCAACTCCCCCGGTCATCTGCTGTTGAGCGGCACTGACAGCGTTACCTTTGCCAACCAGACCAGCGCCGCGGATTTTGCCAACGGCGATTTCGGTATCACCCTCTTTGATTTTGTAGCGGCAGACCGGGTGCTGACCGGCACGGACGGAGACGATGTCACCGGCTCCGTGGCCCTGATCGGCGAGGCCCGCTATTATTTCAGCGGCACGGTGAGCGGCGATCAGCCGGATGATGATCTGTATCCCGGTTGGGGCGAATTCAATATGACGGGTGACATACCTCCCAATCTCAACATCGACGGCGGGGCGGGCAACGACCTGCTCTATGGGTTGGCCGGCAGTGATTTTATCAACGGCGGCAGCGGTAATGACGCGATTTTCGGCGAGACGGAATGGAGCAGCGATTACCCGGCGGAATATGCCCTGCTCAACCCGTGGGGAAAGACCGGCATGAGTGATGTCCTGCGAGGGGAGAGCGGCAAGGATGTGATTATCGCCGGGTTGGGCGATGACGCTGTCTCGGGCGGCGATGATGACGATTTCCTGGAAGGCGGCGATAACAATGACACCGTGGGGGGAGACGGCGGCAACGATGTGGTCGCCGGTGCAAACGGCAATGATTCACTCTTTGGCGGGGACGGCAATGATCTGCTCTATGGCGACGGTACGCTTTCCATAAGCTGGTTTAGTCCGACCGATATCGCCTCCTTTACTTTTCAGCTGGGTTTTGCCGCCAGGGGCTATGTCACTTCGGTGCTTCTTGAAAATTTTGACGTGATTCATGACGCTCCGGAACCGGGCGACGACATGCTTTATGGCGGTACCGGCAGTGACCTGCTCGACGGCGGCGCCGGCAACGATACCCTGCTGGGGGAAGCGGACCATGACACCCTGATCGGCGGCGATGGGGATGACTCGCTTGATGGCGGGGCGGGCAACGACTGGCTGGTTGGCGATAACGGGGATCTCACCGGTGCGGGGAACGATACCATCGCCGGCGGAGAGGGCGATGATCTGCTCCAGGGGCTGGGAGGAAACGATACACTGCGCGGTGACGCCGGCTTTGACGAGCTGTACGGCTTTGACGGGAATGATACGCTTGACGGCGGTGCGGACAACGACTATCTCAACGGCGGCACGGGCGACGACACCTATGTCTTCGGCATCGGCTCGGGGCAGGACTCGATTTATGAAACAGAGGGTGCGGACACCATCCGTGTCCTCGACGCATTGCCCGGCGCCATGACGGTGACCCGGGACCAATACAATATCTTCCTTGGCGCCAGCAACACCGCCGACCGGTTGAAGATCAACGGGTGGTTTAACGGCAACGCCTACCGGGTGGAAGAGGTGCGGTTCAGTGACGGCACGGCATGGGACGGAGCCGCCTTGGAGGCCGCGATCACAGCGGCTCCCGGCACCAGCGGCAATGACGTCCTGTACGGCGGTATCGGCGATGACACCTATTTCTTCAATCCCGGCGGCGGTGCGGATATGATCCAGCCCGATCCCGGCGGCTACGATACCGTGGTGATGGGGATGGGGTATGATCCCGCCTCCCTGAGTCTGTATGAGTCGGGCGAAGACATGATTCTCCGCTATATCGACGGGACGCAGTTCACCTTTATTGACTGGTTTACCGCAAGCGAGCACCCGATTGAGCTTTTCACCTTTGCCGACGGCATCCAACGCACCAGCGAGGAGTTCCTGGCGGAAATCCCCATGTGGCGGCTGACCATCGGCACCGGTTCCAATGACCGGTTGTACGGCGATGAAGGGAATGACGCGCTAGAGGGCGGAGCCGGCAATGATATTCTGTACGGCAACGGCAGCAACGATCGACTGGACGGCGGGCTCGGCAATGATTATCTGTTCGGCGGCGCCGGTGACGACATATTGATCGGCGGACCTGGTCGTAACTTTCTCTATGGCGGACTCGGCAATGACCTTTACCTTGTCGCGCCCGGCTCAAGTTCCGCCGTTATTTCCGATTACTACGATGAGGACATAGATCCGGCCAACTATCAAGGCGAGATCGATATCATCCGTTTCACGGATGACACCTTGCCGAGCGATGTCCATCTCACCTGGGACGGCAGTACATGGGACGGAGGTTCTCTAACCCTACGCATCGGAGATCTCGGTGATACATTGCTGCTGGATATCTCCTATGCCGGGGGCGGATGGTGGTATTACGGCAATTTTGACGGCAGAAGCACCGGCGGAATTGAGCAACTGGAGTTCAGCGACGGCACGGCATGGGCGATCCCGGACCTGCTGGCCCGCTTGATGGACGGCACGGAAGGGGCGGACGAACTCTATGGCACCAGTGGGGATGACACCATCACCGGTCATGCCGGCAATGATATCCTTGCGGGCGGTGACGGTGACGATACTTATTTCTTTAATTCGGGTGACGGTGTGGACCGGATTGTTGATTCCGGCGGAATGGACACCATCCAGTTCGGCACAGGTATCACTTCCGATTCCCTTACCCTGGATCTCGGCTCGCTGCTGGTGCGGGTCGGCGATCAGGGAGATGCGATTCACATTGATGATTTCAATCCGGATGATCCGCTCTCCTCCTCTGTCATAGAAACATTCCGGTTTGCTGATGGAACCGTGCTTGCCAGCGCCGATCTGCTTCAGCGAGGCTTCGATATCCGGGGTTCGGCAGGGGACGACTGGCTGACCGGCACGGCGCTTAATGACCGGATTACCGGAGAAGCAGGCGATGACACGCTGGACGGCGGCGGGGGAGACGATCTTCTTGTCGGCGGCTTGGGTAACGATACCCTGTTGGGAGCAGCAGGCGATGATCGTTACATTTTTCAGACCGGCGCAGGCAACGACCGGATCGAAGATGCTCAGGGGCAAAATACCCTTTATGTCGGCAGCGGGTTGACCGAATGCAATCTGGAGGCGGAACGGCTGGGGGATGACATGTATGTGCAGATTCCCGGCGCCGCCGACTCTTTTGTGCTGGTTGACTGGTTTACCCAGGGCAGTGAAGGAGTCAACTATATCGAGTTCGACAACGGTACGGTTCTTGATCGAGCTGGTATCGAAATGTTGCTGAACCGGCCTCCGGTGGTCAATGCCGACCAAATCACGGTTTATGAGGACAGCGGCTTGTTGACCATGCCGGCGAGCGACCTGCTGGCAAATGACACCGACCCGAACCCAACGGATATGCTCTCCGTGATCGCGGTTGGCGGCTCCGAGGCCGGTGCAGCGGTAACCCTGGCCGAAGGTCAAATTTCCTACGATATCGGCGCCGGCTTTCAGCGGCTTGCCGAGGGCGAGATTCTGCAGGACAGCTTCGCCTACACGGTCAGCGACAGCAAAGGGAGCACGGCCCAAGGCGTGGTGCGGGTTGATATAACCGGCAGCAACGACACACCGGTGGCGGCTGGCGATACGAACGCGACCATGGAGGATGCGATTCTCCCCATCAGCGGCAACGTACTTCTGAACGACTTCGATATCGATAACGGCACCGTGCTCAATGTGGCAAAGCCCGGCGAGTTGCAGGGCAGCTATGGTACCCTGGGCCTGGCCGCGGACGGCAGCTACATCTATCACCTCAACAATGAAAGCAGCGTAGTGCAGTCCCTTGGCCGGGAAGCAATGGTGAGTGAACGCTTCAGCTACTCCGCAACGGACGGCATGGAGAGCGTGTCCTCTATCCTGGAAATCACCTTGGCCGGCAGCAATGATGCGCCTATCCTGGTTGCTCCTCTGGCGGATCAGCAGGTGCGGTTGAACAAGAATTTCTCCTGGCAGCTGCCGGCAGGGAGCTTTGCGGACCCGGACCAGGGCGATACCCTGGATTTTACCGCCACCCTGGCCGACGGCTCGGCCCTGCCCGCGTGGCTCTCCTTTGATGCGGCCACCCAAACCTTTTCCGGCCTGGCGCCGCGCAAAAGAGACGCGCTGGAGGTGGTGGTGACCGCCACTGACCGGGTGTCGGGCAACGGCAATACAGCAGGAAGCCTTTCTGCCTCTGATGTCATACTGGTTACAATCAGCCACGGCAACCAAGGGGCGGGCAACGGCAAGGATACGCCGCCGCCAGGCCAGAATGACAACTGCAATGACGGCCCCGGCACTGCCCCTGGGATGCCAGGCAGGCGGGGCGGCAGCCACCAGAATTATCACCCCCATCGGGCAGGCAACGGCGAGCGGCAACGATTCAATCATGGGGACGAGGCCCGTTTCAGGTTATCAAATAACTCCAAGGCCGGCCAAGAATCACAGGATGATGGCCCCTGGCCGCAGCCCAAGTCCGAACCCCAATATCTGAATGCCAGCCATTGGGATGAGAAACGAGAGCCGGAAATGGCCAGGGGCGGCGCATCTGTGGATCCAGCGGTCATATTCGGCCGTTGGCTGAGCATGGACCTGGCGACTTCCAAGGCCTTGGCAGAAAAGAAAACCCTTTCCTGGCTGGACAAGCGGCTGGGGGCGGATACCACGGCTCTTGCCAGGGAGAGCGCCGGCTTGCTCGGCTCCACGGCCATCTTCGGCCTTGATCCATTCTCCCTGCATGTCGGTCATGGCCAGGAATTGCAGGGTTTCAAGGGTCTTGGCGAAGGAATTCGCAAGGTGGCCTGATAAAACCCGTGCAACCGGGCTCCGCAGAAAGGCGCGCTGGTCGCACGGAACGAGACGGCAATGGGAATTATATGAAAGATATTTTAAAGCGTTTCCTGCCAGAGGCAGAACCCGACCCGCTTGATTTCTCCCCGCCACTGCTGCGCCTTCAGGAGTCCTCCCCGAATCCTTTGGGGCGAAAAGTGGTCCAGACAATGTTGATCCTGCTGGTCTGTATTTTCCTCTGGGCGCTATGGGGCAGGTTGGATATCGTTGCCGTGGCCGAAGGCAAGCTTGTGCCGCAGAGCTATGTGAAGATCGTCCAACCTGCCGAGTCCGGCATTGTCAAGGAGATCCTGATCAGGGAGGGAGAGACGGTAAAGGCCGGTCAGACTTTGCTGCGGATGGATGCCCTCCTCACCGAGGCCGATGCCAACAGCCTGCAGGCGGAGTTTGTGCGGAAACGCCTGACGTTGCAACGGATCGATGCCGAGCTTTCAGGGGGGGCGTTCCGGCCTGAAGCGGATGCCCCCGGCGTGGTGGCGGCAGAAGTTGAGGCGCAGTTTAAGGCCAATCGCGCGGCATTGGAGGCAGCCTTGGCCGAAGAACGGTCCCGTCTGCTCAAAGCCAGGCAGGATCTCGCCGCTGCCGAGCAGGTCCGTGCCAAGCTGGAAAACACCTTGCCCCACTATGCGGATCTCGAGGTGGCCTTTGCGAAACTGGTCGAAAAAAAAGCGGTTGCCCCGTTTACCGCCAGCGATAAGAGGCGTGAACGTATCGAAAAAGAGCAGGAGCTGAAGACCCAGGAGCATATGGTCCAATCTGCCCGGGCAGGAGTGCTCCAGTCCGAGAAAACCCTTGTCCAGATCGAATCAGACTATCGCCGCCAGCTCTATACCGAAAGGAATGAGGTGGCAAATGCCTTTGAGCGGCTCACCCAGGAGATCGCCAAGCAGGCCCACCGGAAGGATCTGCATGATCTTAAAGCACCGCAGGACGGAGTGATAAAGGACTTGGCCACCCACACGGCCGGTACCGTTGTGCAGCCCGGCACGGTGCTGCTGACCCTCGTACCGCAGGATGAAAAACTGCGCGCCGAGGTATGGGTTTCCAACGAGGATATCGGCTTTGTGCGGCCAGGGCAACCGGTGAAGCTGAAATTTGCCGCTTTTCCTTTCCAGAAATATGGCATGTGCGCAGGGACCGTGGAACATGTCAGTGCCGATGCGAGTGACCCTGCCACGGCCAGCAGCACCCCGCCCGGTGATGGTTACGGAAAATCCATGCCGCTTGTTTACAAGGCCTTGGTGCGGTTGGAATCTATGTCGCTGGAAACGAACGGCGAGCGCTTTTACCTGAATGCCGGGATGCGGACCAACGCCGAAATCCTTCTCGGCACCCGAACCGTTGCGGAATATCTCCTTTCTCCGGTGCAGAAGGCATGGCACGAGGCGGGAAGGGAGCGGTGATGCCGCTTGCCGCCCATAAAATGACCAAAATCAAATAAAGGGGACGGTATCGCCGCCCAGGCCAAGCAGGCTCTGCATGGCCGCGGGCAGGGGGGAGCGGAACTCGAGTTCCCGGCCGCTGAGCGGATGGCGGAGGCACAAGGTTGCCGCATGCAGGGCCTGGCGCTCCAGCCGCAGCCGCTGATGGTCGGCCGCGGTCAAACCGCCCTGCCGGAAACGGAGAAACAGCTCTTCGTCCACCCCGTAAAGCTTGTCACCCACCACCGGGAAACCGAGACTGCAGAGGGTGGCCCGGATCTGATGATTGCGGCCGGTAACAGGGATGGCCTCCAGCAGGCTGATCTCGCCCCGGCGGCATAGCAGCCGCAAGCCCGTGCTGCATTGTACTGCTCGGCTGAACGTCATCTCCGCTGCATCCTGCGGGTAAAACCGCAGTTTCTTGCGGATGGCGCTGGCCGGATCAGGGGCCAGGCAGCCATCGGCCTGCAGATCGGCAAACGGAAACTCTCCTTCCACCAGCACCAGATAGCGTTTATGCACCTGGCGACCGGCAAACTGCTGATAACAGAGGCGGGCCGCCTGCTTGTTCTTGGCCACCAGCACAATGCCGGAAGTCTCCCGGTCCAGCCGATTGATCAGTGACGGGCCGACTATGCCGTGTCGCTCCTGCAGCAGAGTCCACAGGGTATGCCGGAAAAAAATGCCGCCCGGATGACAGGGCAGCCTGGCCGGTTTATCCACCGCCAGCAGATCATCATCTTCGTAGAGCACCACAAAATCCTGGTCCACCGGCGGCTCCTGCAGTTCGGGCATCAGATAGACGAGCCGGTCACCGGCGGCCAGCAGGGAATGAGAAGCAGCACGTTCACCACCCAGCAGAAAACGGCCGGCATCGAGCTCCTGCCGCCACTCTTCCCGGCTGCGATAGGTGAACCGGGCGGCGACAAAATCCAGCACCAGGCAGCCGGCATATTCCGGCTTGATGACCACGGCGGTTTTTCTCACCAGCCCAACCTCAGCCATGATTTTCTCTGCAGCTGGCCTGAAGCAGAGGTTTCCATGGGCTATTTCATCTAATTGTTTTCTTGTCATGCGCTTTGCTGAAAATTATCCTGCCCAGGCGGAAAAAAGCCGATTGGCAACATCGTAATAATCCCGGTTATGGTGTACAATGCGGCCCGTTTATCGCTGAACATACTATGAAGCCGGCTATTCTGCTCAAAAAAACGGGAACACAACAGGTGAAAATATGAAACTGTGGGTTACGCCAGAGGGAGACCGATGGCTCTGTGATGAGTGCCAGAAACAATACGAAAAGGTGATCGAGGAAGAGGGGTGGCGGGTGGCCTTTGAGAAATGGGAGCCCATGCTGCGCTGTTCGGAATGCCATCACACCGATATGGAGATCCTTGATTAGCCGGAAATTTTTGTCAAATCGTTTACCGAGAACACCACGCCATGCTTGAAATCCGCAACCTGCGCATCAATCCGCCGCTGTTGCTGGCCCCCATGGCGGGCCTCACCCATTCCGGTTTCAGATCCCTGCTGCTGCGGTTGGGAGGGGTGGGGCTGCTCTCCACGGAAATGCTGTCCGCCAGAAGGCTGCCCATGGAAAATGCGGCGGTCTCGCCCTTTCTGGTCAGCACCGCCGCGGAGCATCCGCTTTCCTACCAGCTGCTGGTGGCGGACCAGGCCCATCTGGCCGCCGCCATTGAGCGGGTGCACCAGCTTGGCGGCGATGCCATTGATCTGAATCTGGGCTGTCCTGCGCCTCAAGTGCGGAATTTCGGCGGCGGCAGCAAACTTGTCGATGATACCGATCATCTGCGAGGGCTGGTGGCCGAGGCCAGGGCGCGCACCGAACTGCCCCTGACCGCCAAGATCAGACTGGGGGAGGAGCTGGATGAAGCACGCCTGGAAAATCTCTGCCGGATGCTGGAAGGGGAGGGCATTGATCTGCTCACCGTCCATGCCCGGCTGCGCCAAGAACCTTTCAGCCGGAAAGCCCGCTGGGAATGGGTGGGCAAGGTGAAAAACTGGCTGTCCATCCCGGTGGTGGCCAATGGCGGCATCTTCACTGTCGCAGACGGCCGCCGCTGCCTGGAGCTCTCCGGGGCCGACGGCCTGATGCTCGGCCGGGGCGCGGCGGTCAGGCCCTGGCTCTTTCATGAAATCGCCACGGAGCTGTACGGCAGTGAGCTGGCCCCGCTGAACATTGATCGACCGGCCATCTATTTTTTCTTTATCGATCAGCTTGAAGAACGTTTCCGGCCGGAGCGCCGGCTGGGCCGCCTGAAGGAATTCACCCACTATTTCAGCAAGACCTATCCTTTCGGGCTGCGGCTTGCCTCAGCGGTGCAGACCAGCAGTTCCGTTGAGGAGGCCCGGGAGCGGGCAGGGATTTTCTTCTCCCGCAGCGATGCCCAGCCGATTTTAACGTGAGGGTCGGGACACCGCCCGGATGAAAACCTTTCACCGGCCGAGCATGATCTTGACCGTAGCCAGGCAATCCTCCAGGTCAGCCCTGCTTTTGCTGACCCGGGACATCATGATGCCGCCTTCGATGGCAGCCACCAGGGTTTTTGCCAGCTGCTGCGGGGGAACCCGATTTGCAAGGCCGCCTTTTTCTCCGGCCTCTTCCAGGAAATTGACATACTTTTGGGTCCAGGCGCTGAAAACTTCATGGATGACCGCGGCAAAACGTTCATTACAGTCGCTCATCTCCAGTGCCACATTGCCGAACAGACAGCCACCCACAAAATGCTGCTTTTGTTGCTCCTGTAAAATTGCCTCGCAGGAATGGATGATCTTATCAATGGGATCATTGCCCTGGCAGGATTGGTCCAGAAAGGAAAAAAATTCCTCTTTGGCGTCTTGCAAAACCGAAAAACTCAGATCTTCCTTGCCGGCAAAATAGTAATAGAGATTGCCCTTCTTCACCCCCGTGGCAATGATGATATCATTGATGCTGGTGTGGTGAAATCCCTGGGCGACCAGAATTCTCCGTGTCGTTTTTATAATGTAATCGCGAGTTATCTCGCCTTTGCTTTTCCGCATAACAAAAACCAACCGTTCGGTACAAATATAGACAGCCACTGCCTGAAAGTCAACCAGAAGCCACCCCGGGTTGCAGACTATTCTCCAGGGCAGTAAAGAATAATCTGCAAGAAAACCATGAGTCCGCAAGCCAAAAAAACACGGGCAACAACAAATTTTGTAATGTCAGCAGGTTATCGTTACGCTATCAAATAATGGCATGAATTTTGATTGCTGACAACTTTACGGGCCCGTGTCAGAAAGTATTTGCCCAGGTCAACCGCCACGGACTGCCCCGCACTCTGGTATTTTATCCATTTTTTTGATCAACGCCTCCGGCCGGGGCTTTACCAGCCGCAGGGAAAGGAGAATTTCATGCGCCGATTCTGTCTCATGCTCGCCGTATTATTTGTGGCGGTTACTTTTGCCATCCAGGCGCAAGCGCGCCCGAAAAGCAGATATGATGAAACCACGAAAACATGCCGCCTTCTTGAATCAGGGCCGCTGGAGTGGGACAGCCGCCCCTGGGGTGAGGGCGGCAAGGTCTTCCGAGAGGCATGCAAAGTCTGTCATACGCGGGACAACGACAAGGGGGCGCCGTTTCTCTGGGTGGAATCCAAGACCCCCGCCGCCTGGAACCGGGTATTTGCCCAGAAATACCCCAAATGCGCCCAAAACGGGGCTTGGGACAGTATCACCCTTGAGCAGCAGCTCAAACTTAATGATTACCTCTACCGCTTCGGTTTAAACAGCGAGGATATCAATGACAGCGGCTGACGCTAAGACAGCAGCCTCCCGGTCCGGGAGGAAATGGGGAACAAGGATCTGCCCCGAGGCATCAGCCGCATCGCGCCAGGGTTGACATCGCAAAAAAACCAACCTGCTCAGGAGGCATGGGGATTTCCCCATTTTCCCCGCGTTTGATCCGGACAAAACATTTTTGACAATGCAATAAAAAATACATCAAACAAAATTTTTCTGTGTCCTGCCATACACAGGTACACAAGGGGTTGTCTGCCCTGCCGGAACATATACAATTTTTTATTTATTTTGCCGGTATGTATTTTGCTGACAGACAAGTTGCCGAAAAGAGCAGAAAGACTCCAGGCAAAATTTAACTGATTCCAGTTGGAATAAGTTGTTTCTCCAGCATATTTTATGCTATTTAGCTTAAATAGGCTTTATCTTTCACCGACCTGAAAGTTGGGTAGTTAAATAATTTTCACCTCAGATCAAGAGCAAATTATGAAAATACTCAATCGTATCTACCTTCTGTCAGTTCTCACCGCACTGTTTGTCTGTTTTGCAATTTTCCCTGCCCAGGCCGAAATCCTTACCAGTGCGACATCGATATCTGTCTGCAAGAAAGTTGCCCCGCTGCTTGAGATGGAGCTTGCCAACCTGGGTGTTGATCTCGGCAATCCCATCTTTATCAGAATTTTCAAGGAGTCCCATGAGCTTGAATTATGGGTGCAGCAGGACGAGGAATACAAACTCTTTAAGACCTATGAAATATGCAATTTATCCGGGCAACTAGGCCCCAAACTCAAAGAAGGGGACGAGCAAAGCCCGGAAGGTTTTTATTCTGTCGGCGAACGGCAGTTAAACCCCAATAGCCTTTATCATCTCTCCTTTGACATCGGTTACCCCAACACCTACGACAAACAGCACGGCAGAACCGGCAGCGCCCTGATGATTCACGGAGACTGCATTTCCGTCGGTTGCTTCGCCATGACGGACAGCAGGATCGAAGAAATATACACTCTGGCGGAAGAGGCCCTGCGAAACGGCCAGAGATTTTTCCGCGTCCACATATTCCCTTTCAGAATGACTGCGGCCAATATGAGAAAACACAAGAATTCCAAATGGTTCAGCTTCTGGCAAAACCTTAAGGAAGGCTATGATTATTTCGAGCAGACCAGAATGCCGCCGCAAATCAATGTGGCAGGGAAAAAATATGTCTGCGAACCCGACTACACGGAAACCGCAAGAAACCAGAGGAGAACCAACCAGATCTACAATTGAGCTGCTTGTCACAATGCCGCAGGCACTGTTTCATTTGCCCATGAAGCTTTAGAGATCATCCTTAAAGGGTCGCAGCCAGCACTTCCGTTTCCCGAGAATTTTATACAGCATGGCCGGCAGTTCGCCGGGCAGCTGATAGTCCTTATCCGGGTCCTCCCGGAAGATGAAGGCGCCCTTGCGATCCATGTCCTTCCATGTCGGTATCTGCGAATCAACCGCTATTGTCTCAAACAGGAACCAGTTATACAGATTGTTAACTGTCGTTGTACCGGCCCCAAGGCTTCCCAGCATATCCAGCTTGTTGCAGAATGCCTGGGTGAGCTCCGAGTAAATCGTGATGCCGCCACAGGCCCCTATGCTGACAAAACGCCGCTTGGCCGTCAGTTCCTCAGAGCTGACCCTCTCTGATTTAATGAGACCCTGCAGGGGATCGAGAATATGGTCATTCAACCAGTAGCTGTGGCCGCGGGGGGCATACATCTCGTGACTGCCCTGAATAAACTGCTCCAACAACATCTGCTGGGTGTCGCTGTTATAAAACACGCAGAGACTGTGCGAGATCTGCACACGGTTGACCGTTTTTACAAAGTCGACAACAAGAGGGGTTTCCTTGAGAAAGCGGAAAAGCCGCTCCAGACTGCCGTTCTGCCTGCGGCTCACCGGTCTGAGCAGCCCTGCCAGTTCGTCTCTGGCAACGCTATCGGCCTGGCTTACTCTGAAACTGGCGCTGAGCCTGGGGAGATATCCCTTGCTTAACAGCAGGTTACCGTAGGCAATAAATGAGCTGCGGCCATCATCATCGCCATGGAAAACGGACAGCCCGCTCAGCATGCCGTCCTGCAGCCATTCGGCAAACGGGGTCCTGATGTAGCTGGCCAGAGGGGGCGAGTCGGATTTTGCCAGAAGCTCTCTGATGCGCGCGCCATTTTCAGCACCCAGCACTTTCGGTTTGCCTTCCAGGTAATATTGCAGGATGGTTCTGATCTGCTGGGCGAAAATACTTGCGCCCTGCGCACGGGCAATCATCGTGTCGACAAGAAAAATACGTGTAGCCGGCAGGATGCCGTCCAGCAGCTTTTCAAATGTCGCGGCAAAAAGCACCAGACTGTTTTCATCCTTGAACGCTGAGGCGGTGACCAGATCAATAATATCCTGCTGGCCCTGCACATGGGGGGGGAGGAACATGGCAAGCCTGGCTTTCAGGGACAGGCTGGAAACAAAGTTGGCAACATTGACATTTTCCGGATCAACCGCCTGCATAAAATGAAGCAGGCTGTCCTGATATGCCGCGGCAATTCTCTTCTGCAGTTCCGGGATCAGGATGAGACGAAACGAGCTGTCATAGAGGATGGAAACCCTGGTCATCACGGCATAGATATGAGCGGTACTGAGCCGTCTGGCCGTCTCCTTGCGGGCGAAAGCGGTTGCCTCGCGCAGACACGAGATGGCGCCATGCTTATCGCCCTTTTTGGCAAGGCCGGCAAACCTGCCATAAAAACGGCTTCTGGTGTCCGGGGGGAATCCTGCAAAAAAAGCGCCCAGTTGCTGAAAAGAAAAGGAGGCCAGCTGCCCATCTGAGATTTCATCGCCGTCCCGGTTGGTGACGGCGTGCAGATTGTTGATTGCCAGGACAACATGATCAGAGGCGTCGATGTATGCCTTCAGCAGAATCGTCTTTTTCCCGGGAGGGAGCATTTGATAGTCGGCATCATGCTCTGTTTCCGGTTTGGCAAAGTAACCGGTCAGCCATGCGTGAGCGTCCGCACCCGTCATTTCCGGCAGGGCAAGCAAGGCCTTGACGGTCATAATATTATCAGGACTGATCATGCTGATCGCGGCCATATTCATCAGCGCCTCCTGCACGGTGATCGCCACAATCTTGCTGTTGGCCTCCACCGCCCGGCACTGCTCCCGGGAAAGCGGCCTGATGATCTTAATCCCCTGGAGCAGGGTGTCGTCCGTGTGGCCACTGATCTCGAAGAAGGCCTTGGCCGCCCAGCGGGCCGGGTCATTCATTTCCCGCAGGATCAGGATGGCAGACAAGGCCTGCGCAGGACTCAGTGAAGAATTGCGGCACAGACTCACCCCGGCCCACACGGAGACATAATCCAACTCTTTGATTTCCTTGAGGGCGCCCAGGGCGCCCGGCAGATCAACTCCCCGCAGCAGGCAGAACTGTTCAAAAAGCAGTAGATGCTCATAATTGATCGGCTCGCCGGTGAGCGCAGGCAGCAGTTTGAGGGCCTCGGTGGCGGTGGTGTCGGGCAGACTGCATAAGGCTCTGAAAACCCTCATGTTGGCATAATCAAGTTTTTCGACAATTCCCCTGCTGCTTGCCAATTGTTCTGCCGTGACCCCGGGGACCTTACTCAGCACCTCCATGGTCCGCTCAACTGCTCCCCCCGCCCGCACCGTTGCAACAAAGGACAGGAGCAACACCAGCGTCAAAAACGATTGCAGCCAGCATACCCGCATGCTCAACAACATACTTGTCCCTGCATCCCGGCAGGTGGAAGACAGGGAGACAAATCCTGAAATGATATCAGGCTTTTTTCGAGCCGTTTTATTTTTGGATGACACCGACTGTTCCTCCGTAAACCTTGATGGGAAGAATCACTATTATAATCTGCCATATTCCCGGAATAATTCAACCGTATTATTTCCAGCCCGCCGACCTGGCCGTCAGGTCCCCAAACACTCCCCCAGCCGGAAGACTTCTGTATGGATGAGCCGCTGTTTACAGGCGCATAGCGGTATACCTGTGCTCCAGCGGCAGGTTGTTGAAAAGGTAAAGAAGGGGGTGAAAATCAGCCTTGGCAGAATAGCCGTGCAGGGGGAGAAAAATAGAAAAAACACCAGGGCCTCGCCAGATTGCCCAGGCAAAACTGAGAGCAGCCGGTCATTTTTGCCGGGGATCAATAATTTCCCAGGGAACCATCTCCCTGCTGTTTACGTTTATAACAAAGAAAGAGAATTTTTTTATAAATAAAGAGCAACTGGTTTTTGCGTGACAATTTGCCACATTTCTTTTTTTCCGAAAACACTTTAATTACTATTAAAAAATTACCGATCAATAAGGACAAACAATATGCTGGAAAGAAGAAAAAGTCAGAGATTTAAAGTCGGCAACGGCCATTTCATTATCCATTCCAGAAATGTCGGCAAAATTGAAGATATCAGCATGGGCGGATTATGCTGCTCCTGCATAAACGAAGAGTTCGATCCAGCATCAGGGGATAAAATAGATATACGATGTTTAAAAAATAGTTCGTATTTAGCGAGTCTCAGCATCAATATTCTGGAAACGGAAACAACAAGTGGCGCATCAATTTTTAATGTATTTACCAGGATATGTCATTTAAAATTCCAGAAATTAACCGATGATCAGATACAGCAATTAAATAATTTCATTCTGCAGAATGCCATCGGTAACCGAGACTTTTCAGCACCCAGGATTGAATATCAGGCCAATCACGCCCTCTAGCTCTTACACGTCATATCTTCACTGCATTAATCCTCTTCCCATCATTTCTCCAGCATAAAAAAAGGGACAATGCAATATGGCAATTGTCCCTGAGCCCTGACTGACGGCCTGATCTCAGTTACCCCTCCGGCAGCAAGAAACTGAAAACCATCATCACGGCCTATGTGTGCAGAAAGAGAAAAGGGTCCTTGGCTTCCCACAGCCTTTTCTTGGAGGACTTTTTCCCCTTTTCCTGTTTCTGCCCGGTGGCCCTGGTGTTGCGGAACGCCTTGCCATCAGCTGCGCCATTCTCCTTTTGCCGTTTGGGACTTGCAGCAGCAGCAATCTCGATCGAGACGTTTTTACCGTTAATCATCAGACTGGCAAAGGCCTTGAGAACGTGCGGGGCAAACCTGCTTTCCGCCTCCAGCATGGAGGAGTAGTTCATGACCTCAATCTTGCCGATTCTGATGCGGGGGATGGAACTATTATCATTGATTTGGCCAATGAGGCGCGCGGGGTGCACCCCATCTTTTTTGCCCACATTGATGAGAAAGCGGGTGAACTTTTCGTCATTGCCAGGCCGGCGAGAAGTTCCTTCTTTTTTCTGGCGGGAATCCTGTTTTTTCTCCTTATCGGAGATGTTTAAATCAGGCGCATCCCGATATACCTCAAGGAACCTGTTAAATTCAATGGAGAAAAATCGCTTGATCAGTTCTTCCCGGTCAAGGGATGCCAACTCATCGGTAATGGCGGCAAAAAATGGATGCAGCTGCTCATGGGCAACATCAACATTTTTTACGGTGTCCACCAGCCGGAAGAGCTGTTTCCGGCAGATTTCATAGCCGCTCGGAATGCGGCCTTCCTCAAAGGTACGCTTGAGAATCTTTTCAATTTCTCTGATCTTATGCCGTTCCCGCAGATGGATGATGGCGACGGAAGTCCCCGCTTTCCCCGCTCGTCCGGTGCGACCGCTGCGGTGCGTATAATTTGCTGTCTCATCCGGCAGGTTATAGTTGATGACATGGGTCAGATCATTCACATCCAGGCCCCGGGCCGCCACATCGGTTGCCACCAGCAGCTGCAGATTCTTGCTGCGGAACTTATTCATCACCTGATCCCGCTGGGCCTGGGAAAGATCGCCGTGCAGGGCATCGGCGCCGTAACCGCTCTGGATCAGCTGCTCTGCGACCTCATTTGTTTCCTGGCGCGTCCGGCAAAAGACAATGGCATAGATATCAGGATTCATGTCGACGATCCGTCGCAGGGCCAGGAATCTGTCGCGCGCCTGCACCATATAATAGATATGCCGGATGTTCTCTGCTCCGGCATTGCGCTGGCCGATGGTGATCTCCATCGGCTTGTTCATATATTTGCTGGCGATTTCCGCCACCCCCCTGGGCATGGTCGCGGAAAACAGCAGGGTGTTTTTGCTGGCTGGGGTGCTGGCCAGGATGGCATTCAGTTCATCCTGAAAACCCATCTGCAGCATTTCATCCGCCTCATCAAGCACGACCTGGCGGATAGCGGAAATATCCACCGCACCCCGCCGGAGCAGATCATGCAACCGCCCAGGCGTTGCCACAATAATCTGGGCCCCTGTGCGCAGCGCTTTGATCTGCGTGTCAATGCTGGCACCGCCGTATACGGCCACCACATGTAAACCGGAGACATATCTGGCAAGATCGCCGATATCCCTGGCCACCTGAACACAGAGCTCCCTGGTGGGGCATAAAACCAGGGCCTGAGTCTGTCTGCGGAAAACATCAGCCAACTGAATGAGCGGAATGCCAAAAGCCGCCGTCTTGCCTGTGCCGGTCTGGGCCAGCCCGACCAGATCGGCCTGCCGGTTCAATACAATGGGAATGACCTGTTCCTGCACCGTGGTGGGATCGGTGAAACCCAACTCATGAATTCCCCTGAGAATATTATCCTGAACGCCTAACTCTGCAAATGTAGTCATATTTTCTTCTTTGAAATAAATGTTTGCAGGGCAAGAGGCTGTATCCGGCACTGCATAAAAAAAGCCCCGCGCTTTGCGGGGCAGGAGCATCAATATGGTGCAATTTTTACAGCTGAACAACGTTGGCGGCTGCCGGACCCTTGGGACCGTCTACGATCTCAAACTGGACCCGTGCCCCCTCATCAAGGGATTTATAGCCCTGGCCATTAATGGCAGAATGATGCACGAACACGTCACCGCCCTTATCTGATTCAATAAAACCAAACCCTTTTGCCGCATTAAACCACTTCACTTTACCTTCAATCACGTTACAATACTCCTTGGAGTCGGGCTCAAACTGGAGCCATTAAAAAATCTGGTCTTTCCGACATATGCAAAAACGACCGGCAAGCCGACGGTTTGGACCATTAAGCAAAAAAAAACCGCACTGCCTCGCCTTCGAGGATTATGCGGTTAACTTTTTTTGTATTGTTAATACTTCAAACAGTCACAGCTCAGTATAGAATTATTTGTATAGCACACAACCTGGAAAAAGAAAATGTTTTTTTAGAGAAAGCGCCAATAAATCAATAATCGTTATTATCATCCAGGAACTTCAGCGCGCCGGAACCCGCTCGAAATACTCTTTTAGCGGGATAGGCCGGGGAAAGTACCTATTTTTTGCATCTTTTACTTGACCCAAAGCAACAGCGCATCTTAAAACAAGTAATAAGAATGAAAATCGATATCTCGTAATCAGTCTTGGCACCGAGTTCTCCTGATAATAAATCAGGAACTGATCATGCACTGTACGGCTGGCGAGATGATTGCTGCGAGACAGTCAGAACTGATCTTCCCGGAATAATGCCGGCAAGGAGAAAAAAGGATGAAAAGAGCGACGGCAAAAACGTTTCAAGCAGGAGTGGTTTTTGGATTATTCATTTCTTTATGCGGAACCGGGATTGCCTTTGCCGCGGCAAAAAGCCATGAATACGGCAACGTGCTCATGAGCCAGCCCGGCAAGGAGAGTACCGCTCTGCCCGTTACCTTCCGCCACTGGTCCCATCGCGGCAAGTATACCTGCCGCCTCTGCCATGTTGATCTTGAGTTTTCCCAGCTTGCCAACGGCACCGGCGTCATGGAAGAGGATAACCGCAACGGCATGTACTGCGGCGCATGTCATAACGGCAAAGAGGCCTTTGCCCTTGAAACCTGTACCCGATGCCACCCCAAGGACAAACAGCATGATGAGGAACTGGCCCAGCAGGCCAAACGTGAATTTCAGGCCCTGAAAAAAACCCTGCCCCCTGCCACCTATGGCAACAAAATTGACTGGATGAAGGCCGAGGAAGATGGCATTATCAAACCAAAAGACTTTCTGGAGGGTATCAGTCTCCGCAAAACCGAAAAGATGGTCAACAGCCGCGAAGAACCGCGCACGCCGGCCCTGCCCGGTTTGCCGAACATCATTTTCTCCCACGCAAAACATGTGGTCTGGAACGGCTGCGGCATGTGCCATCCGGACACCTTTGCCCTGGAAAGCGGCAAAACTCCTATTACCATGAAGGAGATAACCGAAGGAAAATTCTGCGGACGCTGCCATGGGACAATCGCCTTTGCCCTCAATGACTGCACCCGCTGCCATTCGAAACCAGTATTAACCCCCGACTCATGACAGGTATGCCTTTCCTGCAACAAATCTGCGGCCTGGCGGCAAAAAACAAGCCCCTGCGGGGCTTCGGGCTGACAACCCTGCTGTGCCTCCTTCTTGCCGGGTGCGGTGATAACTTTGACCGCTTTCTTGCCCGGCAAGAGCTTGCCGAACCAGGCAACCCCGTTTTTCAGAAAAGGTACTCCACCGAGTCCCTGCCCCGATCCGAACTGAACCAGCTGCTGAACATGGCCCTTTATCAAGGGCCGCCGGAACAGTATGGGGATATTGTGCTGCGTGACCGGAGCGAAAAGCACCGTATGGATCCGGTTGTTTTCTCCCACCGGATCCACCGCAGCAGATTCACCTGCCGGGTCTGTCACGTCGAGCTTGAATTCAGTATGAAAAAAGGAGGAACAGGCATCACCAGGGAGGAGTATCTGGAGGGATTCTATTGCGGGGCCTGCCACAACGGCGATATGGCCTTTTCCGTCAAATACTCTTGCAACCTGTGTCATGTCAAGGTTAATAAGGACGGCCATTACCAGGCAAAAAAAGATGCCATGCTCGGCGGCAAGAATCTGCCAACCCAGGAGTATGGCGATGGCATCAACTGGGTGGAAGCGATCAAAAGCGGGGCGATCTCCCCCAGCAATGCCCTTCATGCCGAAAACACCCCGCAATCCATGCCGTTGCCGCAACACCTGAAAATGCCGCTGCGCTGGACCACCCGCTCACCAAGAACACTGGTGGTCTTTTCCCATGAGTCACACATCCTGTGGCTGGACTGCTCCAACTGTCATCCCGACCTGTTCTCCATCTCCCAGATGGGTACCGTGGAATTCGACAAGGAAAAAAATCTGTACGGCATGTATTGCGGCACCTGCCATATGACCGTCGCCTTTCCGATGAACGGCTGCAACCGCTGTCACCCTGACCAGAAAAACAGACTGTAATGGTAGCCGGCCCGTTGCGGGAGCAGCTCACTCTTTAGCTGGAGCACCGACCCCGGAAAGCATGGCGCGGCTTTGCCCGGGCAAGGCGGCGGAAAGAACGGCGGCCAGCACTGCCAGGCAGGAGGCGAGGTAAAAACTGCCTGAAAAGCTGCCTGTCAGCTCGGCAAGCACCCCGGCCAGGTAGGGTCCGGCAATCTGGCCGATGCCAAAAATGAAGGTTATAAAGCCAAAAACGGACACCGTTCTGTGCGGGCCCGCGTAATCAGCGATCAGGGCGGCCATGATGGAGGGAATGCTCCAGGCCACGATGCCGTAGCAACCGATGGAGAGATACAAAAAGAGCCCGGGCAGGTTGACGGCAATGAGCAGATATGCCAAAGATTGAATGATAAAAACCGTGATCAGGGCCGCCTTTCTGCCGAGCTTATCGGACATGACCCCGAAGACGGGCCCGGAAAAGAGGCTTAACAAACCGACCCATGACCAGAAATTGCCAGCCACAGCTTCAGAAAAGCCGCGTTCCTGCACCATGACGGTGACAATGAAGGTCGCATAGATCACGTAGGTAAAGCCGAACAGAAAATAAATGGCGGCACAGTGATAGATGAGGCCGGGCCGCACCTGCTCTGTCTCAAAAAAGGCCCGGCGGTGGCCCGCTTCGGGGATCTGACCGCTGCCCACCGGCTCCAGGCCGAGGTCCTGCGGTCTGTCACGCAGCACCAGATAGCAGATAGCGGAAACCGCTATAACAATGGAGCCAAGCACCAGCCAGCTCATCCGCCAGCCGTGGCCATCCGGCCCATTGAGCCAAGGCACCAACCGGCCGGCAATGACGATGGCAAAGCCGCTGCCGATAACAATAAATCCCGCAGCCTTGCCCCGGGAACGGCTGGTAAACCAGGCGGAAACCAAGGCCATCATTGACACATTGGACATGCCGCTACCCATGCCGGTCAGGGTGTAAAAAACAATGATCACCAAAAGTTTGGCGCCGGCACCGATACAGAGCATGGAAAGCCCCACCAGCAACAGGGCAAAACCGATGAGTCTCCGTGCCCCGAAACGAGCGGACAGTTTGCCGCACAGCAGCACCGCAATCAGGTAGCCGACAAAATTGGCCGTGCTGATAAGGCCCATCTGGGAAAAGGAAAGACCAAGGGACGCCCCCATGGAAGGCAGCAGCATGCCGAGGGCAAAACGGCCGAAGCCGAGACCGGCGAATATGCAGAGCGTCCCTGCCGCCACCACCAACCAGCCATAATGGATGGGACGCGCCGCTCTCTTCCGCTCATTCATGGGGGACGTATGGCCGAAACGCTCTCTTGCTCATGACAACATATCATGTTGCATGTTGAGAAAACTCACCTGATTGTTCAGGGTCCAGAAATCATAGATATAACCGGCGCCGAAAAGAGCGCCGGTGAATAAATAGATCAGACCAGTGAGCCATTTTCCCATATACATCCTATGGATACCGAACAGGCCCAAAAATGTGAGCAGAATCCAGGCAACCGTGTAATCGATTTTCCCCTTCTTGAAGCGCAGATCAGCCTGCCGGTCCATTGCCGGGATCAGAAACAGATCAATGAGCCAGCCAATGCCGAGCAAGCCCAGGGTACAGAAATAAATGGTGCCGGAAATGGGTTTGCCGTAATAAAAACGGTGGGAGCCGGTGAAGCCGAAAATCCACAGAATATAGCCGATTGTTTTACTGTGACTGTCATTTTGCATATCCATGAATTTACCTCCAGGCTGAACATTTTGCCGGCTTGCCTGCTCTTATCAATTAACTAAAAGAGAATATCTCTTTTTACGCAAAAACCCAAGCAGCAAAACACGGGAGGATTTTTTTTATGAACAGACACGCATTTGTTATCTCCCTTGCTGTTCTTTTTTCACTCGTTATCACAGGTGTCCTCATGGCGCAAGAACCTTGGCAGACAAAGACCATCAACAAAGATGGATTAAAGGCAAAGCTGACTCATCTGCAGTATAAAGTAACCCAGCGTGAGGGAACGGAGCCACCCTTCCGCAATGAATACTGGGACAACAAAAAGGCGGGTATTTATGTGGATATTGTTTCAGGGGAGCCCCTTTTCAGCTCCCTGGATAAATATGACTCCGGCACGGGATGGCCAAGCTTCAGCGCCCCGCTTGAAGCGGACAACATAGTCCTGCGCAAGGATTTCAGCCTTTTTGCGCTGCGCACGGAGGTGCGCAGCCGTTACGCGGACTCCCATCTCGGTCATGTTTTTGATGACGGTCCGCCTCCAACCGGCAAACGTTACTGCATGAACTCGGCCGCCCTGCGTTTCATCCCGGTAGACCAGCTTGAAAAAGAGGGATATGGCCGCTATCTCCCCCTGTTCATCCAAAAGCCCGGAGAAAAACAGTCCTCTGCCGGACGGACGGAGACCGCTGTTCTCGGCGCAGGTTGTTTCTGGGGGGTTGAGGAAATTCTCAGAAAGATTCCGGGGGTAATCGATACCACGGTCGGGTATGCCGGTGGATCAACGGCAAACCCCACCTACGCCCAGGTCAGCACCGGAGCAACAGGCCATGCCGAAGTGGTGCGGGTGGAGTTTGACCCGGACAGGGTGAGTTACGAAACCATTCTCAACTATTTCTTCAGGCTGCATGATCCCACCACAAAAAACCGCCAGGGACATGACACGGGCAGCCAGTACCGCTCGGTGATTTTCTTTCAGAACGAAGAGCAGCACAAACAGGCGCTGAGGAAAAAAGAGGAGATTGACCGTTCGGCCAAATGGCCTGCCCCGGTGGTCACGGAAATCACCGCTGTTGAGCCGTTTTATCCGGCAGAAGAGTACCATCAGGATTATCTGCAGAAAAACCCCTCAGGATACAGCTGCCATTTTCTCCGTGAATGACAATTACGCAGCTGAGAGAGATCGCCCCATTTTTTCATTTCTCTTGACACCTTCTTGCCCCCATTATAAACTGAATAACCAATCATTTTTTTAAAATGCATGAACTGGCAAGAGGGTTCTGTGAATATTGACAATATTTTTGAAACAGTTTCATACTGGGTCGCCACCTATTCCATGAAACTGGTTGCGGCTCTGCTTGTCTTTTTCATCGGGAAATGGTTATGCGGCCATATTTCCAGGCTTGTGGTCAGACTCCTTGAAAAAAACAAGGTTGAACTGACCCTCATCCACTTCCTGGAAAATTTAATCTATTATACGCTGCTGGTTCTTGTTCTGGTGGCAGCAGCCAGTCAGCTGGGCATCAACACCACATCCTTCCTGACCATAATCGGCGCCGCAGGCCTGGCGGTAGGCCTGGCCTTAAAGGATTCTCTGTCCAACATCGCCTCAGGTATCATGCTGATTTTTCTTCGGCCTTTCAAGGTCGGTGACATCGTTACGGCCGCGGGCATCACCGGACAGGTTGCCACGCTCAACATTTTTCATACCACCATCAACACCCTGGATAACCAGAAGATGATCGTGCCCAACAGCAACATTACCACCAATGTCATCACCAATATCTTTGCCAACCCGACCCGCCGGGTTGATCTGGTCTTCGGTATCAGCTATGGTGACGACATCGCGCAGGCAAAGGAAATTTTAAACAGGCTGATTGCCTCAGACCCGCGCATTCTGAAAGATCCGGCGCCGACCATCGCTGTTGCCGAACTGGCTGACAGCAGCGTCAATCTCATCGTGCGGCCCTGGGTCAAATCCGGTGATTACTGGCCTGTTTATTTTGCGATGACGGAAAGTGTAAAAACCACTTTTGACAAGGAGGGCATAACCATTCCATTCCCCCAGCGGGATGTACATCTCTATCAAGCAAATCAATAAAATGGAGCAACTGACGAAAGCTTCACATACCGGAAGTTAAAAAAGACAAGAGGAGAAAAGGAGGAGTTGAGAAAATGAACATTTTGAAATCACTATGGATTTTAGTCATGATGGGGTTTGTTGCCAGCTGCGCGCCCATGGCCACAGAAACACCTTTTACGGCCACTGACCTTTCAGGCAAACTGGGACAGGGCTACAAGCAAAAAGTTGACAACGCCCTGATCATCCTGGATGCCTCGTCATCCATGTATGACAAGGAAAACGCCAACCAGAAAATTGTCGAGGCCAAAAACGTTGTTCTGCACATGAACGACACCCTGCCGCCCCTGAAGATGCAGGCCGGCCTGCATGTATTCGGCCCCACCCTGGGACCGAATATGGAAGACAGCAAGCTGATCTACGGCATGACCGACTATAATGCCGCAGATCTTGCCGCAGCAGTCAAAACCGTGCAGGTCGCCGGCCTGACCCCGCTGGCCAAACCTCTGCTGAAAAGTATTGACGACCTGAAAGACAGCAATGGACAAATTGCCGTCATCATCGTCAGCGACGGCATGGATACTTACGACCAATCGCCGGTTGAGGCCGCGGCAGCCCTCAAGAATGCCTTTGGGGACAGAATCTGTATCTATACCATTCTGATCGGCAACGATCCGGTGGGTAAAAAGACCCTGGAAGATGTCGCTGCAGCAGGAAAATGCGGCTTTGCCACCACACAAAGCGATGTTGCCACCAGCCAGGGCATGGCCGATTTTGTCGAGAAGGTCTTCCTTGAAAAAGAGGTCGCCCAACCAGTTGCCCAGCGGGTCGCTCCTGCTCCTATGATGGAAAAGACCATCACCATGGACCTGAATGTGCAGTTTGATTTTGACAAAGACAATGTCCGTCCCCGCGAACAAGACCAGCTTGATGAATTTGCCGCCTTTATGAAGGCACACCCGCAAACATCTGCCGTACTTGAAGGCCACACTGACAACTATGGTTCAGAAGCATACAACAATGATCTTTCGTTACGAAGAGCGGAAAGTGTGAAAAAATATATGGTGCAAAAATTCAGCATCGAACCTGCCCGGTTGACAACAAAGGGTTATGGTTTCTCACGCCCCATCGCCACCAACAAGACAGAGGCGGGACGCCAGGAAAACCGTCGCGTTGTGGCGGTCATCTCCGCTACTGTTAAAGAATAATAAGAGAGCTTTTTAATTCGCATAAAAAAAGCATGTCCGGCTTGCAAGAAGCCGGACATGCTTTTTTTATGCCCGCACTCTTACAAGCCTTTTTTCTTGGCTGAAGTCGTTTTGCCCGAAGCGGGAAACGACATGGGAGAAGGTGAAGAACAGCTTCCCCCGCAATTGCAACTGCCACCTTTTTTGTTGAACAGATGGCTGCTGAACCATTTTGCCAGCGGCCTGACAGAAAGCAAAAGCAGAATCAGCGCACCAATTGTCCTCACTTCAACCGGCAGCACTTCGGCAGCCTGACCGACCGCAGCCTTAGCTGAAATGCCGAATTGCAGATAAACAAAGTCAAGCAGCAGACCGCACCCCACGCTGACCACGGAAATTGCCAGCAGGTAAAGAGCCGTGGCCCGCTTGCCGAGCAGGCCGAGAAGAACCGACATGGAAGCAATATTGGTGGCAGGGCCCACCAGCAGGAAAACCAACGCCGCCCCGGGACTGACGCCTTTGAGAATCATGGCGGCGGCAATGGGGGTGGAGGCCGTGGCACAAATGTAAAGAGGGATGCCGAAAAGGAGCATGAGCAGCATGGCCGACAAACCGCCGCCGAGATAGAGGCTTATCTGCTCATCCGGCACCAGCACAGTGATCAGCCCCGCGGCAAGCAACCCCAGAAAAAACCAGCCGGCCAGATCCCCCCATAACTCGTCTTTCGCATAGCGCAGTCCCGCCGTCACCTTCTCCAGCAATGAATGATGGGCGGCATGTTCCTCGGGAGGGCAATTCTCGCCGCTGCAGCAGTTATCAATCTGGCAGCGCAAATCCAGTGTTGCTGCTCCGGCTGCCTGGGGTGGATTCATGATGTTTTCACTAAATCCTGCCACCAAGGCCGTGCAAAAGGCAGCCAGCGGACGGGCGACTGTCATGATGGGATCAAGAAGGGCGTAGCTTATGGAAATGGAGTCCACCCCTGATTCCGGGGTGGAGATGAGAAAAGCCGTGGTTGCCCCGTTATTTGCCCCCTGTTTTTTCAGGGAGGCGGCAGCCGGCAGCACCCCGCAAGAGCAAAGAGGGATGGGAATGCCAAACAAGGCGGCCTTTAACACCGGCTTGAACCGGCCCTTTCCCAGGTGGTGGGCGACATATGCCGGAGAAAGAAACATTTTCAGCATGCCTCCCACCAGCAGCCCAAAGAGGACATATACGGAGGAATCCGTCAACATATGCCACGCTTCCTGCAGGACTGAGATGACAAATGAGAGTATTTCCATAAATTTCTGTATTCCTTTATGCCATGTTGCAGATAATTTTAATCTGTTGGCCGCGCGGTGACGGCAAGCTGTCGCATCGGCAGGTCTGCTTATCCCGCCTCCCGCGGCAAGGCACTACTCCCGGATATGCTCCAGGGCCAGACCGGCCACCCTGCTTACATGATCATCAACGAGGCGATAATAGAGAACCGGCCCCTGGCGGCGGTTTGCAACCAACTGCAGCTGCCGCAGCAAACGCAGCTGATGGCTGACCGCGGACTCGGAAACGGCAAGAAAGGCCGCCAGATCACAGACACACATTTCCCCCTGCCCCAGGGCCAGAATAATTTTGAGCCTTGTGGGGTCGGCCAAGGCCTTGAAGAAATGGGCAACCCGTTCTATCTCACCGGGATCAAGGGCAGTGCTCCTCGCGCCATCAACCCTTTCTTCATGAATGATTCGACACTGACATTGATCTTCATAATTTGCCATATCACCCCCCTTTTGATAAAATGAACACTTGAGCATATGTTCATATATTATATCATCCTGAAAGATTGTCAAGCATGTTCTGCAATGATACGGTCGCCAGCACCCTCTTGGCATGGCGCAAAAAAAGGGGCTGCGCCGGGTGATGCGCGCAGCCCCTGATAGATGCCCCATCCGCTTTTTCAAGCAAACAGCGCGAAAGCTGCCCGTATTACTTCCCGCAGACAGCCTCAACAAGCTTTTCGTTTAAATTGCCCTCAACCGGATGCCAGACCCAGCCGTCTTTGCTGAGATTCGGCGAGGCGACTGGCTCGCCTCCCCTCCAGGATTTTGTTTCACCAATCGCCCATTTTTTCTGGACGCAGTCAATCCTCAACTGCCGGACGTCCTTTGCACGGCTGTCCACCACCCCGTCATAGACCTCTGTGATAAAGGCATCGATTTTTCTGATCGAATTGGGCGAATAGTTGTAGGAGCGGCCATCCGGCAACGTCTCCAGCAGCTCCCACTTTAATAATTCCTCAGCCGGTAACGGCAGGGCACCAAACATAACGATAATCGCCATCGACAACATCATGCTGATCTTTTTCATCTTTCTCACTCGTCCTCTGCATCCGTCGCGCCGGTGATGCGGTATTAAAATTGCTGGAGGAACCCCCATTTTCCAAAAACCAAAGAAAGACAGGGAGTAAAAAATGCTGTTTTTTTTACCTTAAAACAGGGCCGCAACAAAAACAATTACTATTATTTTTTCAGGAAGGGCAAGGAAAACAGCAGGAGATTTCGGGTAACAGCAGGAGCACATGGCAGGGCAAACCGGCAGGATGAGATAATAATTAATCAAGCTGCTTTCGGGAAATTGTCAGGCTGGTTCCAGACCTCCGGTGTCAGTGCCGGCAGGCCCCAATGGGCCCTTGCCTTATTGCACCGCTCGTTGGGCTCACCATTGAGCCAGGCAGGCTGAAAATCCCGGCAGACCGAGGCCCTCTTCTCATATATACTGCAATGAACTTTTTTGCCGATAATTCCCATCAAAGCTATACAGCGCGGGGCGGGGCCATTGCTCCCCTTCATAACCATCCGGAAATCATTTAATTTTTCCGTCAGTTCGGCAGGCACGCCACCTTCAGTTGCCAGATCAGATTCAGCCCAGTAAAAAGAGGCGCGGAAAAAGGCACAGCAGGCTCCACAGTCAAGGCAGGGATTTACCATATTTTTCTCATAAAGTAAGCCAAGGAAATTACAACAGAAGGGGAGAACAGCGCTATTTGACATTCTTCCCGGAATTTGTCAATACGAATCTGCCTGGTGGCCTGGCGACCCGGCAAACAAAAAAAGGATGCCCGTTTCGGACATCCTTTTTTTGTTAATGCTTAAGAAAACCAATCGGCTTAGAAATTATGGCATTTTGCACACTCATAGCCTTTGGCAATGTGCTTCTTATGCAGTTCACTGCCACTCCAGGACTTGGAACCGTGGCAGTCATTGCACAGATCGCTTTTCGCCTTCACCAGGCCGGTCGGCTCGCTGGTATGACAGCTCACGCAGGACAGGCCTTCGGCGCTGTGCTCCTGATGCAGACCCTGCCAGGAAAGAGACTTCTGTTCATGGCACAGGGTACAGTCTTTAACCTTGGCCGGCCAGGTATGATAACCAAGCTGATCAAAAGGCACCATGCCGCTGCCGTCCGGGGTCTCACCGGAGTAATCATGGCATTCACCGCAGGACGGGGCCATGGAGGCGGGCTCAACACCATGGGTGATCAGCATTTCGGCATCAACATCCACCATCTGATAGCTGCCGGTCATTCCCTGCTCTTCCATGCCTTTCTGCACCGCCAGATCGAACTCACCGGTCATGAACATCCACATGATGGCCGGGGGCACGATCTTGCCGCTTTCATGCAGCGGCATGACGGAGAAGTGACGTTTAATCGGCACAATCTTTGAATTGCCGTCAAAGGCCGCGCCGTTTGCCTTGGCCATGGGATAGACTCCCCGCTCATCAGCGGCAATAGTCTGGCCGATGCTGTATACTTGCGACGTGCCGTCAAACCAGACGTATTCCGGCTTCACGTTGGCAGCCTTGACCTCTTCACCGACAAAGCCGCCCTGGCCGGAACAGAAGGCCGGGTTCCACTCCGGTTTCAGCCAGTCCCTGGACATTTCGGTTGCTCCGCCTTTGCCAAATTCACGGATATGGCAGACCTGACAGGCGACCTGGCCTGCGGCATGGCGGTTCAAGGTGGCGTCGCTGTGCGGGGCAGCGGCGTGACAGTCCGTACATTTCGGGTTGGGCGCTTCGGTCTGGCGCAGGTCAATGCCCCGGCCGCCAACCTTATGCCCTTCAGACGCATGGCAGGAGGCACAGGAAAGGTCGGCGCCGCCCGGCTCTGCAGACATGTGCACATCTTCCGTGACGGTCGGCGTCGCCGTACTTGCTCCCATGTCACCACGTTTTGTCCAGTCGCCTCCACCTGCCTTGGCGTGGCAGCGGAGACAGGACTGCCTGGTGGGCATATGCACGGTGCGAGCCAGATCCACCATGGTGGTGCCGGCCGGCATCTTCTCATAATCGGGAACGGTGGTGTAATCACCATTTTCATCAACAAGGCCGAAGACGTAGGTTTTGGTTTCACCGTTGATATTGACCACTGTTTCCGTGTTATTCGGATCGGCAACAAATGTCCGCTGGTAGGTGTCGTTGTGGCACATGAGGCAATCGATGTCATTGACAGTCGGCGCATGGGGGGCATTGCCGTCGGCCCTCACATGACAGGTATAACAGGCACCTTTAGAAGAAATGGCATAGGTACAGAAGGTGTTGATGCCGTTGACGCCTTTGCCGTCGTCACCGGAGCTGTTGGTCACATCCGGGGTGGGACCGGACCACTGCATGTGCAGGCTGGCAAGCATATCCTGGGCTTCAATCTCATGACAGGCAATACAGGTTGCCGGGCCCTCGTAGGAGTCAATGAACGGATGAGTAGCTATCCCATTGCCGGAACCGGTAGACCCCCCGCTGGTGGCCGTGGCGTTTACAGTGAACGAACTTGTTTTAGCCTGCCTGTGTTTTCGGTCCCTGAGATTACATTTGAAATCCCATTCCCCGGTCATCTCGTCGGCGGGAACCGTATAATCATAGGTGGCGGTACGCCCGTTAATCTGCATGTTCCGCCCTGAAATCAGAACGGTATCCGACGCATCGGTGATGGTGATCTGCGCAGAGCGGAGTGTGCGTTGCCACTCGCCGGTGCCGGTGCACACGAAGCGAACGGTATCGCCGACAAGTGCCGGGGTCGGATTGGTGGACATGTCAATACCACGGTCAGCTGCGTAGCCAGTGCCGGCAAGCAAGGCGAAAGCCGCTGCCGTAAATATCATTTTTTTCATACATCCCTCCAGGTATATGTTTTTTGTTGCCGTAAATACTTTATAAAATTTAGCAGATGTCAGAATGAATCCTGACCATTGTGAATGATGGTCAAGGCGGAAAACAGCATTTCTTCATTCAGCCCTCCCTGATCGTTTTGCGTTAACAAACCGCCTTTTTCTGGTGAAAAGCTTTTATGCGCAGTCAACATAATTTTACAGGAGGTGAAAAGCAATCAGTATGCCACAATTACTATATTTTGAATAAATATCCGTTTTACAAGGATTTATTAACGATAATAGGAATATTTATCTCTATACCACCCAAAAGGAAACTGTCGTCACCGGAAGACAAATTTATACCGGTGCGACAATTTGCCGCAGCCACAATGTGAGATTAACAGGTGTTTGCAAAGAGATACCTGACAAGAACGGGTTGTGTCTTTTTTTGGCGACACAAATTAAAAAATTTATACAAATGCCGGCCAGATAATAAAAATTAATTTAGAATAGTCGTCTGGCAGGGGGCCGGAGGCGCCGAAACTGCTGATTGGGCAGATTCAAGGCAGATAAAAATCATGGCCGCGAAGTTGGATTGGATGCATTTAATGGTGAATGGATTTTGATAATCATATCAGCAACAAAAATTGCAGAAGCCCTTGGCAAACAACACAAAAGATTTTAACATAATTATGAGGTTTGGGCACGGCAATGCCTTCACCTGACAATCACCGCAGGAAATACTTGACAAACCATGCCAGGCAATCCCTATAATTTTACAAAGAAAAAGTTCAAGCGGATCTGTTTCTTTACGCTAATTTCCCGGGGCTTCCCCCCAGCGGAAATCAATGAAAAGAAAACCCGGTAAAGTCAGGTCCTCCACTTTCAGCCCTGAAATGATAAAGAGACAAATGAGAAGACGACATGACAACAGCATATCTCAGCAGCAACAATTTTCCTGCTGCCTCTTCAGCCTCGGCCGACACCCTGGCAGCAGAACTGGCAACCCTCCTCCACAGCGACTTCACGGGGAACATGTTTGCCCTGTTGGCCGGGTATCAGCGGATCCTGGCCGACACCCGACAGCGTCGCCAGTGGCCTTCCGTCCATAAAAAACTGGAAACCCTTTTCAAGTGCGGCAGATATGCCGCTGTCGATGGACCGATGATCGGCATCCCGGTGTCGATCCGGGACAGCGATTATTTCCAGGATACGGTGCGGCACTTCGGCAAGGAACGATCAAAGATCGCCAGCATTGAATGGATGGCCACCGCCTGGAACATGACCTTCGCCGATACCGGTCTGTGGATGGGCAAAACCTTTGAACCGGTCAGCCGGGAGGTGGTGGCGGACAGGACCGGCAATGAAACCGCCATGCTGGCCCAGTATGATCCGCAAACCACCCGCATCGGCCGCAACTTTTTCCGGCAGCCATCCCAGCCCGATCTGCTCCAGGGCCTCGGCCTGCCGGTGCTGACCCCGATGTGGAACCTGAAGCCGCGCCCCCAATCCACGACAGATAAACTGTTTGACGGCCAACTGCTTCCCGGGAATCTGGCCAGGGAAGTAAACATTCCCTACAGCATGACCGGCGGCATCTTCCTGGCCATTCCCGGCAGATCCGTGGTGACGGAGATGCACGGCAAGGAGGTTTATCAGCTCAACTACCGCTGGCCCCGGCTCAACCCCGCCTACCCCATGACCCGGCTCATTGACGAGCTGGTCCAGATTGCCGACGGCATCTATCTGGGCCAGCTGGTTTTCGCCACCAGACATTACAGCCTGGGCAGCCTGCGTCTGCTGTCCAGCCCCGACATGCCGGCCATTCCCCTGGGTGAGGCTTACGCCAGCCCGCACGACAAGCCGTTTGATTTCCTTTTCAAACTCTTTTCCGGGGACAGGGAGGTGGATTACGGCTACCAGAACAACGGCTATTTTCTCATGATGGACCCTGCCTGGGCCCGGGAGGTCTATGCTGACAACGCCTTCCCCCAGCTGCGTCCCCGGGCGGGGGAAAGCGGTTACCGGGAACTTGGTTACGACAAATTGGCCCCTGGGCGCAAAACCGCGCCGCCGCCCGCTGCTGGGCAATGGCCGGGTGTCACAGACTGGGTGCATGACTGGCAGGACAACGAGGTCCTGCGGGAGAAATTCACCACCTTTATTCTGGAAGAGTCCCCGAAGAAATCGGACGGCGATGTGCGGGAGATGCGGCGCGATGGGGAATCCATCCTGCAGATGCTGCAGCGCATCAGCCAGGAGATTTCCGCCCAGACAGCGGGGGACGACTGTCTCAAGCATTTTGCCAAGCTGCATCGCCTGTTCCGCTGCGGGGTTGCCCCGCGGGTTGCAAATGGTCTTTTCCAGGGCCATGGCAAAAAAGGGTATAACTGCCGGGTGGACGGCAGGGAACAACGCGACTGGTACGGCCGGGCGGAGGTGGCCCGCGGTTTTGACTTTTATCACGGCGCCACCCTCAACCTGCATCTCGGCTTTACTGACACCCTGCGGGCGCAAACCGGCGGAAAATTCCATGACAGCCAGCTGTTTCCCGGCACCTTGGCCAGCATGCTCGCCGATGACGCCGTCAAAAGCCCCAATGTGCTGGACATGGTCTGGCACAGCATCGGCAAATACATCTTCCCCTGGGCCGGCAAATCCTTTGAAAAAATCAGCGGCCGCAAGCTGAGCATGTTCCTGGACGAAAGCAGCGATCTGGCCAAACGATATCCCGAACGGGTCAGGGAGCTGAAAACCCATCTGGCCAGCGCCCCCCACTATGCCCTGGTAAAAAAAGCCAGCCGGCAATACTGGCACAAACCCGGCGCCTATGCGGCGCATCTCGCAAACGGCCCATGGGACAAGGGGATGAGCGAGGAGGACCAGGCCTTCTGGGAAAAAGAGGCGAATGATCATTGGGTTGACGGCAACAACATCCAGGACGAGCGTATTGTGGCGGCCGACCCCCTGATGCGCGTAATCGACATGAATTACCGGGTGCCGGATCCCTCTTTGCAGGCCGTGTCCGCGGCCGGCCCCTCACCATTTGCCCGGCAGGGCTACATCTTTCTCGGGGTTGCCGGCCGGGAATCGATTCTGGCGATGAACAGTGACGGCGACAGGAAGAAAAAGGTCTTCCAGTTTCACTACCGCTATCCGATGATCGGCGGCCCCACCCCCATCGGTTTCTGCCTCGACGAACTGGTGGAGATTGCCGACGGCCTCTTTCTCGGGCAGCTCATCTATGCCACTGCGCTCGAGGTGCCGTATCACTCTTCCGTTGATCCGGCAGAGTACCAATACCAGCTCTTCGGCTATTTTCTCCTGCTTGATGATGCCTGGGAGCACCACCGCAGGGCCATCAAACTGGATGTCTGGCAGAAATAACGGATAATGATTATTGTTTTAAGATAATAAACTGCCAGGATAGCGATGAGTTTTCGCCAACAAAGCCTGCCCCGGGCGGGAGGGATACCATGATAACCCTTGATGACATCAGACTGAAAGACTTCACCCTGGAAAATCTGCCCCGGCTGAAAGAGCTGCGCCGCCTCTCTTTTGCCAGAAAGCCTGAAATCTGTATTGAACGGGCCCGATATGTCACCCGCTACCTGCGTGACAAGGATGACCCCGGGGACGCGCCCGAGGTGCGGCAGGCCAGGAAGGTCAATTATTTCCTGCAGCACAAGAGACCGGTCTTTCACGACCGCAATCTGCTGGCCGGCAGCACCACCAGCAAGGCTCTCGGCGCCCCGCTTTTCCCGGAGTTCTTTGCCCTTACCCTGTGGCCGGAACTCGATACGGTCAGCACCCGGGCCAAAAATCCGCAGAAGCTGACCGCTGACGAGGCAAGGGAGCTGAACCTGGAAATCTTCCCTTTCTGGATGGACAAAAACGTGCTGGAAATGACCCGGGCCCGGATCGGCAATGCCGAGAGCCTGAAGCTTTTTGAAAGCCTGGTGTTCTTTATTGCCGCCAAGGCCGGCTGCATCTCCCACGCCGTGCCCACCTACGCCCCAATGCTGGAGCATGGACTGACCGGCCTGATCAGTATGGCATCCGAGCGCGAAGCGGCGGCCCTGGCCCACGCCAGCGACGAGGGCAACCGGCAGGCCGATTTTTACCGGGCCGTGCAGATCTCCCTTGAGGGCATCATAAAGTATGCCGAGCACCTGGCTGAAGAGGCGGCCATGCTGGCCAGTGTGGCCGATGATCCGCGGGTCAGACAGGAATTTCTCGACATGGCCGGGATCTGCCGGCGGGTGCCGGCCGGGCCTGCCACCACCTTCCGGGAGGCGGTCAATGCCATCTGGATCTGCCAGGTGGGGATACACGCCGAAAATATCAACATGGCCATGAGCCCCGGCCGGCTGGACCAGCTCCTCTACCCTTATTACAGACGGGACGTGGAGGAAGGACGGCTGGATACCGGCGGCGCCATTGAGCTGATCGGCTGCCTGTGGCTGAAAATCGCCGACAATGTCACCATGGTGCCCGAGGCCTCGGAAGAGATGTTCGGCGGCGCCGGCACGGTGCCGGCCATCACCCTGGGCGGGGTGGATGCGGACGGCGAGGACGCGGTCAATGACCTGACCTACATCATGCTGCGGGTCACTGAGCTGCTGCGCATCCGCGATCCCAATGTCAATGCCCGCTATGATTATGAAAAAAACAGCAAAGAATACTGCCGCCGGGTGGCGGAAGTCATTCTCAACACCAAGGCGGTGCCGGCCTTTTTTAACGACCGCGCCAACATCACCGCACTTCAGGGCCAGGGCGAAAGCATCGAACATGCGCGGGACTATGCGGTCATCGGCTGTGTGGAACTGGCCAGCAGCGGCCGCGACTACCCGGCCTCCAGCTCCATCATGCTCAACCTCGCCGCGCCCCTGGAGATGGCCCTTTTTCAAGGCAAAAGGCCGATCACCGGCGAGGAGCAGATCGGCCCGGTCACCCCGGACCCGGCAACGCTGCCCAGCTTCGAACAATTCTGGGAGGTGTTCAAGAGCCAGCTCGACTGGCTGATCGAAAAGGCCATCGAGCTCAATGAAGAGATGGGCAGGGTGCATCAGCAGATGATGCCGTCGCCCCTGCTGTCCGCCTTTTTTGAGGGCCCCATGGATAAGGGCAGGGATCTGATCCAGGGCGGCTCGCTCTACAATTCCTCCGGGGCCACCCATATCGCCTTTGCCGATGTGGTCGATTCACTGAACGCCATCGAACAGACGGTTTTCATCGATAAAAAACTCAGTTTTACCGAACTGCTGCAGATGGTGAAAGCGGATTTTGCCGGGCCGGCTGGGGAGAAGATGCGGCTTTATCTGAAAAACAGGGCGCCCAAATACGGTACGGAAAATCCCATTGCCCGCAAGAACGCCCGCAATCTCGTCCGCCACCTTTTTGACCTCTACCAGGCCCACATCAATTACCGCGGCGGCCCTTACCGGCCGGCCTACTGGACCATGACCAACCATGCGGGGCTGGGGCGCATCACCGGCGCGCTGCCCCACGGCCGCAAGTCAGGCGAGCTCTTTGCCAGCGGCATCACCCCGGTCTCGGGCGCGGCGCCGGAACTGACGGCCTGCCTCAATGCCGTGGCCGATCTCGGCGGCGAATGCGTGCCCGGCTGCTGGGCGCTTAACATCAAATACAGCCCGGAAGCTGATGTAGAAAAAATGGCCGAACGTTTCGCCCAGACCATCGAGGCCTATTTCCGGGCCGGCGGCCAGCAGGTGCAGTTCAACATCATGACCTACCAGATGCTGCAGGACGCCAGAAAGCACCCGGAAAAATACCCGGAACTGATGGTGCGGGTGTCCGGCTACTCCGCCTATTTCAAGGACCTCAACGAACTGATGAAGGACGAATTGATCACCCGCACCATGTATGACCTGACCAATGGCCGTGCCGTGCCGTATCCTGCGGAGAAAGGGGGGAAATGAACATGCTTGACCTGATAACCGAGCAGGCCCAGAAAAAACTGTGGGAGAAATTCAACAGCAGTCTCACCTCCGAGGTGGCGGAGGAATTCCTGCAGACCCTGCTGACCCTGATGCAGATTGTGTTTGTGGTGAACCACGAATACCGCCGGAATCTCAAAAACTTCACGGGCCGCTACCAGTTCTGCAGCAAAAACGGGGAGGTGACCATTGCCGCTGTCTTTCATAACAACAGAATGGACGTGATGGAAAAAAAGATCAACAGGCCGGATATCACCATCACCTTCCGCGACGGCAAGACGCTGCTCAATTTCATCATCTCGCCCCGGCAGGATATCCTCGGTTCCATGCTGCGCCATGATGTGGAAACCGAGGGCAATCTGAATTACCTGTATAAATTCGGCTTTATGGCCAAACAACTGCAACTGATGATGCCGCAGCCTCCCAAGTGAAAGAGGGCCTCATCGGTGATATCGGCCGTTATAGCCTGCATGACGGCCCCGGCATCCGCACCACCGTATTTTTCAAGGGCTGCCCGTTGCGCTGCCCCTGGTGCCATAACCCTGAGTTTATTGCCGCCCGGCCGGAGATCGCCTTTTCTCCTGCGCGCTGCATCGGCTGCGGCGATTGCCGGGACATCTGCCCTGAGGCGGCGCTGACCGTTGCCGATATCGCCCGGCTTGACCGCAGCCGCTGCACCGGCTGCGGTCTTTGCGCCGGATGCTGTCCCACAAAAGCTCTTGAGCAGGTGGGCCGCAGATATGAGGTTAACGAACTCACCGACATCCTGCTCAGGGACCGGCTGTTTTATGCAGCCTCAGGCGGCGGAGTCACCCTGTCCGGCGGGGAGCCCACTGCCCAGCTCGCATTCTGCGGCGAGCTGCTGGCCAGACTGCATCGGGAAGGGATCCATACGGTCATGGAAACAAACGGTTTTTTTGCCTGGGACGAGTTTTGCGCCGCCTGCCTGCCGTTTCTCGATCTCATCCTCTTTGATGTCAAGATTGCCGATCCGTCCCGCCACCGGTCAATCATCGGCGTGGATAACGGGGTGATCCTGGCCAACCTGCAAAGGCTGCTTGCCGCAAGACCCGATGACGTGATCCCCCGGGTCCCGCTGATCCCGGGTTACACGGCAGACACTGAAAATATCAGCCGCCTGGCAGCACTGTTTAAAAAATTAAAGGTGCGCCGCTGCTCGCTGCTTGCCTATCATCCCTTCGGGCTGGCCAAGGCGGAAAAAATCGGCGGCACGCCGGACAGCGCGCTGCCACAACAACCCATGGAGCGCCAGACGCTGCTTGCCTGGCAGCGTTTTTTTCACGGTATCGACCTGGTTGAACCGTAACGCCATACTAAAGAGCCTCTTGCAAAATGAACGTCGTAGCGAGATCGAGAGAAAAATATTCTGTGCAAGGATGAGTTGTGAAATCGCCCGGAAGCATAGCAGTGCTAGCCCAGGACGATTTCACCAGGATGGCCGCACAGGTTATTTTTAGCCGCCCGGAGGAGATGTTCATTTTGCAAGAGGCTCTCAATAGAGAAAATGAAGAGCAGAAAAAAATGAGAAAGGAGAGAAAAGATGCAGATTGATTTCCATCACGCCACCACCTATGTTGCGGCCCGTCTGGCCGGTTTCCCCCAGGACAAGGCAGCAATCGTCGCCCATGCCGCCCAGTATGTGGACGATGCCACCTGCAGCGGCACGGTCCATTTCGACATTGAGGCCCTCTATTGCCGCATCAGTTCCGCCCATAACATGCTGGATCCGCGCAATGCCGATGAACTGGCCAACCACCTGGTGTGGATTCCCTTTCATTTCCTGCCCGGCAACGGCGGCCTGGGAGAAGGCCAGAATCCCATCGGCAGCTTCATCAACAAGCTTATCTGCAAGCCGGACAGCCCCATCGCCCGGCAGATGGTGCGGCAGGCCATTATCGACCAGAATCGGCCCTATGGTCTGCATCGTCTGGGGGTCGCCATGCATGTCTATGCCGACACCTGGGCCCATCAGGGTTTTGCCGGCGTGCTACATGAGATCAATGAGGTGGAGGATGCCAAGGCGACAAGCAGCTCAGGGGTCTTTGCAGAAGGGCTTGCCTCCTTCCTGTCCAGAATTCTGGATGACGCCGTCCCCCCCCTCGGCCATGGCCGGGCCACGGTCTTCCCTGATATGCCTTTTCTGTCCTGGAAGTATAAGAACGGCCGCAAGGAAACCATAGAACGCAACAATACCGACCAGTTCTGCCAGGCGGCGGACCAGCTGTGCCGGGCCATGAAACGCTATATCGCCAGGGATCCCCATGCCGAGGTCAGCGGCATCGAAGAGCAGGACATGAACAAAATCCAGGATCTTTTCACGAACCTCAAGGAAGAAAACGGGGACAAGCGGCATGGGGCCTGGCTTGACGCCATCGAACACGATCCGTTCAGTTTCGGTCCGGAAAAGATCACCTATTCCGCCAAGGGACCTGGCTCCTGGAAAGAGCAGGCCCTGGGCACCAATGAAGAAAAACGGCGATACACATGGAACCAGGCCTTTCTTAAGAGCAACTGGAAATTCTTCCATGACGCGGCACAGGCCCATCGCTTTTATGTGATTTATGATCTGCTGCCGAAATTCGGCATCTGCGCAGCCTGAAGACCACAACATCGCAAAAATTGATAAAAAAGGAGACATGCAATGCCAGAGGAAAGACGAGGATTACGCGCGGCGCTTGAGGCCCTGAGAGAAACTACCTGCGATCTGACGTCGCTTGAGGTGCAGACCTATACGGGCAATCTTGAGGTGCTTTTTGACAAGGACAAAGAGGTCGATCTCGCAAGTTTTGAGACGATACTGAAAAAGGTGAAAGTGTCCGGCACGCTGCGGCTTGCCGCCATGACCAAGGTAAATATCGATGGCGACACCTTTCTGCTGACCTCGGAGAATGACCTGCCGTCCCATGTACAGCGGGCCCATGATGCCGCGGTGCAGGCCGGCTTGGAGACCAGGGCGGCCCTGCTGTCGCTTTTTGCCAATGTCGTCGGCATCGGCGTTTAATGAGCAATTCCGCACAGGACGGCCGCCGCACCGCAATAAGGGAGGCGGCCGCCCCCTTTTCCCATAAGAAATGATCATTAATTTTGCCGAGGGACTGGACCATTTCCGGCAGAGGCTTCTCATGCCCCCTGCCGGTCTGCATGGACCGGACGAGACTTTCTTCAACAACCTGATCGCCCTGGTGCAGGATTTTGATCTCGCCAGGTCCCGCGGCATCTTCAACCCCCTGCCGGAAGAGGAGCCCAAGGAGTCTCACGATGCCGCCAGAATCCGCACGGTCCGCAGCCGCCTGACCGGGCTGGGCTATCTGCCCCATGATTCCGCTCTGCCCCTCCTTGACCCCCTGCTGATGCATGCCATCAAAAAATTTCAACAGGACGCCGGACTGACCCCAGACGGCTGGGTGGGACGGCAGACATGGCATGCCCTGCAGGAGCTGGTCAGCTTTGAAAGGCAGGGCGATATTGCCCGCTGGTTCACCGGCAATCGCCCGGGTCCCGCCCTGGAACGGGCCATTGCCCTGCGCCTGCATGTGCTGGGCTTGACCGACACCCCGGCTTTCAACGAGACGGCCAGCCTGGCCTTGGGCCTGCAGCATTTTCAAAGCGTCGCCGCCTTCCTGCAGCTGCCTGGGCAGCAGGCTGTCCGGCCTGAGGTCAGCCCGGCAACCATTGCCCTGCTCTTTGACCAGGACCTGCTGGTCGAAAGGCTGGCAGCCTGGCAATCCCCCCTGCCCAGTGATCTTGATCATCCTCTTTTTGCCTTTGCCGCCTGCATGGCCAGGGTGGAGCTGTGGCTGGCCGGTTACGATGTGACGCCGGCGGGCTTCCAGGAAAAAGAATTCTTCCGGCCGACCCCGCAGATCCTGCTGTTGCGCAATGATTGCAGGCTGTTTGCGGCCCTTGCCGCCTACTGGCGGGACCACGGTAAAAAAGACGAAAGCCCGTTGCTGGCCCAGCGTTTTGCCAGCGAGTTCCCGGCATTTTTCCGCATGATTGCCGCCGCCATCCGGACAGGGAAAATCCTTGCGGTAACCGAAAAATCCGCCCTGCTGTATCATATGATGGCCAAACAGCCTGACCTGCTGGAAGCCATCTGGCGGACAACGCTGTCGCTGGGCGGTCAGATATGGGACGGGATCGGCAGAACATGGGGCTGGCTCCACAACCTGCAGCAACAGCCCAAAGGCAAGACGTTGGAGATCGGCAGAAATATCTCCCGGCTCGTTTATCATCAGGCCATGACGGCATATGATATCACCCGCCAGGCCCTGCAGGCCTTCCCCCTCCTGCTTGCCGGGGTTTTCCAGCCACAGTGGCAGGGATCAGACCCGCGCCATATCATGCTGCAACAGGACAGGGATCTTGATTTCAAGGTGTATATCAATACCGGCGGTGATCAGGAAAAGATCAACCAATTCATCGACACAGTATCGCGGACATCCGCGTCCTTTGCCGTCACCTGCCGGATCATCGCGGTTTGCATGTCAACCCTGAGTTCACTCATCAGACAGGGAAGAACAGGCTGGGCCGGCCTCATCCTCACCCTGCTGCAGGTATCAGGCAGGATTGCTGACCTCGGCAGCCAACCGCCTGCTGCTCTGGATTTCTCCGATTGATGGCTTCGTAAAAACTGCAAATTAACCACAGAGAGCACAAAGTCCACAGAGATAACTTGCTGAAAATAAAATATTTTCTCTGTGTGCTCTGTGGTGAAAACAGATTTTTTACGAGATTATCAACTTTTAAGAAAGTATCCATTAAAACCCCAGCACCTCATTGACTCCTGGCGCCCGGCCGATGAACATGCTACACTCGGAAAATGGCCAGCTACGCTAATTTATTACGAATATTCTCAGGTCAGCCCGCGGACCAGCGGTAAAGGCAACAAACGGTGTCCGGTATAGATTTTGTTGCAAACTGCCTGTTGCTTGATCTGGAAACCAATGAAAGGGATGAAATCTTTCATATCGGCGCGGTTTACCGTGAACACACCCTGGAAAGGAAAGGCCGTTTCAGTCTGCGTGCGGCGCTGGCCGAACTGGATGAACTGGCGGATGCAGCCCGTTATCTGCTGGGGCATAACCTGCTTGGCCATGATCTGCCTGTGCTGGCCTCCCAGGCTCCGGGGCTGCGGCTTCTCCAAAAGCCGGTTGTTGATACGCTGTATCTCTCACCCCTGGCATTTCCGGAGAATCCTTACCACCGGCTGGTGAAAAATTACAAGCTGGTCAGGGATTCGCTCAATAACCCGGTTGCCGATGCCCGCCTGGCGGCCTCGGTGTTTAACGACCAGTGGCTGAGCTTTGCCGCTCTGCGCAAAACCGAAGCGGCTGTTCCCGCCTTTTATCGCTTCTGCTTTGCAGGGGACAGCCACCTTTCACTGCACAGCGACGGACTGCAGGCGGTTTTTGCCGCTATCGGGGCGGCCGCGATCACGGAAAACGAGGCGTTTGCCATCTTTCAGGAGCAGGTTCGGGGCAAAGCCTGCGAGACCGCCGTCCCGGCGCGGGTCCCTGCCTATCTGACCAATCCGCAAACCAGGCCCGCCCTGGCCTATTGCCTGGCATGGCTGCGGGTGGCCGGCTACAATTCCGTGCTGCCGCCCTGGGTGCGTCACCGTTTTCACGATGTGGTGCCGATCCTGCAGCAGCTGCGGGAGACTCCCTGCGCCAATCCGTCCTGCACCTGGTGCCGGACCACCCATAATCCCCGGCGGCAGCTGGAAAGGCTGTTCGGCTATCCGGCCTTCCGCGCGACTCCGGCCACTCCAGACGGCAGCAGCCTGCAGGAGGCCATTGTCGGCCACGGCATGCGCGACAAGCCCCAGCTCGCCATTCTGCCCACCGGGGGCGGCAAATCCCTCTGCTACCAGATCCCGGCCCTGGTGCGCCATTTCCGGCGGGGGGTGTTGACTGTTATCATCTCCCCGCTGCAGGCCCTGATGAAGGATCAGGTTGACGGCCTGGCGGCCAAGACCGGCACCATGTTCGCCGCCGCCATCTACGGCATGCTGACCCCGCCGGAGCGGGGCGACGTGCTGGAGCGGGTCCGGCTGGGAGACATTGCCATCCTTTATATCTCCCCGGAGCAGCTGCGCAACAAATCAGTGACCGATGCCATCAGCCAGCGGGAAATCGGCTGCTGGGTCTTTGATGAGGCCCACTGCCTGTCGAAGTGGGGCCACGATTTCCGTCCCGACTATCTGTACGCCTCCCGCTTCATCCGGGAGTTTGCCGCCAGACAGCAGACCCCCGTCCCGCCCATCGCCTGCTTCACCGCCACGGCCAAGCGGGACGTGATCGAGGAGATCACCGACCATTTCCGCCGGGAACTGGGCCAGGAACTGGCGGTGTTTGCAGGCGGGGTGGAACGGAGCAATCTTTCCTTCGAGGTGCAGCTGATCAGCGGCGCCGAGCGCAACGAGCGCCTGCACCAGATCCTGGCCGAGCGCCTGCCCGAGCCCGAGCTCGGCGCGGCCATCATCTATGCCGCCACCCGGACTGACACCGAAAATATCAGGGATTTCCTGTCCAGAAAGGGCTGGCAGGTCGAGGCCTTTCACGCCGGCCTGGAGGCGCCGCTGAAACGCCGCATCCAGGAAGATTTCCTCAGCGGCCAAATCCAGGTGATCTGCGCCACCAATGCCTTCGGCATGGGCATCGACAAGGACAACGTGCGGCTGGTGATGCATGCCACTATCCCCGGCTCGCTGGAAAACTACCTGCAGGAGGCGGGCCGGGCCGGCCGTGACCGCAGGGATGCGGAGTGCATCCTCCTCTATAACGAGGATGACATTGAAACCCAATTCAAACTGGGGGCACTGTCCGAGTTGACCCGGCATGACATCAGCCAGATCCTGCGGGGCCTGCGCCGGGCCAGGCGCAACAAGGACAATCAGGTGGTTATCACCAGCGGCGAGCTGCTGCGGGATGAGGAGGTGCAGACCCGTTTCAGCAGCGACGACCGGCTGGCCGACACCAAGGTGAAGACCGCGGTCTCGTGGCTGGAACGGGCCGGATTTGTCGAACGCAACCAGAACAACACCAGGGTCTTCCAGGGTCTTCCCCTGGTCAGCAGCCTGGAGGAGGCCGAGCGGAAAATCGCCCCCTTGGGTATTTCAGCCAGGCAGAAAAAGCGCTGGCTGGCCATTCTGCAGGTCCTGTTCAACGCCAGGCAGGACGAAGGAATGAGCGCCGACGAACTGGCTGAGCTTCCCGAGTTCAGGGAGGGGGAGCAGGTCCCCGGCTCTCTAGCCATCTCCGGCGATACCCAGCTGGTATTACGGGATCTCCATGCCATGACCGAAGCAGGGCTGCTCAAACAGGGGATGCTGCTGAACGCCTTTGTGCGCTACAAGGTCGGCGATCATTCCCGGCGGCGTTTTGACAAGGTCTGCAAACTGGAGATGGCCATGCTCCAGCTCATGCAGGAGACCGAGCCCGAGGCGGAGGGCTGGCTTGATCTGTCCCTGCGCCGGCTCAATCAGCGTCTGGCGGATGAAGGCCAGGAAAGCCTCCCCGAACTGCTGCGCAACCTTCTGAAAAGCCTGACCCTGGATGGCAAAGGCCTGGCGGGCAACCGCGGCAGCATTGAATTCCGCTACTTCGGCCAGGACCACTACCGGCTGAAACTGAACCGCGACTGGCCCACCCTGCTGGCCACCGCCGAGAAGAGACGCCTGGTGGCCAGGGTGATCCTGGACGCCATCTTTGCCAAAATCCCGGCAAACACCCCGGCAAGCGGCGAGCTGCTGGTCAACTTTTCCCTTGATGAGCTTGCCTCGGCGCTCCGCGGCAATCTCTTCCTGGCCGGCCAGCTCAAGGACAGTCTGGCCGCCATTGACCGCGCCCTCATGTTTCTGCATGAACAGCAGGTCATCATCCTCCAGCAGGGGCTGGCGGTTTTCCGCCAGGCCATGACCATCCGCATCATTCCCGAAGCAGGCAAGCGCCGCTACCTCAAGGATGATTTCAGCCCCCTGGAGCAGCACTATAAGGAGCGGATATTCCAGGTCCATGTGATGAACGAATACGCCAGGCTGGGTCTTGAAAAAATCCGGCAGGCCCTGGACCTGGTTCTTGCCTACTTTTCCAGCGATCGCAGCAGCTTTATCCAGCGCTTTTTCCCTGGCCGCAAAAATGTGATTGACCGGGCCACCAGCCAGAGTTCTTTTCACCGCATCGTGGATAACCTGGCCAATCCGGTGCAGATGGCTGTCGTCACCGCGGCAACCCAGGAAAACATGCTGGTGCTGGCCGGGCCGGGCTCCGGCAAGACCCGGGTGGTGGCCCACCGTTGCGCCTTTCTGCTGCGGGTGAAGCGCGTCCAGCCGCGCAGCATCCTCATTCTCTGCTTCAACCGCAACGCGGCAAGCACCTTGCGGCGGCGGCTTTTTGAGCTGATCGGTCCTGACGCCAGAGGGGTCACCGTGCTCACCTATCACGGGCTGGCCATGCGGCTGACCGGCTCTTCCTTTGCCGAGCGGGCCGAAGGCCGGAAAATGCAGAGCGATGATTTCAAAACCGTGATTCCCGAGGCGGTGCGGCTGTTAAACGGCGAGATCGAACTGACCTGCCTGGCAGGCGATGAACTGCGGGAGAGGCTGCTGGCCGGGTACCGCTATATCCTGGTGGATGAGTACCAGGACATCGACAGCGATCAATACCGGCTGATCTCGGCCATTGCCGGCCGCACCTTAAACGATCCGGACAGTAGGCTGGCCCTGCTGGTGGTGGGGGATGACGACCAGAACATCTATACCTTCCGCGGCGCCAACGTGGCGTTTATCAGGCGTTTTCAGGAGGATTACCAGGCAAAAATCCACTCCCTGGTGGAAAACTACCGCTCATCGGCCCATATCATTGCCGCGGCCAACGCCTTGATCTCCCACAACCGGGACCGGATGAAAACCGACACCGCCATCCGCATCAACCAGGGCAGGGAACAGCTCCCGCCAGGCGGGCCGTGGGAAAACCTTGATCCCCTGGCCAGGGGGCGGGTGCAGATAATCCAGGTCGCTGACGCAGGCCGGCAGGCAGTGGCTCTGGTGGAAGAGCTGCTGCGCTTAAAGCAGCGCAATCCCGCCCTGGAGTGGCCGGACTGCGCCGTGCTGGCCCGGACCCGGGATGAACTCGCTCCGGTGCGGGCTTACTGTGAAGAGCGCAAGATTCCCATCATCTGGGCCCTGGAGCGGGACAATACGCCACCCCTGCATCGCCTCCGCGAGATCCGGCAATTCATAGCCGAACTGCGATCACGCCATGACGAACTGCTGTCCGCCACGGATTTGCTGAAAATTGTTGATCAACTTGCCGGAAACAACCCTGTTAATCCCTGGCGTGAGCTGCTGAAAAAATTCCTGGACGACTGGCGGGAGGAAAACGGCAACGCCCAGCAGCCGCCGAGCTGCGTCATGGAGTCCCTCTATGAAAGCCTGGCGGAGCAGAAACGGGAGCAGACCATCGGCAGCGGCATTTTCCTGAGCACGGTGCACGCCGCCAAGGGCATGGAATTTCGCCATGTCTTTGTCCCCGGCGGCTGGGGATTTGCCAAAAACCAAGCCGAAATGGAGGAGGAACGGCGCACCTACTATGTTGCCATGACCCGCGCCAGAGAGACCCTCTGCCTCTTTGACCGGCTGGATATGCCGAATAGCCATACCAGGCTTCTCCAGGGAGATTTCATCTGCAACGGCGAGCCGCGCTCGACCCGTGCCCCGGATGAGGGAATTCTGCGCCGCCGTTACGCCCTCCTGGGGATGGAGGATCTGTTTCTCGATTATGCCGGCCGCCTGCCTCAGGAAAATCCCCTGCACCAGCATCTTGCCGCGCTCAAACCGGGCGATCCCCTGCAAATTATAGCCAAAGGTGACCATATCGTGCTGCAGGACGAGAAGGGGAGGATGGTTGCCCGGCTCTCCCGCTCCGCCTGTGAGGCCTGGCGGGGGCGGCTGGCAACCATCGAACGGATCACGGTGCTGGCCCTGGTGCAGCGCCTTCGTGAGGATTCAGGAGATGAGTATCGTCCCCTCTGCCAGGTTGACCGGTGGGAGGTGCCACTGGCAGAGATCACCTATCGCGGCTGATGGTAATCCTTCTGAGCAGCCGGCCGCCGGCTGCGGTTGGCCGCTCCTCCGCAAGGGCCTACTTGGCAAAGGAGAGGTAAACCCGGCCGCAATGGCCGCATCTGCCGTATTTTTCTCCGGTTACCGTGAAGCAAACAGCTCACGACCGCAAACCAGTCTTTAGTCCCAATCTACCTCGTAACATATTGAAAACAATAGGCTTCACATAGGAAGTCAAGTGGCGCTCCAAGTCCCCGTCCGGGAAGCAACTTTTCTCCCCCGATTTCCAAGCTCCGGACGAGGATGACGGGTTTGTAACGCAACCGGTCAGCAAACGATATCTCCCAACGGATCTGATTCGATTCCGAAAACCGGAATCGAATTGGTCTATGCCTGCTGGCCGAAAACCGTCCTGACCAGGTAGGCCGTGTAGCCCACGTAACAGGCCAGCAGCACCACGCCCTCGATGCGGTTGATGCGGCCCGGCCCCCGGAACCCGTAGCCGATGACAAACAGCGACAGGGTCAGCGCGGCCATGACCAGCATGTCCCGGTTAAAGACTTCCGGCCCCACGGCCATCGGGTGAATCGCACCGGCGATCCCCACCACCGCCAGGGTGTTGAACAGATTGGAACCGAGCACGTTGCCCAGGGCGATGTCATGCTCGCCCTTGCGGGTGGCGATGATCGCTGAGGCCAGTTCCGGCAGCGAGGTGCCGACCGCGACGATGGTCAAGCCGATGATCAGGTCGCTGACTCCGAAGCCATGGGCGATTTCCACCGCGCCCCAGACCAGGATGCGGGAGCTGACAATCAACAGCACCAGACCCACCACCAGCCAGAAGACCGCCCGGCGGATGGGCATGGCGCGGACTTCGAGCTCCTGCTCCATCTCGCTGCCCAGCGCATCCGCTTTTTTCTGCATACCCTGCCGGATGGTCCAGGCCATCAGCCCGCCGAACACGGCAAGCAACACCACGGCATCGGTTCGGGTGATCCCGCCATCCCAAATTTGCCATGCGGCCAGGGCGGTCACAGTCGTGAGAATGGGCAGCTCCTGGCGGAGCACCTGCGAATGGACGGCGACGGGGCTGATCAAGGCCGTCACCCCCAGGATCAGGGCGATGTTGGTGATGTTGGAGCCATAGGCATTGCCAAGCGCAATCCCCGGGTTGCCCTGCGAGGCGGCCAGGGCCGACACCACCATCTCCGGCGCGGAGGTGCCGAAACCGACGATCACCATGCCGATCAGAAGCGGCGGCATGCCGAAATAGCGGGCGGTGGTGGCCGAACCCTCGACAAAACGGTCGGCGCTCCACACCAGCAGCGCGAGCCCAAATACCACGGCACTAAATGCAAGTGTCATACAGCTCCTGTTTTCATTTCGATTCCCCAAGATACTTTTCAAACCTGCGGCACATGCGCTCGAAGGCTCTTAATTCGGCCTGGGTCATCTGGTCATAATCATCCGGAAAACCAGGGCAACAGCTTCCGGCCGTAGGCGAGATCTTCCTCAACGCCCATCCAGCTCACCGGCCACCTGTCGAAATCCGGCACCCAGGCGCGGAAACTCTCCGATCCCGTGTTTCTGTTTGCGTTCACTTGTCCCGCCACAGTCCAGCTTTAACCAAACGTTGCACGAGGGCACGACGGCGCAGGTGTTCGGTCATGAACTTTTGGAATTCCTTTTGGAAAATGGCCAGGGTGGCATGCTGGCTGTAAGCGTCGCGCAGGTCGACCAGTTGCCGGCACGCTGCGTCGTAGGCATGGGCGTGGCCCTTGCCGGCCTCGTCATGGGCCGCTTTCCAGGCCCGGGGAAAATCCGCCGACAGCCTGGCAAGCCAGGCATCCCGCTGCTTCTTGCGCTCGGCCTCGGCCTGGCGGCAAGCCTTGGCCTCTTCGATCAGCCGTACGCCTGTGGCCTGCTCGGCCAGCTGCCACAATTCCGCGACGGAGCGGCGTACTCTTTCCGGCGTCTGCGCAAACTGCGCTTGCCAGGCTGCATGCCGCCGTTTCAGCGCCCTTTCGGCACTCGCGCCCTGCCCGTCCAGCATCTGCCGAAGGTATCCCCTGACCTCGGTCTTGGGTAATTCGTCAAGCCAGGCATCGAGTGTCGCGTCATCCGCTGTTGCTGGTGGATTCGTCTGGCTGCCGCCGCCCACCCCGGCCAGCAGATCGATATCAACTTCAAGAAATTCCGCCAGCGCCTGCTGCGCCGCCGTCAGCTGCCCCAAACCCTGCAAGGCCATCGGTTCCAGTGCATCCTGGTCCGCATCCTCGTTGGTGATAGCCCTTAACCAGCCGATATACAGGCTGCGCAAATCGCCGCGCATCAATTCTTCACGCAAGGGAGCCAGACGGGCCATCCAGCCCGTACCCTCCACATAACCAACGCGGTCGTAGTCCTCCGTTTCTCCGAGAGACCAGGTCAACAGCCAGTGTTCCGCCAACTTCTCAAATTCCAGATGCGGGCTGGTGCAAAAGGCCTTGAGGGTCTTCTGGTCGACGGCCTCCCTTGGGAGCCGCACCATGAAGATGGCATCCCAGTTGGCAAGAAACACGTGGACATCGAAGAAATGCCGCATGAAATTGCGAGGATCGGCCTTCAATCCGCCCCAATTGTATTCGTTGACAAAACTGACCGGGGTGATTTGCGCCCGCGAGGAAATAGCCCGCAGGTGGTCCATCTCCCGTTCCGAGAGCGGACGGTCGACGGCGAGAAATTCAAGATACTGATGCTCACTCACAGCAACACCTCACTCGGTTTTCGTGGCCCGAAAGGCCGAGTCGTCAGCCAGATGCTGATAGACGCGACCGTTCAGCTCGCCATTTTCGATCAAGGCCCAACCCCGGCCACAGACCGGATCGTTTTCGTCCTGCCCGGACCAGGAGAATTCAAAACGTAGGGTATTACCGCATTGTTCCGCCCGGCCATCGATATCCCCGGATACCAGCCCGAACTGAAACCGTCCGGTTCCATCCGCGCCGATGCGGATGTATCCCGGCACCTCCATGTCGACGTAATCCTGGTCCCACACCTCCATCTCGACGATGCGCCATTTTCCGGCAAATGCTTTCATCTGTTTCATATGATACCCTTCTGTTGCCTCGCTCTGTCGCCGCCAAGCCCAACCCCAAGAGTGACACAGCCCTTGTCATAGCGGTGTCACAGCTCGATGTCACAAGTCAAGTCGTGTCGCGAGTTTGTTGTAAGTTATCCACCGCCATGCTGGGCCGCCCGATGGCCTCGCTGATCGCGGCGACCCGGTTCAGGATCTCGGGGGTGATGGTGTAGGGTGGCTGATAGTTGGAGGGCTTGCTCATGGCTGGTTCCTCCGCTTAGCGGTGCGCATCTTGTACAACCGCTCGGTAAAACCGCCCTCGTTTTCGAAATCCAGCGCCAGGCGTTCGACCTGCCTGTCGAGGAAATAACAGGCCAGGTTCAGCAGCGAGAGCGCTCCGTTGGCAGCCAGACAGGCTGATGTCATGGACTGGCACGGACTTTCACGGACTGGCATGGACGAATTGCTTCTCGGCGCGTCAGTGACCGTCTGTGTCCGTCCTTGTTCGTCCGTGGACCTCCTTCGCTCCTCTTCCACCCAAGCCGCGAACGCTTCCACTGTTTGCGGTTTGTGCTGCTTGAAGCACGTCAGCACAGGGTGATTCGGCTCCAATGTTGCCAGACCCCGCTGGCGGAGAAAATCCTCGTAATCGAGCTTCAACTCCTCCAAGCTGGCCCGCGCCACCTGGGTGAGTTTGAGCTCGGTCTTCTTTGAGGTCGCCGAGGCTTGCGAGCCCTCGGCGATATTCTGGACGCCCGACCGCGCCGCCTGCACCATCTGATCCTTCGTTCGGCTGAACTTATCCACATAACGGTCGCAGAACCGTACCGTAATGTCATAGACCAACTGGGCCACCTGAAAGCTTTTCAGCTTACGGTAACCGCCATGTTTGGGGATCAAATCGGACATGCGGCCTTCTCCCTATACCTGAGCCATCATGGCGCCCAGCAGTTCGGTCTGTTTGCCGGTGGCGGCGTCGATCTGCTGATCCAGCGTGTCGCACAGGGCCATCAACTGGTCGATGCGGGCGACGATGCGGTGTTGCTCGGGGAGGGGGGGGATTGGTACAGGACAACTCCTCAGCTGTGTTTTATTTATTGAAGCCAAGTTTGTTGTTTGCTTGGATGCACTCGCAAAGTAGCCTCTCGCTATGGATGAGTTCAAGTATTTCTCAAGCCAAATCTCATTCTGACAATCCAATAGCTTACGCGCACGGAAAATGTGGTTTTGATGCCCACATAGAGAAATTTCTTCCTTCCAAATGCAGGTTCGCCCAACTTTATCCCAATCACCACCCTCAGTTATTAAAAGGTCGCCATTGATCAACTGGTACTTGTTTGCTTCCTCTAAGGGAATTTCTATTTCTTTAATTTCATCGAGATCAAGGAAGCCGCGTTGGACATTTGCGACTCTCAGGTAAGGAATTGAAATAACTTTTCTACCATCCAGTTTCCGTCCTTTAGTTATTCCGCTGCCGATTTCCACAACATCTTCAAACCTCACCCACACCCACCCCTGCGGCAGTTGGTAGGGCACTTCCTCCGGCTTGATGGGCGGCAGGGGCTTGGGCTTTTTGATTTTGCCTGCCTTCAGCAGCCGCTGTTTTTCGGCTTCGATCTCTTTCAGCAGTTCGCCGGCGGGCGGGTCGCCCGCGTCCTGGGGGACGAGGCGGCCCATGACGGCGAGCTGGAGGATGGCCTTGCGCAGTCCGGCGACGTTCTCCTTGGCGGTGTAAAGTTCGCCGAAGTGCTGCCCGATAAAGTCCCAGGCCGAGCCGTCCGGCGCATCGAGCAGTTGTTTGATGGCGGCGGCGTGGACGGCCAGCCGCTTCTCCTCCCGCTCCTTACGCAGCTTTTCCAGCGCATCGCAACGGGCCATCAACTGGTCGATGCGAGCGACGATGCGATGTTGTTCGGGGAGGGGGGGTAACGCCAAGAGCAATTGGCTCAATGACGTGCCATTCACGTTTGGCTGTCCTGTCCCGGAGCATGCAGCGTAAAGCTGCCTCCAATACAATGGGCCTTCCTCGAAATATTTAATGAACCTAACGGCTATGCGACTTGATGGAACAACGCGGATCAAGTAGGAAGCAAATACGGCATCAACGTTTATCCCTTGCACTAAATACGACTTTCCAACTGTGCCACCGGTCCGTGCAATTAGAATGTCGTTGTCAGCTAGCAAATATTGCTCAACGTCTTCCTTTCTTGCATTGCACGCAGGCACGGTCTCCCAATCAACTTTGTTGTCCTGTATGTCTGTAATGCGCAGCAATCTGACATTTTGGGCGCTGTGGTCTGCTGATGCCGTAAACCCGTAATGGATTTTTGTTGAAACATCTTCCAGCCTCACCCACTCCCAGCCCTGCGGCAGTTGGTAGGGCACTTCCTCCGGCTTGATGGGTGGCAGGGGCTTACTGGATCCCCGCCTGCGCGGGGATGACGAAAAGGTGAGCCGCTGTTTTTCGGCTTCAATTTCCTTCAACAGCTCCGAAGCAGGCGGATCATTCGGGTCCTGGTCAACCAGCTTGCCCTGCATGGCGAGCGTCAAGATCAACTCGCGCAGTTTGGCGATGCCGTCGGGCGCGGCAAAGGCGGTGTCGAAGTGCTGTTTCAGCAGGTTGCGGGTGGCGTCGGTCATGATTGGTCCCCGTGCTGAAAGCTTGGGAATAGTGCAGGCACCCCTTGCACAAATTGCGAATAAAACCGCCCGGCCAATTGTCCAACAGGCTGCTGGACAATTCTCTTCTGGGAACCTGGATACCCGTCCCCGCCTTCGCGGGGAGGGACCCTTTGTGCGCGGGTATAACGAATATTTTCTTCCCTTCGCGTCTTCGCGCCTTCCCGTGAGAAATTGTTATTCATCGTTGCCCTCCGGGTTGCCGAATTCTGCCTCCAGCTCCTCTATAATCAACTGTTGCGCCAAGTCCGACTGCGGAGCCGGGAGCGTCGCTGCAAAATTGGTGACGGCCTTTCCCTCGCGCTCGTACAAACCGCTCTCAATTTGATGAGTCAAGACATTGCGGCTCCAGTTGTGCTCAATGGTTTGATTCACGTAGTAAAGTGCTTCGGTGACATCCTTGCATTTGGAGATAATCACCACATTATGCCACCACGGAATCTGAACCAATTTGGTCACGAGGTGAGACTGAATTGAACTGTCGGCTAATTGCGTAGCAGGTTGCTTCGCAATTGATTCCTCCCCGTTTTCCGGCAATTGGGCAGCAGCTTGCTGCCCAATTGTGCCACAGCCTGTTGCACAATTTGTAATCCCCTCGGCATAAAACAGATACCAGCGGCGAATCTGTTCAAGGTTCCGCCGCGAAAACCCCTTCATGTCCGGAAATTCCGCCATCAGGTCGGCGCTCAACTGCTTCAGGAACCCGCTGCCCCATTGGGCCGACTTCTGGCGCTCCACAATGTCCGCGCCCAACTCCCAGTAGAAGGTCAGCAAGGCGGTATTCACCTGCACCGCCGCCTTCACCTGCGCCTGCCGCAACCGCTGCTTGATCTCCTTCAGCCAGTCGCGGTATTCCACCGTTGTCAAATGGGCATCGGTCATGCCTTGCCCCCCAGACAGGCCGTCAATTCGGCTTTCAAGGCTGCCTGCGCCGCTTCGAGCTGGTGGACGATCTGTTGGTACTCGGCCATCAGTTCTCCCGGATCGCGGTGGTTGACCTCCACCTCGTGGGGGTTCTTGCAGTCCAGATTGTAATTGCGTTCGGCCAGCTCCTTGGCCGAGACCTTCCAGGCCTGCTCGGTGGTTTTGCGGCCCTTGCGCCCGGCGCCGCCCCACCAGGCTTTTTCAAGGTCGAATTCAGCGATGGTCAGGGGCTTGGAGCGGGAGTAGGATTTGTACCCTTCCGGGTAAGGATGAGAGAAGAACCAGACATCCCTGGTCGGGCCGCCCTTTTCAAAGAAGAGAATATTAGTGGCGATGCTGGTGTAAGGGGCAAATACCCCCTTGGGCAGGCGCACGATGGTGTGCAGGTTGAACTCCTCCAGCAGTTCACGCTTGAGGTTGGTCTTAGTACCTTCGCCGAACAGAAAGCCGTCGGGTAGCACCACGGCGGCCTTGCCGGTGTCGTGCTTCAAGAGGTGCATGATCAGCGCCATGAAGAGGTCGGCGGTCTCGCGGGTCTGGTACTTGCGCGGGAAGTTGTTCTCGATGCCGTCCTCTTCCATGCCGCCGAAGGGTGGGTTGGTGATGATCAGGTCCACCCGGTCGCGGGGGCCGTAATCCTTGAGGGGGCGGCTCAGGGTGTTGTCGTGGCGGATGTTGGTCGGCACGTCGATACCGTGCAGCATCATGTTGGTCATCGCCAGCATGTGCGGCAGCGGTTTTTTCTCCACGCCGTGGATGGACTCCTGCAGGCGCTTGCGGTCGTCGTTGTTCTTCACCTGCTTGTTCAAATGCTCGATGGCGCAGGTCAGAAAGCCGCCGGTGCCGCAGGCCGGGTCGAGGATGGTCTGGCCGAGTTGCGGGTCGAGCATATCGACCATGAACCGGGTGACGGCGCGGGGGGTGTAGTATTCGCCCGCGTTACCCGCCGATTGCAGGTCGGCGAGGATCTTTTCGTAAATATCGTTGAACAGGTGGCGGTCGCCTGATTTGTTGAAATCGACATTTTCCTCGATGGTGTTGATCACCTGGCGCAGCAGGGTGCCGGACTTCATGTAGTTGTAGGCGTCCTCGAACACCGACCCGACCACTTTGCCACGCGGCGTAACACCAGCGGCGGTCGCCAGTTTCTTGAGTGCCGGGAAGAGATCGTTGTTGACGAAGTCGATCAGCTCCTCGCCGGTCATCCCTTCGGGGTTCTTGGCCCAGTTCATCCAGCGGAAGCGACTCGGCAAAGGCGATTTGTAGCCGGGTACAGTGAGCTGCCATTCCTGTTCCTTGTCGTCGAAGATCTTCAGGAAAATCAGCCAGACCATCTGGCTGATGCGCTGGGCGTCACCATCGACACCGACATCCTTGCGCATGATGTCCTGAATGGCTTTGATCAGTGTTCCGATGGACATAGGATTTTCATCTCCAATTATTATTGTCAGGCACTATAGAGCGCTTGTTCCAGTTCGTTAACAGCCTGCTTGTACTGATCCAGTCCGCCAAAGGCGCAGATAATTTCCAGCGGGGTGCCGAATTCGGTAAAGGGGGCAATAGTCAGGATTTGCGTCTCTTCGATGTGGGCCACGCCCTCATCGGCGTATTTGTCGAGCAGGGCTTCCAGCACCCGGCGGGCCTGCTCTCCGTATCTGGTGAAGTAGTTGCGCTTCTTCACCTGTTCGGCCCTCTCCTTGCGAGTTAGGGGCGGCATATCCCAGGCCACATGGCAGACCAGGTCGAAGGGGTCAAACGCCTTGCCGGATTGTCGCCCGATTTCTTCGGCGAGGGCATCGAAGAATACCCCTTGTTCGGCCAGCTCGTCGATGATGGCCTGCTTCTTTTCGGTACTGCTCCAGCGGCGGAGGAAATCGTCGAGGGAGGCGTATTCCCTGGCCAGGGCCTTGCGGGTGTAGTCCTTGAGGGATTCGGTAATCAGTTTGCCGTTGGCATCAAAGTACTGGACCCGCTCAGCCGCCACCCTGACTTCGACATTGGCCACCACGTAACGGCGAACGCCGGAACCTTCCTCTTCCGGGCCGGGTTCGGCGACACCGGTCCACTTCTGGTCTTCTCCGGGTTCCGGATAGGTAAAGCCATCTCCACCTTCTGCTTCGTCGGGAACATCCGGCGGTACCGGTGAATCATCCCCCTTGGGTTCGTAGATCTGTACCGGATCGCCGTCGAAGTCGGGGTCGGCAAACAGTTCAGTGGCCTTCTTGAAGTCAATGATGGTGAAGTAATATTTGCCATAATCTTCGTTGATGCGAGTGCCGCGCCCGATGATCTGCTTGAACTCGGTCATGGACTGGATGCGCTGGTCGAGCACGATCAGCTTGCAGGTTTGGGCATCGATGCCGGTGGTCATCAGCTTGGAGGTGGTGGCGATGACCGGATATTTGCTCTCGGGAAAGATGAAGTTGTCGAGTTCGGCTTTGCCCTCCTCGTTGTCGCCGGTGATGCGCATGACGTACTTGCTGTTCTGCGCCACCAGGTCGGCGTTTTCATTGACCAGGGCCTGACGCATGCGCTCGGCGTGGTCAATGTTTTCACAGAAGACGATGGCTTTATCGAAGCGGTTGGTCTGCTTGAGAAACTCTGTGATCTTCTTCGCCACCAGCCGGGTGCGCTGCTCAAGTACCAGGGTCTTGTCGAAATCCTTCTGATTGTAGACGCGGTCCTCGATTTCAAAGCCGTACTTGTCGATCATGCCCTTGTCGGGCCGCCAACCAGTCAAATCCCGGTCGAGATCGATGCGCACGACCTTGTAGGGGGCGAGAAAGCCGTCGTCGATCCCCTGCCGGAGGCTGTAGGTATAGATGGGGTCGCCGAAGTAGTCGATATTGGAGACTTCTTTGGTCTCCTTGGGCGTGGCGGTAAGGCCGATCTGGGTGGCGCAAGTGAAATATTCCAGGATCTCCCGCCAGGCGGAGTCGATGGCGGCACTGCCGCGATGGCATTCATCAATGATGATGAGATCGAAAAAGTCAGGGCTGAACTGTCGGTAGATGTTTTGTACTTCTTCGGTACCGGTCACCGCCTGATAGAGCGACAGGTAGATCTCGTAGGATTTGTTGGCCTGCCGCTTCTGAATCTTGGTCATGGCCGAGCCGAACGGCTTGAAGTCGTTGGTCATGGTCTGGTCGACCAGGATGTTGCGGTCGGCCAGGAAGAGGATACGTTTCTTCGCCTTGGCCTTCCAAAGCCGCCAGATGATCTGAAAGGCGGTAAAGGTCTTGCCGGTGCCGGTGGCCATGACCAGCAGGATGCGGTTCCGGCCGCGAGCGATTGCCTCGATGGTCTTGTTGATAGCCAACAGTTGGTAGTAGCGCGGATTTTTATCGCTGCCGTCGCTGAAATAGTCCTGCGTAACCAACGCGTTTTGCTGATCGTTCAGGCCACGGTGCTGCGCCCACCATTGCCACAGCGTTTCCGCAGCGGGGAATTCGTGGAGGGCAAGTTCACGCTCGATAACGCCGTCTGAGGCAATCTTGTTGTGAAACAAAAAGCCATCGCCGTTGGAGCTGAACACAAACGGCACTTGCAGCATGTCGGCATAGCCCAGCGCCTGTTGCATGCCATCGCCAACACTGTGGTTGTTGTCCTTGGCTTCGATAATGGCAATGGGAATATTCGGCTTGTAAAACAGAATATAATCGGCGCGCTTGTGCTTGGCCCGGGTATGCAGCTTGCCGCGCACGATGATCCGCCCGCGGGTCAAAGGGTATTCCTCCCTGATCTGAGTCGTGACATCCCAGCCCGCCTTCTCAAGGGCGGGCGTTATGTACTTTGTGCAGATATCGCGCTCGGAAAGTTGTTTTTTATTCATCAGGCCAACTTCCCCTGTTCTTTCATCCGCTCACAAAAAGCTTCGAATTGCCTTCTCGCCAGCTTGAAGGGAACCGTCTTGCTGTTTTCCCAGCGGTTGATCGTGGAAAAACTCACGCCCAGTTCGTGGGCCAGCTCTTCCTGACTGAGCCCCAGTTGCTGGCGGACCTCTTTGACTATCTCCGCAAAATTTTCCGGTGCCTTTGCCATGTCGGTTTGCCTCAATTCCGGGTGCGCCTCCGGTTCCCTGGCAGCGAGCGAACGTAATTTACCCAAAGTACAATCTTGGCCCTCAATATAGCAGGTGATAAGGCAGGTGGAAAGAAGAGAGTTGTCGCGTTTTTCATAATTTGCCGACACATCCTGCTGATAGCCGGTAAGTAACTCCCACAGACATCAGTACGAAAAAATTTACCCTTCGCCATCCTTGGCTTCGCGGCCTGCGGCCCGCATTTATTCCTTTCTCTACCGCCGCAACCTCCAACGTTTCAGCGGCTTGCAAAAAGATTAATGTAGTCGCTATAGCGGAATTGTCGGTTGCGTGACTGTCCGGTTGCTTCAACCAGAATTTTTTCTTCCACAAAACGACTCATGAGATTGTTTGCCGCGGTAAAGGAAACCCCGGTCATGGTCGCGATATTATTGACCGTAATGATCGGGTGTGAATAGAGCGACTCAAGAACGGTCAGGGCATTGGCAGTGGCGCGGCCAAAGGAGGCGACTATACGCCGCCGGTGATGCTCTCTGAGGGCCACAATCTGCCGGGCAGTCTCGGTTGCTTCCAGGGATACCTCGGAAACTGCGGTCAGAAAAAACTTGAGCCAGGTTTCCCAGTCCCCGTTATCGCGGATATTCAGCAGCAGATCATAGTAGCGCTGGCGATGTTGTTTGAAATAATGGGAGAGATAGAGCACCGGCTTCAGCAGGATCTTGCTTTCAAAAAGCAAAAAGGAAATAAGCAGCCTACCTATCCGGCCATTCCCGTCTAAAAAAGGATGGATCGTCTCAAACTGGGCATGGATGAGGCCAATTTTCACCAGGGCCGGCATTGCGCCCTCGGCATGCACAAATTTCTCCAGGTCGGATAATGCCTGGGCCAGTTCAAAGGGAGATGGTGGGACAAATGTTGCCTCCGTCAGAGTGCAGCCGCCCGGGCCAATCCAGTTTTGACTGCGCCGCACCTCTCCCGGTTCCCGCTCGGCCCCTCTCACTCCCTCCAGAAGCCGGGCGTGGATTTCCTTGATTAACCTTATGGAAAAGGGAAGCTCGGTAAGGCGGTTGATGCCATACTTCATGGCATTGACATAGTTGAGCACTTCGTCGACATCAAGGGGACGATGGGCGCTCATGATATTGGCTTCTGCTTCGAGCAGGTCATTCAAGGAACTTTGGGTGCCTTCGATCTGGCTGGAGAGAACCGCCTCCTTCCGCACATACATAAAGACGAAATGATCGGCATCGGGCAAAGTCTGGATTGAACCATCAAGACGGCCCAATGCCCGGTCTGCCCGGGATACAAGCGACAGCAGCTCGTCATCGAAATGGAGTGGGGGATCAGGCGGCAGAGGCGCAGGAATAAAGGCGGAATATCCAGTAGCTTGTTTGATATATCGTCCAGCACGGTGAGGATGCGACATGGCTTATAACCCTTATAGTCAACTTTACCTGCAATAAGAATATCTTTTGAGATTTTATTAAATGCTGCCTTCAATATAAACGAAGGGGGCGTTCTTGTAAACGGTTGGGTTATGTTAGCCGGCGGAGCCGCCTCGGTCCGGCAGAGATCCGGAAGCGGCGAAGGAAGCAGCAGTTTGTGGAAGCGTCTGTTTCGTGCAATGCAACTCCCGAAGAAAAAGTTGCAACTACTTTGCAAACAAAAAAATAGCCGAGTTCAAAAAGAAACAATCTTAATGAAATCGGCTACTTAAATGGTGGAGGCGGCGGGAGTCGAACCCGCGTCCGAAAATACTCCCCTGCAAGCGTCTACATGTGTATTCCTGCTTAAGTGCTTATCGCGCCTGGGTTCCACCAGGACCAGGAACCTTCAGCGCTATCCCGCTTTTTATTTCGCTTTTCGGGCCAGTAGGCTCCTCCCGAAAGCTATCCCGCTAGTCGACGCTCCAATCAACCCCGCAGGAACGGGTTGGTGGAACGGTAGCTTATTTATGCTGCTACGGCATATGCATAGTCGTCTGCGACTATATTTAAAGTTCTAACCGTTTAACGAGCAGTCAGAGACCTCGACATGCAGCCTGAGCTTATATATCCCCGTCGAATCCGTTTCGCCCCCTGTATGAATTTTGATTTGAGTTGAAAAATTATTTATAGGTTTTGCGCAGCCGGTCCATTTCCCGGTCAGCCTCTTTTTTCTTCAGGGAATGCCTCTTGTCATAGAGGGTTTTCCCTTTGCACAGACCAAGACCGAGCTTTGCCAGCCCCTTACCTGTAAAGTAAATCTTTATTGGTATTAAAGCAAATCCTTTTTCCTGCACCTTGCCGATGAGCTTCTTGATCTCCCGGGCCGAGAGCAGCAGCTTTCTCTCCCGCATGGGATCCGGCGCGTCATAGGTGGCAAATGCATAGGGCGAGATATGGACGTTGAGCAGCCACGCCTCGCCGTTCTTGATCTTCACATAGCCGTCACGCAGATTGACCCGTCCGGCCCGCAGGGATTTCACCTCCGAACCCTTGAGCACCATGCCCGCTTCAATAACGGAGTCGACGGTATACTCATGGTATGCCTTTTTATTGGTTGCAACTATTTTTCCTGACATGCGAATCTTCTTTATCGTAATTTTTTTCGGTACTGCTCAGGTTGTTAGTCTATTAGACTGTAGTCTGTCAGGTAAAAAAATATGGTCATTTCCTCTCACTTACCGACTAAGCGACTACCGACTATCCACCTGAAATTTTTTCCTTATATCAATTCGGCGGATCCGGTCACCCGGATGGCCTCCTCATGGGTGGTGATGCCCTTCATCACCTTGTGCCAGGCGTCCTCTTTCAGGGTGGTCATGCCCTCCTGTCTCGCCACCTTGGCGATCTCGCCGGCGCTTGCCCCCAGGCTGACCTGTTTTTTGATCTGCTCGGACATGGGAAAAATCTCAAAAACCCCGCAGCGGCCCAGAAAACCGGTGCCCCGGCAGCGGCGGCAGCCTTCCCCCCGGCGCAAGGTCAGCTGCGGCTGGTTCGGCAGGGGAAAGCCGAAGCCCTGCAGCGTGGCGGTGGGCAGGGTAAAACTTTCCGCGCAATGTGGGCAGATGGTCCGCACCAGCCGCTGGGCCATGGCGCCGAGCAGGGTGGAACAGACCAGAAAGGGCTGCACCCCGAGTTCCAGCAGACGGGTGATGGCCGACACCGCGTCATTGGTATGCAGGGTGGAGAACACCAGATGGCCGGTCAGGGCCGCCTGGATGGCATTGGTGGCGGTCTCCAGATCGCGGATCTCGCCGATCATGATAATATCCGGGTCCTGGCGCAGGATATTGCGTAAAATGGTGGCAAAGGTGACATCGATCTGGGGCTGCACGGCAATCTGGTTGAAGTCCTCATGGATCATTTCCACCGGATCCTCCACGGTGACGATATTGACCTCCGGCGAGGCAAGATTCTGCAGGGTGGAATAGAGGGTGGTTGACTTGCCGCTGCCGGTGGGGCCGGTCACCAGCATGATGCCATGGGGGGAATCCATCATCTGCTGGTAGACGCCATAGTCCCGCTCCGAAAAGCCGATCTCCCTGATATCCTTGAACATGATATCGGAACTGAGGATACGCATGACCGCCTTTTCACCAAAGGCCACCGGAATGGTTGACACCCGGACCTCCGCCTCCTTGCCGCCCCGGTCCACCTTGATGCGCCCGTCCTGGGGCCGGCGTTTTTCGGCGATATCCAGCCGGGAGAGAAACTTGATACGGGAGATGATGGCCGGATGCACCACCTTGGGCAGATCATAGATGGTATGCAGCACCCCGTCAATACGCAGCCGGACCCGGCTGATCTCCCGTTTCGGTTCAATATGGATATCGCTGGCCCGCTCGTCAAAGGCATAGTTGAACAGGTGCTCCACCGCGGTCTTGATATTCTGGTCCGAGGAGGTGATTTCCTTGGAGGAGGAGATCTTGACCAGCTGTTCCAGATTGCCCAGATCGACCAGCGGGCCGCCCAGGTGGTTTTCCGCCGCGGAGATGGAGGATTTAAAACCGAAAAACTCGGCCAGGATCTTTTTCAGGTCGGATTTGGTGCTGAGATGGGCCCGCACCTTGATCTGGTTGGCCCGCTCGATGTCTTCAAGCAGGGTACGGTTTTCCGGCTCATGGATGGCCACCTCCAGCACGCCGTTCTTCACGGCAAAGGGCAGCAGGAGATGTTTTAAGGCAAAGGATTCAGGGATGGTCTTGGTGACCACATCCAGGTCAAGTTCCAGGGGATCGAGCTTTTTAAAGGGAAGACCCAGATCGTCGGCCACGGCCCGAATGATCATTTCCTCGGTGAGAAATTCGTTTTTCCGGTCCGGCAGCTCCAGATTCAGCGAAACAATGATATCCACCAGATCAACATCCCGGGCATATTTACGCTTGCGGCCCCGCTCCTGGTCCCTGATGACGCGCATCAATCCCTGGCGCTGCTGTTCTTTTTTGAGGATAACCAGTTTCTGCTGCTCGGTGGTCATCAGTCCCTGGCGCACCAGGACGTCCAGCAGATAGGTTTCATTGTCCAGATATTGCATAAAAACGTTTTAAGTTTTAAGAGTTAAATGTTAGATTCAAAAGTTGCAGCAGGTTACTGTTAGCAATAAATTTTATCTTAACACGTAAAATACAAGGGTATCTCTAAAAATCAGGATTTTTTCAATCCTTTTTGGCAGTTCCCGAAAAAATTCCCGGAGTAGCATATGCTGGCACGTATCCAGGTTGGCATCAAACCTGTATTTACCGATTCATTCGGCGAAAAAATCAGAAAAAAAATCAGCGGCGACCTGAAAATAGCGGTGGAAACGGTCCGCACCATCAAGGTTTTCACCGTTGAGGCGGACATCAGCCCACAGGAGCTGCAGGCAGCTGCCAGCGGCCCGTTCTCCGATCCGGTCACCCAGGATTACTCACTGCGGCCGCTGGCGCTCGACTGGAACCTGGACTTTGACTGGCTGATCGAGATCGGCTTCAGGCCGGGTGTCACCGACAACGAGGGGCATACATCGGCCCAGGCCCTGGAGCTGCTCATCGGCCGCAAACTGAGCAGGGACGAGGCGGTGTACACCTCCTGCCAGTACCTCTTAAAGGGCAATATCAGCCACGAGGACGCGGAGACCATCGCCCGGAAAAGTCTGGCCAACGAACTCATTCAGCGCTTCACCATTATGTCCAAAGCGGATTTTGTCAGGGCCGGCGGCCTCAAACCCTATGCCCCCAAGGTGGTGGACAGGAGCGAGGCGAAAGTCGCCGAGATCGATCTTGACGTCTCAGATGCAGAGCTGATGCGCATCAGCAAGGAGGGCGTGCTGGCCCTCACCCTGGAGGAGATGAAGCTCATCCGCGATTATCTGGCCCGGCCGGACATCATGGAAAGCCGCAGGACGCACGGCCTGAGCAACAAGGTCACCGACGTGGAGCTGGAGGCCCTGGCCCAGAGCTGGTCGGAACACTGCAAGCACAAGATCTTTTCCGGCAATATTGACTATGAGGACAGCCAAACCGGGGAAAAAACAAAGATAGCCAACCTGTTCAACACGTACATCCGCCAGCCGACCAGCGATATCCGGGCCATGATGGGCGACAACGACTGGTGCCTGTCGGTGTTCAAGGACAATGCCGGGGTGATCAGATTTGACGACAACTGGAATGTGGTCTTCAAGGTCGAGACCCACAACAGCCCGTCAGCCCTGGACCCATACGGCGGAGCGCTTACCGGCATTGTCGGCGTCAACCGGGACCCCTTCGGCACCGGCATGGGCGCCAAGCTCATCTGCAACACCAACATGTTCTGCTTTGCCACCCCCTTTTACGACAAGCCGATTCCGGCCCGGCTGCTGCACCCGAAACGCATTTTCGAGGGGGTGCGCGAGGGCGTTGAACACGGCGGCAACAAGAGCGGCATCCCCACGGTGAACGGCTCGCTTTATTTCGACGACCGCTATGCCGGCAAGCCCCTGGTGTTCTGCGGCACGGTGGGCATCATGCCGGCTGTGATCAACGGCCAGCCCTCCCACGAGAAAAAGGCCATGCCCGGCGACATCATTGTCATGACCGGCGGCCGCATCGGCAAGGACGGCATCCACGGCGCCACCTTTTCCTCCGAGGAGCTCAACGAAAACTCCCCGGCCACCGCGGTGCAGATCGGCGACCCCATTACCCAGAAGAAGATGTTTGACTGCCTGCTGAAGGCCCGGGACCGGGGCCTGTACCGCTGCATCACCGACAACGGCGCCGGCGGCCTCTCCTCCTCGGTGGGGGAGATGGGGGGTGACACCAACGGCTTTGAACTCCATCTCGACAAGGCCCCGCTCAAATATGCCGGCCTGCAGCCGTGGGAGATCTTTCTGTCCGAGGCCCAGGAACGCATGACCCTGGCAATTCCGCCGGAAAAGCTCGAGGATTTTCTGGCCCTGTGCAGGAAAATGGATGTGGAGGCCACCGTGCTCGGCGTGTTCCGCGATTCCGGCAAGTTCCACTGCCTCTACCAGGGCAGGACCGTGGCCTTTCTGGACATGGATTTCGTCCATGAAGGGCTGCCGCCCATGCAGATGATAGCCAGATGGCGGCAGAAAACCCATGCTGAACCGCGGCTGCCCGCCGCACCAAACCTGGGCGCTGAACTGAAGGGCATGCTCGGCCGGCTCAATATCTGCAGCAAGGAGTACGTGGTCCGCCAGTATGACCATGAGGTACAGGGAGGCAGCATCATCAAACCGCTCACCGGCGCGGCCAACGACGGGCCGAGTGATGCGGCGGTGATCCGGCCGGTGCTTGATTCCTTTGCCGGGCTGGTCATCGCCCACGGCGTCTGTCCCCGCTATTCGGACATCGATACCTATCACATGGTGGCCTGCAGCATGGATGAGGCGGTGCGCAACGCTTTATGCGTCGGCGCAAGCCTTGCGGTCATGGCCGGGCTCGATAATTTCTGCTGGTGCGACCCGATATTGTCCGACAAAACCCCGGACGGCGATTACAAGCTGGCCCAGCTGGTGCGGGCCAACCAGGCCCTGGCCCATTACGCCCGGGCCTACGGCGTGCCCTGTATTTCCGGCAAGGACAGCATGAAAAACGACTATCTGGTGGGCAACACCAAGATCTCCATTCCGCCGACCCTGCTCTTTTCGGTGGTGGCCAGGATTGACGATGTGCGCAAAGCGGTCACCATGGACGTCAAAAAGGCGGGTGACCTGGTTTATGTGCTGGGCGCCACCTATGCGGAACTGGGCGCCTCGGAATACGCTGATCGTCTTGGCGCCATCGGCAACAGCGTGCCCAGGGTGCGGGAAAAGGATGCCCTGCCCCGTTACCGGGCTCTGGAAGAGGCCATCGCCCAGAGGCTGGTGGCCTCCTGCCACGACTGCTCGGACGGGGGCCTGGGCGTGGCCCTGGCGGAAAGCGGCTTTGCCGGCGGCCTGGGCCTTGACATCGATCTGCGCAGGGTGCCGGCCGAGGGTATCGACCGGGATGACGTGCTGCTTTTTGCCGAATCCCAGAGCCGTTTCGTGGTAACCGTTACCCCGGACAAGGCTGAGGCCTTTGAACAGACCATGGCCGGCACCGGCTGGGCCAGGGTGGGCACGGTCACTGCGGAACCCCGGCTTACAGCCATTGGTCTCAACGGCAGCCGCGTCATGGACGAAAACATGGCTGACCTCAAAAAGGCCTGGCAGGAGACCCTGGCGTTTTGAGCAACACCGTTTCCATCAATACCATCCAGGACGGCCAGCAGGTGGAGGGGGTCTTTCTCCTCAAAGAGTTGGCCCGGGCCGAGACCAGGGCGGGCAAACCCTTCCTGACGCTCAAAATCATGGATAAAACCGGGGAGCTGACCGGCCGCATCTGGGATGACGCCGACCGCTGGGAGCAGGAGTGCGCCCCCGGGCAGGCCGTGACCATTGCCGGCCGGGCCCAAAGTTACAAGGGCAATCTGCAGCTCATCATCAACGAAGTGCACCGGGTGGACGAAGGCGAGGTGGATCTTGCCCAGTTTATTCCCGCCACCTCCGGCGATATCGAGCAAATGGCGGCGGAACTGGAAAGCTTTGCCCGCGGTGTTGATGATACCGCCATCCGCAAGCTGTTACTCAGATTTCTGCATGACGCGGATTTTCTTGAGAAATTCAAAAGGGCGCCGGCGGCAAAAAGCATGCACCATGCCTATCTCGGCGGCCTGCTGGAACACACCCTGCATGTGGCGAGACTGGCTGACAAGGTGGCTGCGCTGTATCCCTCCATCAACCGCTCCCTGCTCATGGCCGGCGCCATCCTGCACGATGTGGGCAAGGTGGAGGAGCTGTCCGTCACCGCGAGCCTCTTTGATTACTCCGACCAGGGCAGACTCATGGGCCACATGGTGATCGGGGTGGAGATGGTGCAGGAAAAAATCAGCAGAATCAAAGAATTCCCGGCCGATATTGCCATGAAGATCAAACACCTCATCCTCAGCCATCACGGCAGATACGAATTCGGCTCACCGACCCTGCCCATGCTGCACGAGGCCTTTGTCCTCAACTTTCTCGATGATCTGGATGCCAAAATCAATTACGTGGAACGGCTGAGCGCCCAGGTCCCCGAGGACCGGTACCAGTGGAGCGAATACCAGCGCAACCTGGAGCGTTTTCTCTTTCTGTCCGGCCACTCCGCCCAGGGCCGGGAAGAGGAAGCCGGGCCCACAAAAAAGAAAAAAACAGCTGCGGAACCGGACATCAGACAGCCGAGCCTCTTTGACAACATCTGACAGGAATTTTTTCCTGTTTACAATTTCACTCTCCCCCATGCTTATATCGTTTCAGTCAGTCATAGGCCAGCCCAGGGCAAAACAGTTTCTGACCGGCTCCTTTGCCCGGCAGAAAACAGGCCATGCCTATCTGTTCCGGGGCCCGGCCGGGGTGGGGAAAAAAACATGCGCCCAGGCCTTTGCCGCCCTGATCAACTGCACAGCGCCGGTTAACGGTGATGTGTGCGGACACTGCCCGTCCTGTATGAAATACCATTCCGGCAACCATCCGGACCTGCTGATAATCGAGCCCCAGGGAACCTCATCCGCCCTGAAGATCGACCAGATCAGGGAGCTGAAAAAAACACTGACTTATCCGCCCTTTGAGGCCCGCTTCCGGGTGGTGCTCATTAAGGACATCCACCTTACCATGCGCCGGAAAGAGGTGACCAACAGCCTGCTGAAAACCCTGGAAGAGCCGCCGGCCGACACCGTGTTCATCCTTACCGGCGACGAGGCGGGCGACATTCTGCCCACCATTCTGTCACGCTGCCAGATTATTCCCTTCCACCCGCTTCCCTATGAACAGGTCGCCCAGGCCCTGATCCATGACCGGATCGAAGCGCAGACGGCAGCATCGCTTGCCGCCATCAGCGAAGGGAGTCTGGGCCGGGCGCGGCTGCTTTATCAGGAAGAGCTGCTGCCGCTGCGCCGGGAAATTATTGAGAGCCTGCTTGCCCTTGCCCCTGGGACGCCGGACACGGTGGACGCTGTTTTTCAACTGGCGGAGAAGGCGGCAGACACCAAGGACAACCTGGATGAGCTGCTGGATCTCATCACCATCTGGCTCCGGGACATCATGCTGGCGCACAAAGGTCTCACCGACCGGGTCATCAACAGCGATCTGCACTCCCTGCTGCCGGCCGCCTGCCGCAGATGGGACCATGACCAGCTTGCCGATAAGCTGCAGCGCATCAACCGGGCACGGCAGCAGCTTCTGCACAACTGCAACCGGACTTTGGTGTGCGAAGTCCTTTTCTTTGGACTCCTTTGATGTTATATAAAGGGATCAGCACATGCGCCAAGCATTAAACTTGTCAAAAATTCAGAGTACAAAAAATAATTTTCTATGCAACAGGACCAGACAGCAGAGCCGGAAAGAACGGAGAAAATTTATAAGATCCGCTTCCGGAAGAATGAGCAGATTTTTTCCGCCTCTTCCCAGATAATGAATGTCAAAACCGGCGAAGAGGTGATGATCCAGACCGACCACGGTCCGGAACCGGCCAGGGTCACCGGGCTGGGGCCTGTGCTGGATCCTGCAGCCGAGCACCCCATCAGGACAGCCTATACTCTGCAGCGCCGCTGCACCAGGGATGAAATAGAAAAATACGAACGGCTCATGGAGCGAGAGCAGGAAGCCTTTTCGTTCTGCCAGGTACAGATTGAAAAACAGGAGCTCTCCATGAAACTGATCAGGGTGGAGCGCTATTTCAACGGCAGCAAGATCATCTTCTATTTTACCGCTGAAAACAGGGTCGACTTCCGCCAGCTGGTCAAAGACCTGGTGCAGGAATTCCGCACCAGGGTGGAAATGCGGCAGATCGGCGTCCGACATGAAACCAAAATGGTCGGAGGCCTGGGCTGCTGCGGGCTGGAGCTTTGCTGCTCATCCTATATCAATAATTTTGCCCCGGTTTCCATCAAGATGGCCAAGGAGCAGAATCTCCCCTTAAATCCTGTAAAGATTTCCGGCATCTGCAACCGGCTGCTCTGCTGCCTTACCTACGAGTATGCCACCTATCGCGACATCAAGAAAGAGATGCCCCGGCCCGGCAAAAAGCTGACCATTGAGGGCAAGACATACAAGGTGATCCAGCAGAGCGTGCTTGATGAAACGGTGACGGTGATTGACCCGGATACTCCCGATGCACCACGGGTGCTGACCCGCAAGGAATGGGAAACCGTTACCCAGAAAAGTGTCCGGCCGCTCAAACCCGGCCGGCCGCGTAAAAAGATGCCGGCCAAAGCCGAAAAAAAAGAAACAAGTTCCGAATAATGGATACGATGAATACCTATATCACCACCCCGATTTTTTACGTCAACGCCCAACCTCACCTGGGGCACGCCTTTACCACCATTGTTGCGGACACCTACTGCCGTTACCGCAGACTCTGCGGTGATGAGGTGATATTGCAGACAGGCACGGACGAGCATGGCGATAAGATCGTGCAGGCGGCCCAGGGGGCCGGCGTTTCGCCCCGGGAGTATGTCGACCGTATCAGCGCGATGTTCCGGCAAACCTGGCCGCTGCTGGAAATTGAGCCGGACAACTTCATCCGCACCACCGATCCTGTCCACATCAAGACCGTGCAGGCCATCCTGCAGAGGGTTTATGAACAGGGCGACATCTATTTCAGTGAATATTCCGGTCTCTACTGCCGGGGATGCGAACGCTTTCTCACCGAAAAGGAACTGGTGGACGGCAAATGCCCGGACCATCAGCAGGCGCCGGAAGCGATCACCGAGCAGAACTATTTTTTCCGCATGAGCAAGTACCAGCAGTGGCTCATTGATCACATCAACAGCCATCCGGAGTTCATCACACCTGAACGCTATCGCAACGAGGTCCTCTCCTTTCTCAGGGAGCCGCTGGAAGACCTGTGCATCTCCCGGCCCACCAGCCGGCTGACCTGGGGCATCCCGCTGCCCTTTGATGACCGTTTTGTCACCTATGTCTGGTTTGACGCCCTCATCAACTATCTGACCGGCATCGGCTATCCGGACGGCGAGAATTTTTCCCGCAACTGGGCGGTGGCCGAGCATATCATTGCCAAGGACATTCTCAAACCCCATGCCATCTACTGGCCAACCATGCTGTGCTGCCTCGGCCTGGCCCCGTTCAGGAAACTGCACGTGCACGGTTACTGGAACGTGGGGGAAACCAAGATGAGCAAAAGCCTGGGCAATGTGGTCCGGCCCGCTGAAATGGTTGAGGCCTTCGGTGCGGACACGGTGCGCTATTTTCTGCTGCGGGAAATGTCCTTCGGCCTTGATTCCGGCTACTCGGCCGATGCGCTGCTCATGCGGCAGAACTCGGATCTGGCCAATGATCTTGGCAACCTCTTCAGCCGCTCGCTGACCATGGTGGCCAAGTTCGCCGCAAGCCGGGTCCCTGCTGCCGGAACCCCGACAGAAATCGACCGGGAACTCCGCGATGCCGCCGTGGCGATGATTGACACCTACCGCCGGGAAATGGACAGCTTTGCCTTTAACCGCGCCTTGGCCGCGGTCTGGGAGGTCATCAGCCGGGCCAACAAATATATTGTGGAAAACGCCCCCTGGGATCTGGCCAAGGATACGGACAAAAGGGAAAGGCTTGATACGGTTTTTTATTATCTGCTCGAAACGCTGCGCCTCATTACCCTGACCATTGAACCGGTCATGCCGGCAACGGCCGTAAAAATGCGCCTCGCCCTGGGCCTTGACGCCCAAGCTGATCTGACCACGCAGGCGGTCTGGGGACTGCTTGCCCCGCAGGGCATCATCACCCTGCCCGAGGCGCTGTTCCCGAGACTGGACACCGGTAAAAAGAAAAAAACAGAGCCGGCAACGGCCGCACAGAATACGACAAAAATCATGACTGCTGCAGAAAACCCTGAAGACGAAAATCTTATCTCCTTTGATGACTTTAAAAAAATTGACTTGCGGGTGGCCGAGGTGGTGGCAGCCGAAAAAATCAAGAAATCAGACCGGCTGCTCAAGCTCACGGTAAAAGCTCCGGAAGAAAGAACCATTGTCGCCGGTATTGCCGAATTTTACCAACCCGAGCAGATGGTGGGCAAGCAGGTGCTCATTGTCGCCAATCTTAAACCGACGAAATTAATGGGAGTCGCTTCCCATGGCATGGTTTTAGCCGTAAAAGATCAGGGTTCGCTCTTCCTTTCCGCGGTTTCCTCCCAGGTCACTCCAGGCAGCAAGGTGTCATAAACAGGTGGTAAAAGTAAAAAATCAGCAGAGGGCCAAAAATTTTTCAGACTTTCTTCAGCTGATTGAGGATGAGGCCATCCGCTTTCCTGTCGAACTGATCCCGGTTGCCGAGCAGACCAGCGCCGTCGCCCAGGCGGTTCTGCTCCTTGACCGTACCCTTTCCGCAAAAAGAAAGAGGGAACTTGCCAGGGCCGTAACTGCCGGCTGCCCCTCAGAAACAAAGAGAGAACAGCATATTGCCCTGCTGGACAGAGCAGGCGCTCTGACCTGGGCGGAGAATTTTCAAGACTGTGTCCATGCCGAGCTGGCCCGGGTAAAAAAAAGCAGGCTGCCCTGTTCTCTGCTGCTGATCAGAGTTGCCGGGACAGGTGAGAGGAGCTTTCTCCAACAAGCTGCGGCAACCTTGAAAAAGGAAATTGAGGGCGACCATCACCTCGCCCATTTTGACCACGCCACCCTGGCCCTGCTTCTTCCCGGGCTGAACAGAAACAGGGCCTTGCGCCAGGCCGGCGCCATTCATCAATCCCTCTCGGCAGCAATCACGGTCAGGGTGACGATCGGCCTGGCAGTCTGCATGGCCAGGGCCGTGCCAGCGGCGGATGAATTTATGGCAATGGCGCTTCAGGAGTTGCGGAAGGCGGAATATGAAACAGGGGACATTTTTTACTCCTTCCACCAGCAGGATGATGATGCATGCCAGGTAACCGCCGAAGAACGGGTCCAGCTTTTCAGCTTCCTGAGCAGAGGAAAAAAAGAGTAATATGATGGAAAAAAACAGAAAAACGCAGATCATCTGCATCAGCAGCGGCAAAGGTGGTGTGGGCAAAACCTCTTTTACCATCAACCTGGCCGCGGCCCTTTCGGCAAAATCCCGCAAGGTCCTGCTTATTGACGGCGATCTGGGGCTTGCCAACGTCGATGTCATGCTCGGGCTGAATGTCAAGCACACCCTGCGGGAAACCGTGGAAGAGGGGAGAGACCCCATGGAGATTCTGGTGGAGATCATGCCGGGTTTCTTTGTGCTGCCGGCCAGTTCAGGTGTGCCGGAAATGGCGCATCTCTCCTACGAGGAGCAGGCGTTCCTCACTGACAGCCTTGAACATATCGTCGGCAACTTTGACTTTGTGCTGGTGGACACAGCCGCAGGCGTCGGCGAGTCGGTGCTGTGGTTCAACAACTGGGCGGGCAAAAACATCACCATTCTCTCGCCCGATCCCACCGCCATGACCGATGCCTATGCCTTGATCAAGATCATGAAAACACGTTATAATAAAAAAGATTTCCACCTCATTATCAACAATGTGAAAAGCAAGAAAGAGGCGCAGGAGGTTTTTGTCAACATGAGCACCGTGCTGGAAAATTTCCTGGGTATCAAACCCTGCTATCAGGGGGCGATTCCGCAGGACAGCGCCGTGGTCATGGCGGTGCGCCAACAGAAACCCTTTCTCATTGCCCAGCCGAAGGCAAGGGCCAGCATGGCTGTTATGGAAATCTGCAACAAAATACTATCTTAGTAGTGTCTCCACCGCGAAATCATTCTATAATAATTACGCTCCATTTTTTACAAAGGGGAAAATCATGTTTGTAATAGGAAATTTTATCAGCGCCCTGGCTAACCTCATCAACTTTGTGCTGGGCGCCTACATGTGGGTCATCGTCGGACGGGCGATAATTTCCTGGGTCAATCCGGACCCCTATAACCCGATCGTCCGCTTTCTCTACGACATCACCGAGCCGGTGCTTTCACGAATCCGGCGGGTTATCCCTTTTTCATCCGGGGCGGGAATCGATTTTTCGCCGATGATCCTGATTCTTATCATTCTTTTTTTACAAAGTTTTGTTGTGCCAACCCTGCATGGTATTGCCCGGTCATTAGGTTGATTGCGGCCTTTATCATGATTTACGAAATTGAAGGAGAGTACCGACTATGTCCCTGACAGCTGAAGATATACAGACCAAACAGTTTCACGTCCGTTTCCGAGGCTTTGATATTGAAGAAGTTGACACCTTTCTGGAGCGCGTTGCCGAAAACTTTGCCCTGCTTAACGATGAAAAGAGGATTTTGAAAGAAAAAGTCGAGAAACTGGAGATGGAAATCAATGAATTCTACTCCCAGGAAAAGACTTTTCAGCATGCCATCATATCGGCCCAGAGAATAGCCGATGAAATGCAGGAAAAAAGCCGGCAGGAGGCCGAAGCCAGACGTGCCGCCGTGCAGGAGGAAATTGACCGTCTGCGTAAACAAAGCACCGAGGAAAAAGAGACCCTGGCCCAGGAAATTGCTGCTCTGCAAGAAAACAAGAGCAAGGTCAAAGAGGAGCTGCGGACCTATCTGCAGACCTATCTTTCCTGGCTGGAGCAGGATATCTCCCTGGTGGAAAACACCCCGCTGTCCCTGCTGCAATCGGATATCACGGCTGGCGGGCAGTCTGCCAGGTCAGCAGAGCCGGCCAGCCGGACGGAATATATGGCGGTTGAAGAGATTGATGACCTGTATGAGAAAATAGACCTTCCCGACGAAGTGCCCCCAGAGGATGAGGAACAGATGGCCGCGGCGCTGCAGGAGAATGAAGCCGGCGAACCCGATGAAGAAAACGAGCGGGAAAGGCTCACCATCCCGGACCTTGAAGGGGATATGCTCTTTGCCCTTGAAGATCCCCTTGATGAAAAAGAAGAGGAGCCGCAGGTGGCCATTGAACCGCCGGAAGACAAGTATTTCCGGAACATGAAGCTGAAATGAGCTTCCTCCGTGAGGTGGCGGGAAATTCCGTTGCGCTTGATCTGTACATCCAGCCCAAGGCATCAAAAAATACTGTCTGCGGTCTGCACGGCAGTGAGCTGAAACTTGCCATCACCGCGCCTCCGGTGGAGGGCAAGGCCAACAAGGCGGTTATCGCCTATCTTGCCGAGCTTTTCGGGGTGGCGAAATCCTCCGTCATCATCATGAGCGGGCAGCAGAGCCGCCATAAACGCTGTGTGCTGCAAGGGGTCACCTTCAAAGAGGCCAGCCGGATCGTCAACGGATTTCTCTAATTTCAGCAAGCATGCGAGGCAAGCCATGATAACCAGAATCGGGATCCTCTCTGACACGCACCTGATCAGACCGGACGAATATTTCCGGCAACTGGTCGACCTCTGTTTTGCGGATATTCCCATTATTCTCCATGCCGGTGATCTGACGGATCTGAGTGTGCTTGACGTCTTCAAGGGCAGGGAGGTCCATGCCGTTCACGGCAACATGTGCCACGGTTCATGCCGCACGATGCTGCCCGGCAGAAAAATCGTGCAAATCGCCGGATTTGATATCGGACTGATCCATGGCACGGGGTTGCACCACTACCTGGAAGAGCATCTGCTGCGTGAGTTTGACCATGTGGACTGCATCGTTTTCGGCCATACCCACCGGCCGGTCTGCCACCGTCTTTATGAAACCCTGTTTATCAATCCGGGAAGTTTCCTGGGGTCCGGACGCTACGGCGCTCCCGGCACCTATGCCATCCTGGAGGCCGGGGAGACCATCACCGGCCAAATCCTGGAAGTGCCACGGCTCTAGGGGTGATCAATGAAAAATCTCTGGACCCCATGGCGGATGGATTACATTCTGGGCAAGCAAGGCCGCGCTCCGGGCTGCATTTTTGACCGGAAGCCGGATCAAACCCATGATCAGGAGGAACTCATCCTGTGCCGCGGCCGCTTTGCCGTGATACTGCTCAACCGCTTTCCCTATGCCAACGGCCATCTGCTGATTGCCCCGGCCCGCCATGTGGGCGAGCTGGCTGATCTCACCCCGGAGGAATCGGCAATCCTCATGGAGCATCTCCGCCGCAGTGTGGAAATTTTAAAAAAACACCTGCGGCCGGACGGCTTCAACATCGGGCTTAATATCGGGTCGGTGGCAGGGGCCGGGCTTGCCGATCATCTCCATTTTCATGTGGTCCCCCGCTGGCACGGGGACCACAACTTTATGACCGTAATCGGGGAAATACGCGCCATTCCCCAACATATCGCTCAGACATTTGCCATGCTGCTGCCTGATTTTTTGAAACTTCTGCAAGATATCAATCATGAATAACACGCTCAAAATAACCCCCATGCTCCGCCAGTACCTTGAAATCAAGGAGCAGCACCAGGATGCCATCCTTTTTTACCGGCTGGGCGATTTTTACGAAATGTTCTTTGATGACGCGGTCACCGCCTCCCGGGTGCTGGGCATCACCCTCACCAGCCGCAGCGGCAAGGACGACGAAAACAAGGTCCCTCTCTGCGGTGTGCCCTATCATGCCGCCTCTTCCTACCTGGCCAAACTGGTCAACAACGGTTTCCGGGTGGCCATCTGTGAACAGGTTGAGGACCCCAAAGAGGCCAAAGGGGTCGTCAAACGGGAGGTGATACGGGTTATCAGTCCCGGCGTGGTGACGGAAGAGCAGGTACTTGACGAAAAATCAAACCGTTATGTGGCCGCCGTCTTCCAGCGGGAACAATGGGGGGTCAGTCTGCTTGATCTTTCCACCGGCGAGTTTCTGGTGGCTGAATACCAGGAAACAGCGGAAATAATTGATGAACTCAAGCGGATGGCTCCGGCGGAGCTGCTTATTGCCGACCAGCAGGCCGAGGTCATCCGGGAAATTGTCGAGAAAATGCCCCCCACCTGCCTGACCAGCCGCCCGGTTTCCCTCTTTCACCGGGAAACCGCCAGGGAAAGACTGTTTGAACACTTTCATACCACCAACCTTGCCGGCTTCGGCTGCGATCATCTGCAGGAAGGCATTTGCGCGGCCGGCGCCCTGTTGCACTACATCCAGGAAACCCAGAAAACGGATCTTGCCCATATCGAGCGCATTGTCCTGCTGGAACGGGACAATGTGCTGCTGATTGACGATTCGTCCCGGCGCAATCTTGAACTGGTGCAGACCATCATCGGGGCAAACCGTGAGGGTTCCCTGCTCGCCACCATCGACCTGACCCGCACGCCGATGGGAGCAAGACTGCTGAAGAAAAACCTGCTCTTTCCCCTGCGCGACATTGCGGCAATAAACAGCAGGCTCGACACGGTGGCCTTTCTTGTGGGTGAAAAAATCCCGAGCGCAACGCCTCTTTCCGTAATGGCGAGCGGAGGGGGGAGTTTTTCGGTGGTCAAAGGAGAAGGACTGCGGGCCAAATTGCGGGATATCCTGTCCGGCGTCTATGACCTGGAGCGGTTAAACAGCCGGGTGGTGCTGGGCACGGCCAACGGCCGGGACCTGACCGCCCTCAAACTGTCCCTGGCCCTGCTGCCGGAGCTGCAGCTCCTTGCCTCACTGACCAGGGGAATTCTCTGCGAAGAGAGCAGCAGCCTCGATCTGCTGGCTGATATTTTCGACCTGCTCAGCCGCAGTATCAGTGAAGACTGTCCGGTTACCCTGCGGGAAGGCAAACTGATCAAGCCGGGCTATCACCAGGGGCTTGATGAGTTGGTCTCCATCATGACCGACGGCAAAAAACATATTCTGGCCCTTGAGGAAAAGGAGCGGCAACGCACCGGCATCGCCAAACTGAAAATCGGCTTCAACAAGGTGTTCGGCTACTTCATCGAGGTGAGCAAAGGCCAGCTGGCCAACGTGCCGGATGATTTTATCCGCAAGCAGACCCTGGTCAACGCCGAACGCTTCATCACTCCGGAACTGAAGGAGTTTGAAAACAAGGTCCTCGGCGCGGAGGAAAAGCGGATCGAGCTGGAGTATCAGCTCTTCTGCCAGGTCAGGGAACAGGTTGCCGCGGCCAGCTCCCGCATCATCAGGGCCGCCTCCTTTATCGCCCAGGTGGATTTTTTCACCAGTCTGGCCGAAGCGGCGCAGCGTTACCATTATATCCGGCCCCAGGTCGATGACGGGGAGGAAATTGTCATCAAGGAAGGACGGCACCCGGTGATCGAACGATCCCTGCCGGTGGGCCGTTTTGTCCCCAATGACATCCACCTTGATCAGACCAGCCAGGAGGTGCTGATCATCACCGGCCCCAATATGGCCGGTAAATCAACCGTGCTGCGGCAGACGGCGCTCATTGTCCTGCTGTGCCAGATGGGCAGCTTTGTCCCGGCTGCCGAGGCGCGGATCGGCATTGTTGACCGGATTTTCACCAGGGTGGGCGCCATGGATGATCTGCGCCGGGGGCAGTCAACCTTTATGGTGGAAATGAATGAAACCGCCAATATCTTAAACAACGTCACGGAAAAAAGCCTGGTGGTGCTGGATGAAATCGGCCGGGGCACCAGCACCTTTGACGGACTGGCCATCGCCTGGGCCGTAACCGAGGAACTGGTCAACATAAACGGCAAGGGGGTGAAAACCATTTTCGCCACCCATTATCATGAGCTGACCGAGCTGGCGCTGACCCATAACCGGATCAAAAATTTCAATATCGCCGTGCGGGAGTGGAACGACAGCATCATCTTTCTCCACAAGCTGCTGCCGGGCGGGACAAGCAAGAGTTACGGCATCCAGGTGGCGGCCCTGGCCGGGGTGCCCAAGCGGGTGGTGGCACGGGCCCACGAACTGCTGCACAATATTGAAAAAGGCGAATTTAACAGCGACGGCCGGCCACGGATCGCCCCGGGCAAAAAAACAAAGGCAAAACACCCAGGCCAGCTCAATCTCTTTGCCGCAGAAGATGATCCCCTTAGAAAAAAAATCAACCGGATCGATCCGGATCGATTAACCCCCATTGAAGCTCTTCATCTCCTCTATGAGCTGAAAAATGATGCGTAAATTCTTTATTCTTCTGTCAATCATCATTTTCCTGCTTATTACTCCCCCTTCCCCTGGTAAGGTCTGGGCTCAGGGGACGGATCGCATCGGCAAAAGCTTTGAGCTGGCAACATACCAATACAATAATCTCTCATTCAACCGTGGCGAGAACAGCCGGGACCGCTGGCTGCGCTGCGTGAAATCCCTGCAGATGGTCTACCACCGCGATCCAGGCCACGCCAAGGCGCCCCTTGCCCTTTTCATGCTTGGCCGGATGTATGAGGAAATGCACAGTCGTTTTCATGATCCCCATGATCTCACCCAGGCTGCCGGCTACTATGAAGACCTGGCCATGATTTTCCCGAAAGACAACCTGGCCGATGACGCCCTGCTTAACCTGGGCAAGATCTCCCTGGATAAGAAGAGCAACGGCAGGAAGGCCGAAAAGATCTTTGCCCGGATCATTGCCGTTTATCCGGATGGGGATATGGCGCAAGCAGCGGCCCTCATGCTGCGCCAGATGAAAAACGGCAACGAACCAGCGGTGATCCGCGAAAAAAAAGTGGAGCGGGCGGCTGATCAGCCCATGGCCGTCCTCAGCCAGCCCATCCGCTTCTGGTCAACCAAAAACTATACCAGGGTGGTTATTGAACCATCTTTTCCGGTTCAGTTCAAAGAGGCCTTTCTCCCGGCTGACAGGGATCTGCCCAGGCGGCTTTATATTGATCTCTATAACAGCCGCATCGCCCCGACCTTTCAGAACGCCATCCCGATCAGGGACGGCCTGCTCAGGCAGGTGCGGGGCGCCCAGTTTGACAAGACCACGGTGCGGGTGGTGCTGGATACCGAATCGGTTGAAGACTACAAGCTTTTCACCATGACCGATCCCTTCCGGGTGGTCATAGATGTCACCGGCAGCAAGCCGAAAGTTCCGGAAAAACTCCCCACCCTGGCTGAGCAGTTCGGGCTGGGAGTGAAAACCATTGTCATTGATCCGGGCCACGGCGGCAAAGACCCTGGGGCACTCGGGGTAAACGGCCTGCAGGAAAAGGATATAGTGCTCAAAGTGGCTAAAAAGGTTGCGGCAATCCTGGAAAAGGAGACGGCCTTCAAGGTCCTGCTGACCAGGGACCGTGACGTCTATATCCCCCTTGAAGAACGAACCGCCATTGCCAACACCAAGGAGGCGGATCTCTTTGTGTCAATTCACGCCAACTCAGCTCCGAACATCCATGCCAACGGGGTGGAGACCTATTTTCTCAGTCTGGCCACCAGCCCTGAAGAGATGCAGGCAGCGGCCCGGGAAAACGCCGCCTCAGCGAGCCAGATCAGTGATCTGCAGAAAATTTTGCAGGATCTGATGCAAAACAGCAAAATTGAGGAATCAGCCAGACTGGCCGGCAGGGTCCAGGGTGAACTGGTCAATGGTTTAAGAAATTATGCGGTAAAAAACCTCGGGGTGAAAAAGGCCCCCTTTATCGTCCTCATCGGCGCCCAGATGCCGGCCATTCTCACGGAAATAGCCTTTTTGAGCAACAGCGACGAGGTGCGCCGTCTGCAGGATGACCGTTATCTCGAGGCCATTGCCCGCCATATCGCCGCCGGCGTCCGGCAATATGCGGCTAACCTCAATGGCATGTAAATCCCGGGCCGGGCTGGATCATTTACCGGTTTTTCGCCACCCGGGCCAGGGTGAGAACATCCACCCGGGCCGCCCCGGCCTGCTTCAAGGCCCGGGCGCATTCATTCACCGTCGTGCCGGTGGTGAACACGTCATCCACCAGCACGATTTTTTTGCCGCAGACATCCTCCCGGCTTTTCACCACAAAGGCATCTCGCATATTTTTCCGCCGCGATAAGCCATCCAGTCCGGTCTGGGGGACGGTATCCCGCCGGCGTTGCAGTGCTGTTTTCCTTATTTTCCTTTTCTCCTCAGGATAAAAGGCCATGGCAAGCAGCAGCGACTGATTAAAACCCCGCTGACGCAGCCGGTTGCTGTGCAGGGGAACAGGGATAATACAATCAGGTGCTACCAGGTCCCGGCAAGAGCAGCATTGCTCTTTGAACTTCTGGAATGTCTGCAACGCCGCCTTTCTGCCGCCGAATTTGAGTCCCAAAATAGCTTTTGCCGCTGTGTCGTTATACACCATGACCGAGCGCGCCCTGGTGAAATTCCACTTTTTTTTCAGGCAGATGGCGCAGAGGTGGTTTTCCCCGGACGGAAAGAGGATACCGCAACAGGGACAGTAAGGTTCGGTGATGAATTTGATTTTCAAGAGGCATCTTTCACAGAAAAGGATGGAGGACTGCGGCAGAGAAACACCGCAGTTCAGGCAACTGGGGGGGAAGCACAGATCAACCAGGGCCTGGAAAGAGCGCCCCCCTTTCACTGATATTTTTCTAAACATTGAATTCATCAGGGCAACATGTTAATTATTATCTTTACCAGACTGACCCGTACTTTACAGCGACTCTCCTTTACCCCAGCATGCAAGGAACAGGATCACCATGAAATCCTTTTTTTATGCCGTTATTTCCATTGCCGTTGCCGTGTTTTTCATAAAAAAAGTACTGAAAAGCAGCAACTGCACCCCTTGACTGATCATCTACGGATCCATAGGTGTGGGTCTCGCTACCTTTTTTCTGCTCAACCGATTTCTGTAAAGTTTATAAAATTCCTATCAAACATTATATTTTTTTCTTTGCCGGCTGAAAATTTATGAAGGTAAACAACTCTCACTACCGTACCATCTGGCCCGATGCCTCTGATAACAGAACCATCAAGATTATTGATCAACGCCTTCTTCCCCACCGTTTTGTCATCGAAGAGCTGCGCACTGTGGACGACTTTGCCCGGGCCATCCGCGATATGCATGTGCGGGGCGCCGGACTTATCGGGGCAACAGCCGGCTTTGCCATGTATTGCGCCGCCCTTGCCGCACCCCAAAGAGAGGTTGATCACTATTTCAGGCATGCGGCGCAGATGCTTCTTGCCACCCGGCCCACCGCCAAAAATCTTGCCTGGGCGGTGGAAAGGCAGCTGGCCGAAATCGGCCGGGAGAAAGACCGGCAAGGCCGCATCAAAAAATCCTTTCAGGTGGCCTGTGAGATCGCCGACGAGGATGCCTCTTTTTGTCAAAAAATCGGCGAACACGGGCTCGAGCTTATTGCCGCCATCAGCAAAAAAAAGGGAGGGGAGCCGGTCAATATTCTCACCCACTGCAATGCCGGCTGGCTGGCCTTTGTCGATTACGGTTCAGCCACGGCACCGATATATGCGGCCCAGCACGCCGGCATCAAAGTCCATATCTATGTCGATGAGACCAGACCGTGGCTGCAGGGCGCCCGTCTGACGGCCTGGGAGCTGAAGGAGGAAGGGGTCCCCCATACCCTGATCGCCGACAACACCGGCGGCCATCTCATGCAGCACGGCATGGTGGACATGGTCATTGTCGGCACGGACCGCACCACCTATACCGGGGATGTTGCCAACAAGATCGGCACCTACCTGAAAGCCCTGGCCGCCAAAGACAACAACATCCCCTTTTACGTGGCCCTGCCATCATCCACCTTTGACTGGGAGATTGAGGACGGCATCCGGCAGATCCCCATTGAAGAGCGTTCCGGCGATGAGGTGAATTACGTCACCGGTCTGACCCGGGACAACAGGCTTGAAACGGTTCTGGTGCCGCCGGAACATACCCGGTCGCTGAACTTCAGCTTTGACGTCACGCCAGCCAGACTCGTAACCGCCCTTATCACCGAAAGAGGGGTGGTGGCGGCGGAGCGGGATGAAATCCTGCGGATGTTTCCGGAAAAAAAGAAAGGAATTTAAACAGAGTTGATCACCCGGTCATGAAACAGCGGCCTGAACTGTCTGATCCGATTGTTCTCCCGGGAAGGATGCACACGGTTGGTCAGCAGCACCATCACCAGTTGCCGCTCAGGGTCGATCCAGAAAGAGGTGCCGGTAAAACCCAGATGGCCGACACTGTCTTTACTGATAAGGCTGCCGGCGGACGAGCCGGTTGGCGATGGGGTATCAAAGCCCAAGGCCCAGGTGCTTCCGCTTACCATATCCTGCCGCTTGAAAAATTCTTTGAGCAGGGCGTTTGCGAAATGGGGATGAGATGCCTGGTCCTGCCAGACCTCAAGCAGAAAGGATGACAGCAAAAGCACACTGTCAACGGCGGCGAACAGACCTGCCTGCCCTGATACCCCTCCCACCGCCCAGGTGTTATCGTCATGGACATCGCCGGCCAGCACCTTGTTGCGCCATGGGCAGTTTTCCGTGGCGGCAAAATCCTTTTTATCTTTTTGCCGGGGATTAAAGACAACGCGGTCAGCCAGTCCCAGGGGGGCCATCACCTTTTCCCGGACAAAGATATCCAACGGCAAACCTGACTGCAGCTCAACGATCATGCCCAGCAGAATAAAGCCTAAATCGCTGTACAGGGCCTTGCTGCCCACCGGCCAACTGAGTTCATCCGCCAGAATGAGGTTAAGAAGAGTATTTTTTCTCTCCTGTTCGGCAACAGCAACGAGTTTTTGATAAAAAGGATGGTGATCGGCCAAGCCGGAGCTGTGATTGAGTAGATGGCGCAGGGTGATATTTTTTTTATCAGGTGGAGCATCCAGCCGTAGAAGCGAAGACAGGGTTTCATCCAGCCGTATCTTCTTTTCCTGCACCAGACAGAGCAGGGCAAGGGTTGTGGCAAAAGGTTTGGTTAATGAGGCAAGGTCGAACAGGGTCTCTCTTCTCATTGGTTTTTGCCGGGGAATAAGAGAGGAACTGCCCCAGACGGCTGAAAAAGACTTTTTCAGTGAACCGCAGTTTACGGATACACCAACAGCCGCACCGGGAAACACCTTGCGGCTGATGCCATCTTTGATAAGCGGATCTAAATTTTTAAATAAGCCAGCAGCAAAAGAACCATCATCCTTCAATTGATAAAAACCTTTTTGTAATCCTTCAGGTTATCCAGAGCAATGCCGCTGCCCATGGCAATGGCCAGCAGAGGATCCTTTGTCAGGTGACAGGGAATTTTTGTGGTCTCTTCTATGAGGGTATTTAAGCCGCGCAGCAGGGATCCACCTCCGGCCATAAAAATCCCATCTTCATAAATATCGGTCACCAGTTCGGTTGGCGTCTTGTCCAGGGCCCTTCTCACTGCATCCACAATGGCATTTACCGGCTCCTGCATGGCTATTCTTATTTCCTGAGGCGTGAGGGTCACCTCTTTCGGAGTACTGGTGATGACATTTTTACCGATAAGAGTATAGGATTCCAGCGAGGGGATATCAATGGCCGATCCGGCTGCTATCTTGCACTTTTCAGCTGTATTTTCACCTATATAAATTTTATGCTTATTAAAGAGATGACGGATGATCGCTTCATTGAGTTCGTCTCCCGCCACCCGTAATGATTCACAATAGGCCACCGACGACATGGTGATGACGGCAACCTCTGATGTGCCGCCGCCGATGTCGATGATCATCCTTCCTTTGTTCTGGAAAACATCAAGGCCTGAGCCGATGGCGGCGGCCATCGGCTCTTCAATGAGATATACCTTGCCGCAACCCACCTGTTCCGCTGCTTCAATAACCGCCTTTTTTTCCACCTGGGTGATGCCGGTGGGTACACAGATAACCACTGAGGGCTTAAAGAAGCGGCTCATTCTCTGAATTTTCAGAAAAAAACTGCGTATCATGGCCTGGGTGATGACAAAATCGGCAATCACCCCGTCCTTCAAGGGTCGCACCGCGCTGATATGCTGGGGGGTTCTCCCCAGATATTTTTTAGCTGACGCCCCCACCGCCAGAATTTCCTTTGAGTAGGTATTATAAGCCACCACGGAAGGTTCGTTGAGCACGATGCCCGAGCCCTTTAAATAAATAAGGGTGTTGGCGGTGCCGAGATCCATTGCCATGTTTTTTGAAAACAGCGCGGGAAATTTAAAAATACTCATTTTTTGTTAAGATATTCCTTGAAGAAAAGATTGCTTAAAAGAGAAATGGTTTTTTTTTCTTTTGAAATCCATTTTTCATTGTTTTTTTTGACAAAAGCCAATGCGCCTGTTTTTTTATTTTTCTTCGATATGAGCGGCAGACACAAAAAATTGGTTACATTTTCAAAAGGTTCTTCGCGGTACACAATAAAGGATTTTTCGCTTCTGCTTAATTTTTCTAAAAAGAGCTCTTTTTTATTTTTTAATACCCAGCCGATCAAACCGTACTGATCAAAATAATCTGAAGATAACTCTTTATAAATATTTTTATTATTTAATTTATACATAAAAGATACAATTTTATCTTCATAAACAAATACAGCCACTTCCAAATGAATTCTTTCAAGCAGTAACTCCAGAAATTCCTGGACAAATTCATTCTTTTCCTTTGTGTTGACAATTATTTCATTGGTATTGACCGATAAAGATAAAAGGTTTTCCAATATTTTTTTCTCATTGATCTCATTTTCCGCATTGATCATCGAGACCAAAACCTGGGCCATCTGCCGCAGAATCTTTTCCTTTTCTTCGGTAAAGACATAGCTTTTTTTGCTGTCCACGCAGAGCACCCCGTAATTTTCAGGCAAGGGGATGGCCACCAGCGATTTGATATCTTCGTCCTTTTCATAAAATTTCAGGGTCGTTGCATCTCTTTTATCAAAATAACTGGCCAGGACGGATTTCTGCTCACGGAAAACCCAACCAATAATACCTTCTCCATTCAGCACCCTGCAATCGTATTTTATATTCTTGCTGAGTGAATAAAATGAATAAAGAATAACCCCTCCTCCGTCACTGTCATCAGCTAAAAAAAGACTGGTCGTGTAGGACTCCATGATGTTGGAAATCAGTTCGATAAATTCGTTTATCCGGGGCATTGGTTTCATCGGGGGAAACACTCGCAAATTAATATAACAACTATACAATTTTATTGAATTTTTTCACAAATACAAACAAATATATAACGCCAACTATTCTTATTGAATTTTTCTCGTTTTTAAACTATAGTTTTGTCACGTAACATTTTGTTTTTCAGAGTAAATTATTATTTTAACGAACGCTTTTTATGTAAGGTGTTTATTTTATTTTGATAACATGTTGAAAACTTATTTCCCTTATTTTTTTCACCTTTTTTCAAAACTCTAATTTTATTAAAATAAATAATAAAATTAGATCTTTACATTACTTTCTAACATTATAACAGATTTAATAATAATAAAATAAATTTTAATATAAATCTTATTTTTATACTTCCCCGGTTAAAAAACCAATCTCACTTCATCCAAACGTAAAAAGGATTTGTCATGTCTCTTGTTCTCAATATCGCCAGAGAAGATTTTCTATATGCGTTATCCTCCATGCAGAATGTCACGGGAAAACCCGGCACGATCGCCATTTTGTCAAACATCCTGCTTCGCAGTCAAAATGATTCCCTTGAACTGACCGGGACAGATCTGGAGGTCGGCATCCGGCAGACAATACCGGCAGAGATCCTTTCCCAGGGATCCATCACCCTGCCGTCAAAAAAACTTTTTGAAATAGTGCGGGAATCCAACTCAGAGCATATCTATCTCGAGGAGATAGAAAATAAATGGGTTAAAATAAAGGCGGATTCAAGTGATTACATACTGGCAGGAATAGCTGCCGATGAATTTCCCTCTTTTCCCGAGCATAAGGAAGAATCCCTGATCAGAATTGATGCCGGTGATATAAAAGACCTTATTGAAAAGACTATTTTTTCTGTGGCCCTGGACACGGAAAGTAATTTTGCGCTGACCGGAATCCTGATCGAGAAAGAAATAAAAGAAGATAAAAAATATCTGCGTATGGTATCCTCCGATGGACACCGGCTCTCCTTGATGAAAAAAGAGGTGAACGGCGATATTTCCCTTTTTAATCTTGATAAAACCACCATTATTCCCAGAAAAGGTGTGCAGGAAATTAAAAAATTCTGCGAACACCATGAAAACCTTTTTTTAGGATTTGAAGAGAAGCAGGTGGTTATCAAAGGCGATCACGCCATTCTGATCATCCGCCTCATGAACGGTGATTTTCCAGATTTCAGAAATCTTCTGCAGATAATCAACAGGGAAAAATTCATAGAAATAAACAGACTTGTGCTGCTTAACGCCATGCGGCACATGAATCTTTTTACCGAAGACAGATTCAATGTCGTCAAATGCTATATTGAAAACAATGAAATAACATTGAGTTCCCAGAACATGGATTTGGGCAGCGCCAAGGAAGTCCACCCGGTCAAGTACGCGGGAGATCCAATTAAGCTCGGATTTAACGGCAAATATTTTATTGATACCCTGCAGGTTATGACATGTGAAAACGTCAAACTTTTTATTGAGGGTAAAGACAGGCCCTGTCTGGTCCATTCAGAAAATGAACCAGATTTTATCAGTATTATCATGCCTATGGAAATTTAGTTATTAACAATACGCCAGGCGCTGATCCGTAAAGAGTATCCGGCCGCGCCCGGAGCAATACGTAGAATAAACCAGTTAAAAAAAACTGCAGTTGCTGACAGAGAATTTTTTATATTGCAGCAGACTGTACGTAACTATCTATTTCGAGGAATAAAATTTTGACAGAACAAAACAACGACTATGGTGCTGAACAGATAAAGGTTCTTTCCGGTCTTGAAGGAGTCAGAAAAAGACCGTCCATGTATATAGGCAACACAGGGGAAGGCGGTCTGCATCATCTGGTATATGAGGTTGTTGATAACAGTATTGATGAGGCCCTGGCAGGATATTGCAACCGGATAAAGGTCATTCTGCAGAAAGACGGTTCCGTTTCCGTCGAGGATAACGGCCGGGGAATACCGGTGGAAATGCATCCCACGGAAAAGGTCTCGGCCTTGGAACTTGTTCTCTGCACCCTGCATGCAGGCGGCAAGTTTGATCACTCAACATACAAGGTGTCCGGCGGACTGCACGGGGTGGGTGTTTCCGTAGTAAACGCCCTGAGTATCCGGGCCAAGGCTGAGATAAAAAGAAACGGTAAGATTTATGAGCAGTCCTACAGATACGGCATCAAGACTGACGAGGTAAGGGTTACAGGTGAAACAAACCAGACGGGAACCACCATAACCTTTCTGCCTGATCCAGAAATTTTTACGGAAACAATGGAATTTCAATATGAGATCATCCAGGCCAGGCTCCGGGAACTGGCCTTTTTAAATAAAGATGTAAAAATATTGTTAAAAGATGACAGAAGCGGGGCTGAAGACGAATTTCATTATAAGGGAGGTATTGTCTCTTATGTGGAATATCTCAACCGCAAAAGAACAGTGGTTAATGAAAAACCTATTTTTTTTACCGGGGAAAAGGAGAATGTCCAGGTTGAGATTGCCTTCCAGTATTATGACGGATTTTCTGAGAGGCTGTTTTCCTTTGTCAATAATATTCCCACCAAGGAAGGGGGCACCCATGTCACCGGTTTCAGAGGGGCATTGACCAAATGTATCAACCGCTATGCAAGCGATGACATTGTTCCGAAAAATCTGCGGGAAAAGATGGGTGGTGACGACGTCAGAGAGGGTTTGACCTGTGTCGTCTCCGTACGGGTACCCAACCCGCAGTTTGAAGGTCAGACGAAAACAAAGCTGGGCAACAGCGAAGTAAAGTCGATTGTCGAAACCATATGCAATGAAAAGCTGACCATCTATCTGGAGAAAAACCCGCAGGAGGCGCGGAAGATCCTGGCCAAGGCGGTGGATGCGGCAAGGGCCAGGGAAGCAGCCAGAAGGGCCAAGGAGCTGACCCGTAAAAAAAGCTCCGGCATTGATCTGCTCATGGCAGGAAAACTTGCCGAATGCCAGAGCAAAATTCCAGCGGAAAGGGAAATTTTCCTGGTTGAGGGTGATTCGGCCGGCGGCAGCGCCAAACAGGGCAGAGACAGGGCTTTTCAGGCTATTCTGCCCCTGCGCGGTAAGATCATGAATGTTGAAAAGGCCCGTTTTGACAAAATACTGGCCAGCGAGGAAATCAAACAGATCATTTCCGCCCTTGGCACAGGTGTCGGCAGTGATGATTTTGAAAAGGACAAACTCCGCTATCACAAGGTCATCATCATGACAGATGCCGATGTTGACGGCGCCCATATCCGCACCCTGCTACTCACCTTTTTTTACCGCCAGATGCCTGCCCTGGTGGAAGAAGGTTTTGTGTATATTGCCCAGCCCCCTCTTTACCGGATCGGCAAAGGCAAGAAGGAGATGTTTTTCAACGGCGAGGATGATCTGAATAACTATCTTTTTCAGCAGGCCAGCGCACTGATGAAGATCACGGTCAACGATCAGAGGGTCTTGAGTGAAAGCGAACTCATCAACGTGCTGAAGAACCTGTCTTATTACCGTAAACTGGTTGATTATCTGCAGCGTATCAATGTATGGGAGGATATTGTTTATTTTCTCCTTGATAACGATGTTCATTCCGCCGACCAGTTTACCGATGAAGATTTTGTATTGCAATTGAGAAACAGTCTCACGGATAAGAGCATTATCCTGGGCAATATCCGCACCTGTCGTTGGAAGGCGAGCTGTTACGAGTTTGATGCCGCTATTAAAGACAAGGCGCATATGTTCATCACGGTCGGTCCGCAGATCCCATTGATACCTGAATTCCGCTCGGCACTTAATATTTTTCCCGCCATCAAGGAGTTTGTCACCGCAAGCTTTACCCTGACAACCGGAGAGAAAGACATCCCGGTGAAAAACTGGATTGAGCTGCTGGAAAAGGTGAAGTCAGAGTCTTTTAAAGGCAGCTCGCTGCAGCGCTATAAAGGTCTTGGCGAAATGAACCCGATTCAGCTGTGGGACACCACCATGAACCCGCAGAACAGGGTGCTGCTGCAGGTAAAAATTGATGATGCGGAAAAGGCGGATGACATTTTTACCACCCTTATGGGGGACAAGGTGGAACCACGCCGGGATTTTATCAATACCCACGCCCTGGAAGTCACGGAGTTGGATATTTGAGGACCGGCTGGCGCGGCTCTTTATTTTAGGCCAATGAGTAGCGGAAAATTGGCTTTTTTGCGCTTGAAGTGTTCAATTTCTATCAGTGTGTGCCAGAGAAAACACTTGGAGCTTCAATACTAATATTTTTGTAAAGCGATATATATGACTGAAAAAGAGGAAGTATTATCACCGACCATTTCCATAGAAAAAGAGCTGAAAAAGTCCTATCTCGATTATGCCATGAGCGTCATCATCGGCAGGGCGCTGCCTGATGTCCGGGACGGGCTCAAACCGGTTCATCGCCGCTCTCTTTTCGCCATGCGGGAGCTGAACAATTACCACAACCGCCCCTATCTGAAATCAGCCAGAATCGTCGGTGACATCATCGGTAAATTTCATCCCCATGGCGATACCGCGGCCTACGATACCATTGTCAGGATGGCCCAGGATTTCTCCATGCGCTATCCCCTGGTGGACGGTCAGGGAAACTTCGGTTCCGTTGATGGTGATTCCCCGGCGGCCATGCGTTATACCGAGGCCAGAATGACCAGGCTTGATCAGGAAATTATTGCTGATCTGGAAAAGGATACGGTTGATTTTGTCCCGAACTATGACAATTCATTGGCTGAACCGGTGGTATTTCCCACCAAAATACCCAATCTGCTGATCAACGGTTCCTCCGGTATTGCCGTCGGCATGGCGACCAATATCCCGCCCCATAATATCAACGAGGTCATGGACGGGATCATCGCCATGATCGATGACCCCCATATTACGGTAAATGGACTGATGGAGTATATCTCCGGGCCGGATTTTCCCACCGGCGGCTTTATCTGCGGCAGGGCGGGCATCCGGGAGGCCTATGAAACCGGACGGGGCTCTCTGTTGATGCGGGCCAAAAGTCACATAGAAAAAAGTAAAAAATTAAACCGTGAATCCATCATCATCACCGAAATCCCCTATCAGCAGAACAAGGCGCGGCTCGTGGAAAAGATTGCCCTGCTGATCAAGGAAAAAAAGGTTGAGTCCATTGCAGAGATACGTGACGAGTCAGACCGGCACGGCATGCGTATCGTTCTTGATCTGAAAAAAGATGAGATTGCCGATGTGGTGCTCAATCAGCTCTACAAGATGACCCCCCTGCAGAAGAGTTTCGGTATCATCTTCCTGAGCATTGTCAATTCCCGGCCGGAAGTTCTCAATCTCAAGCAGATGCTGGAGTATTTCCTCCAGCACAGAAAAACAGTGGTTTACCGGCGTACGGATTTTGATCTGAAAAAAGCCGAGGCCCGGGCCCATATCCTGGAAGGGCTGAAAGTAGCCATCAACAATATGGATGAGGTCGTGGCGCTGATCAGGGCATCGGCAACGCCGCCTGAAGCCCGCCAGGGCCTCATGGAGCGCTTTTCCCTTTCGGAAATACAGGCCCAGTCCATCCTTGATATGCGGCTGCAGAAACTGACCGGACTGGAACGGGAGAAAATTATCAGTGAACTCAACGAACTGCTGGAAAAAATCGCCTGGTATAAAAAAGTGCTCAGCGATGAAAACCAGGTCATGAAGATTATCCGGGATGAGTCGCTGGAAATCAAACAAATGTATGGCGATGAGCGGCGCACCGAGATCATTGACGCCCCGGATGAGATTCTGCCGGAAGACATGATCCAGCAGGAGGACATGGTGGTAACCGTCACCCATGGCGGCTATATCAAGCGGAATTCCGTTGATCTGTACCGTTCCCAGCGGCGCGGCGGCAAGGGCATCAAGGGTATCACCGCGGTTGAAGAGGATTTTGTCAACAATCTCTATCTTGCCTCAACCCATGATACCTTCCTTTTCTTTACCAACCATGGCAAGGTCTTCTGGCGCAAGGTTTACGAAATTCCCCTGGCCAGCCGTATTGCCCGGGGCAAGGCCATTGTCAATCTGCTTGAGTTGTCCGAAAACGAGCAGGTGGCCGCCATTCTGCCGGTGCCGAGCTTTGCCTGCAGCGACAGTGAATGCTATGTGCTGATGGTCACCAAAAAGGGCGTGGTGAAGAAGACGGTTATTTCCGAATTCGCCCGCCCGATGCGCAGAGGAAAAATAGCGCTCACCATCAGGGAAGACGATGAAATTATCAGCGCGGCCATCACCAACGGCCAAAGTGAGATTCTCCTGGTCTCCCACAAGGGCATGGCGGTTCGTTTTAACGAAGATGACGTGCGGAGCATGGGCAGAACAGCCACCGGGGTACGCGGCATCAATCTGGCCGATAATGACCATGTGGTGGCCGCGGTGGTCATTGACAGCGATGAATCCATTCTGGTGGTCACGGAAAACGGGTATGGCAAGAGAAGCCCGGTGGAAGAGTACCGGCGTATCAGAAGAGGCGGCAAGGGTGTCTATGCCATCAAGCCCAGCGAGCGAAACGGCAACATCATCGGCGCCTGTCAGATTACCAAGGAAGATGAGATCCTGCTCATCACCGACCGGGGCAAAATCATCCGCATGGATATGAGCGCTGTGCGGGTCATCGGCCGGGCCACCCAGGGTGTTACCCTGATCAATCTGGAACCAGGTGAAAAGGTGGTGGCCATGGATATGGTCCCTGCCTCCGATGCGGTGGATGATGAAGATGATGATGAGGAAATGGAAGAACAAAGTTCATGACCATACTGCACGAACAATTCATAGCGGTGATCGGGGCGGGAAGCTGGGGCACGGCCCTGGCCAAGCTCTTGAGCGATAAGGGCCACCGGGTCCATTTATGGGCCCATCGGCCGGAGCATGTGGATGCCATCAACCGGGAGCGGGTAAATAAAAAATATCTTCCCGGCTTCACCTTAAATGAAAGGGTAAAGGCCTCTGCGGACCTTAAAGAGGTCATCGACGGCAAAAACTTTATCCTCATGGTTGTTCCCTCCCATGTCTTTCGTTCTGTTTTCCAGCAGCTTGTCCCTCTTCTCGGCAGAGAAACCATCGTGGTTTCCGCCACCAAAGGCATTGAAAACGACAGCCTGATGACCATGAGCCAGGTCATGGAAGATGAGCTGGGAAAAAGCGGCAGAACCGCCGAGATCGGCGTTCTCACCGGGCCTTCCTTTGCAAAAGAGGTGGCAGCCGGCATCCCGACGGCCGTGACGGTGGCGGCCAGGGAAAAGGGGCTGGCGGCGCGGATTCAGGATATCTTTTTCACCGAGCGGTTCCGGGTCTACGCCAGTACCGATCTGATCGGCCAGGAACTCGGAGCGGCACTCAAAAATATCGTGGCCATTGCCGCCGGCATCAGTGATGGGCTGGGCTACGGCACCAATACCAGGGCCGCCCTGATTACCAGGGGCCTTGCCGAAATAACCAGGCTGGGGGTGAAGATGGGGGCAAATCCTCTGACTTTTTCCGGTCTGGGCGGTATAGGCGATCTTGTTCTCACCTGTACGGGTGATTTAAGCCGCAACAGAACGGTTGGGCTGAAACTTGGCCAGGGCAAAAAACTGCAGACCATTCTTGCTGAGATGGAAATGGTGGCCGAAGGGGTGAAGACCACCAGGTCCGCCTGGAAGCTTGCCCGGCGGGAAGGGGTTGATATGCCGATTCTCGAGCAGATCTACAAGGTGCTGTACGAGGATAAACCGTGCCAGCAGGCGGTGATTTCCCTGCTGACCAGGGACCAGAAGGAAGAGATGGAATATTGAAAAGAGACGGTTCGGATACGGGCGGTTCGCGAACCGCCCCTGCTACGGCATAATCAATCTTCCCTGTTTACGCCTTGCCCCACATCTTCTTTGAGGCAATAACAAAGAAGTAGACCATACCGGCCATGATGATGATGGTGGCGCCTGCCGGAAAATCCATTTGATAGCTGATGGCCAGTCCGCCGGTTGTGCACAGCAGGCAGAGAAGTATCGCCGTGACCATCATATGCCAGAGCCTTTTGACCAGCAGACCGGCCCCGGCCGCCGGCAGGGTCAGCATGGCCACCACCATGACAATCCCCACCACCTGCACCAGCAGCACCACCGTGAGGGCGATCATCAGCAGGAGCAGGAGATCGAACAACTCCACCCTGATGCCGCAGATTCTGGCAAACTCTTCATCAAAACAGATGGAAATCAGTTGGTTGTAATAGAGAAGAACCACGCCGACCACGATCACATCAAGTGCGCCGATGAGCAGCAGGTCCTTTTGCGAGACCATTAAAATATCGCCGAACAGGTAACTCATCAGGTCTTCGTTGTAGCCGCTTGTTCTGCTGATAAAAAAGATGCCGATCGCCATGCCGATGGAGTAGATGGCGCTCAGTACCGTATCCTCCCGCTGGCTGCTGTAGCGCTTGACCACGGCAATGATGCATGCCGCCAGCAGTGCCGCCGCCACCGCTCCCTGCAACGGCGTGACGGGAAAGGCATATTCTTTTTGCAGAAAGCGGGCCGCGCCCATGCCGCCCAGGGTGCAGTGGGCAATGGCGCCGGCAATATAGGTGATGCGCCGGACCGTCACGTATGAACCGATGATGCCGCAGGAAATGGAGGTCAGCAACCCGGCAAACAGGGCGTACTGCAGAAAGGAATATGTTTGCAAGTCTCTTAAAAATTGACCCATGTATGCCCTTTTTCGGAACAGCGGTGGTCATGGCGCACCATGGCCAGATCGGCGCCGTAAATATCCTGTATATTTTTACCGTCAATTTCACTGGTTGGATGGATATGCACCAGGCGGTTGACGCAGACCACCGAGCTGACATATTTGGACACGAAACCCACATCATGGGAAACGACGATAATGGTCAGTTTTTCATTTAACTTGCTGAGCAGGTTATAGATATTCTGCTCGGCGAAACTGTCGACATTGGCCGTTGGCTCATCAAAGAAAAGAAGCTCGGCCGAGGAGGCGAGGGCCCGGGCAATCAGCGTGCGCTGACGCTGCCCGCCGGACAGATCGGCAAAGGCTTCCTGGTGCTTGTGGTAGAGATCAACATCCCTGAGGGCCTGTGCCGCATGCTCCCGGTCTTCCCTGGTAAAAGGCCCGCCCCAGGACTTGCCGACCCGGCCCATCATGACCACGTCGAGGACCGACACGGGAAAAAGCGGATCAAAAAGCCGCTGCTGGGGGACATAACCGATACGATGCGAGGATTTTTCCGGGGCATTACCCAACACGGTAATCGAACCCCTGTCAGGTTTGAGCAGGCCGAGCATGAGGCGCAGCAAGGTGGTTTTCCCTCCGCCGTTGGGGCCGACCACCCCGATCATTTCCCGTTCCTTGATACTGAAGGTGACGTTTTCCAGAACGGTAAGGCTGCCGAAGGAAAAACTCATATTTTGTACATCAATGACGGTTTTTTTCATAAGGAATTAATTTTAACCACAAAATCTTGCAGACACCAATGATTTTATCATTGTTAAAGAGGCGGCTGTCTGATTTAATTATATTTATTCTGCAGTGAGCGATGGCCGCTTGAAAAAAGTCCATGGCCACTCAATACAGAAGTTATCCCTTAGAGAATGCGTCACCGATATCCGGTGTCTGAAACATTTCAGGCATCATCATTAATTCATCTGGGCAAAAATGGCATCTGAAAAAAAAATAAAACTGACAGGCACGGTCAAGGCAGCCGGTTGAGCCGCCAAGATAAGTCCGGGGGACCTGGACCAGATACTGTGCGGCCTTGATCTGCCCACTGATCCGAATCTGATCGTGGGCGCCGAAGGCTGTGACGATGCCGGCGTATACCGGTTGACGGACGAGTGCGCCCTGATCCAGACCGTTGATTTTTTTACGCCCATTGTCGATGATCCCTACCGTTTCGGCCAGATTGCCGCGGCCAATGCCCTAAGCGATGTCTATGCCATGGGCGGCAGGCCGCTGCTTGCCATGAATCTCGTGGCCTTTCCCCTGGGGGACATGGACAAGTCCGTGTTAAGGGACATTCTGCGCGGCGGCCTGGAGAAGATCAAGGAGGCCGGGGCCCTGCTGGTGGGCGGCCACAGTATCGAGGACAAGGAGCTCAAATACGGACTTTCCCTCACCGGCGTGGTGCACCCGGAGCGGGTCATGCTCAATTCCGGGGCACGGCCGGGGGACCAGCTCCTGCTCACCAAACCGCTGGGCACGGGCATTCTCTCCACCGCCATCAAGGGCGGGCTGGCCGGCGAGGAGCTGGAAAAGCTGATCACCGAGTGCATGATCACCTTGAACCGCATCGCCGGCGATGCCATGGCCCAGGTCGGGGCCCATGGCTGCACCGACATCACCGGATTCGGCCTCATCGGTCATCTCTTTGAAATGGCCCATGCCTCCAAGGTTTCCATCACGGTTGACACCGCTGCCGTGCCGCTGCTCCCGCAAACCCATGACTTTGCCGCCATGGGCATCATCCCGGAAGGTGCCTATAAGAACAAGAAGTTTTATGAGAAATGGGTGACCAGTCAGCTGGCCGCCCTTGATCCGCTGGAGATGATTCTCTATGACCCGCAGACATCGGGCGGCCTGCTCATCGCCGCCTCCCCCGAGCAGATCGTTGCCATGGAAAAAAAGATCAGAGCCGCCTCATCGCTAGCGTGCGCCGTTATCGGCACGGTGCAGGAGGGGGAGGCCGGGAGGATTATGCTGGCGTAGTTGGTGGAGGCCTTTTGGGTTGGGGTCGGGTTTATGCCCGCCCTGCGCGTTGAGCCTGTGGAGAAAAAGCATTGCTTCTGTTCTGGTAGCTTTGCTGCTTAAAAAAAATGATAATTGCAGTCCCGTTATTTGGTTGCAAAGTATGTTCGCTTTTTCCTGTTATTTTAGGTAATTATCTACGAAATCGCGTGGCTTCAGCACTTCGATATTTTTGTAGCCTGATATATCCAACAAATGCTTGTCACCACTGACAATCAACTTGCTCTGGCTGGCAATGGCACATTCAATGAATTTATTGTCGTCAGGGTCTTCACAGATTGTTTCTGAGATACCTTTTGTCTCGACGAATTCCCCGAAGATGGTGAAAAGTTCAATAAACGGATCGATGTTGATTGAGGGATATTTCGACGAAAGTTCCTCCCCAACACGCTGATATTCTTCAAGTATTTCTTTGGTCAGGATAATTTGTATCCGGGATTGCCTCCACGATGCAAGAATTTTTGATGGCGGGCCACCAAAGAAAATACCCGAAATAAAAACATTTGTGTCCAGAACAATTTTCATTGTTTCGCCCGGACTTTTTTGATTGCATCGGTAATATCTGTTTTCTTTAATCCTGCTTTTTTCCCGTCCATCCGTGCTTTGGTGATTAACTCGTCAAATTCATCGATTGAAGGAGGGGTAATGCTTTTTAAAATGACAACATCTTTGTCGCCAACAACTACGAACTGAGCTCCTGCTTTGAGGTTTAAGTTTTTACGAATATTTTCAGGGATTACGACTTGCCCTTTTGACGACATTTTTGTGGTTGATACGTTTGACATGATGCGCCTCCATAAGGTTCTTTTGTTCTTACATGTAAGATTATAACGAGGCCATCCGTTAAAGTAAAGGCAAGGATTTTGATATATTTTGAAGCGAACGACACTAATCAGGCGCGGGCCAAGGAGCCTGCCGCCTCAGCGATCTTGTTTCCAGAACTGTTTTTTATTTAATCGCAACAAATGTTATTAATATGGTGGATAGCCAAAAGATCATGTATTTCTTGGTTAGCAACGTTAAAAAAATGGCCTCGTCTGATATCTCTTAGCTCGCCGGAGAAGTTGCGAGCCAAAGAAATGATATATTTTTTTCCGTTAAAAAATGATACTTGGGCGACAATAGATTTTTTATCAGCAGCCCAATTTATTGTGATTATATGGCCGAGACGTCGCTTACCTTCTATAGGTTCATCTCCCAAAATAGAAAAATTGTTGACCCTCACCATAGGATAGTCCACATTGGTTCCATAACGAATGTATTTTCTCGTTGAATCAAAAGACCGATTTAACAAAAAGTCCCTACCTTCCCAATATGCTAAATAATTAAACTTTTCTTCTACAGTTAGAGCGGATTTTTGCTAGGATGCTCCCCGCAATCCCTTGTTTTTACCGGGGCGCCTATCTCTCAACGTCAAAACGGTAGTGCCAACGATTTGTATTTATTCCTTGATTT